>Ga0315310_10000951_pt1 | contig 18245 bp, 21 predicted proteins | sample TDP5_MG_FD_203630 | JGI IMG/M metagenome (GOLD analysis project Ga0315310, IMG submission 203630) | Freshwater sediment microbial communities from Lake Towuti, South Sulawesi, Indonesia - TDP5 | ecosystem: Environmental > Aquatic > Freshwater > Lake > Sediment | place: Indonesia: South Sulawesi... | reverse complement strand
TTCCTGTTATAAAACAATTTTTTCTTAACATACTAGTCAGGAGCATCTACTTAGAAAGGATTTGAAACGTTAGAACTAAGAACTTTCATCCATTAGCGAACTGTTCTTCACTAATTTTGTAAATGGTTTCCATCTATGTATGCTGGATCACCGAGATTATCCATATCCAACTTTCGTGGCGATGTGTAATTCTTTATTTGTATATATTTTCGTCTTAAGTCATTCCAAAAGAAAGAAGTTCTAAGAGCCTGAAAAAGGCTTATTTTAGCGAACAGATAAAATTCACAGAACTAATTAGGAGAAAATAAGGCTGCTTTAAGGGGTTGCAGATTGTGAAATAGATTGATAATCCTTTTTCTTTGGCTAACCTGATCAACTCATTGTAACGGCTTCGAATGTCCAAGGCTTTCTTGAGGTCTTTTTCCTTTCCTCTGGAATTCTGGATATCCATCTAAAGGCAACATTGGTATTTGTCCAACCGATGATCGCGGTGTTATTTTCATACTTGGGTGCCTGTTCAATCATATATCGGGCAACTCCGCCCGGACCGCTCTGATTACTGAATTCGTACTGCTTACGCATGGTATCCTGTCGGAAACAAGAATATTCAATGTCTTTTCTTGCCCGGTCCCTCTTCTACTAGTTTAAGGACCTCTCTAGTGTCCAGGCCTGAGAGACCCATCTTTTCAGCATTAACTCCCTCTTTCATGTAACATACATTATCGATAACCGAGAAAATTTGAAGAACCGATTTCATTGTTGGTGTAGGGACATTAGCTAAACTGGCGAGAGAGACAAATGGCGGTAACCCATAATATAGATCTTCCTCTAGGTATTGGTTTGAACCGTTTTCATATTCGAACTTAAACGTCTCGAATTCCGTTGATCTCCAAAGAGCCTCTTTAAGGGTATCTCCTCCAAACTCATACGTATGCTTTATGGGTGGAAGATCAAGACCGAAGGCTTTACCTAACTCCAGTCGCTCCTCATCCATTGCCTCCATCAGCCGAATCGCCGAAGGAGGAAGCGACTCCTTTAATGGCAGTGTGAATTGCTTCGACCGTTCGATCAACCCTCTGTGGAACATCGTAATCGCGGGATGGGCTATCCAATTGACGTTGTCAAGGCTTGTCTGAAGCACATTTGGGACAGAGGTCATTCCGGTATAGACACTCTTGAGAAAGTCAATTACCTTTTGCGTGTACTTTGCTGGTAAAGCCGCAACAAACACCTCTTTTCTTCTTGCATCTATGTATACGTCAGCGGGCCCAATGTTTGTGCAAGTGTAAGGTGTATGGTTCATTTCTGCCATGATAACCTGCTTCCCAGTGTAATGTATAGTCTTCGCGAATCTTAGACATCCGTAATATGCCGTTTCTATCAGGAAAATCTGTCCGTTTTGGAGATGAGGGAGACAAGCTTCAATGAATGCTTGATGACCATAGGCAGGAGCTGCCAGTATGATAAGGTCGACATCTTGAAGACCTTGCTTTGCGTTAGTTGTGACCATATTCAGCTTGGCAAAGTCTCTACCAGCCACACCAGAAAATCCTATGCCTCCTCTTTTCATGATGGGCCTAATGTTCTTTTCGAAGCGAGGCAGTTCAAACATGTTCACCTCAAAGCCAAAGGAAGACAATTCTGCAGATGTGGCTCTAGCTACAGCGCCTCCCCCTAGAACAGCAATCTTTTTACCATTCATACAAACAATCACCGAACACAATATTGACCTTTGAATACATAATTTTTTTGATGAGAAATGATGAAAAAGGAAGAAGCTTCTCTACTATTCCTTTTTCAATCAAAAGATTAAAAACCAACACGAACAGAATGTAAAAAACAAAGGAAACAAAAGTTTGTTTTTTATGTGATTGAACTTGTATGATTCCGCCTAATGCACCTCCGCCCCCAGGAATTGGCACAATCAAGTCGGGAAACATTTTTGACCTAACCATTTCTCGCAGTGCGTTCGCGCATAGTTGCGCGCAAGCAAATTCTATGTCTTTCGGCACGGTTGAATAGCCGTAGTTAGCCACGGTTGGGTTGTGTACCATACTATAAAAATGGCAATCGCTGTCACAATAACTATGTATTCCTCAATCCTAAGATCTTCCGGTTCGACGCTTGTTGGTGGAATTATATAGGGAAATACGACATGGACCCTTGAGAAAAGCCCATATGGAACAACTGAAACTGTTCAGATACCGGAGGGAGTCACTCTTCACATCGAGCCTGGGGTGACCGTGACTGACAATAGAGAGACCCATTGGGGGGAAGCATTCTATTTCTCGGGAAATATCCATGCTAAAAGAGCTCCAGAGGCCAAAATCAAATTCATAGGTAATGATCATGAAGCATGGTTCTCTACCGTTGGCGATACTACAACGGCGCGTCTCGTACTTGAACACTGCATATTTGAGGGGGCTCCTGTGTTTCGAGATGCAAAATATCTCTATTCTTTTATTCTCAAGAATTCCAAGATATCCGCTCCGTTGAGTTCCTATGGGAGATTTGGAACCAGAATATGCGGAGAGAGTGGTACGATAGAACACAATATTTTGGAAAATGCCAGCACTATTGTAGCAAATGATTCTTCAGGACCCTTGTACATCAGGCATAGCCTCTTCTACGGTGTTAAGGGTGATCTCGTGATGGGAATTTCGTATCAACGATGTGCCAGAACCATATTAAAGTACAATTCGTTCATAAATCTCAACCCAGATGAGAACAAGGTGAGATATTTCAAAGAGCTGGACATTACTGAGAATTACTGGGGAACAACCGATATAACAATAATCGACTACTGCGAACCTGTGGTGCCCAGCATTTGGACAAAGAGATATCTAAAAACAAGGAGTTCCCACCCACCATACATAGATTAAAATATGATAATTCGTCCAGGAAATTTCGCGCTTTCCTACTCTATAATCTTTGCAGCATCCATGCTTTAGCCCTTCGTTAGGAGAGATGGACGGAACACTGAGCCTGAAAATAGGTAAGGTCTAAGGTTTAGATGGCATTAGTCCGAAGAATCTGGCCGGCCGAAACTAGAAGGAACTTCTTCAATGCTGCGAGAAACATAGTCTTAGAGTCGAGATGCCTCAGTAGATCCGGACAAAGATTTTAAGGCGTAACAAAGTATATTTTGTGACATGAGGAAGATAATCGTCATTCCCGAGCCAAAGAGGTTAGACTTCACTGGTAGATGGTTTGATTTTGACGGTTTTGAGGGACTGCCAGAGTTTCTTAAACGCGAGTTCGACATCCCAAAGGGAAGATGGAAGATAACCAAAGATGATCGCAAAGGGACAGGAATCGACGTCAAGGATAAAGAGATCACGATCTGGGGGAACGAGGCGGCAAATTATGCGACAGTCTTGCAGTTGATCAGACAACGCAAGGGCCGCATGCCAGAAGTGAAGGTTGAAGAGCGACCCAAGTTTCAGTTCAGAGGTTACCATTTGGATATAGCCAGAGGCGGCGTCCCTAAGGTTGAAACATTTAAGAGGATATTGAGGTGGCTGTTCCTTTTGAAGTACAACATTTTTGCTATCTATTTTGAGGATCTCTTTCCTTGGCCAAAGTATCCAGAGATAGGTAGGCATAGAGGAAGACTGACAGAAGGTGGATTGAAGGAGGTAATAGAGTACGGGAAGAACCTGGGAATAGAGGTGTTCCCGTCCCTAGAGTTGTCCGGCCACATGGAGCACATTCTTTCCTTGCCAGAGTTTCGAGGTTTCAGCGAATGGCACAATCCTGCAGAAGGCTGTTTAGACCTTAGCGATGAGAAAGCTAGGGAATTTGCCTATGACTTACTTAACGAAGTGATCGACTTCTTTCCGTCTAGGTACATTCACATAGGGGGAGACGAAACTTGGGCTCTAGGGAGGGGTAAGAGTTTAAGCAGAACTTGGCAGTTTGAGGGGCCTAAGCTCTACGAGTTGCATCACCGAAAGATGGTCGAGATCATAAAGGAGAGAGGAAAGTATCCAATCTTTTGGGGAGATATGATCTCTGGAATGTACCTTGGTGAGGACCGTTTGAAGTGGGCTGAAGTAATCGACAGTAATATCTGGAGACAGGTTATCGTGGCAAACTGGGACTACAGCCCGAGCTCAAAACAGTATTTCAGAGAGAAAATTCTCATTTTCAAGGAGAGGAATCTCCAGCAAATAGTGTGCCCCGGACTGTCAAACTGGAGCCGCTACTATCCTAACTTTAGAGTTGCGGTTGGAAACCTTACTAACTTTCTGACCACTGCTAAGGAAGAAGAAATACCGAGTTTCCTGGTTACAGCGTGGGGAGATGACGGAGAGGAGTGCCTATTCTCGTTTTTAGAGCCGCTGCTGTTAGCTGCCATGGAGATTGCTGAAGGAGATGGCGAGTGGCAAGAAAAATGGATGGCGATGAGCGGAGAAAGTGAAGGCGTCCTGAAGGCTAGGATAATTTTTGGTGAACCTGATATCTCTGAGACGCTAAAGCACATCATTTTCAAGGATGCATGGTACCGCAGACTGAGTCCTGAGAGAATGGAATCTCTAAGATGCTTCTGGAAGAAATGTTTGAACGAACTCGAAGACGTGCACCTACCACCAGATCTAGACTTTATCCGTTGTTTACTGCAGATTGCAGTTAAGGTTTTGAGGAATGAAGCAACGGTTTCTGACTACTTGATGTTATCTAGCAGATATTCTAAGCTCTGGCTGAAGGAAAGAAAAACGGAAGGTCTGGGAAGAATAATTGAGCGATTCTGGGGAGCAGCTGGAAAAGAAGACATGAATGCAGAATGAGTCTGATGAAGGTAAGGTCACATACTTCACAACAGACAACATTGGCAAGTCTAGAAGCAGGAGGCCCAGGTCCTTATCATCAAAGAGGCAAGAGAACATCGCCAGTCGGGTAAGAGCACTCTCCGGAGGAGTTCTCCTCTATTCAAGATATCTTGGAAGCCCGCAGCAAAGATGATCGGCTAGAAGAATAATGAGTGCTTGAAGGTCATAAGAGAGGATTTTCTAGTTTCCATTTTTCGTCTCAAAAGAAGAAAGGTGTGTAGATTAGGGCTTTAATGCCCTCTAAAAATCAAATATGGTTCTTTCTTTCGAAATGATTGATTTTCCGTTGCAAGGAGTCTGAATAACTACTAAACTGTGTTTGTTTATATACACCAATCCTTATTTGATTCCATGCGCTGACGTTTCCACGGGTGACGAGAATGTCAAGAAGTGGACCTCCAACAGAGAGGAAAGAGGAACCTGAAGAGGAAGAATGGGAAGAGGAAGAAGAGGAAGAATGGGAGGAAGAGGAAGAGGAGGAGTGGTAGCTCTCTAGAGTGGCACGTGCCGCTTTGCCCTCTATTTTTGTTTTGAAGTTTTGACTGAATGGTAAAATGTCTTTCAAAATGGCAAAGTGTCCACTTTGCGGAAAGGAAGTCAAGAATCCAGTCAGAGAATGGGACATGGGAAACTTCACATCATGACGTACGAGCATTGCGGGAAGAAGTTCCACGACTACGTAAAGAGAAAATAGTCCATTAGTCTCTGTCAGTAAACACAAAAGTTTTTCTATTCTGTATTCATTAAGCGAGTTTTCCGGATAAGGGTGTAAGGTTTCGTAGTGATTTTCGAGAAATCAATACCTAACCATTTCCTGTAAAACTTGGCTAGTTTCTTCATTGAGCTGAATTTTCTATCCAGCTTTAGCCGTTCCTCGCGTATATCTTTCTTACCTATCTCGCCTTTGATAGCCCTCTGATAAAGATCCTCATAACCCGCAACGACATCGTCAATCCCCTTTTCAATCCGCAACGTTATCTTCTCCAGCAGTTTGGTGACCGACTCAGGATTGACTATAATCATGCGAGGAAAAACCTTGATGTTCCCGTCTTCTCGTGCAAGCGACCAGAAGAGTCTCGCACCAATCAATTCCCCCTTGCTATCAAAATTCGAATGCTCTTGATAGAAGGCGTATACTCCACGACATAGACGGATGCAAGGTGCCCTCTTCAAGAGATTCCTAATCTTATCGATCTCGTCCTTTCCTCCTGACTTGTATACAAAAACAACTAGACTCCCAAGATCAGTCAAATTGTTCTTTTCGTCAAACTGCGGTTTTCTGATCTCTCTCAATCTCTTGAGGAGAATCGGCTCGTTTCGTTTGAGTACCCTTAATACATCATTTACCTTCTCATCGTCGACCTCCCAAAAAGACCTGCGTACGCATCTGCATCCCAAAGCCTTGAGGTGCTTGGGTATCAGCCGTCTGTTCTTAAACTCTTCTGAAGCTCTGTAGACTGCATAGAGAACCATGCTTCCATGCCTCGTTTTGAGAGTCTGACTTCCAAACCTCCTTAAATTCTTCACAGAACCTCTTTAAAAAAGCAGTTGTTCGGGAGGTTCCTGCCGTTTTTCTCCGTGCGTTGCAGAAGGACCTTGAGTTGGCTAGCCCGTTTCAAAAACTATCCTTCCTTGGCAGTGATAGGCACTTGGGAAAGGGGGAGTTTACGGACATAGTTGACAAGTGGGGCACCCATGCCGGCAAAACCAACCTCGATTCTATCGCCTGTCTGAAAATGCGGCCGATTTGGGAAGGATAATTTCATCGTTCCGAAAAAGTGCAAGTGCACGTCTCCGGGGATACGAAATTGAGGATACTTGAAATGGTGGTCTTCAAGATTGGCTACGCTATGGCTCATATGATTCTCACCAGTAAGGAGCTCACCCGAGTCATAGATCTCCTGCTCTCTCTGCAAAATGCGACACCTTCCTCGGATATCCTTGAACCCTCCGTCAGTGATTAACTCTGGTCCAACTGAGCAGACTCGCAGTTTGGATGGAGCCAGCCAAAGATAGTTTACTTGCTCCATGCGATGATCTGACCATTCGTTGCCGATGGCAAAGCCGAGCCGACAGGGAACACCATCCTCGTCGATCACATAACAGCCAACGATTTCTGGTTCTTCACCGCCATCTTCTGTAAAGTCGGGGATGTCCAGAAAGTCATTGTGTCCTCGAAGGATTGCACCATTTCCTTTATAGAACCATTCCGGCTGAACACCGCGCACACCCGGCTCAGGCTTGCCTCCTTTGAGACCCATCTCGAACATCTTCTGGGAGTCGGTCTTGGTGCCTTCCTTAGCCAATGTGTGCATCTGGGCTCGTCGCTCCATACTTCCCAAATGTGTCAACCCAGTTCCAGAAATGAAACAGTGAGCGGGATCTGGGTGGTCGAGTGGAGGAAGAATCCAACCGCTTGCATCCCCTGGTTGCGCTTTCAGCAACCGGTCACAGGACAGAACACCGCCATTATCTAGAGGGATGTCACTAAGATATGCAGAGATAGTCTTCCCCTTTCTATGAGCCTCAAAGAAAAGACTGTAGATCCGTGTCCACTTCTCATTGATGCTGGTCAGATCAATGACATTCTTTCCATCAATACATCCGACTCGTCTTCCCTTTTTAGGCAGCGAAAATTGGACAAGTCTCATGTTTAATCTTCCTCTTGGAGTCTTACAACTTGCTCTTTCTCCCAAGGGATTATTAATCTTTGCCAAAAGATAGATATGAAGCAAAGGCAGATGGATCAGAAAATTAATAGGAGGGTAATGTGGTGGCCAGCATTATCCTAGATCTAGCTAAGAGAAGGAAGACTGCAAGAAGATTCTCATCGACCAGAGTGAACCTTAAAGAGGTTCTTGTCGCCCTAGAAACTGCTTGCCAAGCCCCATCTGGAGCGAATTCCCAGCCATGGAGATTCGTCATAGTTGCAGATCCTCAGACTAGGAGAAGAGTAAAGGAGGCTTGCGAACGGGGTGAGAAGGAATTCTACTTAAAGGTAAAATGGAGACTGAGAGAGTGGCTTCTCTCAAGAGGCTTTAGCTGGCAAAAGCCCTTCTTAGAAGAGGCACCTCTGCTAGTTCTCGTACTTTCAGAAGCAAGGGCACCGTATTCCACACAATCTGTCTCGTTGGCTATGGGTTATATCCTGCTTGCCTTGGAGGAGTTCGGTCTAGGCACTGTAACTTACACCCCTTCAATCACGAGAAGAGTCCTGGACGAGGTTGGAGTGCCAGACGGATTCAGATTGGAGGCAGTTCTTCCCATAGGTGTTTCAGCAAGTGTGAAGTCTAAGGAGCCGAGGCTTGGCTTTAAAGAGGTTACGTATATGGATTCTTGGGGTAGTCCTTACATGTTTGATGGAAGCTTCTGCTAGATCTGAAGCAATCCTTATCTTATTATAACTACTATCTAAATAGTGAGGGGGTTGGAGCATGAAAAGCCTAGGTCAAATAAAAGAGGGCATACTCAGACTATTGTGGAAGATTGAGGGTCCACTTGATCTCAGGGGGATATCGGAAAAAATGGGCTTGAAAGCTCGATCGGCAAACATGCATCTGTTAGGACTCAGAAAGGCAGGATATGTCTCAGCATCTGAAGATGGTCACTACACTCTAACGGAGTCAGGTAAGGAAGTGATTGGATTTCCGAAAGTTGATGACAGCTTGGCTAGGAGAGTCTTAAGCAAGACTCCGCCGGAGAAAGCTTTCCACTTCTATGCTGGAATCGGTCAACCCTTAGGAGTATCTTCGGATAACCTAACTGACTTCTGTGACAAGATTAGATGGGTCGATATAGGAGCCGTTGATTTCCACTCGGCTCGGGGAGATTTCGAACTTTGGGTTCATTCCTTGGGAGATGTTGAACTAGCCAAGAGGCTAAGGCTGATCAGAGAAGAGAACCTCACTGGGCAGACACTTCAGGAGAGGCTCTGCAGAGTTCTTGAGTCTAGATGCGATGAGTTGCTCAAGAGAGTTGCTTAGTGGCACCTAAGATTAGAAATAAATTCCCTGCAAAAATCCTCGAATGCTGTCTGGTCTAGTCTGCGTTTCAGCGGAAACGGTCTCGCAAGATGTTCAGAGATCGTGACAGAGTAAATCCTATTCAAATCTTCGCAATACCATGTTGCATAGTTGTACAAAGATGATTTACGCGTAATAATACCGGTTCTTCCCAAGCCTTTCTTAACAATTCCGCCGTGTCCGTTAATCTTTCCCACCGTAGAACTCTGAAACTTAGAGCCGCGGTACCGCTTCCTCAAATCCTTTCGATATCTCTTCTCGAACCACTTGTCAAGGTCCTGATGTTCGTCCCTAAACTGTACGTTGGCCATGGAATAATAATCAAAAAGGATCTCCCTTTTTCTCTCTGCAAATGGAGACAATTTATGCTCGAGGAGAAGAAGGTGGGTTCTGCCAATCATCATCTTTCTGTCGCTGAGCTGGAAAGAAGTGGGTGCTTTGAAAGTGAATTCAAACAGCGACCAAACGGTTGATTCTTCCCCGTGGCACTTGAATGACGTAAGTACTTCCTTCATAATTGCTCGAGAAGTCGTGTCCATCGATTGGAAAGCAAACCGAAATATTATCACTCTCAGAGTCTCACTGCAATGCCAGAAAAAGATGCGTTCCTCTATGTTCGACTTTAGGCTCATGAACAAAGCCTGATGGTCAAAGACCGTAGCTGACCTCTTCGATCTGATGGGAATCTTCTGTTTGCTATCCTTCTCCATCTTTTTGAGAAATGCGTGTACAATCTCTGATAGGGGTTTCGCTTTCTTCGGTTCGACCTCTTCCCATTTGACTTCAAAGAAGCACTTCTCAGCTTCGAGTCTCATGTATCCAGTTTTTGCGTTTCCTCCCTCGCTTACTAGCCGAGCATCCTGAGGAATATTGAACAAGAGGTTGTTCCAGCCGAAATCTTTGAACTTCAAGGGATCACACCGCTGAGTTATATTGTTAAGTCGGATTATGAAGATAAATCTTCTTTCGACAAGAACCTAAACATACTCGAATAGTCCTCTCTGTCCAGCTTTTGCATGCTTGTCGATCTCTTCTTCTGCTTTCTTCATCTGATTCTCAGATAGGATGAGCTGACCGTAGACGCCATCGTATCCAGGAATCACCTTAACCCTTCCCTGTCTGACACGGACAACGGCGTCAGCGATTTTCGGACCCACATAGGTAGACATCTCCTCCAAGGAAGCATCCGTAAGAACCGTATACTCATCTCCAAATTTGGAAACGAGAACGTTATACATGTCCCACACCTTTTCCACACTGGGGTCTGCAAGTCCCAAAACAGTAGATATGATCTCCGAGAGGGGCAGTAAATGCCTGTAAGTGGGGACGCCCTCAGGTTTATATCCGCTAAGTCGGTCAGCAAGCTCTTCCACGCGTTGCTCAACGCCCTTTGTTAAGTTCCTGCCACAAATTGGACAGCGGTTTCTGACCTCCCTAGCTTTCTCAGCATCCAGAGATATCCTGCAATTTCTATGGCCGCTCCAGTGGTATTTTCCGTACGCAGGGTCTGTTTCAATCGTGAATCTAAACCGTTCGGGGTCTTTCATCCGGATGGCATCCACAACTTCATTGTAGGATAGCTCTCTAAGTTCGAATACGTTCGCTTCTCTTCCGATTCTCCACGGCCAGAAGCTGTGGGAGTCGCTGTTCGAGACCAAGGTAAACCTGTCAAGGGCGCTGAGTCTCCAATTCATCGGTGGATCTGAAGACAGCCCCGTTTCCAGAGCCGATATGTGCTTCGTCATATCTTGGTAGCAGTCCTCGACTCTATCGAATCCGCTGAAGGCTCCGAAGAGGCTGAACCACGGTGTCCAAACGTGTGCAGGTATGACGAAATTCCTAGGACAGACTTCCATAACTTCCTCCACAAGCTGAGAAGCAGTCATACCTAACAGCGGCCTGCCGTCAGACGAGAGATCACCGTACTCAGCAAGCCTATCGCTTATCTGGATAGATGTGTCCAAACTGGGCGTCAAGATTACGTGATGTATCTTCTTGCTACTTCCATCTGCATTGAAGATCGTGGCAACCTCTCCGGTGACCATGAATCGAACCGGGGAGGAGAGGTTTTTTACTGATTTATATAGGCCTTCCTCTGGCGCTTCGATCAGTTTTCCCTTCAGCTCCTTGTACCATTTCGGATGAGTAAAATCGCCTGTGCCCACCAGGTTCAAACCTTTCATCTCGGCGAAGCGAGCGATCTCTTCTACATCCATTCTTTCACTTGTGGCACGGCTAAATTTGCTGTGGATATGGAGATCTGCTATTATCCTTTTTTGGGAATCTTTGTCCAGCCTCATATGACCACTATTCCCGACAGTTCATTACTTGTCTCCAAATAAGTACTCTTAAATCATTGTTCATCTAAAAGATATAAAGGGAACGTTCAAATATGTTCATGGAAAAATCGGGAAGGTTTGGAGGATAAGCCGTTGTTTAGTGTTAAGGTGGCTGATTCGAAGATTCTGAAAGATGCATTCGCTGCCATTTCGACGCTTGTTGACGAGGCTACGTTTGACGTGAGCCCGGACGGGCTTAGACTCAGAGCCATGGATCCTTCACGTGTCGCGATGGTGGACTTCCTGATGCAGAAGACCGCTTTTGAAGAGTATGCTGCAACTGAGAACATGAAGATTTGCTTGAATATGAGTGAGTTGCTGAAACTTCTGAGGAGAGCTGGGAAAGACGAGTCCGTTGAGTTGCCTTTCGATGAGAAAACGGGTCAACTCAAAGTGATCATAAGAGGTAGATACACTCGGTCTTTCAATATGCCAACTCTTGAGGCGGCTGAAGAAGAGGTTCCAACGCCGAACCTCACCTTCAACGCCAGAGCAACACTCACAACTGAGGGTCTCCGACAGGCCCTTGATGATGTCGCCCTTGTAAGTGACCACGTTAGGATAGAAACGGACGGAGAGAAGCTATTGATGAATGCGAAGGGGGATCTGATGGGCGCAAACATCGAGATGCAGAAAGGAAGCGAATCAGTTCTATCTTTGGACGCGAAGGAGCCCTGCAAGTCCACCTTCAGTTTGAGCTACCTCACCGAGATCGTCAAGGCAGCTGAGGCAACCTCAGACGTGGTTGCAATCGAGTTTTCGACAGATATGCCAATCAGACTCGACTTCAAACAGCAATACGATGGTAGGCTGATATATTATCTTGCTCCCCGCATAGAGGTTGAGTGATCAAACCGTACAGACTATTGGAGGAGAGACTTGTTCTCACAAAAAGTGACCTAGCAAAATATCCGTTTACGTCTCAGGCAGCTGAGTACATAAAAATACTAGATTTGAAGATAGAAAACCTAGCAAACCCGGAACTCAACCCTGTTCTGGAAAGAGCCGAGGACAGAATCGAAGAAGCTCTTGTAAGCAATCCCCCTGAGGTCAGCTATAGAATACGAAGCGATGACATTGAAGTACCTTCATTTCCAGTAGCCGTTATGATGGTTGCGGCGACAAGAAACGACTTCGTCAAAAGGAGGTACGCCCTAGCCGAGGCAAGAAGAGTTTATGATCTGCTCAAGCTTGAGGATGAAGGGACTATCCTCGACGTTGCAAACTCATTCAAGTGGAGGATTAGAGAGGGTGAGAAAAAAGATGCCACGAGAAACTATGAGTTTGCGCTTTACTTCATCGATTTCTTAGACAACTCCAAAAACTTCCATGAGAAGGAGTGGAAGCTCGTCAACAGAGTTCTTCGGAATGGATGGGTATATCTGGCAAAACAAGAGGTCGCCCGACTTCTACAGGAAGAGGTTCATAAACATGTGGAGAAGAAGCTAGAAGCAGACGTCAGGTCTATGTTGCCGGAAAACGTGATTGAACGCGTAGATAGGTTGACGAGAACCTATGCAGTTAAAGTTGGAAAGGTTCAGTTTGAAGAGTTGCCGAGAAGCGCCGTCAACGCGGCTTTTCCACCCTGCATTAAGCAGCTATATGATAGTGCTGCCGCTGGTCGTCACCTTTCGCATGTGGGGCGTTTCGCTTTGACATCATTTCTGCTACGCGTAGGCGTCCCTCCTGACAAGGTCATCGATCTGTTCCGTTCTTCCGCAGATTTCAATGAGAGGATGACCCGGTATCAGGTTGAGCACATTTCAGGTGCTAGAGGGTCCAGAACAAGTTACATTCCGCCGAAGTGTGACACGTTGCGCACACACGGAGTATGCCCTAGCATGGACGACATCTGCAAGAATGTCAGTCACCCACTAGCCTATTATCGGAGAAAACTCAGGACGCCTAAAACCGAGGCCACTGCTGATTAGGTATGAATGAGAAGACGAACCTCTTTATTCGAGATAGATTTGCCGAGTTCTACGAGAAGGAGTCTCGCGGAGTTGAGGCTCCCACCTCAATCGAGCAGAGAGAATTCGGTTTTCTCCTCTTCAAGGGAGAGGTTATGATTAGACACAAGAGCTTCAAAGATGTGGAAGAACTCAGATCCTTTCTTAAAAAGAATATTCCGTCACATGTCTATTACTCAACAGCCTATTATGAGGCGCCAGAAGAGGAGATGGACAAGAAGGGGTGGCTGGGCGCCGACTTGTACTTTGACATAGACGCAGACCACATACCAACGAAGTGCGGCAAGACTCACGACAAGTGGGCCTGCAAAGGATGCGGCTTCACGGGAAAGGGAGTCACTCCTGAAGAATGCCCCTCATGCGGCGGCCAATCTTTTGACGAGAGAACCTGGCCCTGTCAGGTTTGCTTAGAGTCGGCTAAACAGGAGACCATTAAGCTCATAGACATGCTAACGAAAGATTTCGGTTTCTCCTCGAATGAGGTCATGACGTCGTTCAGCGGGCACCGTGGGTATCACGTTCACATGGAGAACCTGGAAGTCCGAAGGATGGACTCGATGAACAGGAAAGAAATTGTCGATTACATCACTGCAACAGGACTTGAAACAGAATTCCACGGACTAGGAAGGGGAAGAAGTAGAGGAGTAGAAGCGTTCGAAGGCCCCAGCCTGAACGATTACGGGTGGCGTGGTCGCATTGCCAAAGGGACTTACGAGTTTATCAAGGATTCGACAAGGGACAATCTTGAGCATCTAGGTTTGAAAAAGAAGACCGTAGACGCCATAATCGCGAATAAAGATGCAATCCTGAATAGCGGGCAATCTAGTGGACCTTGGAATCTGGCGAAAGGACTCGGCCCTGAGAGTTGGAATCTTATCTTGCAGCAGAGCTTGAAGGCTGAGTCTGCGAAGATCGACACTGTGGTCACGACTGACATCCACCGTCTAATCCGTTTAGCCAACACATTACATGGGAAGACCGGCCTAATGAAGGTGGCATTCCCAACAACAGACATAGAGCAGTTTGACCCGTTCAAGGAGGCTGTAGCATTTAAAGAAGGCGAAGCTACAATATTCGTTAATGAGGCTCCTCAGCTTAGGCTGGGAGACGAAACATTTGGGCCATTCAGAAACGAGAATGTCGAGCTGCCCATGGCAGCAGCCATCCTTCTACTCTGCAAGGGCCTAGCGCAGGTGGCTGAGTAGGTTTGTATGATGAGCTCTACGAGGCGTGGAGGAAGGAAAGGGAGAACAAGGAGGTTCAAATCCTCCCTAGAGATTTCTACGCTAGGTTGGCTGAATACGTGAAGAAACTCAAGGAAGAGAGCAGGATGCTGGACGAGAAGACGCTTAGGGGTAAGCTTTTGCAGGGGCAGAAGGAGAACACGAGGAGGCTTGCGGAGGAGCTCATCCGAACCCGATGTGGCAAGATAATGCGGGGAATCTCAGATGGAAAGATTCTGCCAGTTGCTTCCCTAACAGAAGAAGAGGCTAATATGTATGAGAAAGTTTCGCCCACAACTGAGTCATACCTCAGCCTTCAGAACAACATATTGCAGGGGTATTTGGCAAAGGCAGAAGAAAAAACCATGCCGAAGACGATCCTAGTTCGCATTCTTCAAGAAATACCGGCCATAATAGGGGCTGACATGAAGACCTATGGTCCGTTTAAGCCCGAAGATGTGGCAGCAATCCCCGCGGAAAATGCTAGAATACTCATCAAACAGGACGCGGCTGAAGAGATAGAAATTAAGTAATCGCCGCCCATCATCAGAAACCAACCGATTTTTGAAGATTTCAAGATCCCCACCGCTTTACCTTTTCTCTTCAGAGGAAACCATCTCGTACCTGACTGTTTTTCCATCCTTATCGAAGATAGCTATCTGTTGCTCCGAATTGTAGGGATAGGCCGCTATGACCATTATCCTTCCGTAGAAGTTGTTCAAATCCTCGATAGAGGGACCCAGAGTGCCTGATGGGTGAGAGTGAGCCGTGCCAACTACAGAGAAATCGATCGGAAGCATATGCAAAGGGAAATTTGAGAAACTGAGCCCGTGAACCGCTAGAGGAGGTACCTCAACGTCCTCGATTATGATTTTGTCCTTCTTCACTCTCCCTCTCAAGAGGAGGATTCCTTCTCTAGGATAGGAAGCGTTAGCATAGCTCAGAATGCTTTCAACAATTGAGCGGTTGATCAACACGTATTTTGCCATTTTTTCCGCCCCGTGTGTAAGTCTAATAAAACACATATGAATCGCTCGATTAAGAAGGTTGCCTCCTGAGTAGAACTTCCCGAAAACCTCCCAAACAAACTCATTTCAATCGCCAGGTAAAAGTTTAAGACACATTTCTCGTAAATGTGAGAGCATGGAGGATGGGAGATCTGAAACCATTGGTCAGATGTGAGGAAGAGTTGGTGTTGAACAAAGAGGGCCCGTTTCCAGCGAAGATTCTCCTATCGAAACAGGATACTTCGACTGCTAGCGTTAAGGTAGGTCTGCTTGTGAAAGGAAAGAGGATCGAGCCACATGTGCATGCGGAATGTGACCAGTTGGAATACTACCTTAAAGGTAAGGCTTTGATGTTTATCGAGGGTCTAGGTGAAACAGAGATACGCAAAGGCTCATTCACATACATTCCCAAAGGGGCAAAGCACGCTGTCCTGAACGTCGCCAAGTCACTTGAGATTCTAACGGTGTTTGTGCCACCCCTGTTCTAGGGAGGTTTGGAAGGCAAGCGACCCTACCTTTGGGAAGAATCTAAGTTGGCCGATCAGCAACAAAAACCTTGTGAGAATAGACATCAATTCCTCTTTTGGAAAAGCCGAACGAGTAACCTTCAAGATTAGCGGAGGTAGTGTACCCATCTTCTTTTCGACTGGAGAATGTGCAAAACTAGTTCGGAAATTCATATTCTGGAATCTTAAGACAGTTTCGTGAGACTTATATGACAATTGTCTGCCAAGAGAAAAGCATCAAGGGGACGAGGTTATGACCAAACGACAGTATTGGAAGCTATGTCTTAAAGTAGCAAGAGCGAAGCCCTACTGGAGCGCGATAAGCGTGGAAGCTGAAGCAGCCTTGATCATGCTTGGCGTCAAGCCTGAACCCAAGGAATAACTGAGCATCCCGGCAAAAGAGTATCCGACCAGTTTTGGAGAAAAGGGAACGAAGCTAGCTAGATGGCACACGAGTTTTTTCAGCCTTTGAGTTTCCAGATCTTCTTGTATTCTGAAGGGGTCATGCGACCTTCCAGAAGACATATTGTGTCGTCTTTCAACTTTAGGGCTTCTTCCAGGGTCATTTCTTGGATTCTCTCATTTCCAATCATCGTTTCAAGAAGATGGAACATATCCAGAACCAGTTGAACCTTGACTTTATCCGACATACATTTCACCACCTTGTTTTCTCTTGAACATTCATCATTTTCCACATTATATTGGAGCTGATATGTCTCAACAAGGATTTAGGCTTAACCGAGTTCATCAGCTTTCATCAGATCTTTCGGCGTCAAAACAGCGATTTTCCCATTCGGCGTCAATTCTTCCGCAATGACGCAGCCAAACTTGTAGATCTTTGTTCCCTTCAGTAGCCAGCTGTCTGGGGATAGTCCAGCTTTTAGGCAGCATTGGCACAGAAAATCCTCTTCGTTCCAGTTCCACTCAACAGGAACCTGCGGCAGAAGAAGACCCTTATTGTAGCCTCTCTCCACTATCAACCCATCCTCGCCGACTTTGATCTTTGACGGATAATCCTGCGGAGACTCGACCTTGATGGGCTCCGGAGGCGTGAGCACGCTTACCTCGAAGACTATGTGGTCAAGCTCTTTCAGAGAAACGCGACAAAATCGTGGGTCTCTGGTTGCAGACTCTATGGCCGCCTCAATTGTTGCTCTGACTAGTGGGTGAGTCGGATATGGAAAACCTATGCAACCTCTTAGCTCCTTTCTTTTACCTTCAACACTGTTTAACGTTACGAAGACTCCGCAACGCTCCATGAGCTTGGGGGGTGTATCTTTCGGCGGACTTATAATTCTCCCATCCTCCAAGTTTTCTTCAACTGCTCTTCTAGCCAGCTTGACAAGAAATAGTCCTTCTTCTTCGGTGAGTTGGAACAGGGAGTATCCACCTCTAGTTAGAAGAAACCTTTAAGTGTTGAATTCATCATGGAAAGAAGTCTCTTTCGCCAAGATCGTTAGAACTTTATGGCCTCTTCGCTCACTCCATCTTTTGTTATGGTTAGAAAGTCTATCCCGTCGCCGCTCATAGCATCCCTGCTGACAGCCGACTTTACCGCTCGAACCACGAGATCCTTCGCCTCTTGCATGGATACTCCATCCTTATAGCCTTCCTCTAAGACGCCGACAGCTATCTCAGCTCCGGAACCGACCGCAGCATACTTATCAGGTATAACGGAGCCCAAAACATCTAACACGTAAAGCGACGGACCTTCCTCGTCTATTCCCCCGACAATCGTCTGCGTTATCAAGGGAAAAAGACGCCGGCCGAAAAGAATGTTAGACATGACTTTGGCAGCCGACCTGACTGGTATGGGTCTTCCAGAGTCGAGTCTAAAGAGATTGGCATAGGCTTCAACCTCATGGACGAGGATCTGCATGTCAGAAACCAAACCTGCACAAGCCGCGCCGATACGTTCCGTTATTTTGAAAACTTTCTTTCCCACTCGGCTTACAACAAAGGAGCCGTAGGACACCCTCTTCTCAGAGGCCAGGACGATGCCGTCTGTGAAGACTACACCGACGGTTGTCGCTCCTGGGATGTAAAGATACTGCTCTTGCCCACTCATGATCCTTCTCCTCTATTTTAACGTGATATTTCTAACGAGGTTATTAAGAGTTGCTCGTCCCAAGATAAAAAACTTCTCAGGTATATTTCTTCCTTTCAGGGAGAATGGATGAGGCGAGGTGACCTCATCGAAAAGATCCACGTTCGACGTGCTGTATGATTCCACGCTTGCCATTTGTCAGCCAGTCTGGATCTTGCGCTTGTAGCTCTTCGGCTTGCCCCTCTTTAAGGTTGACCATGATCTCTCCTTTTAGCGTGCGGAGAATTAGCAGTGTTGTT
>Ga0315310_10000950_pt1 | contig 18247 bp, 19 predicted proteins | sample TDP5_MG_FD_203630 | JGI IMG/M metagenome (GOLD analysis project Ga0315310, IMG submission 203630) | Freshwater sediment microbial communities from Lake Towuti, South Sulawesi, Indonesia - TDP5 | ecosystem: Environmental > Aquatic > Freshwater > Lake > Sediment | place: Indonesia: South Sulawesi... | reverse complement strand
AAATCTTTGGTACAAGTTGAAATGAATAAAAAAGTGAAAAGAAAGATCGAGAATTCGTTGGTAAGGCTCATGTTTTCTGTTTAGACTTCCATGCGTACCAGACAATCAGTGCCAGAGCCACACCACTTGCAACCCACATTAGTATCGCATACGCAGATGGTTTTGCCACATAGTCAGGCAGTTCAGCGAGGCCAAGACCAAGCCAGACTATGCCCACGATGATGTTTGCCCAGCGATTTGTCGAATCCTCTAGAGTCAGGGACAGGAAAGCCATCACCAACGGAACCAAACAAAAAACTGCTCCCAACAGCAAGTATTCAGGACTCATTTGCATGCCCGCTATCGTTCCCTCCTCCACCAGTTCCACCAATACATCTTGCTCCATAAACATCAACATCACCGAAGCCAAACCAGCCACTTCCGCAAATAGCCATAGCACTGCTATCTTTATCTTCCAATCTTCCAGAATTCTTCACCTCCCTCATAACAATGTTTTAAACATCTGTGATTCCAAAGCATATAAAACTTACATTTTGCGGATGAAAAATGCCTGAAAAAGGAAAACATCCCAAAAAGAAGCCTGCGTATCGGGTTTAAAGTCATTTCAAAAATACTTTATCGGCAGATGACAAATGGATCTTCTCAGTTTGAGAAATTTAAACGAGATAAGTCACGTATCCCGTGCTACCATCAACCCCAAGTCAGAACGACGTTCAAAGTCTCGGTTACGCTACCGTGCATAGAAAGGGTTTGACCCTACAACTGAATGGAAATTTCCTGACATCAGAACTCTGAGTTCAGTTATCCTCTTTCTGCTACTTACTCGATAGACGTGTGGATTGCTGAATTGTAAGTCAAAGCAGTTACTTAGCTTCGTCAGGAAATCCTTTGTACTCGATAACACCTAGTTGTTTAAGAAAATCCAATTCGTCTGCGACGGCCCACATTTCTACAATCTTGCCATCAATTATGCGATAGATGATGACAGCTTCCCATGTTGTTTTCTTGCCAGTAGGGGCTAATCCACGATACTCGCCTGTGTGTGTCGCAGTACCTTTCAAATGAATGCACACCTTATCCCCTTCAGCGATTATGTCCTCAATTGTCTCATGGGTATCTGGAAAGCTCTTGTAAAACATAGTCAAGTGTTGTTTGTAACTTTCCAGACTCCGCAACTGACGCGGATGGTCAACATAATCGGGTGCTATTAACTCGTCCAGTAAGGCTAGGTCTTGCTTATTGAAGGCTTCAAACAAACGGCGAACAATCGTCTTATTCTCTTCTAATGACATAGAACATCGTTCCTTCCTTCACTATCAATCCTAACTATCTCTATTTGACATTTAATAGTTGTTACGAAAATGCGGATGAAAAAGGAGACAAGGATTCGTTAGTAAGACTCATGCTTTCTGTTTAGACTTCCATGCGTACCAGACGATCAGCGCTGGAGCCACAACTTTTGAAAGCTCCATTAGTATCGCCCATGCAGATGGTTGTGCCAGAGTCTCAATTAATGCATCGAGCTGAAAGACCGTAAAAACTATGCCCACGATGATATTTGCCCAGCGATTTGTCGAATCCTTTAGGGTCAGAGACAGGAAAGCCATTATCAATGGCACCAACACTATGATTGCGAATAGTAGCAACAGTTCAGGTCCTATTTTTTCGCCTCCTATTTCTCCTGACGACAGAAACTGCTCCAGTACACCTGGCTCCACAAGCATCAATATAAAGTAAGCCAACAAAGCAACCGCCTCAAAGAGCCACAGCACTGCAATCTTTATCTTCCAATCTTCCAGAATTCTTCACCTCCCAATAATAATGTTTTAAACATCTGCGATTCCAAAGCATATAAAACTTCACACCTACTTCAATGTCTTAAACAAACAATCAAAGAATTAGTTTCAATAAATGAAGAAGTAACAGTTCGTCAAAATCAAACGCACAATATTTGATTTTAACGCACACACAAAAAGTACGCGCACTTTCCAAAGATATCTGCAGCAAGCCTCTTTCCATTAATCTGAGCTTTTATGTGAGTGCTTTAGACACTAAAGTGGCGATGTTAGAGACAAGAGAATTGAATAGAAGGCAACAGTCCATGCAGCTGGGCTTTTGAAGATGGGCACTATGCCTTTGCCCTGAAAATCAATATCCCTAACACGCCTCAAGTCTTCATTTAAGCCAAGTTGCGAGCACAAAGCAATAATTTTGTCAAGTCTGCGGTCTGGCAATCGATTTAACATTAAACGCATCTGACGCATAACAGCCATGTCAAAGCCTATAACCTTCTGCCACCTTCTCTGATATCTAGAGAGAAAATCAGCAGAACTGTCACCCTGCTTTACAGCCTCATAAGCTGTTTCGCCAGCAATTTTGGCGCAGTTTAAACCCATGATAACGCCTCCGCCTGTTGTTGGCTTAACTTGAGAAGCCGCATCACCAACTATTAAAAGCCCATCATGATAACTTTTAGTCAACGGTCCTCCCAAAGTAATTGGGTGATAAGAAACACTCACAAACCTGCTATGTCTCAGTTTATCTGCAGCTTTAGGGTTGTGGCTGACAAAATTTTGCAGATATGCTTTAGGGTTGCCAGCCTTCGTTGCCAATCCAACTTTAGCTGAGCCGTCTGGTCGAGGAATTATCCATGCAAAAAGACCCGGCGCATACTTTTGTCCCAGATAAACTTCAACCATGTCGTAGTTCACATCTTCAACTTTGTCCACTTCGCCTTCCACACCTTTGACCACCATAGACCTGTCTAAAATAGGGAAGCCAGCTTTTTTCAAAAGAAGAGATGAGCAACCTTCACAATCAATGACAATGTTAGATTCTAAAACCTCTTTTTCTTTAACAGAAACACCTTTTACTTGACCAGAGTCTAAAAACAATGATTCGACCCTTGTTCCGAACCGATATTTTACTCCAGCCTCTTTAGCCAAGTTTGCCAAAAACTTGTCAAACAACACCCTATTGAGGACACATATAACAGGAGAAGCAAATTTCACTCTAAACTCATGACCCGACGGCGAATAAAAGACAGCCCCCTTAATCTCATTCTCAACAACCTCAACTGGCAAATTCAATCCTAATCGTTTTAACCCATTCAAACTCACATGACCAGGGCAATGACTGGGCACACCTATTTCCTTGTGTTCCTCACAAACAATCACATCGACACCTAATTTTGCCGCTGCCAAAGCTGAAAACGAACCGCAAGGACCACCGCCAACCACAATCACATCAGCTTTCTGAGTCACAACCAATCTAACCTCAAACACCAAAATAATGCATAGACGACATTAACAAAACTTTCCATAAACAACAAACTCTAGACAACCCTCAACCTGTCTCAATTTGTCTCAATTTCTAATTGGCTAAAAAACCAGAGTTCATATTTGAAGCCTATTAGGATCCTAATAGAGGGGGGTCTAGCCAAGTGCGCACACACATAAACAAAACATGTTTGTCAAGGTGTCTCTTTGCGTTTCACCAGTTCAACTCTTCTCTTACCCCTAGTCAAAGAAGAAACGTAAACCTTACCCTCAACCTCCATCTTCATCAACGTTTGATTCAACATCCCAAACCCCAAATCCTCATGCGTCTCCTTCAAAAGGTCGAGAAGTTCAGCGTCAGTCATGGGACCCTTCTTCTCCAAAACCTCAACAATAGTCAAATCAAGAGGACGCGATTTCCAGGTCTTCACAGCCATTTATTCTCACATTCCCTTAACATCTATGCCACTGGCGTCGTCGGCTTCTGCACACGCCTAACCTGCTTCATAAACCCTTTATACCAAGTCTCCATATCAGGCAAGATACTCGGCCCAATCTTCTCCATAGCCTTTTGAAAATCGCCGAACGCCACTTCTTTAGACTTCACATCCTTACGCAACGCATACATTGCAGCCTCACGACAAAGCGCCTCGATATCAGCACCAGAATAACTCTTCGTAGCTCTGGCCAACTCAGCAATGTCCACATCCTTAGTCAAAGGCATACCCTGCGTGTACAACTTGAAAATCTCCAGTCGAGCCTTTTCATCAGGCTCAGGAACATAAATCAAACGGTCAAATCTGCCAGGTCTCAAAACAGCGGGGTCAACAATGTCCGGTCTGTTTGTCGCAGCAATGATCACCACATCTTCCAGAGTCATGATTCCATCCATCTCTGTGAGAAGCTGACTAATCACGCGTTCAGAAACGCCGCTGTCAGCATAACCCATTCCACGCCGAGGCACCAAAGAGTCGAATTCATCGAAGAAAATCACGGCTGGGGCAGCCATGCGGGCTTTTCTAAACACCTCTCGAATAGCTTTTTCGGACTCACCCACCCATTTAGAAAACACTTCTGGACCCTTAATGGTAATGAAGTTGGCTTCGCTTTCCGTGGCGACAGCCCTAGCTAACAGCGTCTTTCCACAGCCAGGCGGCCCGAATAGAAGGATGCCTTTAGGCGCACGGATTCCCATTCTCTTGAAAACCTCAGGGTTTTTGATAGGCCATTCAACAGCTTCTCTCAATTCTTGCTTGACCTCTTCTAAGCCGCCTATGTCAGTCCAGTGAATGGTTGGCACCTCAATGTAAACCTCCCTCATGGCGGTGGGGGTAATCTCTTTGTAAGCGTTGACGAAGTCCTCCATGCGGACCTCCATCTTTTCTAAGACGCTAGGTGGAATGCGCTCCTCTTCCAGGTTGATTTCAGGCAGGTATCGTCTCAACGCTTTCATAGCTGTTTCCCGAGCCAGCGATGCAAGATCAGCGCCTGTGTAGCCGTGAGTCATATCCGCCAACTTCTTGAGGTCAACATCTGGCGCCAAAGGCATACCACGCGTGTGAATCTGCAATATCTCGTGTCGCCCCTGCTTGTCGGGCACACCGATTTCAACTTCTCTGTCAAAGCGTCCTGGTCTGCGCAGAGCCGGGTCAAGAGCTCCGGGACGATTGGTTGCGCCTATTACTATGACGTTTCCTCTTCCGCCTAATCCGTCCATTAGCGCGAGGAGTTGCGCCACCACTCGGCGTTCCACCTCACCCGTGACTTCTTCTCGTTTTGGTGCTATGGCGTCTAATTCATCGATGAAGATTATGCTAGGCGCGTTCTGTTGCGCTTGCTGAAAGATTTCGCGTAGTCGGGCTTCTGACTCACCGTAAAACTTGCTCATGATCTCGGGACCATTTATTGAGAAGAAGTTGGCTTCAGACTCGTTGGCTACGGCTCTCGCCAGCAAGGTCTTGCCGCAGCCAGGCGGACCGTGTAACAAGACACCTTTTGGAGGCTCGATTCCAAGTCTCTGAAATATCTCTGGATGTCGCAATGGGAGTTCAACCATCTCGCGGATGCGTTGAATCTCTTCGTGTAGTCCACCAATGTCTTCATACGTTGTGCGGGGCACTCCCTTGGCTTCTGGGGCTGGTTCGCTTAGTATCTGGAGTCCAGTTCCTGGGACGATACGGACTATTCCGTGTGGTCGAGTCTTGGTTACGGTGAAGGGTATGGCGTGACCCAGCATCATGACTAAGGTTGTGTCGCCCTCAACGAATGTGCGGTCCATGAGTCGGTTTTTCACGAAGCTTGTGAAGTCTTCGTCAACGTTCAGTCGCATGTCCACTGGAGATAACACGACGCTGAGGGCGTCTTTCACCTTTCCAGGTCTGACAATAACGTATTCATTTATGGCTATGCCAGCGTTTTTGCGTGTGAATCCGTCGATTCTGATTATGTCGCGGTCTTGGTCTTCGGAGTAGGCTGGCCACGCTATGGCTGAGGTTGTTCTTTTTCCCGCGATTTCGATAACGTCGCCTGCGGATAAGCCTAGTTTTTGCATGGTTTTTTGGTCTATGCGGGCTATTCCTCTTCCGACGTCGCGTTGACGTGCGTCTCCCACTCTCAGTTGTATCTCGCTCATGTTGTCACTTTCTGTTCTGTAAATGTTCTATATCGGGAAAGTTGCATCTCTTATTTAAGTGTAAACCTAAAAGTTGTTTACCATCTCTGCATCATGAAGGTTTCTATGTTGCTTATCCCTTGAATCTGACGTATACTAGTCTCTATTTTGTCAAGGTCGTCTTGTTTTTCTTCGGGTATGAGTATGTGGGCTATTAAGGCGTTTAAGCCAAAAGCGATAGGTTCCTCGGCGAATCTCAAAACTCTCGAGTCTTGTGGCATGATGCCTTCGATTTTTTGTTTGAGTTGGTTTAGGTCTATGGTTATGTCTTCGGGAAAAATCTTCATTGAAACTAGAATCTTAGTCATTTAGTGTTCACGCTTCTTTTTATCATGGTCCCTCGAAGCCGCATTTGGGGCATTTGTACGGTCTTCCGAATTTGCGGCATCGGTTGCATCGCCATATTGTGATTTCTCCGCAGTTTGGGCACGGAAACTTTGTGGCTTCTGTTCCGGGTGCTATTATTCTGTGGCATGATGTGCACACTGGCACTGTGACCGTGACTGTTGGTTTTTCGCTCATGATGAAGTTCCTCTGTGAGGATTTCGATTAGTAATGTTTGTCTTGCTTATATGTGCTATGTTCTTTGTTTATGTGTGTGCAGCTAGGTAGAGCTGTCTCTCTCTGTTGAGAAATTTTTTCTGTGTGAGTGGGGTTCTAACAGTTTGTTTTTTGGGTTCCGTTTTTGGTTCAGATTGTGTTTCGGGTTGCGTTTGGCTTGGTTTTGAGGTGATTTACTAGGTTTTTCCTAGGTATTTACTGGGTATTTACAGGTGATTTAATGGGTTTTGGGTTGAATAAAGCCTTTAAGTGTTTTTAGACATGTCTGTTCATTTGTTTGGAGAGAAATGGCTTGTTAAAGGATTTGGCTGAAAAGGCTATTCGGTTAGCCATGGATTTGGGCGTTGAATACGCTGATGTGAGAGCAGAACAAATTCACTCCACAGCCATTCGGTTGACAAACGACCGATTTGAGCAGGCTGTTTCGGGCATAGACCAAGGACTCGGCGTACGCGTACTGTACAAGGGTGCATTTGGTTTCAGTTCCACAAGTTCACTGGAGATCAGAGACGTTCAAGCAGTTGTGAAAACTAGTTTCAAAATTGCCAAGGCGACTTCTAAAGGCGTGAAAGAAAAAGCGAGAATATGTTTGGTTAAGCCAGTGGAAGACCACGTTAAAGTGAAAACTCGTCAACCCTTAACCGAGGTTGGAATCGACGAAAAAATGGAAAAAGTGCTGGTTTTCTCCAAAACCACTAGGGATTATGGTCCAAAAATTGTGAGTGCAAACATGGTCTATGAAGACGCAGCCGGGCAGAAAGTCATAGCCAGCAGCGACGGAGCCAAAATTCTCTCGGACATGAGTCGGCTCTATGTAAGTGTTAACGCCGTGGCTAAACAAGCTCAAAAACTCACCTCAACTAGAGAACGCCTAGGCAAAATCGGCGGCTTCGAACTATTCAACGAAGTTAACGGGGACGAAATCATGGAGAAAGCGGCAGAGAGGGCAGTCAACCTCCTCAAGGCAAAGCCAGCTCCAAGCGGAAGATTCACAGTGATTGCTGACCCGAGACTTGCAGGTGTCTTTGCACATGAGGCGGTTGGACACGCCTGCGAAGCCGACTTAGTCATTGCAGGAGAATCTATTTTGGCGGGTAAAATTGGCAAGGTTGTGGGCTCTAAGCTTGTTTCCATATTTGATGACTCCACGCTTGCTGGAGGATGGGGAAACCAAAAATACGACGACGAGGGTGTGGCAACCAAGAAAAGACTTCTCATAGAGCGAGGCGTCTTGAAGGGATACATCACCAATAGAGAGGCAGCCGCCAAACTTAACATGGACCCAAACGGCGGTGCGAGAGTCGAGAACTTCTCTTATCCTCCCATTGTCAGAATGAGCAACACCTACATTGCGAGGGGGGACCATTCCTTGGAAGAGTTGTTGGAGGACATAGACCGTGGAGTTTATCTGAAAGCCACTCGTGGAGGGCAAGTTGACACCACTAAAGGAACTTTCCAGTTCAACGCTGAAGAAGCGAGATTAATTGAGAAGGGCGAACTCACCACGCCTCTGTTGGACGTCTCATTATCGGGATTAACACTTGAAACTCTGCACAACATCGACGCTGTGGCAAACGACTTTGAACTCAACATAGGATTCTGCGGCAAAGGTCAAACAGTACCCGTTGGAGACGCAAGCCCACACATACGAATCAAAAACGCACTGGTCGGAGGCAGAGCCTAATACTAGAACTTCTTGAATATGCGGTTAAGAAAGCTGAAAAGCAAGGTGCAAACCAAGCAGAAGCCTATTTCTATGGAGCTGACATGCTGCGAACAGGCATAGAAAAGAAGCAGGTCAAGATAAGTGAAAAAAAGCATGATGCTGGCATAGGCATACGTGTTGCAGTTAAGAAAAAAGACGGATTCTCAATAGGATTCGCCTATTTAACAAACTTAACCAAGAACGCAGCAGACGACACACTAAGACAGGCATTAAAAGTCGCGGCGTTCAAGAAACCAGACCCCGACTTCAAATCCTTCCAAGAACACAAACCAACAAAAACTGTCAAGAAAATCTACGACAAAGAAATAGCTAGAATTGAGCCAGAGAAAATTGTCGACTTAGCAACCGACCTAATCAAGACTGTTGCAACAGACAAGAGAATAACCACTATAAGCGGAGCACTTGGTTTAGGCACAGTTAAGGCAGCAATTGTCAACTCTTTGGGCATCTCCGGCGAATTTGAAAAGACAGTCTACGGAGCCTCTGGATACGTAGTTGCTCAAAATAAGGGTTCTGTGGGCGCATGCGGAGACAGCTACACAGATTGCTTCTTCAACGAAGAAAAAACTTTCAACACTTTCAAGAACGCACGAGACCTAGCCCTAAGACAACTCAACCCAAAGACCATAAAAAGCGAAAAAATGGATATACTGCTGCAGCCTAACGCGTTAGCCTCTCTGCTCGCATCCACACTCATTCCCGAAGTGAGAGCGGACAACATTCAGAAGCGACAGTCACCCTTCATTGGAAAACTGGGTCAAGTGGTTGCTTCAGAAAATCTCACAGTCATCGACGACGGCTTGATTCCCCAAGGAGCAGGTTCTAAGCCATTCGACGATGAGGGATGCCCCACACAGACCACAACCATAATAAATAAGGGCCAACTTCAAAGCTTTCTTTACAACTCTTACACGGCTAGAAAAGACAACGTGCCCTCAACTGGAAACGCCACAAGAATGCTCGGAGGATTCACCGAAAAACCCAAATACGCCGCAGAACCCATCATCGGACCCACAAACTTCAAACTCTGCGCTGGAGAAAAATCGGCTGAAGCCAAGTTTAACGACATCATAAGCGAAGTCAAGAACGGAGTGATAGCCAAAGAGGTTATAGGCGCCCACACCGCAAACGCTGCCAGCGGCGAATTTTCTGTTGTGCTAGACACTGCGTTCAAGATAGAGAAAGGCGAGATCGTCTACCCAGTTAAGCAGGCTATGTTAGGAGGCAACATCCTAGACACACTCAAAAACGTGGCACAATTCGCCGACGACTGCAAGCAAGTTGGCCTGGAACCAGCACTAATTTCACCCACCATACTAATCAAAGACTTGAGAGTTTCAGGCTAAGAAAACTCTCCGCTCATTCGTATTCTCACGTATTCTAAAAGGCAATCAACAAGAAAAAAGGTGGAAATTGGGCTTACGGGCCCTTCTGAGTTATTTCTTTGACTACTCCAGCCGCGATTGTTGTTCCCATGTCTCGTATGGCAAATCTTCCCAGCTCTGGAAAATCGGAGTAGGCTTCGAGGGCGATTGGATGTAAGGGTTCAAAGCGAACAAGGGCGCCGTCTCCGGTTTTCAAAAACGAAGGCTTCTCTTCCACAGTCTGCCCGGTTCTTGGGTCAAGTTTTTTTATGAGCTCCACAAATCGGACTGCAACTTGGCCTGTGTGATAATGCAGCACTGGAGTGTATCCGGCAGCAATAGCGGTTGGATGCAGTATAACAATGATCTGTCCAATAAACTCTTTAGCCACCATTGGCGGGTTGTTGGTGTGCCCAGCCACGTCTCCACGTCGAATGTCAGTTTTGGCTATACCTCGCACGTTGAAACCTATGTTGTCGCCTGGTTCAGCCTTGGGCATCCTAACGTGATGGGTTTCGATGGATTTGACCTCTCCCTGAACATTGGATGGCATGAAAACTAGGATGTCGCCCTCTTTTAGCACGCCTGTTTCAACTCGTCCAACTGGAACAGTGCCAACTCCAGTTATGGTGTAAACGTCTTGTATAGGCAGCCTCAAGGGTTTGCCCGTGGGTTTTGGAGGAATCTCCATAACGTCTAGAGCTTGAAACAGAGTCGGCCCCTTGTACCAAGGCATGTGTTCGCTGGGTTTGAAGAGGTTGTCGCCTGTCCAACCCGATGTGGGTACAAAAGGAATCTTCTCAACCTTGTAGCCAACAGTCTTGAGTAGCCTACCAATCTCATTTTTGATTTCTTCATAGCGCTCTTGGCTCCAGTTAACCGAGGCATCGTCCATTTTGTTAATGGCTACAACCAGTTGGTGAACGCCCAACGTGAAGGCAAGGAAGGCGTGCTCCCTTGTTTGTCCTCCAGGCCCGATTCCTGCCTCAAATTCTCCTCGTTTGGCTGAAACGAACAGCACGGCGCCGTCTGCTTGGCTTGCACCCGTGACCATGTTCTTGACGAAGTCTCTGTGTCCTGGCGCGTCGATGATTGTGAAGAAGTATTTTGGCGTTTCAAACTTTAGGAAGGCCAGGTCGATTGTCAAGCCTCGTTCGCGTTCTTCCTTCAGTTTGTCTAAGACCCATGCAAACTTGAACGTTTCTTTGCCCATCTTTTTGGCTTCTTCCTCGTAGCTCTTGGCTGTTCTCTCGTCGATAGTGCCAGTTAGATAGAAGAGGTGGCCCATTGTTGTAGACTTTCCGTGGTCAACGTGACCCATAACAACGAGGTTTAAGTGCGGCTTCTCAGGTTTACTCATGTTGTTTTTCTCCTCCATTTTTTTGGGAAATTTTCTTTTTTAGTAGTGGTGAAATTCGATTAACAACAGTCGCTTCAATTATATATCTTTTTTCAAGCCACCCTGTTTCTCTCATATATTTTAACTCATGCCTCTCAATTGGTTAATGGTTCCGAGGAAGGTTCCGTCGAGCAGATAGGTCTCGGCGTTGTCAAAGTCGACACTTCCCGACCTCAAGACAGGTCCTAGATACTCAACCGACCTCAAATATCGGTCTCGGCTACTCCTGTTTATTGGGCGACCTCCGAGGAAATCGTTGAAATACGGCATGATAAAGAGTTCCGAAGCCTTCATTCTAACGTTGGAACGTTGCCTTAGCAACTTGTTCACATCAGAGTTTGATTCAGTCTTGACACCTAGAGACTTCAAAAAAGCCTTAGCCAATTTTTCTCTGTTCAGTTTAGCTTTGACCCAAACTTGCGCAGTTATTCTAAAGCCTAAGGGGTCGCGGAAAGCCACGGTTGGGTGCACGTGCCCCATAACCAAGCTTCGACATGCCAGGAGCTCTGGTGCTGGCCAAGCGTTTCCGTGAAAGAAACCCACATCGCCTAAGGCTAAGCCTGTTGAGGGCAGAATCTTCACCTTTTCGGGTAGGAGAGGCTCCAGGTTTCCATCGTGGTTGCCCAAAATAACTCTTATGTCGTTTACTTTGTTGGTTAGGGCTTCAAAGAAGTCGGGAATGTCGCGCCATTCTTCTAGTTCAACTCTGGCGATTGTGTGTTTGACGTCGCCGAGAAAGAGCAAGCTTGACGGTTTGCACAGGTCGATGATTTGGAGCAGTTTGTTGAGCATCTTGGGCGTTTGCGACGGAACATGAATCCCTTCCTGGGCTAAGGCTATTTCCCAACCGATGTGCAGGTCGGCGATAACCAAGGTTCGTTGAGTTCGTGTTCTAAGGAGAAGCGCTGGATAAGGCTGTACAGGCGTCAGCAAACCGAGTCTATTTCTCCTAACAACTTCTGAATTTTTTCATAAATTGTCTTGTTTGCCGCTGCTATGAACGACACCCGCTGGGCTGCGTTTAACGGTGCGTCGAGGTCCTTTCTTTCAGGCGTGGTTATTATTCCTCCCGCTTCTCGCAGTATGAGTTGGGCTGCAGCCATGTCTGTGAGTCTTAGTTTGCCCCTCAAGTCGATGAAGGCGTCTGTTGTGCCGTCAGCTACGTAGCAGATTTCTAGGGCGTTGGCTCCGAGATGACGCAGATGCTTAGTTTGCTCAAATACTCTTATCATTTGGTTCACGATTTCTCCAGCCTTAAATGTGTTGAAGTCCACGCCGATGACTGCCTCTTCAAGCGAACTTATCCTAGAAGGCTTGATTTCCTTCTTGTTTTTGTACGCGCCGTGACATCTCTGGGCTGTGTATATAACATTGTGAAGGAGGTCCGTGACCAGAGCCACTTCCACATCTTTGAGGTATGGTCTTCGAGATACCGCCAGCGACGTCGCCATGAAGGGTAATCCGCGCAACGCATTGGTTGTTCCGTCCAAGGGGTCTGCGGTCAAAGTGAATTTGGATGGTTCAGCGCCTACTCGTTTGGTTCCAGACTCTTCGCTGATGAGAGTGCACGAAGCTTTGTGCTCTCCCAGAGTTTCTATGAGCGCTCTTTCAGCCACTAAATCTATTTTCTTTTTGACGTCGCCCCCTGCACCTACGCCGAATCCTCTCCCAGCCTCTGGGGTTTGATAGACATCGAGTATTTCTTCTCTCATTCTTTTGGAGCAGGCTTCTAGAACCTTTAGCCAGTCAACCAATGTCAAGGCTCCTATAAACCGTGATGACTATGCTTGCATGGTCTAATTATTCTTTCTAACTCTCCCGATTTGGAAGAGCAGTTTGTTATTACAATGAATACCAGACTTAGTTGGGCGCCAAGAAAATTTATTGAGACCCGAAACAAAGCACTTCATCTTCGTCATATCTAAATCGAGAAAACTTGAGTAAGAGTTAATTTGCTGGGCTGGTAAGAAAACCTTGCGAGCGCGGGGGTTGCCAAGCCTGGTCAAAGGCGTAGAGCATCTTTATAGATGTGCGTTTGCTTCAGGAGCCTATCCCGTAGGGGTTCGTGGGTTCAAATCCCACCCCCCGCACTTTTGGGCTTTGCATAGCATATTATTCTCTAGTTACCATGACAACTACTTTCTGTATTCACGGTAATGTTTAACTGTTCAATGTTTAGGTAATTCATGAGGCGCCTGTCTCTTTGAGTGCAGAAAAAGAAATAATACCTGCAACATCCTACGTGGAGTCTTTGAGGCAGAAGTACAAGGGTTTCGATTTCCCAGCGTATAAGCTTCGAGAGTGGTTTTCACTAGGTCATCAGGTCTTCTTCGACTGCAAACCCGAACAAGACAAAGCCCTCTCCTTAGAACAGTTGCTCAAGCGGACAAACCTTGAAGCCTTCATAATCTTCTTTGTTGTCAAGGAACCCAACGGCGCCTATAAGTTCATGGACGCCAGTTTTCGAAACCTGGGCACAGAGACGCTGGAGCGCTTCATAAACCGTTATCATCAACAATTGGAATCCATGACTAGACTGAGTATTCAAACAATAGGCTTAGAGTATGTTGAGTGCATAGGTCACAGCTACCAAGAACCAGCCCACTAGCTGTTTCAAACAATGTATTTCTGATTCGTCTGTTCAAAGTCTCTGACGATTTCCATGACTCGCCTAGGCGCTTCTATTTCACTGAGCGGAACGCCTCTCAGGAGTGCCCACGGACTTTTTTCTGCCAACCTCGTGACTATGTGGTCTTCTCCGAAGCACTCCTTTGAAATCCTGTAGACTAGCGGACGCACTTCAGCCTCTGGGACATGTCCTAAAGCGTGCAGATACTCGTGGACCAACAGACTGTAGACGAAAGCGTTTACGAGCCGCTTTGACTTCGTCGCAGCTTCAACAATCTGCACCAACGTTCTGTTCAAGACAATGTTGTTAGTTCCTAAAGGGTGATATGCGCCCAGTTGAAGCGGCAAGTTGTCTAGGAAAAGCATCATGCCAACTCTGTGCTCGCCCAGAGAATCTTTAACAGAGTCTTTGACAATTTCCCAAACATCACCGAAACCCTCTGCCCTATCTAGGCGAGAGCGATAGACTCCCACTTTAGAAGGTTCTTTTCCAGCCTCAGGCTCAGCGTTGCTCACAGCATTTCCAACCTAAGATTTAGAAGGTTCAGCCTCAGGCTTAAAGAGACGCTTTTCAAGAGCGGGTCTGGGTTTAAATTTGCCCTTAAATCGCTGGACTGCGGCTCTCTCTCGTTCCACGTTTTTGAGTCTAGCTTGAGCCTTGGCTATTTTTGTTTTAGACGGCGGCACACGCCTCTTAGGTCTGGAAGGTCTAAATTTTTTCTTAGCCAAAGTTGAGGGAGCGCTTTTCTTTGGTCTTTTTTCGGTTTTCACTTCGCTTTCTGCTGCTCTTATGAAGGTGACTGTTCTCTGGTTGAGGTCAACTTCTTGTACTCGCCATCCGACATCTATCCAAGCTCGTCCTTGGGCACTTCCACGAGTGTTGGTCCACCATTCAGCGTCTCGAATTGCTCCGAAAGGCAGGTTGTCGCCTATTATTCCCTCAATCTCGGCAAATGGAAGAACTGCGCGGTCTGTGAACTGTGCTCTCCGTAGTAGGTACCTGCTCAATGGGCTGTATTTGGTTCCAAGTTTCTTGGGTGAGACCATTCTTCTGGCGCAGTTTAAGCAAACAATCTCACCCTCTTTCGTGAACGTGCTGCAGTCGAAGCAGTAGAGTTTGCCACATCGAAAACAACGTCTAAGAATAGAACTTGAAACTATTCTCTTGCACAGAGAGCACTCGTCTTTCAAGAGTAGCATACAGCTTGCACATTTTCAGTTGAGTTGTGGCGCGCAATTAATCTTGCGCATAGGAGGTATTTATTGAGCACTAAGGTTACAACAGATGTCACGTATCTTGAGTTCACAAAAAAGCCTTGACGAGGTGTAGACTATCAGAGGGGCATAGCCGTAAAGACCTGGGCAGTTTGCTCCGCAGATGATGGGACTAGCTATGGAGTTGCTCCAGCCGTCTTGCCCTCGGCGACCATCATGGTAACGGTTGACCTAACTCCGTTTATCTTTCTAAGCTCGTAAGAAACAATGTTTTTAAGCTCATCTAATTTTTCGGCTTCTACAAAGGCGACTGCGTCGTAGACTCCGTAGACTGTGTAGGCTTCCTTCACGTTTTTCAGTGTCTTTAGATGGTTCACAACCTCTTGTTCCAGCCCCGCCTCGGTGTTTATGAGTACGAAGGCTTTCGCCACGTTTTTCTCCTCAATCTGGTATATGCAAAACCTTCTGTTATAAAGATTCGCATACAATGGTTACCATTATTTATTTGCCAGTGAGGAAAAAGGAAGTTTAAACGTCTTGGAAATGTTCAGTTTTGAGGAACGAATCCTGTTAAACGGATTTTGCTTCCACACTTATTGCATTGAATGACCAACTCTTCGAGGGCATCACCCTGAACCTTAGTTTCAAGGATTGAATAAACGGCGTCGCTCTCGTCGTCTGGAGATATGGCGACTCCGCATCTTGGACAGGGAAAATCCCCTTTACCCTCGATTTTTGACAGATCGATTGTGAATATCTGAGGGTTGGACTGTTTCATTGTTTTTTCCTTCCTTGCGTCGTGCTGTCTGTTGTTTTGTGATAGTGTGAAGCTATTATAACGTTTATGAATGTTTAGTAATTATTGCACAGTCGCTACTGATATAAAGGTGAATTATCGTAGAAGAAAGGTTTTTGTATAGTTTGTTGTGAAACAAATTTTGTACGTGTGTGTGCGCACAAGCCTAGACCCCCCTCTAATATGATCCAAATAGGCTTCAAATATGTTTGTTGAGAGGAGTTGAGAGAGATAGAGAGGTGGAGGCGGGTTGAGGGTTGTTTAGTTTTGTGTGTTTGGAGTTTGATGGGTGTTGAGTGGTAAAGCATATTATATTGTGGGTTGGATTGTATTTTTTGGTTGAATGGTTGGTTGTTGTTGTGGTTGTGGGCTGGTTATGGGTGTTCCTAAGCCGACTGAGATGACTATTCGTGATTTGTTGCAGGAAGAACTGAGAAAAAGAGGCGTAACGGTTGTTCCAAAGTTTTCTGTTTCAACGCCTACTGGTGTATTGAAGCCTGACAGAAAGGTAAAAACATATTACAAACTGAGATCTTTAACAAGATAGCGATTGTTGTCTTCGGAACCGTGGCTGGAAAATGGCGGAAGAAAAAGTTCAAAGAGCAGTACACATGTTTCTTGAGGCTGGTGTTAACGTAAGTCCCGGAGTGATGAAATTTCTGTCGAACTCCAAAGAACCTGAAAAGGTAGCCAAATTAGTCTTAGAGAAAATTGAAGGCATGAAAGAAAAACCAATCGTTATTCTTCCCGAATTGTTCGAAGAACCCAGATTTAAAGAATCTTTAGGATATTTCGTCTCCGGAGTAAAAATAGAAGAAGATTGGGATTTTGTGGGCGCAGACACTCAAAAATACACGCATGGTCTTCACGCTTACCCTGCAAGAATGATTCCGCAAATTGCTCATAGATTGATAGAGCGTTATTCAAGCCCTTATGATCTTGTTTTGGATCCATTCTGTGGAAGTGGAACGGTGCTAGCTGAAGCCCTCTTGATGAAGTCTCACGAAAGGGCTGATGCAGATATGCCCCGAAACGCTATAGGAAACGACATCAACCCCCTAGCATTGTTACTCGCCAAAGTGAAATCAAAACCGCTAGATTCAAGTGCACTAGAGAAAAATATGGGTTCACTAATGAAGAATGTTGAAGAAGACATCGCTGAATTAAGGAAAGGAAGAATTCAGGTAGAGACACCTGAGGCGTTTCCTAATCTCCATCATTGGTTCAAGGATTACGTGATCAATGATCTAGTTGTCATTCAAAAAAACATAAACAAACTGCAAGATAACAATTTTCGCGATTTTGCAAACGTTTGTTTCTCATTAACCGTAAGAAAAGTTTCGAATATCTACAACCCGGGAGATACGTTCATTAAGCGATTATCATCGGAAAAGCTGAGAAAATATCGACCCAACGTGATGACAACATTCAAGCGATACACTATGGACGCAACAAACTTAATGAAGACTTTTTCCAGAATATGCTCCAAAGAATCGGAGGTTAATGTAACTTTCGCGGATGCCAGAGAACTGCCTTTCTCCGATGAATCAGTCGACCTCATTGTTACATCTCCCCCATATGGAGAAGAAAGGAACACCATATCGTATACAAGATGGTCAAAACTTTCCTCATTATGGTTAGGTTATGAAGGTTCCTTCATAAGAAGAATAGAGAAGGCATCTTTGGGGGGTCGTGACCATCCAAACTTGGAGACTTCGTCCCAAACACTAAATGAAACGCTTCAGGAGGTTGCAAAAAGCGACATAGAATTGGCAAAGGCGGCCGCTCAATACTTTAGAGACTATTGCAGATGCTTAGAAGAAATGTATAGAGTTCTAAGCAAAGGACGCTTTTGTTGCATAGTGATCGGAAATCGTTCCATCAAACGGAAAAGAATACCGATGGACATAGTTACAAGAGAATTTGGAGATAAGACAGGGTTCATCCACGAAAGAACGTATTACAGAAAGATTCCAACAAAAGCCATTCCTTGGGTATGTGCTAAAGGTGAGACCATAGCCCGTGAAAACGTCATTGTTCTTAAAAAAGGAGGATTGTAAATTTGTCAAAAGTGCCACTTGAAGAAGCCTATCTATTGGGATGTCTTTTTGGTAGAGGTTCTATTGAAGTAACAAAATCGAAGAACTACAAGCTTGTCTTCCGAATACCATTTCGAGAATGTTCACCTATAATGGTTGATATAATAAAGTTATTGATTAAGAGCCCCAAAGGCTTGTCATATAGAGAAATGTTAGACTTACCGATAGTAAGAGCACATAATGTTGTGGATCTACGTGGAATAGTTGCAAGGCTAAAGAGGTGGCATCCTCCAGGCAAATCAGTTGCAAGGCCGATGTTGATAAAAGATAGAGAAAAATGGAGAATAAACTTTCCCAAACTAGCAAACGAATTTCTGAAATGGCAAGACAAATATCTTCAACGTGAAACTATAGGTATAAAAGACTATGTTTTAAAACACTTGAAGGATACAACGACTTTTCTTGCTACAAGTCCCGACTACACCGAAGAAATAAGCGTGTTTGGAATAATTAATCACATCATTCAGTGTGAAATTACACCACATGCCTTTGGCATACTAAAATCAAAAT
>Ga0315310_10000949_pt1 | contig 18248 bp, 23 predicted proteins | sample TDP5_MG_FD_203630 | JGI IMG/M metagenome (GOLD analysis project Ga0315310, IMG submission 203630) | Freshwater sediment microbial communities from Lake Towuti, South Sulawesi, Indonesia - TDP5 | ecosystem: Environmental > Aquatic > Freshwater > Lake > Sediment | place: Indonesia: South Sulawesi... | reverse complement strand
TCCCGACCTTGAGGAAATAGCGGACAAAGTTGTTTTTGGCTCGGATTGGCCCGGTGTCCCGAGCATCAAGAGAAACATAGAAGCCTTATGGAGACTGCCTCTAAAAGACGAAACGAAACGCAAAATTTTGGGTGAAAACGCTCGGAAGATTTTAGGGCTCTAGGGCTCTAGCATAAAGAAGACAAATTTTCGGATTGACTGAGTGCGTTGTTTTTGTCACATTTATAGGCTAGCGGAAAAGGTTCTGAATTTTAGAAGTGCGCCCGCAATGCGGAGGGCTAGGAACAGACCGTAAGAGACGAGTTTTTGTCTATTGCTATGGATTTGACAATTATTCCTGCTTGTTCCATCAGTTTATTCCAAGTCAACAGCAAGTTTTCCTTCTGTTGTCACCTTTTCAAGCTCGTGCCAATCTGTAGCATAGAAAACCGTGGTTTAGGACATCCAATTCAAGACTTACGACTTCACCCATATGGCGTGTTTAAAACTTGTTTGACTTTTGCTGTTATTATTGGTCCCAGACCGTATGCTTCTTTTGCCCACCTGTCCACGTTTATCAGGGCGTTCATGGGCGTCTGGTACGAGTTGAGTATAGAAACCGCCTTTTCTCGTCCAATGTTTGGCAAACTGGCTATGAAAAATATTTGTGCGTCTGATAAGGTTTCGGTTTTCTTTATCGGGTGCACGATTGGCGTTCTTTTCTCGACTATTTGCTCCTGTTTAGCAGCTGTGTACAGAAAGTCCACTGTTTCCTTGTAGCTCGTCGTGTGTATCATGAATATGCCCTGTTTGGCTAAGGCAAACATGGCGCCCCAAACCGAGGCTGGCTGAATCTTGCTGAACTTGTAGACGATGGGCAAATAGCCTTCTATGACGATGAAAGGTTTCACATAAACTTCTTTCAGTTTGAAAAGCTGCTCAAACAGGAAGCGCCTAGTCAGCGTGTAGACGAAGTCGTGCACGGTTTTTCTCTCAACGGCGCACAAGTCGGATATTATATAATCGCCTTTTTGAAGCGTTTCAGTTCTGATTTCGGCGCCCTGTTCCTTCAACCCCTTGACAATTTTCGGCGCTGCGCTGGCTTCGCGTGTGTCTACAATAATTGTTGGTTGTCCTTCTTTTGCTGGTTCTTTGAGATAAGGTAGGAGCGTCTCCGTTCCAGACATAGTTTCAACTCTGTCCTCCACTTGATTTAAGCGTTTGTTAATGTTGCCTTTTTTGGTTTAATCTTCTTCGTGGGCAGCCTCGGCCTCTGCCTTCTCTTTCACTTCTGGACTTATGGCAGTTACTGTGTATTCGTATTTTGTTAAGCCGTCGAGCACAAAGAAGACGTGTGTTGATTTCTCATCTTTTTTGGTTGGAGGCTTTTCGTTGTGAAGGATGAGTTTTCCTAGTCCATCTGCTACTTTGGCTAGGTCTTCTAGAGTTTTCAAGGTTATGGTTGTGCTTTGTTCTTGGGGCGATGGTTCTTTGGTTGCTTCTATAATTATTTCTTGGTAAGGTGCGATTATCTCTTTTAGCTGCGGTTCTTCAGGCTTCTTTGGTGGAGGTTTGCTGAATCTGAATGTTATTGCCACTAATGTTAGGGCTGAGAAGGATATGACAGTGAATGCGTATGCGGCGTATCTTTGGAGAATAACCCATCCTTGGTAGATTTTTTTTGTTGTGCTTGTGAGAACACCCGAGTTGTTGTGTTGCAAACCCTCTATGGTGACATAATCTCCTTCAGCGGTTCCGTATTTGAACGCCATAGTCAGGGTCGGGGTGAAAGATGCATTAATTGTGCCCGCGTTGGAGATTGCCACCGTGCGTATTTGTGGAGTGATGGTAATGTTATAGTCGGCAATGGTGGTGAATGCTCCGATTTCATTGCTAATGGTTTTAACCATTTTGTCAATCGCAGAGACGTTGACGAGATAACGGACTAGAAACTGACCAGCTGTGGCGTCGGTAAATGCTGATGTGTCTTGGTCAGATGTGTTAATCTGTTTTCTCCACTTGGTTGTCTCAAGATACATGATTGTCGTGTACTCGGTAGTGATATTTGCTCTGCCTAATTGAGAAATTTCAAAGTTGTAGGAGAAGGTTGTGTTTATGGATTCCGTTATCCTTAGGTATATTGTTCCTTCGTCTGGTTTCAAAGTTGTTTTATTGTAGATGTTGTTGGGTATGAGGTTAGCCACGTATGTGAAGTTTCCGCTCTGCCTATAGGTGCCTAACGGAATTGTTTGTTCTACTTCGGTTGGTAGCTGGTGAGTGGAATATACAGCTAAAAGTGAGAAGAAGCACAGAAATGAGAACAGGGAAAGTAAGGCGATTAGTTTGGCTCTCTGCATCTTTAAGTCCACATCGTGCTTGCCCGTTTTTCACTGTTATTTGCAAACGATTCAACAATATTTTATGAAGTCCAGCATATTTAAAGTCTCAGCTTCCGATCATGAATCTTGAATGTCAAGGTCTTGCTGTTATATCATATCAATAAAAATAGATCGCGCCTTAGAATTTCCGGGCAACTTCTATATTAGATATATTCTAGGGTGTTCGGCTGTGTCTTTTGCTCTTCTCTGGCCACAGTAACAGAATTGTTACAACTGTTATTATAAGAATAATTGGGATTGTTGGGTCCAAGGCGACATAACCCAGAAGGGGTAATCTGTAAAGAACGCAGCCTTTCACATGATGCTTTGGGACGGGTTTGGCGTCAGTTGAGTTGTTGGCATCTCCCTTGGTAATGAACTGTAGGGTTCCGTCTGGAAACGTTTGTATTTCTTTGACTCGATGAATAGTGTAGGCAGATTGACCGTCTTGATTAAAAACGATGATATCTCCGACTTTAATGTTGGTGACGTTGACACCTTGAATTATAATCAAATCTCCTACTTCAAGCGCTGGGTACATGCTTCCAGATGCGACCACTACAAGAGGTGCGTCGGTGGCAAGGAAGAAGCGAAGCCCAAAGTATATGCCAATGACTGAGAGGATTACTGCAGTTATTAGGAGGAAGTTGATTAAGAGTCTTTTTTGTTTAGGTGTAAATTTCATGACTGTATTCGCCTGTCGTTAACTCTCGAGACCAAACCGTTTTCTCAGATATCGAGGCTCCTTGATTACAGAATCTACAATTAGAATGAAAACCATATAAGATATCACTTCAAGGGTAAGTGCCACCCACCATTGCGGGGAACTCGCGGGGGAAACGATTGGCATGGGATTTAGAAAGAACACGACACCCATGCGAAATGTCGCAGGACCAAGAAGGCTCCATCCGATCTTGTAAAAGAAGAAGCCTAAGAAGAGTCCAGCGGCAAAATAGGGTAACACATTAATGAATACGTAGGTGGCCATCCGATCCAGAGGTGCACCCACCACATCTTTAAGTGAAATCTGGTACAACCCGAACAGAATGGAGGATGTATAGAGAGATGTGAAAAAGCCGTAGTGCCTGAGCAAGTTACGGAAGACATATCCGCGGAAAATGGATTCGGCAGCAAGAGTCAAAAGTATGGCGGAGGCGATTCGATGGATTATTAGGATGGGGTCATTTGAGATTCCTTCATAAACAAACCCTGTAGGGAAGCCTGGAAACAAATAAATAAACACGTACACTGTGATAAAAATCAGGCTTAATAGCAGACAATTTGAAGTTTTGAGGGTGTTCGGTTTTTTGTAGCCTTGTTTTTCGAGAGACGATTTAGCAAGCTTGGTAAATAGAACAAATATCGTAAGAATAGTAGCTGGAATGACCAAGAAAAGCAGGTAGGTGTATCCAACGGGCGGACTGATATATAACATGATTAAATCATAAATCTGCCAGAGTGCGAATGCAATGATGAACAATAGAATAGAAGTGATTATGGTGAACTGTTTTGATAGTGCAGCAGGCACGGACATTGTATGTGCCCCTTCAGTCTCCCAGATGGGTTTAGATCCAACTTATATTTGTTGTGAAGACTAAAGTGTTGGTTATAGGTTTGCTTTGCCAGCCTGTTACATAGGCAGTGGCAGTTGCAGTCTCCGTGTAAGTTGGCGGTTCATTTTCGTATTCAGGTGGAAGCAGATTTCCAATCAGATTATATGTTATGCTGAAGAAAACAAGAAAAGTTTCGTTTCGGGTCAGGAATCTGCCCGTAGCTTTCTTGATGTCAGGCACGGAGATGACGAATGTTTTTGACTTTGAGTCGTATATAACTGAAACTTGTGTAGGATCGACTTCCGTGATTTTCTTGTCGGTTTCAACAAGTTGCAGGAGAAGTGGCGGAGTTAGGTCCCAATCTGTGGGCAACGTAGCATTCAATTCTAGTTTAGTTATAGGAGCTGCACCAGTGTTGGTGACTTTTATGCGTATTTGAAGCGGGTTAGGATCTGTGTTTTCAACGGTTTTCGTGGTGTTCTTTACGATAACAGTAACGCTGTTGTCTGGGGCGTTTAGGAGAGCGCTGCTCACCTTAATGGTTGGTCTTTGCGTTGCAGTAAGACCTAGATTGAGATTGACGTAGTCTTGTAATGCCCCATACGTGATTGCAGCAGATAGTGTTAGAAAAAGAGGTAAGAAGAGGACGACAAATTTGTGTTTCGGTTTGAGTCTTTTTCTTTTCATGGCTTTTGTTTCCAAAGGATATTGTTAAGAGCCGAATTTTTCGGTTTCGGTGTTGTTAAGGTCATGGGAATATTGCAGTGGCGTTGACGGTAATCTTGATTTGCACGGTGAAGTATGGAGGTGGGGTAGGACCGTCTAGGAGTTGGAGATATATCCACAAGACCATCTTGTTTTTGTATGCGCCTCCGTAGGGTTCAAGCAGGATGGGTGGTGGGACATTGCTTGGAGGGGCTCCGTATTTTTCAAGATCCTGCCACCGAACACCCCCCCACACTGTGGGGCTAACAGAGACGAAGTCTCCGTGCGTGTAGGGTCCGTAAAAGTATTCTTCAGTATATACTCCGACTCCGGCGGGATCACTAATTTCATAGATCGGTGTGGTGACGTTTGCCGGGAAGCTTCCTTGATTTTGGATGAGTAGTCCTACCCACACCCACCAGCCCGGAAATGCTTTATTGGTTGAGAGTGAGATGGTGGTGGTTCCGCCCATTGCTTCGAGGACATCGTCTGGCGGATATTTGTATATCAAATCGTCGTCGTATCGGCTGACGGCTTTGTAAGACTTTATTTCAACTATGAGACATCTCACGTGGAGCTTATATTTCTTTACAACTTCGTCGGTGAAATGGGCGTATGCGTACGCGCCCAAGGAGATGAGTAGGAGAGGAATAAGAAGAGCAACCAATATCTTAGGGTTGTTCATTTTTTCATCCTCCAGTCATGGGATACGTGGCAGTTACTACCACCAGGAAGCAGAAGGTTTGTCCTTGTAGCTCCGGATAGTTTTGACCATCGAAGGTGAGGCTTTCCAGCGTGGTTACGGTTTTGCATGGCCAAATATCGTAGGTTGTGATATCCGCTATTGGATCCCCTGTGGTCGCGTTGTACCATGCGTCGAAATATTTGATTCTGAAAAGATTTAGAAGTCCGGCTTCGTCGGTTTGAATTTGGTTGTTGTTGCTGTCATAGTAATATATTGCTCGGTTCAATCGCACAGGTATTGAGTCGAGTGTGTTGTGAATATTTACGGTTAGGTTTAGGTACCAATCTGGAAATATTGGGTTGACGGTGATGTTTAGTCCGATCACTTGGCTGTCTCCATCAGTGACTCCTTGGATTTTTAATTCGTCTCCGAGAATTATGCTGTTGTCATTTGCGTCAATCGTGTTAGTTGATTCTATTGCCCAACCTGTTATTTCGATTACGACTGAGCCTGACGTTACGTTAACAGTGCCGACGAGTTGCGCAGACATTACAAAGTGTGCATAGACCGTGCTGCCTATGCTAATGAGTAGCATGGGAAGTATTAGGGCAGCTGTTACGCAGACGTTTACCCTTTTCTCTTGCCGCCTGTAAGGACGATTCAAATTTATTCCAACTTTGAACGTGATTTATTCACAAAAAAGGGGTATGAAAGATATGTTGACCAGCTGGCTATTGTGTCTGCTAGTGTGGTCCAAGTGTGCCCCAAGTCCAACTGCTAGCATCCATGTATACGTCTTCAGCCTTGAACGTGACCCACAGCTTGATCCACTTGCATTGCCAATCTTTCTGGTAGGTCTGACCGGGTTCTGGTTGCTTGAAATCTATGTGTTGCTTAACCTCGATATAGTCACATGGTTTGTAATGCGTCTGTGTTGGAGCCCACGGTCCTGTTCTTTCATATTCACCAGTTACCGGGTTCAAATGCCACTTGTAGATTCTCATTTCCCAGCTCCATGGAGGCATTGGGAGACTAGTCAAATCTTTCGTTGGTGGAATTTCAAAGCATGGATCTGTGGGGTAAGGTCCATCCCACTTAACATCCCAGTCGAGTGTAAATGGCAATTTTCCGCCGTTGTGCATCCACATTGTGGTGTTCAGGTAGAAACCGCCAGTGATGGGATCAGCTGCAATCTCAACATACCATCTGCAGTCTGTACTCTCGTAAACGCGGATCTTTAATTCATCCTCGAAGATCCTTTCGTTGTTGTTTACGTCAGGCATTCGGACGGCGTCCACGTGGAAGCCAGTTACATTGAGAAAGACCGATCCAACATGCACCTTGTATTTCTTCACAACTTCGTCTGTGAAATGGGCGTATCCGAAAGACATCACTGGTATAATGAACAATGGAATCAGCAAGGCCACAAATTTCTTGTTCATGTTTCTCTCTCACTCTCCTACTATTTGGGTATGTTTAACGTGCCCCACACTCGGCACGCGCGAAAGCTTTCGCTTCGTGGTTTCCTCTTCTGTTAACCTAAGAAGTCAACAGTAGAGAAAATGCTTTCACGAAAATAATTCTCTAGGCATGTAATATTTAAAAAAACAGAACCATAAGACTGAACCATAGGACCAGAAGTAAAAACCACAGAAAATAGAAAAACCTCAAAACTCAAGACTCGACTAGATAACCAGACCAAGAGACCAGACTTAAAGTTCCCAAACTTGAAATAAATCCTACCAACTAGAAAATACTCTAAGCTTTCCAGAATAATGAGGCATTCAAGTATTGGGTATCGTTGACGACTTCTTAGACAAAATCAAAAACGGAGCGTGGCACAGCCTGATCGAACTCTCAAAGATATTACACATCCCAGTTGAACAACTAATGGAAATCTCCAAATCCCTTTCGGAACAAGGTCTTATCAAGTACGAAGAAAAAGCTAAATGGATAAAAATTGACCCCGACTGGAAAACCTTCATCTCAAACGAAGAAGAGAAAGAAATACCTGAACATAAACCCACCGTTGGAACCGTAATCATACCTTCGAAAAAAAGCCTAAGCATACAAAACCTCCAAATCAGCAACATAACGGACAAAGACCTTGAGCTGTTGTTAAGGATCTGCAACAAATCCTTAGAACTCGCAATAAGCAGGATCGTCGATTAAAACACTCATAAAGCGTCCATAGAACAACCTAAACATAACCCAAACAAAACAGTAAGCAACAACCTATTCGAAAACACAAACCAAAACACAAACACAATGATATGAACTTCTCAACATCCTTTAAAACATGGAGAAGCGCCTTTCCCTTATCCGTTGTTTTATACGTAAAACAACCTTTGGGACCGCTGACCTCAGTAATCAGTCCTTTCTCAAGCAATTCTGAAACATATCTATCAAACCTCAAAAAGTTCAAGTTCGCCCGATACATGATCCTCGTCTTATTGCATTCATTTAGAGCCCCAGCTAGAATATCTGAAATGACCTCCATTCGGCTCCTTCGAATCATCTCTCAGCCAAAGAGTCTAGTTATTGCACTATTCAGATTAATACTTTTTCTACAAAGAAAGTTCAAATTCAATATAACAAAACTTGGAAAATTCAAATTTCAATTCAAAAGGATGCAAAAGTCGCCTAAACAAGGAGAACCTATTTCTCGATGGCGCTAAACGCAAAAAAGAACCGCTCAATTCCATAACCCTTGAACATTTGTCCAACTTCACTTTAAGAGGTTATTAGTAGAAGCTAAAAAATGTTAGATTGTTTGAACTGAGGAAGCTTTGAATGCTAAAAAGACCTTTGAGTCAAGGTTGAGGCACATCTCATTGAAAGAGCGCTTGGTTATCTGCACCTTAAAGTCTCTTCCAGCCTTAACCCGCAACCTAACAATGGCTCCTAGGTCGGAGACTTCGACCACCCGCCCCTCAAAAGAATTCCTTGCGCTTGAAACGATGGGATTAGCTGAAAGGATTATGTCTTCGGGGCGCACAAAAACCGTGACGTTCCCTGCTTTTTCAAAAGCGGCTTCGATACGGAAGCCTTCGCCGATGTCTATCAAAGAGGTGCCCTCACCAGTGATTTTTGAAGCGCCGGAGAAGACGTTTTCAAGCCTAGCGAAGTCCATCAGGAATTTTGATGGCGCCTCAAAAACCTCGTGAAACGTGCCGATCTTCTCTATCGTTCCTTCATTGAGAAAGGCAACACGCTGGGCTAGGCTCTCTGCCTGATGCATATTGTGGGTTGCCATCACCAATGTTGTTTTCCTCTCATGAATCATCCATGACAGAGCCTCTTCAACGATAGTAATGTTTCTCGGGTCGAGATTCGCCGTTGGTTCATCAAGCAGTAACAGCTCAGGTTCGGTGGCTAATACTTGAGCCAGAGCCACTCTCTGAGCCTCGCCTCCTGACAAAGCCAACGCATTTTTCTGCTCAAAGCCTCGCAACTGCACCAGTTCCAGAGCCTCTTTAACGCTTTCCCCAACTCTTTCTTCATTTTCGCCCCTGACCTTCAAACCGTAGGCTACATTGTTGAAAACACTCATGTTGAAGAGAACCGTTTGTTGAAAAACCACGCCTATTCTCCTGCGCAGAGCCAACCGATTTTTTGGAGAACAATAACTCACCTCTGTTCCTTCAAACAGAACCGTTCCACTGGTCGGTTCATCCAGCAAATCGAGTATTCGAAGAAGAGTGGTTTTACCAGCACCGTTAGGACCTACAAGAACGAAAATCTCCCCGTTTTGAACCCTGAAGCTAACATCTTTCAAAACATTTCGGCCAGAATATTCTTTGTAGAGACCTTGCGCTTCGATGAGAGACATTTACCTCTTTGTTCCTCTCAATTGTATAATAGTCAGTACGAGGTTTATTGCGAAGGCCATAGACAACAGAATTACACCTAAAGAGATGGCTTTGGCGAAATCGCCAAGATTCACTTCAACAACAATGGCTGTTGTTAATGTCCGTGTCACTGAGCGCGTTCCTATCATAATGTTTCCGCCAGTGATCAGCACGCCTCCAACTTCAGAGATTGCAGCTCCAAAAGCCACAATAATAGCAGTCAACAAACCCATGCGTGCCTCCCTCAAAACCATCCAAGCTGCTTGCCTGTCTGTTGCACCGAGTGATAGAGCCTTTTCTCTGACCGCTCCTTCAACGCTTCCCACAGCCGACATTGTTACGCCGGCTATGATGGGAATCACCATTATGAGCTGAGTGATTATCATTGCACTCGGTGTGTACAATAATTCAAGTGGACCGAGAGTACCTGAAGTAGACAGTAACAAATAAACCACAAGTCCAACAACGACAGGTGGCAGTCCCATAAACGTGTTCACAATGCTTCTTAAGGTAATATCTACGAAATGCATAAAACTCTGTTTTCCCCTAAATCGTCCAAGTCCGAGAATCATTCCAATCGGAACACCTATCAATGCGCCGATGAAAACTGCTGTTCCAGACACCCTCAAAGAAAGCAAGGTTATGTTCAAAACCTCCGGGTCCACGGAAAAAATGAGGTGGAAGACGTGCAGCAACACTTCAAGCAGCGAGTTCTCCAACAATAGCCCTCTCATAGGAATTTTAGCTTCAAGTCTGTGAATCATACCATGCGACTTCTTGTTCTTGGGTAGGAAAACCCAAACTTTCAGCCTTTTCAAAGTTGCGAGCAATTGGCGTGAATAAGGTTTGTCCCTCCTTAGCAAAGCTTGCTATCAGACCCTGGCCCTCCTCTGAAATTAAGAACTTAGCCAATGTGAGAGCCCCTCTGTAATTTCTTTGAGGATATTTTTCTGGATTGACAAGTATCACTGCATAGGGATTCAGCAAAATTTTGTCACCCTGAACCAGAACGGCCATGTTTGTCAACTGACTTCTGAATGATAACCACGTGGCTCTGTCTGTTAGTGTATATGCTCCCTTTTCGTTAGACATTCGCAACACTGTTCCCATACCTGCACCGGCTTCTAGATACCATGATTGAGTCGTGTTCGAAGGAGTCATTCCTAGCTTGCTCCACATACTCAGTTCCAACGCATTTGTGCCAGATTTGTCTGCACGGGAAACAAAGATGGCATTGCCTTCAGCGCCCTTTTCAGCGATTCTCCTGAAAGCTTCCGTTGCGTTTGTTAAGTCCTTTATTCCAGCTGGGTCGCTTGTAGGCCCAATTACCATGAAGTCGTTGTACATCACGCCTACTCTGTGAATGCCATATGTGCTATTGATGAATTCCAGCTCTAACTTCTTTGAATGTACCAGAACAACGTCAGCATCGCCTCGCTTAGCAGTCTCTATTGCTTGCCCGGTGCCAACCGAAATGATGTGAACCTCTACGCCGTATTTGTTTTCAAACTTAGGCGTCAAATAATCCAGCAACCCTGAATCGTAAGTACTCGTGGTTGTCGCCAGTACAACAACTGACTTTTGAGAACTCAGATACTGCTCATACGCAAGTGCGCTCATAACAGCAACCGATAGTATGATAATTGCTATCAAGATTTTTGAGGGTATTTTCAAGGTTTTATTCCCCGTAAGGGTCGTTATGTTTGGCTGTATATATCGGTCCGTTATAACTTTATAAGCATAACGGTTACACAAATAACTGAAATGCTCACCCGAGAGAAACACAAGCCCACAGCCAAGGTTTGGCTTGAATACAAGGGAAACCCCATACTTGGCAAGGGCGGCGCCACCATCCTCGAAGCCCTCAAAAAAGAGGAGTCCATCTCAAACGCGGCCAAAAAGATTGGAATGTCCTATCGATACGTCTGGAATTACTTGGCCAGAATGGAAAAAGCCCTAGGTGAGCCCCTAGTTCAGACGTTTAAGGGCGGGAAGGCTGGTGGGGGCGGAGCTAAACTGACGTCGTTGGGAGAAACGTTGCTCAAAGAGTATAAGCGGGTTGAAGATTACGTGGGTGAAATCTTGGGTGACGAAGAATATTGGGAGGCGGTGGGATTGAAAATAAGTGCGAGGAACAGGTTGAAAGGAGTTGTCAAGAGCGTGGAGAAGGGCGATGTCATAGCTAAGGTTAAGTTAGAGGTGAAGGCGCCAGCGGTCATAACTGCACTGATATCCAGGGAGGCGGTTGAAGACCTAAACATAAAGGTTGGCGACAGCGTCGAAGCCGTGATAAAAGCCACTGAAGTCATGATAGCCAAAGAAAAATAAACCCTTCAACCCCACACATTTTTTCTAATCCGCAAACGGCTGCGTTCCAACAGAGGAAATGAAAAATTCATAAAGTTTGGATGATGTATCCAAAAATGTATTTGGTGAGATTTTGGGGAAGAGGCCTTCTTGTGTAAAGGCTGTTCGAGATGTCGCAGGCTTTATTTCTTTGTTGGAGAAGGGGTCTTATCTTTGTCGGATTGTTGATAAAGGGTTGAATGTTTTGAAGGAGAACATGTTTGCTGGAGAGAGGATTGAGAAAAGAAGATTTCCTAAATTTTATGTTCAGAAGTATGGAATTAACAACCTTTACAAGTATAACTTGGATGCAGCTAATCGTCTTATTTACACACTTATTGCCGATGAATCGGGTATAGCAGTTGTTATTCTGGAGATTCTGAGTCATAAAGAGTATGAAAAAAGGTTTGGCTACAATTAATTTTAAGGGTTTATTTGAGTTTGACACTGCTTTCCAAGAGTTCTTTTAATTTCGGATTGTCTGAAAAAACCCATATTATTCTGCGCCCGTCGAATACAATTTTGTTGGAGCTTTCGAGGTATTCGAGTATTCGGTTGAAGGTTTGATATTGAATTTGCTTTGGTAAGCTTTTCAATAGTTCTTTTTTGGTTGGGTATGATCTGGCTTCTCTGATGGCTTTTTCAACCATCAGTATAGTGTCAAGCTGTGGTTCATGAAGAACTTTCTGGACCATCTATTTCTACCTTCTTAGTAGATTGTATCTGTTAGACAAATGGTATTTCTATTATATAAACTTATACAATTCTCCAGACTTAGGCTCCATACTTTTTGACCTATAGGAAAAACTCAATTTGTTTCCTTCATTAATGCCAAACTCGCTTTCTCGATTCCCTCACAAGGCCGCCACTACCTGGCGCAATCTTCCAATATCTCACTTTTCTTCTTTGTTTCATATTTACTGTTATTAAAAGCTATGCTTATGAGACTTCCTCTGCCGTGTTCTAAAACATTTTTGAGAAGTCATCGTAAACTTTCTTTCGGTGTCTAATGAATAATATTACGACCTGATTTTTGTTTCTGTTTATCTCGTAAATGGCTCGGTAATCGCCAACTCTTAGACTCCAGAAGTCAGAAGGTTTCAGGCGTTTCCCCATTCTTTCTGGGTTGTCTCGTAGTTCTCTCAGTTTTTCCTTTATCCTTGATTTTACTTGATCTTCAATTTTCTCTAATTCTTTGACTGCTTTTGGATGCAGAAGTACTTCAAAAACCACTACAATTCCTCGATGGGGATGAGAGATTCAGGGTGTTTCTTTGCTTCTTCGCTGCGTTTTATCAGCATCTTAAAGAATTCACGTGTTTTCTCCCTCTCCTCATAGAAGCTTACTATGGCTCTTATGGCATCGCTTCGGCTCTTAAACCGTCCCTCAGCTACCCATCGGTCTATTTCCTCAAGCAATTTTTGAGACAACCTAAGCTGAACCTGAGCCAAGAAGAAGACCACCGTAAACAATACTGTTTACAAAACACTTAAACCTTTCTCCAAAAAAGCTGGGAATATACAATGTGCCGTCGAAGAAACAGTGGCACACGAAGTGAGATTCGACCCACCGAGACGTGGCGATGTGTCTTAACAGTCTTTCGTTTCTGATTCGTGTGTTCTAGTCTTTTAGCCGTCTGTCATGGTCTCTTCTAGATACCTACCAAACAGGGCTTCTGACTAACTTCTTGGGCGCTGCATCACCCATCGCCATTAGTCCTCTTAAGAATTCATCAGTTAACCTCTCATCTTTCAACCCACTATCTGGTTCCAGCACCCTCAAGTTCTTATTAGATTGCAGAGCAGCCACAGTCTGAGCCAAACAGTGAGCCCACTTACACCTGGCACTACAATGAAGCCTCACGTCAGCCATCTCCCCCATAGCAATGTTCATGCTACGATAAAGATGCACAAAGCCTGATTCCTGAAACCCAAGTAATCAGGCTTGTCCTCTCTCGTCGTTTTTTGAATCAGCGCCTTTCTGCGGGTCATCATGATCCCCATCCCCTAGGGCCCTACCTATCATATCGTTTTCCACCTCCAACGCTGTAACGTCAACACCTAGCTAAACCTATCAAGAAACGACTTCCATCCCTTGCACGCACATGCGCAAAGACCACGCATTCCGACAACAAAAACGACGAAAAGTACTAGCCCTCGACTACATAACGGTACGATGCGTATTTTCCAGCAGTTGGGCTGTCGCGGGTAATCTTGACTATATCACCTGGTTTGGCCCCAATAGCCTTCGCAGCTGGGTCTGAAGCCTTCAACCGCGGCAACTGATAAGGCTGCACCCGGTACTCACTCAGGATTTTCCCCCTCTCTTCTTGAGTTGTTATCTCGTGTTTGGGAACAAGCACGTGTTCAAAGATGTTGAAAGACGGAAATATGCGTGGAATCAGCTCAATGCCTCGCTTTCGCGAGTGAGTTTTAGCCGCCTGCGTGTACCGCCCACTCGTGAGTATTATTCCCCTTTCAACTTTGGCTTCAGTCATAGCCTTTTTCACTTGATTAATATACTGGACGCCCACCGTTCCCTGGGTTGGCAGACACCATATTAGAGCCTTCTTTTCCCCGGATGTCTTCACTAGAAAGGCCGCGGCACCCTTCTGCTTCATGCTCTTGACGAGTTTGTAACCGCGGAGACGCATGAGAATCTGCGCCTTCCTCTCCTCAACCGTGTCCCCTGCACTCAAAACAACGACCTCAACATGATTTGTTGTAGTGAAATCAGCCACAAAACCCTTAAACTTTGCGCTTTCACAGCAACCTTCAGTACATTTAAACAAGTTTAAACAAACCATACGAAATTCTTATCTGAGAAAATGTGACAAGTTGACCAATCTTAAACGGAGGATTCGCCCGATGCGAGCATCTGAAGTCGTTATGACAGGAATTCTCGCCGCTTTGTACGCTGTTGTTGGACGCTTGACCGATTTGGGTATAGTTGCACCTGGCGTGGGCGTAGTTGCGTTCTGGCCAGCCGCCGTTATCCCGGCTGTTTTTGCTGTATTGTATGGACCCTGGACTGCGGGAATAGGAGCTGGAATTGGCATTTTCATTAGAGACATGCTTTTTCACGGAAACGCACTTCTTTCATTAACAGTGGGTGTGCCAGCGAATTTCTTTGGTTTTTTCATCATTGGTTTCATTGTTCAGAGGCAGCTTGATTGGCGAAAAATCACCTTGGGCTGGGTCATGGGCGTCATCATACTTGGACTTGGCATTGGCGCTTCAACGGTATTATTACCCTCGGAAACCAGCGCTTTTACTCAACTCTCTGCATTTGACAGTTTCCTTCTTTTCTTTGGAGTCAGCGCAGGCAGTCTGATTATTATCATCGCGGTCACGCTCTTATGGCCTGAATGGAAAAATTACGGCGTTGCTTCAGTAATCGGTTTGGGCGTAGGAAGCACTTTCATAGGTATTTTCCTTTGGGTGTACAATCAATTCCTCCCGTTACCAGGCTTACCCGAAAACTTTCATTTGCCCACATATTTCATCTTGCTGTATATCGTTTGGACATTTACCACGGAAATCCCCTTCATTATGATTGTGGGACCACCTGTCTTGAAGGCATGTTTCAAAGCCTTCCCCAACTTGTTGCCTAAAGGGATGAGGAGATTTAGAAGTAGTGAAAAGGGCTAGGGCTTTCAGCCCTGCAGGCATCTCAAGTTTTTTTCAAATCTGCGATACCCAGCCAGATGGAAAACCAATCACGAACTTGGAACGCGTTGGAGCGCGTGGCGGAGGCTTCGGTTTAAAGAAAGGAGTGTTCACAGAGGTCCGTGTTGCTAAATCTAAGACAAAAAGCGTTAAGGTTTTCATAAACGGAAGGCGCGCACCCGAGGCAGAGACCACGCGGACGGTCGTAGACACCATGTTGCTAGAAAGGGTTGACTCACTATACAGTGTTGAAGTTGAGCATCGAGTTGAGGTGCCTATCAGCGCTGGCTTTGGCACAAGTGCAGCGGGTGCAGTGGGCACCGCGTTGGCTCTTTGCAGAGCCTTGAACCTAAGCCTTACCTTCCGAGATATTGGGCGCATCGCTCATATTGCCGAGGTGAGATGCAAGACAGGGTTGGGCACGGTTAGTGGCATTTTGTTCGGCGGATGCGTTATTGTCCTAGAGCCTGGCGCACCTGACCACGGTTCGGTGGATCGCATACCCATCACCCTAGATTACCACGTAATTTCGGGCGTGTTTCAACCACGGTTGACCAGCGAGTTTCTTAAGTCGACAAAAAATCGTGCAATAATCAATGAGATGGGGCAGAAAACTTTGGAGAGCATCTTAGCTGAGCCTTCTCTTGAAAACTTTATGCATTCGTGCAAGGAGTTTGCTTTGAAAACTGGGTTGGCAACAAAACGCGTGACAAAACTCATGACTGCAGCTGAGAGGGCAGGCGCTATAGGCGCAGCACAAAACATGCTCGGTGAAGCAGTCCACGCCTTGGTGAAAAAGGATAAAGTTAAAAGTGTTGTCAAGGCTTTTGAAAAGGTTCTGCCACCAGACAAAATTGTTGTGGCGGAAGTCAGCCTCCAGGGCGCTCAGCTAGTAAGCTAGTAACGTGACATAAATGGATAGAAAATTTAACACAGTGCTCGTGGGCGGAACCTTTGACGAGCTTCATAAAGGCCATCTAGCCCTTCTCATGAAAGCCTTCGAAGTGGGTGAACGAGTTATTATTGGTTTGTCTTCAGAGCAGTTGGCTAGAGAGTTAAGGAAGAACCACGAGGTCGCATCATACGAGCAACGACTCAAGGAGTTAAGAAATTTTCTGATGGCGCAGGGCGCGTTTGATCGGGCGAAGATCGTTCCCTTGGACACGCCCTACGGCATAACGCTCTCAACAACAATAGCTGAAGCGCTTGTGGTCAGCAAGGAAACCGAGCCGCGGGCCTTAACCATCAATCAGAAACGAAAGGCGAATGGAATCAAACCCCTAGAACTGGTGGTTATTGACATGGTTCCGGCTGAGGACAGCGTTCCAATTTCCACGACAAGAATTCGACGCGGAGAAATCGACCGAGAGGGACACTTACTCAGATCCTGAACCGCATGTTTAATACGACTTCACATTCAATTTTATCTCGTACATTAGGTGGAAATGTTGCAAAGAACTGGCATGGCTAGGCTTCCTCTTCACTACGGCAAGGCACCCCGCTGGCTAGTGGTGCGAATGATGGGCTTGGCTCGGGAAATAACAACGATTATCATCGACGAGTACGGTCGGGACGAGTTTCTCAGAAGAATCTCCGACCCCTACTGGTTTCAAGCCTTGGGCTGCGTCCTAGGCTACGACTGGCACTCATCCGGCGTCACAACAGTCCTTACCGGAGTGCTGAAGAACGCCGTAAAACCCGAAGAGCATGGACTCGCCGTCTGTGGTGGCAAGGGCAAAGCCTCTCTGCAGGCACCGGTTGAAATAGGTCAAGTCGGCGATAAGTTCGGGTTTTCAACGGGTCGGATTGACGAGTTGCGTTACGCGAGTCGAATGAGTGCCAAGGTCGACAACACGGCTGTTCAGGCTGGTTATCAACTTTATCATCACGCTTTTGTTGTGGCCGAAGACGGAAAATGGGCTGTTGTTCAGCAGGGAATGAGCGTTCAAGACAGAACAGCAAGGCGTTATCACTGGCTCTCAGAACACGTTCAAGACTTTGTGGTGGAGCCGCACGACGCTGTTGTTGGGGACGTGAAAAGAAACGTGGCATTAGACATGACCGCGAAACAAAGCGAAAACTGCAGAGAAGTTTCAACAGACATCGTGAAGGAGCAACCCAAAAAGCTGATGCAGCTGCTCCAGTCTGTTCGACCAGCCCATCAGACATCCCTGCAAAAGTGGATGCCAGAAGCCACATGGAAAGAATACGCCATCGAAGTGCTGTCAATGCCCAGCAATCTAAACTGGAAAGCCGTGAAAAGGGCGTATGAGTTTCAGCCCAAAAACTACGAGCAACTATTAGGCATAAGAGGCGTTGGACCCGCAACCGTGCGCGGCTTGGCACTCATAGCCGAACTGGTTTACGGAGCGCCGCCAAGCTGGAAAGACCCAGTTAAATATTCTTTTGCCTACGGAGGAAAAGACGGCGTCCCATACCCAGTTGACAGAAGAGCCATGGACGAATCGATCCAGATTCTAGAAGGCGCCATCAAAAACGCCAAAGTAGGCGACAGTGAAAAACTGAGGTCGCTGCAACGACTAAGACAATACATTCCACTGAATAACAAAACATGACGAGGCTTATATGAGAAATTACAACAAAGAAAGAAGAAAAGGCAGATGGCTAAGGACCACTGCCCAAGATGTCTTTTTCTGGTGGAAACGGCTGTATCAAGCCTTCTCGCATTAGTAATTGTGCGCTTTCTCGGGCGTTTTTGATGATTTTAACTGCTCTTTCCCAGAGTTCTTCTCGGCTTGGTTTGATGCGTGCCACGCCTTCTTTGATGCTCTGTAATGCACAGGCAACAGCCTCACGTGGATAGACCTCCCACTCTTCCATGCGCGGAACTATATCGCCTTCGTGGATGCCACGTTCCTCTGCAAAACGAGCCAGTTCCTCAGCCGCTGCAACACACATGTCGTCTGTAACTGTCTTCGCCTTGACGTCCAATACGCCTCTGAAAATGGCTGGAAAGCCCAAGCTGTTGTTTATCTGGTTTTCAAAGTCGCTGCGACCAGTGCCAACTATTTTGGCGCCTGCTTCTTTTGCTTCCCACGGCCAGATTTCTGGAATGGGATTGG
>Ga0315310_10000948_pt1 | contig 18248 bp, 19 predicted proteins | sample TDP5_MG_FD_203630 | JGI IMG/M metagenome (GOLD analysis project Ga0315310, IMG submission 203630) | Freshwater sediment microbial communities from Lake Towuti, South Sulawesi, Indonesia - TDP5 | ecosystem: Environmental > Aquatic > Freshwater > Lake > Sediment | place: Indonesia: South Sulawesi... | reverse complement strand
CTTGTCCCAGGCCCAATTCTCCCAAGCTGCTTGCCACTCACGGTTGGCCTTGCATAGGATCTCAGGGTCGCCGGAACGTTACTCGCGGGAACGATGAAGACTTCATCTTCTCCGGTGGCTACGCCGCAGCTTACTCGGTCACAAATCTCCTCTAATGTATGCTTTTTCTCGGTATTCGTTTCCCCATAAATGATAGGGTACCAAGAGGATCCATCTGATGGCAACTCAACCTCAAACGAGGAACCATCCCGAAGAACCACACGGGTAGTCCCTTTCGCTCCTCTATCGATGGTTGTTATCGTTGGATAGGTGGTCAACCCTTTGAATGTTTTCTCATCTGCGAGTTCTATTTCCTCTACGTGGCACTTCGTCATTAGGCTGCGCAGCGGTGCGGCCGTCCAAGTGTACAAGAACTTTTCAGGCGTGATGAACACTAGACGACCATCCGATGTCAAATGCTTAAGGGATTGTTCATAAAAAAGAATGTACATATCAAATCTTTCTACAGCGGTTTGAAAGGCCTTCCGATAAATTGCCTTCTCTTCCTCAGTCAGTTCCTCAATGGAGACATAGGGAGGGTTACCTATGATGAAGTCATAGTAGCCGAGCTTTTCGTTTACTAGGAAGTTCTGTTGTAGCAGCTTGATATTCTTGTGGTGATCAAACCTCTCCCTGCATTTTTCAATTAGCTTTGGGTCGGAGTCGATACCCACGATCTTGGGAGGTTCAAAGCCTCTTTCAGCACACCAGCGAAGGATTCCTTCAATAAATGCACCATCTCCACAGCCGGGATCTAGAACGACATCTTCCGGCTTCGGCTCTCGACGGCTGAAGATCTTGTTGACCATTCGATCCACGATATGAGGAGGGGAAAACACTTGCCCCTTCATTCTTAGGATCGCCTCGTGATAGAGTTGTTACCGATGCACTTGCGCTCCTTCCCGGGGATTGGCAAGATAGACCAAGGAATAGGATGGAATCCCCACTTATTTTTCTTGTCATCTTCGTAGTCGACACGATCATATGTCACAAATCTCGAAGTGGTCTAGGCATTCAAAGAGCAAACTTGATGATCCTACTGGCTTGAACTCCCATTCATAATCTAAGCTTAGTCGGCTTCATCTATGGACGATTCGAGTCCTTGCGACATCATGTCTGCGTCCTTTCAAGGGAGGATTTGATGAGCGGTGTGATAGCTATTCCAAGCCGGTTAACGATGCTTCTCCACTCCAAAAGTGCGCTTGCTGCCGAGTCATCGACATCTACACATCCATAGTCAACCATCATCTGCACGACTGCACTTGCATACTCTCCTATGGCTATTTCATAGACATCTCTCTGGAGCATGAAGTCCTTCATAACGTTGATCTATTTGGCGCCTGATTTGACCATTCTTGTCCAACTGGCGAACGAGATACAAAGCTATGCGCACGAAGCAGAGGAGCTAGATCTAGACCTCCAAGGCGGGTTCAAGATCATACTTGAGCCTCCGGCAATGGTCAGCAACAACACTTAACCACTCTTCCAAGCTGAGCACTGTCCCTCAGCACGTAGTCACTGACAGCCGCAACGGCGACATTCCGTATGCCTGGATCATTCACGCAGACCTTCTTCTCGCCTCACAAAGAAGCTCCCTATTTCTAATCTCATTACCCTTATCAAGATCAAGCTGGCACTCCTTTTGGAAGGTTTATGGCAGTAGCTGGCTCTACTTGCCTAGACATCACTCTTAGATGTCCTACGATCTCTTCCGGTTCGCTTATGCAAGGATACTCGACCATAGTCAGGACAGATTTCATACTCTAACGAGACTTGCTAGTTTTCATCCCTAGATCCAGTGCGTTCTCAAGCCGTTCAAAGTTTTGATGTGCTCATCGTCGGTAAAGCAAGCGAATCCTCGAAGGATGGCCGTAGCGCCTATGATTGCATCGACTAGCGGAAAATCTCTACCCTTTGCGACCTTTATTTCAGCAGATTCGACAGCAATCTCAGAATCAACATCAACTATTTCAAAGTCTCTCTCAATCGCGGTCTTGCGTATTTTCGCAGTTTCGCGACCTTCAACTTCGAGGCTTACTCTGTATACTTCGTGAATCGTTATGGCTGAAACGTATCTCGGTCTACGAGATTCCAGTTCCCTCAAGAGTTTTTTCTTTAGTGCTGATTCCTTGGCTGTATAGATCGCTAGGAAGTAGCGGGTGTCGTAAAGCATGTCAGACATCTTCTCGTCGGATCTTGTCCAAGCGTTCTATCAGTTGGTCATAGGTCTGTTTGCTTGTTCCTACTAGTTCCCGAGTGGACACAGCCTTTCTAAATAGGATACCTTCTCCCGTGTCCGTCACATCCAGCTTCGTTCCCTCCTTTAATCCGTACTTCTTCCGTAGCTCCTGAGGAATAGTTGTCTGGCCTTTCCTAGTTATCGTCACTGTTGTCAATTGGTTTCACTACTCAGACTAGATCTTGTAGTACTAAGCCTTTTCGGTAGTACCATCGGTGTGACTACTACTTCTCGACGATAGAACGTTGTACTGAACTCACGCGCCATCTCCCAGTAGCACAGTTTATGACATCACTTCATCCAGCAATTGTTTATCGCTGCCTATGACTAAACGCATTCCTGAGTCGGAGATAGTTTTTCTCTTCTCGCTTGGAGACTCGATGATCTCGAGTATTCACACAACGGTCTAGAAAGTATAGAGAGTATGCTCGGCTTGAGCCACTGTGTCCAATGTCAGGAAGGAAAGGGATGGCTCCAGTCAAGCTTGTAGACGCGCATCAGCAAACAGCAGAACGTTATCTAATAACCTAACTAGGACCACCCAATCGTGAGGACGTAGAAGATCGATACGGGACAGGGTTTGATGAGACCTACGAGATTCATGAACAATTCCTGCTTAGGTTCACGGATTGCTTACGCCTTTGCGATTTCGGTTCCGATCTGTTGGAATTTCTTCTCCGCGTCTTCCTCTAGCGGGCCCTCCGTCCCTCCGACTATCGCCGAGGCATGCTCTCTCATGATCGTCATCCCCAGTTTCTTCAATTTCTTCTCGATTCCTTTTGCTGCACTTCCTCCGAATCGAGACCTAAGACGTGTGTCGAATGCGAAAGCTTTCTTGTTTTGAAGGTTCGCGCCTTCGAGCCTTTCCAGAAGATCTTTCATCGGTTTCGATATGCCCAAGATTTGCGTCGGCGCGCCGATTGCCAGGATGTCGTACTCGCCGAGTCTCTTCGGGTCTACGTTCCCTACTTTCAAACAATCGACGGCTAGGCCTTCTTTCCTCATACCCTCGCTCAATGCTACTGCGATCTTCTCGGTATTGCCGAACTTCGAATCATATATGACCAGAGCCTTTCTCAAATCACGTTTCACCTAGAGTGATTCAGGCCACTTTGATTGACTCTTCGTTGTCACAAATATAAGACGATGCTTTTCGCGCCACCGATCTTTTCGTAAGCGCCGGGACGAGACTGCAAGCCCGCAATCACACCGTGATTTCGGGAATGTGTGCTCCTGATAGGTTCCAGTGCTCCCCAAACTAGAATCATTGTGTTCGACATACTTTCGGCGCTTAAGTCTGTGGTGGTGGATCTCCTGGTGCAGCACACAAATTGGGCTCTCCTACATTCCTTCTGTCTTGACCGGAAAGTAGCCCGCGCCTGCAGCTGAGGCGAATCGTCCGCATTTGTCCATCAGGTCTTCGAAGGTTGCGCGTTTGTCGATGCGTGACGCGTTTTGGAATCGCTCCCATCATTTCAGTTCTTCTTCCAGTATGATGCGGTATGAGGGGATTGTTCCACCTATCTTTGGCTCCCTCTAGTGCTAGTCTTAGTGCGATGTAGGCTTGGAGGAGCGGGAACATGGTGCTGGAGGTGTGATGGAGAGGTGCGGTGGTTGTTTCGGGATCCATGATCTTCGCCCGGTCTGGCTGGGTTGGCTGAGGGTGGATATATTTGGTGGAGGGCGTTTCGAGGAGTCGGAGAGAAGGCGAGAAGTAATCTCAGTGACAGTTCCTTGGTACTCACTGGGAATCTGAAGAGTCCTTCACTGCTCCCAGTAAGAAGCCAACCATCTAACCTCTGGTAGACTTCGAACCTTCAACGCCTATGGCTCGGGTTCTAGTCATTCTGACAAATCATGATGGAAGAGACGACCGGTGGACTGGAAGTAAGATCAAGAAGCTGATTCGCGACCACGCCTGGCCCGATGACGGAGCTGACGAAGCCATAGAAGAGCTGACTCGCTGGGAGATCCTACGACGCCAATCAAACAACTACTTGCGCTTCTACCGAGACCGGGTCCAAGTCGTTGACAGGACCTACAACATTCTAGGGAACCCTGCTCTGTGATGGAGCATGTTATGTTAGGTGAAGATGCAAGGTGCCCACTGCGACACACTGGATCCCTGAAGATCTCTGGGAGACTTGGAAGAAATTCATAGCCATAGCAAAGAGAGAGGGCAGGTCAGCAGGCCAGATCCTCAACGAGTTCATGGCCAACTATGTGCGCATCCATGAGCCCGGCAATCCACAATGGTCCCTCGACCGTTGGAAAACAGCTGAAGTTCCAAAGCTGAACTCAGAAGAACCAATGCCGGACTACAGGGCCTGGAGCGATGAGCAGCTCCTCGCACTGTGGAAGCATCCTCACAAGCTACGCGACAAACACGGCGACCGCCAGATCATCGCACATATCCTCAAGAAACGAGGACTTCGCGCCGAAGCAGAGACACATCTCAGATGAGTCTTCTGAGACCCAGGAGCCAACCAGCTAGCGGCCGCCGATAGACTTTTCAAATGAAAACCGAAGTCTGCTCCAAGCAGGTTAAAGTTCAATACTTCTTAGAAGTTGCCCAAGGTTCTCCATGAACTTCTGAGTGGACCCTTTGGCCTTTTCCATTGCAAGCTGAGCAGCTACCAGCGTGAGAACTAGGGTGCCTCTGACCGGTTCGGTGAACTTACGATGAAGAACCACCTGCACAGAGGTCCTTTTGTCCGTTGTTCGAATCACTGCGTGTGGTGCCTCATCCTTTCTAATCATGAGCTTGAGACCTTCACTTGCAAGATTAGGATATCCAATCTGTCTGAGCATATGATTCATCACCTCGGACACAGTCTGACTCCACTGAACCTCACGTTCTTGCTTTCTCAACTTCAGCCGCTTACCGAGTCTTGCCTTGATATGTGAACCAATCGATGTTTCTGGAATAGCCTCTGGAGCAATTTCTTTTGCCAATGCTTCTGGAAGCTCCTCAGGATTAACTCGTAAGAAAACCTCTTTCCAAAGTCCTTGGTACTCTTCATCAGACTCGAAGAAGCTGTTTCTATCTATGTTGAGAGATTCATCAAGACCCTCGTCCACATATATCTCGGCTGTCAACTGGTGTAAGATCACGGGGCTGCCCTCGTAGATTTTCGAAAAAGTGTTTTCATATCCGCCTATTCCAACGTTCTTGACTCGCAACATTACTCCTCGCAATGCCCAAGGGAATATCCTCTTGGCTTGGTGATAGTAGTAACCTAGAGCGGCTATCTTGCGCTTGTCAGGCAGCCTCTTCTCAATCTCAATTTCATAGAGTGCATAGTCTTCTCCCTTCTTTTGCAGGTTGTCTGACCTGTGAGGAAACAAGATTGGCTTGAAGATCTCCATGCCGTTCACATATACTCTGAAATCGAAATCGTTCAGTCTGTCTTTGAGCCTGCGTATCACTCTTGATGTCCCGTAACCTCTCACAGGTCCTTCAGGCAGATACCTGACAGGAGTAAGCAGTCCCAATTCAAAGGCAAATCGTGCATGTCCAGAAAGGTATTCTAGCCGCTTAATCTGCTGCGAATCAATCCAATCTATGAATTGTTGGTAGGATGACGCTTGGTTAAAATGGAATTCATAATAAGGATCTCTTGCTTCTCTAGCTAGCTCTCTTGAGAAAGGCTGTTTAATGTCAGGAAGAACTATCTTGGTATAGGTCTTAGCAGATTCTCGCCTATTGTGAAATACTTTGACGTTGCCAATCCTAAGTTCGTCCAAGGTGTCGTACATCCTAGCCTCATCATAGTATGGTGTCATATCAACTTCAGCCGTCATAGTGTAGTCCCCCTCTGGTGGAGTAGAGATGAAGTAGAACTTGCTGCTTGCCTGACCGGCGGAGAGCAACCCTATTCCTATTCTGCCTATGATGGGACGGCCGACAGGAGTGGAATCCCGTCTGAGTTTCTTTAGGCTTGACCCGATGTGGGTTAGAGAGTACTCGAAGTCTTCAGTGCTTATGCCAGACCCATTGTCCGTGACTGTGATCTGGCGGACTGAACGCGAGACCTGATCGATATCAATGTTGATATCTACTCTTGTAGCGTCAGCATCGAAAGAGTTGCTGACAAGTTCCTTGACGGCGTTCGCTGGTGATCTATAGATCCCCGAAGCGATGGATTGCATTATCTTTGCGGCCACTCTCATGTCAAAGGCTTTCACCAAGTTCCCTGCTGACTCTGTTTGCATTGCTACTACACCTTCCTGGGCCAGCAGTTCTTCACTGCTGCCTCTACCATACACAGGAACATTTTGAATTCGGACGGAATAACATCGTCAACATGTTTCTGAGCATGTACATAGTAGCCTGAAAGCCCCGCGAGATCCTTGAAAGTGTTGATTCTTTGACACAAGATGCCTCTGTTTTGTCTGAACTGATAATCTCTTCGACATCGTGTCTCAAGCTTCACAACTTTCGTGAAAGTCATCCTGTCTTGAAAGCCCTGTGCGAAAAGAAGAGCATCAAGGACAAGTCTGATTGCACATGTTCCAGCGCGATGCGCCCCATAGCTGAGGCAAATATAGGCCTCTCGAACGATGTCCCTAATGTGGGGAGGCACGTCGATGTACTTTTCGATATCCGAAACCTCGCATGTCTTCACATCAACAATCTTGCCCATGGTCACCTTCAGCTCATTCTTGTGATTGTTAGGGCAAACAGCGGTGACGGGCACTACGGCATTGTGATGGTAACCTGACACATTGACACACCCCTCAGCTCCGCATTGTGCACAGTTGAAAGGTATCGTTCCACTCTCTCTTGCCATAGCGTAGTATATGACTAGATCTCTAGTAAAGCCTAACTGAGATACACAGATGAGAGAACATTCTTCCAAGTTGGCATCATGTGTACACAGGGGCTCTTCCAAAGCACTTTTAGGCCAAGTGACTCCATGTAGGGAATATGCCTAATTCCGGGCAGATTCTGACATCGGGGCTTCTTCAAACGGGCAGGGAACTGGCAATTCCTCAACTGTCGATACCAGAATCAGGTCATCGTCTGGAACTGAAAATCATGGAAGCAACATCTGCACTAACACACGCAGCATCTAAGGGAGAGAATAGGTGGTTCATAACCTACTCCGGAGGAAAGGATTCTACAACAGTTATCATACTTGCGCTTGAATTGGCTAAGAAGGGAGTGGTCCAGCCCCAGCAGATTGACATTGTATATGCGGACACAATGCTAGAGATTCCACCTCTTCGGGAAAACGCTATCGATTTTCTGAGATATGTAGTTCAGTTTTCTAAGGATCATTCTCTGCCTGTGCACTGTCATGTTGTGCAGCCAAACGTTGACGAGAGTTTTTGGTTCTGCCTGCTGGGCAAAGGATACCCGCCCCCTCACCAAAGGTTCAGATGGTGTACTCGTAGACTAAAGATACAGCCAGCTCGAAGGCTTATCGACTCGACGACAAAGACTTCTGGTACTTGTGTAATCACTGGGGTACGATTCAACGAGTCGAAAAACAGAGACCATCAATTGAGATTGGCCTGCAGAAGAGGAGGAGAATGCGGGCAAGGTCTTTGGTACTTCTACAGTCGTGGCCTAGGCATGTCCTACTTAGCACCCATCGTGGATTGGACTGAGTGTGACGTTTGGGATTACCTAATCTTTTCGGCGGAAGGATGGCCAGTCGAAAAGCTCTACAGATTGTATCACTCCGGCGAGAACCTGAGATTCGGTTGTTGGATGTGCACTGTAGTCAGACAGGACCGGACCATGCAGAAGCTGACTCAGCGACCCGAACTAAGGCGCTTAGCTCCTCTCCTCGAGTTTCGGAACTGGGTGCTGAACGTTACAAGCTTATCCACGAATCCAGATTCTAGGATCTTGAAGAATGGATGCCCCAGGGGACTCACGCTAAGAGTCAGGAAGAAGATATTCAATAGGCTGATGAAACTTCAGGATGAAGTAGAAATGGACCTAGTTTCTCGAGAAGAGAAGGCGGCTATCATGAATGAGTGGTCCGAGCACCTTCTTCTCCCTTCCCATTCGTGCCTCTGTTGAGGAAGCTTAGATTTGTGAAAGTGTTATCCTGTTCTCTATTTCGTCTATCTTCTTCCAAGCGTCGTAGAGTTCTTTGATCTCTTTGTAGTCCACTATCCTCAATCGCTTGCGTATCTCGTGGAACGATCCCTCGATGAGCTCTCTAGCCCTATCTGCATATTCGTCAGTAGTGACGAGAACGGGGATACTACTCCACATGTCCCAAGCGTGTTTCAGTTTAGTCAAGGCCTCGAAGAAGTTTCCTCCTATCTGTACCTCGAAGGCTGCAAAGGGGTTTCCCTTCGCCACTCTCTTCCAAGCTACATCCAGTCTGAACTTCTCGATCGGATATTCCTTCTCCACGACAAGCTGCTTCAGTCTATATCTCGCTGAGCATCTCAATGATGCGGTCATGGTCGGGTTCTTCAGGAGGCGTTGGCTCTCGTATTTCCTCGTGAGGTGGAATTCCCTTCTGGACCCTAGACCCAATATCAGTGGCCACTTTGCGTCGCAAGCCTGGATAATTGAGTTGAATTGGTCTTCCGTCAAGGCATTCAGAGACTTGTAGACCACTAGCTGGAAGGATAGCTCACCAGATCGAAGTGCCTTTGCTCTCCAATCCTTCTCGGGAAGAGAATCGATTATTGAGAACTTAACCTGTGCGGATATAGTACCTTCTTTTGCTTCTTCTCATCCGGCCAATAAGGCGTAGTTCCCGTGTAGCGCTCTGACTCTGCGACTCCAAAGCCGATTACTCCACCTACCGGCCTGGTGACATAGAAGACCAGCAGATCACCTTTTCCGATTCGCTGAACTGCGGACCTGAGTATCGGTATATCTCGCGTCGCCCAAAGATGCTCAGCATCCTTGATAGTATGGGTCCAGTTCTCCATGGATCCAGACAGAAGCCATAAACGGACCACAGCCCTCCAACTCTCTGCCTAAGGCCTAGTCTATCAACCCATTTGACATTTGCGGAGAAGAAGAACGGCTTCTCATTGGTACCCATTCCTAGGGCCTTGGCCACTCTACTTTCTCTTGAGCCGCTCGAAGTGGCTTCGTCGGGAAGACTCATCTATTCTGCCCTTGGGCCAACGCTCCAAGTCTACACTCGTTCCTGCTGTAATAGTCTGATCTCTTTGAGAAAATAGTGATGAATGAGCGCATCCTTCGCCATCTTCACCGTTAACGTAGCAACGACTTCACCGAGCAGATTCGCTAAAGATTGAATTGACTCACCTTTTCTGACACCATCGATGAAAGGTTGCATCATTTCGCGTAGCTCATCTTTCCACCCTGATTCATATCGCTCGCGAGCAATCCTTTCATTCTCATCAACAGAGAGCGCATCAAGTTCTTTTAGCGCTATATCAAAGTTGGGTTTGACCTCTCTCTCCACATTCTGAATGACCTTATCAATTAAAGACATCCAACCACCACACAACAATGCGCCTGTGTTGGCTTATTAAGCATCTCGGGTAGTTACGACTTCACATATGCTTTCTCTAGCATGAGCTTGCATGTCCTTGGGTAATGCCGAGTGCCTTCTTCTCATCGTCACTCAAGAAACTGAGTCGCGCAAGTTCGCGGTGAACAAGTTCACGGATGAAGTCGCTTTCATCCTCCCTCTTGCCTCGGAGGCCGCAAGTTCCGAGAGCACAGGAAAGCATGTCAGAGGGTGGCGCATTTGCGATGAAGGAGATGATCCAGATGGGTGAATAGGATTTCTGACATGCTATACCTGTGTCAGTTTCTCGAGTTCTCTTCTCAACTCTTCGCATGTCCAGATGATATAGTTGTCATACTGACTGATGATAGCTAAGTGGACTCGATAGTATCTTTTTCCGCCAGAATCTTCGACATCGGCTTTCTCGAAGGCATTGGTCAGTCCCATTCGCACCTGCCGGGGTAAGTAGTGGCCAAAGTCCTCGAGAACCTCTCGAGCCTTTATGAACTCTCGCTCCTCAAGAACGTAGTCGGTAGGAGGGAGAATCTTTCGAATGAGATCTCTCTCTTTTTCATGTCGCGCTCTCCTGAGGATCTCATATAGTGGGGAGTACACTTTTTCCAATTGCTTCTCTATCATGTCTTTTCTTCGATTCTTCTTTCCTTCTTCTATAGTCACTTGAGCGTAGTGTATGATGAAGATGGTCGCTACGACTGTTGCTACAGCTGCACCTGCCTGAATAGCGCTTGACCAAGTGTTAAGAAACTGCAATAGACCGAGCAGATCTATCAAGGTTGATCTTCTTCAGTCAACTCGAGCTAGGCCTATGTGTCATGAGAAGAATACGACACTCCTAATGCTTTCTTCTCATCGGTTGTCAAGAAGCTGAGTCGAGCGAGGGCTTCGTGAACCGCCTGCCTGATGACATCGCTCTCGTCGACGCCCCGGGCCTGCGCGACTTGCCTGACTAGATCCCGTATGCGTTTGGAGAATCGGACAGTCACGTTTTCGTCCAATGTGCTGTTCTTGCCTTGCACGGCCATGCTTTCAGCACGCATCAACCCCTTCTTGCCTTGCGCACATTTATGTGTTCCCAACACGGACAGCGATAGTTGAATCAGGCGGATGCATCCAGCCTGTAATCTCCGCCCCCATGTTGGCTTGGACCCCCATGGCGAAGACTCGATTCTGGACAAACCCGACTCGAGAAAGGAAACTTCCCATTGGCTTCCGCGGCCCTCTCCGAAACACTCCACTTAGACACAAACAACACAACCAAGAGCGTCTCGAGAAGCTGACGCCTCGACAACGCGAACGGATCAGAATCATGTCCGACGCCAGACAGGCCTATACTACGAGAAGAAGACCTATGTTAACCCTAGGCGCCTGAAACAGGCAACGACGAGAGAAGATGACAAGAAAACAGCCATTTCGGGTATGCAGCAGTGCAAGTGCTTCTTTAGGTCTTGAAGTGATGCAATCACCTCTCTGTGACCAAAATCCCAGAGAATATCTGGACAGTCAACTTCGAGCCTTTTTCAATGGTCGAAAAAAGGTGTGCTCAACGTTTGCAGCGATCTGGGGCTTCAGTATTCTCTTTTGCAGACACTCACTGCGCTCCTGCATACTTCCGAAGTACGGTACGGACGGGTCTGGGCTTCGAACATTTTGTCCGAAGTTTGTGACCGTGATAGTAACATTTAGCATACTTACATCCCGAGAAAAAGTATTCAAATTGTGACGAACATAGTAACATTATGCAGAAAAAGTTCACAACCCGGCCCCTGATCCACCGGGAGCAAGCGCTTCCTTAGTTGTGAAGAATCGGTCATTCAGGAAGGCCCTGTACAGTCTGGAGGTCATTACTGCCATTTTTCTGGCAGAAGCACTATGTGATATAGCTGTTTCATTCAGTTTTTGGCAGTGGACTCTACTGAGACGGTGACGCAAGTGTCATGTTCTATAGCGATTCCGTCAACATCTAGGTAACGCCAAACAATCGGCATGCTTGTTGCTCTGCTCAGCCTTATAAGGCGCGTCGCTTCTTATACTTTGTGTATGTTTGGTAAGTAAGGAAGATGCGATGGATACAGAAAATGTAAGAGGCGGACTGACAAGAAACGAGAGCCTTCTCCTGTCTTCGCTATCAGAGAAGGGAAAGAGCATCTTCCGCCTCAGAGATGTCTGCGAGGAGCTAAGATGCAGATACGAGTACGCGAAGGTCCTCGCCAATAACCTGGCCAAGAAGAGATGGATCATAGTTCTCAGCAAAGGCAAGTATCTCATAGTGCCCTTGAGCGCAGGAGCAAGTCCCAGCTACACTGAGCATGAGTTTGTGATTGCAGCCCACCTCGTCTCCCCATACTACATCGGATACTGGAGTGCACTCAACTTCCATGTGTTCACTGAGCAAACACCTTTCACAGTCTTTGTAGCAACGACAAAAAGAGCAAGAAATCGCAAAGTTCTGAACATAAACTACCGCTTCATAACACTAAAAGAAAAGAAATTCTTCGGATTCACACCGATCGCTATCGGTCCATTCAAGGTCAACATCTCAGACCCAGAAAAGACAATCACAGACGCACTTGATCACCCAGAGTACTGCGGCGGCATGGGGGAAGTGGCAAAATGTGTATGGAACGCAAAAGAGAAAGTATCGTTCGAAAAGGTGTTGACATACGTGGAAAAGATGGGAAATACTACGATAATCAAAAGGCTCGGATACCTCGTCGAACATCTCAAGATAGACATCGATGCTAGAACCTTGACGACGATGAGAAGCGCCATTGCCCCTGGCGTGTCGATGCTCGATCCAACAAAGCCTAGAACGGGCTCACATATGACAAGATGGAACATCCTAGTGAACGTTCCGAAAGAGACCCTTGAGGAATGGAGGCGAATCCTCTGATCACTGCAGAGCAGATCCGAAGAATCGCCAGAGAGCAGGAGATGGCTGTAGGAGTCATCGAGAAAGACTATGCCCAGTCATGGCTACTGAGAGGTTTTGCCGAGACCGACGAAATCGGAGACAGCTTCGTACTGAAAGGAGGCACGGCCATAAGGAAGATCTACTTTCCCAAAGCATGGAGATTCTCCGAGGATCTAGACTTCACAGTAATCGGGAACAAAGATGCGAACATGATAAGAAAGGCGATGCAGAGTGTTCTTGAGAGACTTCGTGACGAAAGCGGAATCAAATGCCTTCTCGAATCGTTTCATCCAACCATCGGTTCGATAATAGCCAATGTCCAATTCACGGGGCCTCTAAGCTACTCAAACCGGATAAGGCACGACATAACGCTAAACGAGAACATGGTACTTATGCCAGAGCGACGGACCATCGTGAGCGACTACCCTGACCTACCCTCGTTCGAGATACTAGCCTACCCCTTGGCTGAGATCTTGGTCGAGAAAATAAGAAGCATTATGCAGAGAGGCTACTCAAGAGACTACTACGACGTTTGGCGATTGCTAAAGGCTGACGTTTTCCAAGGTTCGGAGGTCAAGAGTCTTCTCCATCAGAAATGCGAAGTGAACGCGGTAAGTTATCAGCCCGAGCTCCTCTTTGCTTCAGATAGGCTGAGCGAGGCCAGTTCGTTCTGGATGACAGGTTTGAGTCATCTAACTAAGGAACTGCCCAACTTCGACGTAGTCATCTCGGAGTTGAGGGCGCAACTCCGCTTCCTGCAAGAATAGCACGACATGTTCTTAGACCGAAAACGGTCCAGTCAACAGGGCCCTAGCCGCACACTCCTCATCTCTTGCCAGCCTAGGCCCAAACATTCCTCACCTCACTTTGACTCGTTCATCAACACTTTCCGGCATCTCTCAAGGATATTTAGATCCCTGCGCAAGGGCCGCAGGGGGCAACAAGCACGACTACAGAGAACAGAAGTTCAACTCAGAAGCCTCTCACAGACCTAAGAGAATGGGCCTCCCACATCACAGCGGAGACAAGAGGCTCAACATGGATAGACGATGGATACGTAATGCCAGACGAGGTCTCCAACCTGTGCCGAAAACTCGCCAGTGAACGAGGCGGCCTACATGCCCTCATAGGATATCAAGGCGTCGGAAAAACAAGCGCCATGCTCGCCATCGCCCACGAGCTCCGCAAATCCGAAGCCGTAGAGACCAAGCAGAAGCCCGACCTCTCAGGAACTGTATTCACCTTCAAGTGGCGTTCGCCAAGCGAACTCATTCCAGAGCTGCTGAAGCGTGAGGACGGCCTCTCCTCCAAGCTCAAAGGAATCTACATGAGCAGCCTGGCTCAAGCCTTGAAGAAGAGACGGCCGGACGAAATGCTAATCCGCAAGACCACTAGTGGCTACAAGGAAGGGCTACGATACGTCAAAACGCTAGAGGACCTAGCATCATTCGACTTTACTGAAGCCGAACGAACGCTTGGAAAAGCCTTGGTTGAACGGCTGCGATACGAATCTTTCCTCCGCACTCTAGCCAAAGCCAAAACCATCCTCATCGACCTACCAGACTACTCCAAGACCGACATAAGGCGGGTCACAACCGACCTCGAAACCATCCACTGGATCTGGAATGGACTTACCCAAACCCCTAACCAGCCAAACATCGTAATCTCCTTCCAGAAGGAGTTGTTCCGCGGCCACTTCTTTCTGGGCAAGATGAACCGAGTCGATCTGATGCCCTTCAGACCCGAAGCCCTACTCAAATTCTACGAGAAAAGATTCAACGGAACAGAACCCTTCACACAAGAAGCCCTGCTCATGATCGCCAAGATGAGCCGCGGCATCTTCCGACGCTTCCTCAGATACATAACCCTCACCCTCAACCATCAGGAACAAGCCTCCACCTCCCTCCCCATCACCCTAGACCAAGTCCACGAAGCCATCCCAGCCCAACTCCTAGCCCAAGACATGGACCAACAACTAACCGAAATCTTCCCCAAGCAACCAGACCTACGCATCCAAGCCATCAGACTCCTACTATACCTAGAAGAACACGGACCAACCAGTCAAACCAAAATAACTCAAATCCTGAACCTTCCAGAGTACGCTGTAACCCGCCTACTCAACAGACTCGAAGACAGCCACTACATTCAACGCGAAAAGAAAGGATTAGAAAACACAATATCTCTTGCTGCTCTGTGACCAGCGAATGACAGCATAGTAGTGTTAGAATAATGCGTCTACTTAGCACGCTCAATGCGCTCTTCAAAGGCGCGCTCACGATCCACACGTTCTATCAGTCTCAGCTGTCAGGTCTGGTGGATCGCGCGATCTCATGAACGGAAGCTTCCTCTATGCCTAATTCTCCGTCGGGCTGAACAATATATTTGCTAAACCCTGATGTCCTCGTCAGTCCTATGGGCCCTCCAGAGGACTCATTCAATCCAAGAACGGCCGACGCTTCGAGGAATCACTGATTAGTCTATGCGCCGACCGGATTTAGACCTTAGCCGCTGTCTTTGGAGGTGAGCGATCGACCAGCAGGTTTTTACTTGTGGTAGGGCAAGTAACTTGTGGTAGGGCAAGCAGCTTCACCATAATCATATTTTTCTGAATCATTTCTGAAGAGTGTAGCATGCAGGCTGGAGCCCACCTTCTTTCCATAAGTCTGCGCGAATTCGCCTTCTGGAGCAGATCCCTGACCACGTCGCAGTCATCCCATAGGCGAGGTCGATGGCTCTCGCCAGCCTTCATGCTCCCCCTCTTCTTTGGGATAGCGAGTTCAATAGCTTCACCTCTGGTTCTCACCGCAATTGACGCCAGATCGCACTCCTTTACAGGCAAGTGCAATCCCGTGTTAACCACTCGGGGCCAAGGCCAAGCAAGCCGCCCTCCTGCAAGTGTGCGAAGAGAGAATAGAGCTGCAATCATGCAACTACTAGGCATACTTGGCAGTGTGCACCGAGGCCTAGCCAACCAACTACATGGAAGCTCATCAATCGCCTCCGAGAATACATCAAACCCGAGAAGAAAGGCATCGAGACCATCATACCCCTTAGCCTCTTACAAGCAGTCAATAAGCGATTAGAAAATAGCGCTGCAATAGTGCAAGTCTCATCTGAACGCAGGTGGGAATAAGGCAGGAACAGAAGACAAAGCTGGAAGCCATACCGATTCAAATTACAGACCCCATCAATAGGGAATAGGGGACTAAGCCGGAAAGATTCCTCGCGAACGAGGCTCGGGCTGAGCTTCACCGGACATATGCGACCCCGGAGCAACGAGAGGAACATTACCAATTCTTACCAATAGAAAACAAAGGCTCTCGTATCTGCCGGGAAATTGCTGTTCGCTCAAGGGGGAGACGCGCACGTACTCGGAGTCGACGCCCTCGAAGGACTTGGCCTTGAAGTTGATCCCGTTACCAAGGAACTCAGAAAAACCGAGGCCCTGCTCGCTCCTTCTTACCCAAGGCTCCTATGCCTCCTGCGCCCTAGGTTGCTTGCCGTACATTTGCTCCATAAATTTCACACCTGTCACCTCGACTTGCTAGGCACATAGCCTACAAGAACGGAAGCCATGCCAGAACTCTCCTGAGATGTCTTTGAGGTCCTTTTAGCTCACCCTATAAGAAGGAGATCAGAGGATGTTCTCTCGTTTTATCCCATAGCCTTCTGTCGGCGGTTACCATTCTGACGTTCAACCGCTCGGCCAAGGCTATGTAACAGGACTCGTAGATACTCAAGTCGTTGTCTCTTGCAACCGAGACGGCCCGCTTCATCAGCTCCTTACTTGGCATCTCAACTGTGCCAACCTAAATGCAGCCAAGACCTAAGGCAGGGGATGAGACATCCAGTTTCCTGCGTAGTCCTACACTTTATGTACAGCGGGTAAGCACAGTAGACGCCTCAGATACAGAAAATGTAACATGCTATTCGATGATAAGCAGGGCCAGCCCACTCATCCCAAGGGCTTCCTTTGGAAGTTAGATCCACCTGCACTTGATCTGCGGAATCTTGTCAAAGTGAGGCGAATCAGTTATGCATACGGCTTTCCTGATTACGCTGGTCGCTGCGATCAGACTATCTGCCATAGGGATATCCTCGCGGCATCTCACTTTAGCCGCATGTTTCAGCTGCGCTCCCCGTACGGCTACAGGATCATCGACCGGGGCCACATCGAATTCGGTTCGCATTCTTGAAATTCTTGTTTCGGCTGTCTCCTTGCCCTCTCTTTCAAGGGAGATCTTGTAGATCTCGAAGAGAGTTATCGCTGACACTAGTCTTCGATCATACAGCCGCATGAGTTGCAGGAGTCGCCGGTGTATCTCCCGATCGGGCGAAGCGAAGAAATGGATGAAGAAACGTGTCTCGAAGACGGCGCTAGACATTTTCTCTTCTCAATTCGTCGAGGCGCTTCAGCATCCGCTCAACTGTCCAATGTCTCGAAGCCAATCCCGCCAGTTTAGCAAAACTCCCCTCGTCCCTTGCAGGCCTAACCAATATGCCATCAGGCCACGATATGAACTCAAGCTTCGTACTCGTTACTATGTTGTAGCGTTTCCTGAGCGAGTTCGGAATCGTCACCTGACCCTTCGACGTTATCCTCCTGAACTCGGCAGACGGGACGGAAACCCCCTTGACTCGCGGTGCCAACCCAGACCTCGAATCAACGCTCCGTCGAGCCAACTCCTACTTGCTCCGTACCACGGTAAGAACGGAATTCTTACATTTTAACCTTACGACGGGCGATGAGACACGCGAAGTCGCCCGATCGTAGAGGCGCCTAACCATAAACCCTATTTCGATAAAGGAGCACGTCACAGACTCCCTTATAGGCAAGTGCAATCCTCTGTCAACTGCTCACGGGGCCACGGCCAAGACAGCCAACCTCCCGCAATGCTCAAAGAGAGAATAGAGCTGCAATCATGCAACTACTGTCAAAGGATGCGATGCAAGAGAGTCTATTCTGTTGACTATTTCCGAAAACTATCCCAGCGCCCCAATAGAGGCATCAGCGGCATCAAGAGAAGGAGCATCCAGAAAAAGCTTGAAACCGCACCTTTTTGCGTTTGATCTGCACCAAATTCCGCAACCCTTACTTTCAACCATCTCTCAATCTCAAGAGCAGCAAAAGCTACTGTCTACTCAATAGAACCAAGTCATAGCATAAGGAAAAGGCGTATGGGTCCGAGAGCTTGGAAGTGAATACCCCACAGAATTCTAAGAACGCTTTCAGCAAACTCGGGGAGCCGATCCGCTCCGCCATGGAAGAATCGGGCATCAAGATCCCAACGGACATACAAAAGGCGGCGCTGGACCCCATATTCAAAGGCAAAAACGTTCTCATCGTAGCGCCGACCGGAACTGGTAAGACTGAGGCTGCGCTCCTTCCAATCTTCTCGAAGCTTCTCTCTACTCCTGACAGGAAAGGCATCAGCGTCCTATACGTGACCCCGCTGAGAGCGCTGAACAGGGACCTCATGAAGAGACTCACATTCTGGAGCGCCAAGCTCAACCTCACATGCGACGTGAGGCACGGAGACACCCCTAGAACCCAAAGAGAACGACAGACTAGGCG
>Ga0315310_10000947_pt1 | contig 18249 bp, 17 predicted proteins | sample TDP5_MG_FD_203630 | JGI IMG/M metagenome (GOLD analysis project Ga0315310, IMG submission 203630) | Freshwater sediment microbial communities from Lake Towuti, South Sulawesi, Indonesia - TDP5 | ecosystem: Environmental > Aquatic > Freshwater > Lake > Sediment | place: Indonesia: South Sulawesi... | reverse complement strand
ATGCATCTTCAGGTTTTAATTTGATGCTCTTCTTTTCTCCAGTTTTCATACCCTTCACTGCATTCCCTATTTTTGGTAACATTCTTCCTTCTCCAACAATGAACTCTATGGGTTTATCTTTCTCTGTCTTACCGAAAACTGTTTCGTCTTCCAACTTTCCTTCGAGTAAAATTTTCACTTACTACCTTCTTTAGCAACAGCCATGTTCTCGCCCCAAAATATGCAAACACAAAGGAAATTAATCGCATTTAAATTTTCTCAAAATTCTTGAGATTTTTGTTCCTTGCGCACGCACTACTCGCTCAATTTCTTTTTTATCTGGTTAATTTTTCGGGTTATGGTCTTAATGATGTGGCCATTATTGACGTGCACCATTGGCTTGTTGCATGCGGGACACTTGAAGAGAAGCGCAAATGCTTCCTTTTCTCTTTGAGTATTATTTATTATTAACTTTTTAAGAACGTTAAGAAAGAAATTAAGGGACTTAAGTAAGAGTCTGGATGGGTTTAAAAAGAGGTGAACTGAGTCGGCAACAATTCGTTTCAAGGAGTTTGCTGAGTTTCTAGGAGCAAGTTATAGGACGATTCGATTTTCTTCCGTGCTATGTTTCACCTCGACGACTCTTGTAGGAGCTGTTTTAGCCGGCGCGCTCATCGATTTAGGAATGGTTTGGCTGCTAATGTTCTCAGCTTTCAGCACATCTTTCGCCTTCATCATAAACGACCTATCCGATGCAGAGCTTGATAGATCAGCTGGTGTGTTGAGGAATCCTGTTTCAACAGGCGAGCTGAGCTTGGGGAGATGCATCTCTCTTGCGCTCTCCTTTCTCCTCGTTTCGTTGGTGACTTTGTTCTCTTTAAGCCTCCAAAATCAGTTGCTCGGCCTAGTCGTTATCTTTCTTTATTTCACCTACTCATGGCTTGTGCGAGCGAAGGCTCGGCCAGTGTTGGACATATCATATCACGGCTTATGTCTAGCGATCCTTGCAACTATGGGATACGCGGAGTATAGACCCTTCGACATTACCTGCTTCCTTTTAGCCTCACTAGTATTTCTCCTATCAGCCACATCGCAGATTCTTCAAGAGGTTAGGGACTACGAGACTGATAGAAATATGGTGAAAACGACGGTTACATTATTAGGCAAGAGGATGTCTCTGATCCTTTGCTTAGCATTTTTGGCGTCCGCCTTCGCGATCTTCCTCCTCTTACTCTTCTACGGTGTAATTCCCCTCGAAATTCTGCTTCTGTCGCCACTAGCCTACTTTATTATAGCTCCCATCATTCGAGCTATACATAACGAAGAGTATGAGGACAGGATGCTGAGAGAGATCCGAGAGAAGCGGCTGATCCTGATCGCTATATTAATCGCCGTCTTAATCTTAGGGAGTATCTAAACCTTTATCTTAGTTGAATCAAGTCTTCGTTAATAGCAATTCTTTTGTTGTCGTAGCGCCCACATAAATACCGTAGTTATAATAGTATCTGCAAGTTTCTAAACGTGAGAATTGCGAAAAATTTATAGCAAATTTGCGTAATGAGCAGATACTAATGTATAGAGACTTAAGGCGTCCCTGTAGGGTGCCGATAGGGAACTAAGAGATTAGAGGGTTATGACCGTTGACAAGCATTACGGCAGGCATTGTGAGAAACATTGGTGTATTTCTTTAATAGAAGGCGAGGTGTATTCGTCCTTTCTTGTCTTCATGATGCATCTTATTTTAGGTGTCAGCTTTCTCTCGGAAACAGAGACGAAACATGATTCGCGGGCACATATACCACGCGAGCAACTGAGTCGGTTATTTCAGTTAAGTTATTTAAATAACTTTACTGTGTGGTACATTCAACCCACCGATAAAGTGACTTCCAAAGATCCGTATCACGTTTTACCAGTAAGTAGATCTTCCAGTCTAGGCTTTTGAGAAGGACTGGGGGTAGAGTTATTGCAGTTTATAAAAGCTTAACAATCACACGTTGCTGATTAGAGACATTTTTAACCGTGTAGAGCATATACTTAATGGGACATGAACAAATGTTAAAGAGGCATCTGGACGAGTTCTTTGCAACCGCGGAGACCGCGAAAGAGGACCAAACGAGATCCTCGTTACCCTCCACACACAGCCTTTCCCGAGAAAGCATTCCTCAACGTCGTCTAATTCAACCTGAGGCTCCCCGTGAGTTGCCTGCCTCATATTTTTTGTCCGCCACTTATGACGGTGAAAGGAGGTCCGCTCGCATCAAGCTGTACGAGCCAAGGTCTGAAAAAATCTATTTTTGGTACGACACTACCGGGCACAAGCCCTACTGCCTCACCAACCTTCCGCCTAGCGAACTCGAAAAAATCGATCGCTTGATGTCACATCCCGGATTTGATTATTTCGAACCCGTGGAGAGGTATGATCCTCTCCTCGATCAGAAAGTGACCTTGACGAAGGTTGTGGCAAAGGATCCCTTGGCGATTGGGGGTCGCGCGAGAGGCTGCATAAGAGACATTATACCTGAGGATTACCCTAAAGTGGCTGCCGAAGAACAGCAGGCGAAGGTTTGGGAAGCCGCCATCAAGTACTATGAGAGCTACATTTATGACAGGAACCTGGCTCCCGGCATGATTTACAAAGTCGAGGACGGTGAACTCGTTGGGGTTAGGCACGAGCCCTCCGAGGAGATGGTCAAAAGGATTCTCGGCTTGTTCCAAGACGAACCCGAGGAGTTCTTGCAATATGTAGAGATGTGGGCAAGGCTCCTGGAGTATCCGGCCCCTCGATTCCGGAGGGTGGCCCTCGACATCGAGGTCTTCTCGCCCGTACCAACCCGTGTCCCCGACCCCCGCGAAGCCGCCTACCAGGTCATCGCCGCGGCTCTTCTAGGATCCGACGGAAAGAAGAGGATTCTGCTTTTGAAGCGTGAGGGAGTCGAAGAGGGCCTTGAAAAACTGCCCCCCGACGTGAGAGTTGAGTATTATGATTCGGAGGAAAAGCTCCTCCTCCAAGTTTTTGAGGCGCTTTGGGATTACCCCTTCGTTATCACGTTTAACGGGGACGACTTTGACCTTCGATATCTATGGCATAGAGCCCAAAATCTGGGCATAAGGAGGAAAATGGTTCCCATCGAGGTTGGGAGGAGAATATGCCTGCTCGAGCATGGAATTCACATCGACCTGTACAGGTTCTTCTTCAACAGGTCGATACAGGTTTATGCGTTTGGTCAAAAGTATCGAGATATCACCCTGGAAGACGTTGGGAAAGCCTTGGTGGGGCTAACAAAACTTGAGCTGGCCAAGCCCTTTTCCGAACTAACCTACACGGAGCTCGCCCGGTACTGTTTGAGGGACGCTGAGATCGCCCTCGCCCTCACCACCTTTGACGAAGACCTCGTCATGAAGCTTATCCTAGCCATCACGAGGATCAGTCGCATGCCCATGGAGGACGTGAGCCGCTTGGGAGTTTCGCGATGGATTCGAAGCTTTCTCCACCATGAGCATCGCCGAAGGGGCATGCTGATCCCCAACACGGAGGACATCCTCGCTCTCAAGGGAACGACCGCCACGAAGGCCATCATAAAGGGGAAGAAGTACAAGGGTGCCATCGTAGTCGAGCCTGTGCCTGGCGTACACTTCAACGTGGCGGTGATGGACTTCCCCAGCCTGTACCCTTCCATCATCAAGGTTTACAATCTCGGCTACCAGTCTATCCTTTGCCCACATGACGAATGCAGGGACAACAAGGTCCCCGACACCCCCCACTGGATCTGCAAGAAACGAAGGGCACTTGAAAGTTTGCTGATTGGATCCCTCAGAGACCTTAGAGTCAGTTGGTACAAGCCAAAATCCAAAGATAAAACACTTTTTAACGAGCTGCGAAGCTGGTATGGAGTAATACAAAGCGCGCTTAAGGTGATCCTCAACGCGAGCTATGGGGTGTTCGGTGCAGAAGCCTTCGATCTCTACTGTCCGCCGGTGGCTGAGGCCACGGCTGCCATCGGAAGACACCTCATAACTCAAACCATAAGCATGGCTCGAGAGCTGGGAATCGGCGTGATCTATGGAGACACGGACAGCATCTTCCTGAAGGCTCCCTCCCAAGATCAGGTCGAGAGCCTAGCGAAGTGGTCGGAGAAGGAGATTGGAATAGAGTTAGACGTGGACAAGGTCTACCGCTATTCGGTTTTTAGCTCCAGAAAAAAGAATTACCTCGGGGTTTTTCCCGATGGAAGCGTTGACGTCAAGGGGTTAACGGGGAAAAAGAAGCACATCCCCGTCTTCATCAAGAAGGCTTTTCTTCAGCTGGAGGAGCGGCTGGGACAGGTGAAGTCTCCGGCAGAGTTTGAGGCGGCGAAAAAGGGGATTCGGGGGATCGTTCGGAACTGCTATTTAAAGCTGAAGCGGCGTGAGTTTCCGCTGGATGAGCTCGCCTTCCACGTGGTTCTCGGGGCTGCGCCAGAGCAATACGTGAAGACCACTCCTCAGCACGTGAAGGCGGCGCTTCTTCTCCAAAAGAGGGGCCGTGAATTGAAGGCAGGAGACCTCATAAGCTTTGTGAAGGTTACGAAGGCCCCCCATGTGAAGCCCGTGGAGCTGGCCTCCAAGAGCGAGGTGGACGTAGACAAATACGTTGGATACCTTCAATCCACCTTCGACCAGGTCCTCGACGCCTTGGGGCTAGACTTCGACGAAATCCTCGGACTAACAAAACTTGAACGCTTTATGTAAGTTCCAGTGACGATTACGATTGATGTCCGATAACGTTTAACTTTATGCAAGAAGAAAATTAGGGGTCGTATTTCAAACGGTATGCGGTATACTTATATCTCCCATACTATTTCTGTGGTTGCCATGCCAAAGACGAAGGTTACAAGCAAGTTACTATTCCGAAGGAGGTGCGTGAGGAAATCAGCCTCAGACAAGGTGAGGTTGTTATGGTGGAAAGTGTGAGCGGGGAGGAAATTATCGTGAAAAGGTTTCGAAGGATAAAAGATCCGTTAAAGGTATTGGTTGGTAAGACTCCCTCTGACCGCCACGTTCCTGTAAAGGAACTAGAAGAGAAGGCTGAAACGAGGTAACGCCTTCGCGGCCTACTTTATCGATAGCAACGTTTTCTTCTATGCAAAAATAGCAGATCGTGAATATAGGGGTGCCTGTGCCAAAATCCTTGAGAAAGTAGCGAGAGGTGAACTAAAAGCTGTCACTTCAGCTCTAGTTATCATTGAGCTGGTTAACGCCTTGAGGAAATACGGATTGGGCGACGAGGTGAAAAGGTTGTCGATGCGATTTTTTCCTTGAATATCTCGGTCCATGAAGTTGATCCGTTGGATGTCAGAAACGCTGTAAGCATTTTCGATGAGTCCGGGATTAGCCCTTATGATTGTGCCCATGCCGCAGTTATGAGGAGGGTTGGGATCATCAACATCATATCTGCGGACAAGGATTTTGACAAATTTCATTGGATAAAACGCTTAGACCCAAAACTCATGTAACCAAACGGTAAGGTAAACAATGTATCTCTCTAACACATGAATTCGGAAACACTCCGAACTTCGTGCTAGACTTTGACACACCCTTTTGGCAGATAGCTTGTACCAAAGGAAATCACGCACCACCGCTGAAGCTCATCGAAACGCGAACGCTATAAAATCAGTTGTGGCATGTTTGCTCATGGCTCATTCAATAAGATTCATAAAGAGGCATTCCTCAGCTGAAATGACCACCGAGTCAGGATCAACTTTTTCGCTTAGATTTACCGGAGCATCCTTAACGAGAACCGCGGGTACCCGCTCGTCAACTTCCCCCATAACGAGATGGGCTGCGCTCGCAAGGTCGTCTGCTAGGGCGTGTCTTGTGATGAGCAGCGGGTTGCCGTAAAGGTCTCTGTCACCTCGGCAGTCCTTGACGGGCTCCAATCCGGCTATTCCTATGGCGACGCCCGTGGTTCCCATACGAAGGGGAGTGACCCGGCTGTCAACGATCAAAACCCCAAGCATTTTCCCGGTTCTTTTCAAAATCTCCTTTCGAATGTCTTCTGCAACCTCATGGGGATTTTCTGGCCAAAGGACAACGCAGCCCTTTGGGGCGTTCTTGTGGTCAACCCCGGCATTGGCTATTAACACGTTGTTTTTTAGCGTCAGCAGCGCCTTGGAAACCCCTCCATAGAGTTTCTGCGCCTCCTGCAACACGACCTCCACGTAACTGGGCTCCATGTCATACTTCTCAGCAAGTTTCTTAGCCTCCTCAGAGGGTTTCATCGAATCCAGTCTCACAACACGTCCCTGAACCACGGCGACGGCTTTGCTGGCGATGATCAAAACGTCCCCGTCCTCGATGGTCAGCCGCTGCCTGTGTATGGCTTCGAGAGTTGTGCCGACGAGGTCTTCTCCGGTTTTAATCAGCCTGGTTCGTATCCCGAAAAGTTGCATGCGTTCCTCCTCCCATCTCAAATCCGTAAGCCTTAAGCGCCCTGAACAGCGGCGCCCCTATGATCGTGGCCATTAGGGTGATGATCAACCTCTCCGCAGGGTAGACGAAAGTGAGGGTTTGCCAAAGGGACCTCCAAAAATCTGGTTCAGGAAAAACGATCGGCCAATATAGAATTTCAAACATCATGCTACCCACGATATGACTGAACAGGGTTGCTGTAAAAGAAACTAGGCCAACTCCAAGGCTTAACTCCAACAAGTTTGCGCGCTTCTGCACGAATTCCGCAGCCTTTGACTGCAACGGAGACACCAACACCGCTAATCCAGCGAGTTGAAGCCAAACGAAATGCGGATACAACCAAGCCGGACCCACCACCGGGTAAAAGACGAACACCAGCAACAAAGCTGAGTAGAGAAGGGCGGATACCCGCCGTTTACCATTGTATAAGAGACCCGAGCATAGGGCAGCGGCAGCCCCGGGAACAAAACTGACGGCGCCAAAGGGCCCCGTCTGCACGACGGACGACCCAATGATTCCACCTAAAACCACGGCGGCCACGCTGAGCCATGGACCAAGCGCTATTCCAATTAGTGGTGCCGTAATAACCGCCATGTTAATGAATTTTCCCGCAGCACCGACTATTGGAAACAAATACCAGTAGGAGAGAACGGCGTATACAGGTGCAAAACAGCAAACTAACGCCACGTTTTTGGCGGTGAACCTCCTAGACAACCCTTTGTTTCACCTTCCTTACACTATGGTTTCTAGATGGCTTTTAACTGTAACCTATCTGGGGTCTTATGAATCTTCCTAAGTGCGATTCCTACCGATAGAGGGGGGAGACGAGATCGAAGCTCAGATCATCCCTAATTTTCTGTAACAACCCTTAATCCACGAGCCTTTAGGGGTTCGATGATATTTGGTCGACTTAATACGTTAAGTAGGCTGTAGCCGATCACTGCCACGGCTATCAAGCTGCTCACGGTTATGCTGACGATCATCGCTATCCATGGGGGTAGGCTTAATCCAGGAAAATCTGGCGGCGGGAAGAATAGCCACAGGTATCCGCCGACAATGAAGCCGATGGGCAGAGCGCCAACGACGCATCCCAGCAATCGGCGTTTTCTAAGCAAAAAGATAACACTGGCGGCCGTGAGGTTCGCAATGGGGCCGAAGACAACGTCATAGACGCCAATCCAATAGTATGCGTTGCCCAAGAAGCAACCGATGGTTACCCCTGCAACTATAGGCCATCCAAATAGCGCCGCTAATGGGATCAAACAATCAGCAACGCGGAGCTGAACTGGACCGAAGGAAATGGGAGCCAAAACAACAACAAGGATTGCGTATAAGCTTGCAAAAGTCGCTGTTAGGCTAACGTCTTTAATGTCCAATTTTTCACCTCCCTGCACCGGGGTTTGTATGGCGGAACGGGTGGGAGGCTCCACTCACCCGCCGAGAGATGCTTCCTTCTCTCAGGTTATAAGCGTTCCTCTACGGAAACTCGTTAAGGTTTGAAAGTCCTCTTTTAGATTTATTTTTGGCGAGGGAAGGGAAAAGTTTGAATACCAAAAATGGTAATTGAAAGTTCATTATAGAGGGGAAAGGCATGAGGCTGACTCGAAACGCGAGGGCTCTTTCAAGGTTCTCGCTCGTCTTACTGTTGTTAGTCGCCATGATCATCGGTGCCCTCCTGTCCTATCTGTGGGCGATCGGCTATTACGAGTCCCTAAACATTCGAGTTCCTGAGGTCACTACTGTCACCATAACCAACGCCACGTTCGTGCCTCAAAACGCGACCTATTTCAACGTCACCCTCCTCAACCCTTCGTTTTCCCCCTCAGACGCCAAGATCACGAAAATCGCGGTTTCAACAGAGGACGGCGTTCTTCACAGGGTTAAGGAGGCGTATCCTTCGCTTCCTTATAGGCTCGGGAGAGCTTCCTTTGAAACCTTTAGGTGCTCTTGGAACTGGGGAAACTACACCGGGGAGACCGTGCAAATCATCGTTTTCGTTGACGACGGGTCGGGCGCGACTTTCACAAAAGCGACGCCTCTCATGGACCTGAGGATTACGGTGGACTTTGACCCCGCGATCAGCGTCAAACATTTCAACATGACCCTACAAAACTCGGTTTCGTCTGCCACATACGTCAACGTCACAGGCATCGCCATGAATGGGAAAAGGGTTCCGCCCGAAAACGCGACCCTTTCCCTTCCCTACACGCTTCACCCCAACGAGTCGATATCCCTCACATGCACGTGGAACTGGACCGACTATCAAGGCAAGAATGTCACAATCGCTGCGCATACGCTGCAGGGTTACATAGCATACCATACTCAGGCGGCACCCCCATCAGTGAATTTAACGATCACCGAGATTCTCTTTAACACCACCGACACTCGTCACTTTAACGCCACGGTTCAAAACTCTGCGCTCTCTCCCACATACGTGAATGTCACAAGAATCACCATAACCATGGAAAACGGAACAACCCGGGAAGTAATTGAGGTGAGCCCTCCGCTAATTCCTCCATACCCCCTCCACCCAAATGCGTCGGTCACCTTCATGTGCGCGTGGGACTGGACCGATTATCGCGACAAGAACGTCACGGTCACAATACACACCCTTCAAGGTTACGTGACTTCGCTCACCCAAACTACACCCGCATCTACTAGTGCCTTCAGCCCCCAGAGCCTAGGCGAAGCCCCACAAAACGTTACCCCATCAACGATTTGGGGCAGATCAACAACGGACCATGGTGAAAACTATAATAGACCAGATCACCGCAAACATACCTGAAGGGGTTTTTAAGATATTCTTATTAATAAGAATATCTTTATTAGTAGGAATTCGCTTTTTTTCGGTTAGATGGTGAATGTTTTCGAAGGGCAACCCGATGAGCAAAGAGCTTGTCATCTCCGCAATTATTCTTGTTGGATTATGTTTCATTCATTTCGTTCAAGCAACTCCTACTTTCCCGCTAGCGCTTAACGTAGAAGACATTGATTGGGAAATTCAAGTGAAGTTTGAGAAAACTGATCGATGGAGAGCTATTCTCAACATAACGCTCACGAACAACGCAGATGAAACCATTCACATCCCTTGGGTTTACTTGAATTTCATTGCCATCACTTACGTAGATAATAGCTCCGAAGAATGGGGCATTGTGGCAAACTTCACAACAAATTATTCTATCGACAAAAATCAAACTTATTCTCTTTCTCCGATAACTTTTACAGAGCGCGGTTTTGATAAAGAACCAAGAGAAATTGAAATAGAAATCGAGATTTTCATCTTAGAGGCAGCGGAATCGATAAAAATCGGACCACTAGTTATCCGGGAATCTTCAACAAATAAACACCGTGCCATTAAATTAAAGGGTAGATGGAAACAATGTGGGGCTATCACTCTAAATTAAAGCGGTTGCTTGCGAAATTCTTGCTTCTTTTTACCTTGATTCAACTGAGCTTTTCTCCTACAATTCAGACCAGTGAAGCCACAGACTGGGATTGCGATGTAGAACCTCAGACTCCGCGTATAGATTTAGAGATTCTTAACAAAGCTTCTGACCATATTGAAGTTATGATATGGATTTGTAATTCCGTTACCGTTACCCAAAAAAAGGCTTACATGTTGCAGGTCCCTGAACCCGCTCATCCCGTTGACAGCAGCGGAGTAAAACTCAATGGAGTCGCAGAGTTAGATTTAAAGTTTGACGAAGGCGTTCATAGGTGTCCTTTAGGTGTTATTAATGGAACAGTTTGTAAAAAGATTCGCTGCGATGCCTACATAGACATCACCGCGAGGCCAGGAAACTACACAACACAAATCAAAATGATTATAGATTCGATTGGTTATGGAAATTGGGATATTCCCCTTCGCTTGACCATAATCGTGAAACCCTCTTATTTTTTAGCCTTTATTTATATTTATGCAGGGTCGATTCTTTGCACCTTCATAACACTATTTATTGCTCGCAGGAGAGAAAAAAGTGTAACCAAGATATATACAATAGTTCCTGTATTAAGCCTGATTGCAGCCGTAGGCGCACTCGATACGTTCCTTGCTTGGAATCCACGGTTTGGAGGGGGATCATTTTGGGACCTTTTAATGGGTCTCGCCTTCGGGTTTGGACTTGGGTCGGTATTTGATAAACTTAAAGATTATCTAGAGGGTCAGAAGATCGTTACAATTCCTGAATGGGCGTGGAAAAAAGCAGTATCCTATTTTGAAACGCATGAAACGAATCTTCGTGAGATGAAACCACCTATAACATCCCCAACGAAACTGATCACCCTTTGGATTGAAGAGAAAACAAGACCAAAACGAAAAAGGGTAGTTAAAATGAAAGCGCAATAGTTTATTCGCTTTCACGTATGGCATCAATAGGAATGACGGGAGTTTCCGAAGATGTTGTGATTAGTACGACCGAACGATCGATCGTTTTCTCTATTGTAGGACTTTTACTACTTGGGCTTTCAGTAGGAAGTATGATAAAATCAAAATAACATTCACTTAGTTTGATAAAAAGAGGGAAAAAGAGGCGCTAGCTGAGTACTCTAGTCATTCCGTCTATTGCTCTCAGAACCCTATCTCTGAGGTCTTTAATATGAGGGTGAATTTTATTGAAAAAATTAAATACCTCTCTAATTTTGTTCCATTCTCGCTCCAGCTTTCTTTAAGCATTCCTTAAAGACATCTCAATCAAGGCTAAGGTCAAAGAGTAAATTTGATCGTGGGGGAATTTGTAGAATTCAAGGGTCCCATTCTCTTGATGTTATGGATATCTCCTTCACCTTCCATCCTTTCGCCTTGGCAAGCGCCTCAATTACCGAATACACGTCACGCCAAGTTTCCGCTTTCTCCAATCGCTTGCTCCATTCTGGGTCTACACATAGCTCCTTCAAAATCTGGGTTCTAACCGCGAACAACTTTATTCCTGACAACTGCGTGAATGGAACATGTTTTAAAATATTATGAATTACGAATACGGTTTCAGAATATTCGCACCATTCAACGAGTGTTCCCTTACTCTCGCGGACTATAATTACATGCATGCACAAAACTTTCAATTGCAATTGAGGTTCATCGATGAGAAAGATGCTAGGTATATAGATAAAAAACCCGTTCTGATGTTGAATATTTTCTCCTAGTCTTAATGTCTGGTTCTAAGGTCTGGTTTTATGGTTCTCAAGGCTTAAACAACCACATCCAAAACTTGGTTTTGGTGGATGCGTAGCTGGCTGCGTGCTATTGCGATGAGGCCAAGCGTGCCGTGGCCCGGGGCACGTGAAAGGTGCTGGGTTCGGGGGACTAAACTTGGGAGCCCCCGTGAAAGGGTCTGGGCGCGTATTGCGCCTATGGCCTGATGATAGCCCGAAGAAAAGGAGAGAAGAGATATGAGAAAGAAGAATGGAAGTTTACTTGTAGCGCCTATTTGTAAGATATCGTGGTTTCTTCTAGTGATGCTTATTGTTACCATTTTGGTTGCACCTGTTAGCATAACGTCGTCGCAACAAGGACAAGAATTCATTCCCTACGAGGAGATAGCTCCAACTTTACGTGAGATCGAAGTAAAGAGCAATCGGGTTCGAGTTGAGGTGATAGGTCAGTCAGCTGGCGGAAGAAACCTATTCCTAGTGACTGTCTCAACTCCCGAGGCTTTTGGCCGACTTGGCCAATACCAAGCCCTTCGCCAATTGATGGTGAAAGACCCTGAGAAAGCGCAGGAGATGATCGACCAATTTGACGATTTCAAGGTTCCCTTCTATATCCATGCGAGTATTCACGGGACCGAATATCCAGGCGTTGATGCCGCCATCAATTTGATCAAGACGTTGGCTTTCGAAGACAGCGAAGAAGTCCGCACGATTCTTAACACTGTAATTCTATTAGTTAACGTTGTTGCAAACCCTGATGGGCGTGTCCTAGGTACGCGTGGCAATTTTCTTGACTTTGACCTGAATCGTGACTTCATAACGCAGTCTCAGCCTGAAACCCGCGCCGCCGTTCGCATCTTCACAGAGTGGAACCCAATGGTTGTTCTCGATCTGCATGGATTCCATGATCCAATGTTGATTGAACCATGCACGCCCCCGCACAACCCAAACTATGAGTATGACCTCTACATTAAGTGGGCCCTTGATCAAGCAGAGGCAATGGAAGCCGAACTATTGGCGCGAACGGGCTGGCCTGCAGTGATACCTTTCAGAGACTGGGAAGAAGGTTGGGACGATTGGCCTCCGATCTTCACTCCCATGAATGCGATGTATCATGGGGCATACGGCCACACGCTGGAAACCCTTTACCGGGACTACAGAGGTGTCGAAGCACACTATTGGGCAGTGTGGGGAGCCCTCAAATTTGTGGCACAGAACAGGAAAGGGATGATTCGAGATCAAATAGAAATCTTCAGGCGAGGTTTCCTTAATCTCCCGCCACAGCCTATTAGTCATGAAATCTTGAAGCGGACTCCATACGAACAGTATAACTATCTGATGACGTATCCTGCCGCATACGTTATACCAGCGAAGGAGCCGCTACAGCAGAGTCCACATCAAGCCGCAAGGCTAGTTAACTTCTTGCTCTTCAACGATGTTCAGGTGGAACAAGCCAGCGAAGCGTTTACGCTCAACGGGGTTGCGTATCCTAAGGGCACCTACATCGTTTGGATGGATCAACCGAAGCGTGGACTAGCCAACACCATTCTTTGGGACGGCTGGGACATATCCTACGACCCAGGGCTGGAAATGTACGACATCTCTGGTTGGAGCCACCCGCTCTTGTGGGGAGTCACCCGAGCGGTCATGAAAGATAAATTGGACATACAAACGTACACCATCAATAGGGCAGACGGACCAAAAGGATTCGTGGAAGGAGGACAAGCGCAAGCCTACGCATATCTACCCACATGCAATGAGGCCATAAAGGCTACAAATGAGCTCCTTGCACGAAGAATAACCCTATACCGTGCAAAGGAGCCCTTCGTGGATTCCGGCCGCACCTTTGGCACTGGAACGTTCATGATTCCAGCAGAAGCAAAGGACGTTGCTAACGAATTGGCAAGCCGATACGGATTGGAAGTCTTTGCACTACAAGCCATACCTGAAGAAGTATCCGTAATGAGAAAGCAGCGCCTCGCCGTGCATGCAGACGAGGGCGTTCGATTCTTCTTGAAAGAGTTCGGATTCGACTTCACGAAGATCACAACAAGCAACTTGAATGAAGGTATTGACCTCTCTGGATATGACATCTTCATACACTCTGGTTGGTCGTATCTGTGGGACCGGCTCACTAATACTGGAGAAGGTACTTTGCGTAGCTTCTTTGAAGGAGGAGGCGACTACATCGGTATTGGTCGTTCCGGTGTGCACTTAAATGTCCAAGCTAAATTGCTAAAAGTTACTTATGCAACCGGGGAGAGATATGACAATGGAATCTTAATGGTCACGAACGACCCAGCTGACCCTGTGACAGCCCAATATCCTGTTGACAGCTATGCCTTTGTCTACGGTCCAGTTTGGTTCAAAGCATATGATGGCTTAGAAGTTTCCGCGTATGTTAAGGAGGGCGAGTTCTTCGTGTCTGGCTTTTGGTGGAAGTGGAAGACCAGTGGTGCTAAGGGAAAACCGATCATTCTACATGGAGTTAAGGGGTTATCGATCGTCACTCTTATGGGGATTGATCCCACCTTCCGAGCTCATCCAGAACATACGTTCAGAATCTTGGCCAACGCCATCTATAATACCCTAGATTAGGCGGACAACCAGCAGATAGCGTTCCCACAGGAACCACACACAACCTTCTCCTTTTTTCATAAATTATGCCCTTAACCTTGTATCATAAATTTCTCAATCATAAAAAATGAAAAGCTGAAAAGAATCTGCTTTCAATAAGCGTTTACATTCGGGATATCTGAATAAATCAGAACGAGGTAATTTTATGGAAATTCTTTGTCTTTCTTCTGTAACATTTTAGATCTTACTGAGAAAATTATCAAAAATGTTCTAGAAAAGTGATTCTAAACATTTTTTATAATCTTTCGCGAAATTCAATAGATAGGTACTATATGAAAGGGAGGAAATTCTTGGAAGCTGAAAAAGTGAAAAGGGCAACGGTTGGGTTTATTGTATCGCTCATCGGGGGGATCCTGATTTTGATCAACGGCGCTTTGTTTGTCGCTGCGTCAGCCATAGCCGTAAGAATGGCCGCCATGCGTATGGCACCGATCCTTGTCCCAGCTGGTTTGATAGCGTTCATGGGTGCTATTGGTCTAATCTTCGGCGTTTTGGTTGTCATCGGAGCTATCCTAATCTATATGCCTGGTAAAGAGGTCATCGGAGGCATACTGGTGCTAGTTTTCTCGATTCTCAGCATCATCATAGGCGGAGGCTTCATCATAGGCCTGATCTTAGGAATAGTCGGTGGCGCCCTCGGCATCGCAAAGAAGTAGACTTTCATATGCTAAATACTAAACGAAACACCCCGAGTGCCACGAAACATCCAATCTGAAGAAAGTCAACTATGTTTACATTAAAGTAAAGTGTAGAATTAATTAAACCACGTGATAATCAAGGACCTTAATCATCCGCCTTGGAGGAAGCTCTCTGGCGGAAATTTTCTTTAGCATCCTAATCATTTGAGGCTGGAATCTTGCAAGATCTGTGAGGGTCACTAAGCCGAGGAGACTCCCCCCTTCCATCACGGGAAGCTTTTTGATCTTCCTCCTAAACATGAACCTCGCGGCGTCCTCAACATCCATGTCGGGTTCTCCGACTATAAGCGGCTTCGACATGATCTGCCGAACCTTGATCTTCTTTGGGTCTCGGGACTTGGCTAAAACCCTCTTCAGCAGGTCCCTTTCGGTCACGATCCCGATAGCCTTCCCCTTCCTCGTCACGATCAAGCATCCTATCTCATGCTTGTTCATGAGCCCCACGGCCTCCATCACCGGCGCGTCGGAATCCACGGTTATCACGTCTTCAACCATCACGTCTTCAACTTTCAGGATCATAAACGCACCGAACTATCCTCAACACAATCACATTTTATAAATTATGAATCCCAGATCATTGAGAACACGTTCTAAGACAGTGGCGAGATTTGAACTTGGGTTATTAGGCTCCACGGGCGTAGGAGCGCCAGAAAGGAGCCTCTCTGATTGCTACGACTATTGCAGAGTCGAGTTGCAGAAAGCCGATTCCACCACGAAAGAATTCACCGAGAAGTACAAAAGAGATTTTGGAGAAAACCTTAACATATAGAGAATTCTTTACTTTGCAAGGTTTAACTGTTCGGTGGTTCCATGACGCATAGATCCTCTTCCAAGAAATTTTTAGTTGCGGGTCATATAGCCAAAGACATCCACATAAAAATCCTTGACAGCAACAAGCTTCCTAAAGTGTTTCATAGACTTTTCAAGAATAGCACACCGATTTCTGAAGTGGGTGAGGTCTTAGGTGAAAAATGGACCCTTAAAAAGGTTTTAGCCACTTTGAAGCGGCATATGATTGCCCCAGTTTTCTATTCTTATGGCGGGCGAGGCCCAAACGTAGCCTACGGAGCAGCCTTGCTGGGCGCCGCTATTGAACTGATAGGCTTTGTTGGAGAAGACTTTGACAAGCACTACTCAGGGTTCTACGACGGTGGTTACCGAACACACCTAGAAAAAGCGGGCGTGACCATTAACGAACTCATCTTAGAACCTGATGAGCTTGACGCGATAGACGAGGAGAATCACAACCACGGCGTACTCGTTTTAAAGGGCAAGGAGATCCCGACAATTTATTGCGTAAAAGACCTGAACGGCATCGACTTCTACTTCATCGACGACATCAAAGGCGCCCACACCCTAGCAACCAGAAGCCCCATACCCAAACAGCTGATAAATGACCATGATGGCGTCTTCATTACAAGCGGCGAACCCTCCTTCAACTCTCGACTAATAGACTATGCACACAAGAAAAACAAGGAAATAATCTTCGACGTAGGTGCATATAACACAACAAGTCTGTACCTTAAAGAGGTCATACCAAAATGCAACGTTATCCTCGGAAACGAGTACGAAATAAATCTGGTGAAACAAGCCTTTAATGTAAGTCATGTAACAGACCTATTCCATCCATCATCAAGCATCGCCACAATAGTATTAGAAGACAAAATAGCATGCACAGCCGAAATATACGAACGAGAAAGAGCTGAACCAATCAGAATCGCAACAACGGAAGTCCAAAAAAGAGTTAGCAGCATCGGGTGCTGCGATGGCATAGCCGCAGGATACCTAGCCCTCCACGCACAAGGCCACGACAACGTAGTAGCTGTTAAAGCCGGGCTGATCGAATGCCAAAGCGTATGGCAAGTGGAAGGAGTACAAGAAGGGATGCTAAACAAGCGTCAGCTCTTTCAGAGACTAAAAATGCGATAATAGAATAACCTTGACTTTGAAAACGCTCCCATAACAGAGCAGGTTTAAATCGGAATGTTGTACTTAATCGATGTGGGAGAATCCCGTTAATGGCGATAAAGCAACATTACATGTTTAGAGAGATCGTTGAGCAGCCAGAGATCATAGCGTCAGCTTTGGATGAGGAACGCTCAAGCGTCAAAGACATCGCTGATGTGTTAGGTGAGAAAGATATTGCTAGGATGTACATCGTGGGCTGTGGAGACATGTTTTTTGCGGCAACAGCCGCTAGACACGCGTTTATGGAATTGGCTAAGATTTATGCGGAGCCGGTGGAATCAATGGAGCTTTCGCGTTATCTCTTTTCCTCGATAGATGAGAAATGCGTTGTCATAGCGTTGTCGGTCTCGGGAAGAACTCCCCGCACGATTGAGGCAAGCAAAATCGCCAAACGGAGAGGCGCCTACATCATAGCCATCACAGACAATCCTGGAAGCCCACTGACGAAAACCAGCGATGGAGTTATCTATACACACACGGCGCCGGCCCGTGAACTGATGAAGACAAAGTCAAAGGTTCCATACGTGGGCTATCATCATCTAGTCCCCCAGACCAAGACATACACCACGTCTCTAGCCCTATTACTCTCACTAGCAACACACCTGGCCCGATGCTCCAACACCTCTGCGACCATGGCCAACCTAGATAGAGCCGTTAATTCAATCAAGGAGACAATAGAGCTTCATGACGAAAAAATCCGTACTTTAGCCGAAGAATATTCCAACAAGAATAGGTATATCTTCGTTGGCGCCGGTCCAAACACTGGCACCGCTTTGTATGGATCTGCCAAGCTCATGGAGTTCGGCATTTTGGGCGTCGCGCAACAAATGGAAGAGTATTGCCACGTCCAGTTCTTTGCAACCGAACCGGGTGATCCAGTTTTTATAATCTCACCTCCAGGATCAGCCTCTAATCGAGCACTGGAGATCTTACCTGAGATGAGAAGGGCCAAGTGCCAAACCATAGCTCTGGCTAAAAAAGACGACGAAGACCTAAGGAACGTTCCTGATCAATTCATAGGAATGCCGGATGACGTTGACGAGATCTTCACACCTCTTTATTATTGTGTGCCCCTACAGCTCTTCGCCTACCACTTAACCGTCAAAAAAGGTCTGAACCCCAACAAGTTTAGAGGCGGAAAGAACCTAAATGCGTATCAAAAGGCAACGTACCAAATGATCCGAAAATCAAGGCTAAGAATATGCATACAGGAGGATGCGCTTCATCATCGCTTCACTTTCAAGACCCTATGGCACCGAATCTTATAATTCCAAGCCTTAGAACATCCTGTTCTAATAACTGAACACGATAAGGATGCAGATTGACAATTTTTCTTCTCAAAAAATCTTTTAAATCCCCATAAGCTGCTTTTAGC
>Ga0315310_10000946_pt1 | contig 18250 bp, 21 predicted proteins | sample TDP5_MG_FD_203630 | JGI IMG/M metagenome (GOLD analysis project Ga0315310, IMG submission 203630) | Freshwater sediment microbial communities from Lake Towuti, South Sulawesi, Indonesia - TDP5 | ecosystem: Environmental > Aquatic > Freshwater > Lake > Sediment | place: Indonesia: South Sulawesi... | reverse complement strand
AGCTGCCACATAATGGCCATCTTCATTTTTTCTCAATAATCACACGGAACCAAGAACATCTATGTAATACATGAACGTGTGAATCAGAGTGTAGCATCTGTAGGAGGTGTTATATTATCTCTATCGTGGGTGGGAACCTTTTGAAGAAGACTTTTCCTTCCTTAGCGTCCACTAATATTTCATAGGGCTCCATCATGTCCATTCCTATTATGGTGTGGTGGTTGAGCGCTTCTATGACCCCGAACACGTGGCTGAGGGGGAGTTCGTATCCGAGTATCGTGACCCTCACAATCAGCTCGCCGACCATGGACGCCTTTTTGTCCTTGGTTGCCAGCAAGACTTCCCTAGGTCTATCGTACCTTACGTATCCCAGCTTCTCAGCGAGCTCAAGGTTCACAAAGCTTCTAGTAGCACCTTTATCAAAGATGGCTTCAACATCAATTCCCCTGCCTTGAACGGTTAAGCCTACTTTACTTAACACTCTTCTAACCATCATTTTGCCCTGTAATACTGTCGTCTGCCTTCTTAAAAAGAGTTGCTGGTTTTAACGATGCTTTTTGAATTTCTTAGGGATTCCGAGAAAGCTCTAGCGTGGCCAGCTAGCGCACGCTTTAGAGGTCTTTTGGGTGCACTCTTTGGATTAAGCCTACTTTGTCGTATTCTTTGTCTTCGCTGACAATTTTTTGTATGCCGTGTTCAAGCATTGTTGCCACGTTTATTGCGTCTTTGGGTCGCTTTATTGGTGTGATTTCCATAATTTCTAGGGCGTGTTCAAAAATGGCTAAGTTCGTCTCATATTTCTTTATTTTGGTCATTTTCAGATAGTCGTGGGTGACACGGACGGCTGTTGATGGGGAGGTGAGCTTGGATAAGATGAAGAGGGTTTCTTCTAGGGTTTCCAGGTTGGTTGCTGTGTCGATTTCTCCCTTTGCAGCTTTGCTTATTATGTTGAGGCATTCTTTGTGGTATTCTGCGCTTTTGTCTACGGCGTGGATGAGCGTGGTGGAGTCTAAGAAATAGGTGAGTTCATTTGGCTCCAAGGAGTGTGGCCCAGCTTATGTTCCGAGAAACTGCTTTAATCGTTCCTCGTCTGCCTTCTTTTTTAACTCTTCTCCGGATAGTCCTATTGATATTGTTTTTGACAGCTCGGTTAAGTCTTGCAGGGGGTCCTTTGAAACTTTGTGAAGGTGTATGCTTAATTCTTTACCTTTTGCGATTATGATGGCTTCGTCTCCTGTGTTTACTCCGTAGGCTTCACGGAGTTCTTTGGGCAACACGATTCTTCCTTGCCTACCAACCCTTACCCTGTATACTGATGTCATGATTGTCATCCATGTCCATATAGAATAAATGTGGCATTATTTAATCTTAGTGGTAAATTTTCCGCGCGTATTTCTGATTTCGAAGTATCTTGGGGATTGGCTGACTTCTGGGTACAGTTGGGTGAATAGAATATGGGTGTGGAGGCTTAGTCCCTTTGGTCCGTAGGCGTTAAGTCGTTTTCTTGTTGTGAGGGCTTGGTCGTGGACGATGGCTGGGTAGTCTGTGGTGTGGTCTGGGTGTGGGTGGGTGATGAAGAGGTATTCGAGTTCTGAGACTCTGATGCCTATCGCCCAGGTCTCAACAAGTAGACTAGGTAATCCTCTCTTCAGGTTGGCTACGCAGGCTCCCGTTCCTAGAAAGGTGATCTTCAACCGCTGAATCCTACTCTAGTTTATGGTTCTTAACGGCTAGGATTAGTAGATCAGTGCCATTCATGGAAGAAGAAATATTTGTTATGAGGGAACAAAGGACATGTCGTAAATAAAAGATGAGGTGAAGAAGCATACTTTTAAAGAAGCCTATCCCACGGGGTATAACAACTGGTTCTTTGGCATAGCATGAAGTTAGAATGATTATGGTAAATCCATGATTTTTAAGGTTTTTATAGTAATCTTTGTATGTGTGGACTGATACGTTTTCTGTGTAGAGTCCTGCTTCTCTTAGTAATCCTTTAAACAGGTTCTCTGTGTGCCTGCTCAGTTTTAGAGCTGGATGGAGTTCATTTGGTTCTGTTAATGCTATTCTGCCACCATTTTTTAGGACTTTGGCCAATCCACTCACTGCTTTGAGGGAGGGGAAGTGGTGTAGTGTCCAACCGACAAAGCAAACATTAAAAATGTTGTTTCTTAATGGTGGGTTCTCTAAGTCGGCCAGTATGGGTGTAAATGTAGAATCGACTTGTTTTCTTCTGGCGCGTTCTTTTGCTACCTTTATCGCGTCAAGGGATATGTCTATTCCAACTACCTCGTTTCCTTCTTGGGCTAGAATTAATCCGTATGTTCCAGGACCACATCCCGCATCCAGAACTAACTGACCTTGGAGAGGTATGAGTTTCAACTTCTGCAGCCTAAATTTCTTCGCTTTATTTTGTATGTCAAAATCCTCCGGATAGACGTTTTGTAATCCTTTTCTGCTGATACAAATTTCGACAATTTTATCCTGACTCATATTGCTAACACATCCCAGTCAACGCCCTAGGCAACGTAATCAATGCGCAAATGGGGTCAATCCACTTGTATGTCAGCCTATCTATTAATTGGAACTGTAAAGTAGTCATTGAGCGACCCCTCAAACCAACATACCAAAATGCCTGAAAGCCTGTCCGTAAACGGTCTCGTAATTGTACTTATCCGCCAAGCGAACTGCGTTTATCACGCATTGCCTCCACAGGAGTTGGTCGCCGAGAAGCTTCATCATGGCGCAACGCATTTCCTCTACGTTGTAGCCGACAGCAAAACCAGCATGTTCCCGTTCAATTTCCGAAGCGATTTCTAGGTTCCTTATTCTAGTAACGACAACTGGAGAACCACAGCTTAGGTACTCCTTGATCTTGGCGGAATCAGTAAAGTTTACTCCTTGATCAGCGCAAGGTTTGTATGGAGCTACACAGAATGCGCATCTTTTCATTAGATCAAAGGCATAGTCTTTGTCTTCCACGTACCCTAACAGCTGCAGATTGTTCTCAATTCCTAGGAATCTGGCCTTTTGAAGAAGAAGATCTTTGGAAGGCCCTGTCCCTATAACTTTCAGGCGTACGGAAGAGAATAGATTAATTAAACCATATATGGCATCTAAAACGAGTTCCAGTCCCGAGTTCTCGTCAACCTTGCCCAAGTATCCTATCCACTGATGTTCGACTGCATCGAATCGCTTCGACTTCGCTATTTCTGGGTTGCAAGGAATGGGAACTATCTCTCTAATAACTTTTCGTTTGCGAATCCATCCTTCTTTTTCTTTCTGTAACAATGTCGATTTGCTCAAGTACCAAACAGCATCTACATTATTTTGCAAATATTTGTCCAGTAAACGATAAGTGATATCAAATATATACTTCATCGACAAACTCCTTGGTCGAGTTACATGATCTCCGCTAATGAATATATCCCTTCTTACAAGACCGAGCTTCTTAAGCAACGCTACTGGCAATGGACAGGGTACATTGTAGGCTAGGGCGACATCGAACCGTGTCTTAGAACTGGCTGCTGCAATCAAGGCTAAATATAACATTATAGGCTGAAGCAAGCTTCTGTGGATTCTTGTGATAACCGTCAGAATTTTGCCAAGAGTCTTTCCGTAGCTTTGCCTAGCGACTTCTTGACCGCAACTGTATTTGAAGCATTTGACAGGGGGGCCGCCCATATAGTTTCGAGGATGATGCAAAGCTACAAACACGAGCGTTTGTGCACGTTCCCTTAAGTATTTAAGAAACCAGTCTATCGCTGCTGCTTCCGTAACTAACAGAATTTTGGATCGAGCTAATGGAATCATGCCATACCAGCCTCTTCTAGACCAGCCTCTTCTAGACCAGCACCGTCTAGTCTTTTCACTGGACCCTATTCAATATCTCCTCGAGTTCATCTTTTGAGCTAAACAAACTATCAATATTGATTGGTATTTTCATTAGCAGACTTTTCTTTATACCTTCTAGCAAAGCATTTGTTATTATTGCCTGTTCGATTGGAACCGGTACGTCACATCTTCCCTTGATGGCATTCAAAAAGTCTACAAATAACGGTCTAAAAAAGCGGTAAGAGCCTATGAAGTAATCCCCGCTTAATACTCTTTTTGACATTCCCACAATTTTGCCTATTTCTGATTTAACCTCGTCGATAGGCATTGTCAAGTTTGAGTGTGTCTCAAAGAAATGATCATTCCTAATATCAATTGAGATGTATCCGGCGGAACCTCTTACTTCTATCTTGAGCATGGTGATCCCTGTTAGCCATGACGTGTCTAACAGTCCTATGGCGCCGTTTCTGAAACGAATTAATGCTTGTACATCATTAAAGAACCCCATGTTGCCGTTTGTAAAATCTCCTCCGTATGCAAATACAGATTCGAAAGGCCAAGCGTTTAACCATAGCATCAAGTCTATAAGATGGGGTACAAAATCGCATAATACTCCTCCTTCATGGTAGAACCAAGTAGCCCTAGTTCCGGAGTCAATAGGGAACGGATTAGATGCGATGCCAACGATGGAAAGAACATCAGATAGATATCCTTTGGAGATTCTGCCCTTTGCACGTTGAGATGACTTGAAATACCTGTAATTCTGCACAACGTTCAGCTTAGTACCCGCATTCTTTAACATGTGGTAAATCTTGAGACACTCCGCAAGATTGGTAGAAAGCGGTTTTTCGACAAGCACATGCTTTCCAGAGAGGATCGCTGGGCCTAGTATGTCTAGTCTTCGCAGTGGTGGAGTGCATACGTCAATTATATCCACGAAACAGTTTCGGATTAAAGACGTGATATCCTCGAATACCATCGGTATCTCAAACTCTCTAGCAGCCTTCTTGGCCAAGGCTCTGTTCTTGTCAGCTATGGCGCAGACCTCAATATCAGGTATTGTCTTCCAAGCGGGAAGATGTCCTGAGGTGGCAATATGCCCTGCGCCAATGATGCCTACTTTAATTGACGCTTCATCCACCCCGTTCTGAGTTTTTTCTTCGCTTTTCTTTGCAAGAACATCCCTAATCTCAGTAGCCTAAGCGTCCATGCCGGAATCTCGAAGTCGGCATTAGGAACATCCCCCCAAACCTTGTGGTCGAAGGAGCCTAGACCAGATGCCTCTGCCTTACGGATGTGTCCTATGCGTCTTGGATTGAGATGCATAAGAGTGGCGCAAAATGCATCAGTGGCAACTGGGTCCTTGCCACAAATGACTGCGTTCAGCGGGATCGGAACCCCGTTTTCTGGCCCTATTCCCCCAAGCGCCCTTATTGCATCAACTACGCAAAGGTCTGGAGTCATCGCTAAGTTGGCATCAATTATTACGTCGTCCAAGTGCGGGTGGAAAGCATCCTTGTTGATCATAGGTAAGCAACCGAATTGATTTTTCAGAGAGCAGGTAATCCTCGTGGCAGGGTTCGTCTTCAATTTTGGCAAAGTGATGAAGAACGCGTCCTTAAAGATCACTGGGACAGCTATCTCTTTCATATACCGACCACGGATTTTCTTCTTTTCAGTGGGCTGTTTGCTGAGGTTGATCCAATCGGCTCCCCATCGCTTCAAGACAGGGAGGTAACCAAACCATCGAACAAAAAGATCGGCAAGAGCCCGATTTGTATCGCTTTCGACTACATAGATCTTAGCATTGTCGGATCTTTGCCTGACATATTTTAATATCGCGTCCAAGAAAAGAGGATGCGTAACGGCCGCTGTGCTGGGCAACCTTGCACCACACATGTTGATCTTGATCACTATGGAATCTAAGGATGTGAGAGGCAAAGGTTCAACGAGATCAATTCCTTTACATAAGGACTCGTACGCATCTTGGTAATATGATTTAATCACACTGATGGTTCCGGCCATTTCCACCGCTAAATCTTTTCCTTTAGTAGAATCGCTTTAACAAGAATATTTGCATGCGCAGTGCGATGCCAAATAAACAGTTCTCTTGCCTAACTAAATGCGTGTATTTTTCTTCAACTGATGTTTTTCGCTCAGGTAAAATCAACTTGCGGGATTTTAATGACATCTGGCTAGCTTTGAACTAATAGTTTTGCATCTCCGCTACAATACACTAAATCGAATCTTCTTATATCCATAAAATATGCTGTTCTCGAGGCGTAGAAATCCGTGGAATAGCCTAAACGAGAGACAAAGAACGCCTTTTCGCGATAGTTCAAGCCGACATAGACCGGGGTCATCGGACCTGATAAATTACCTCCTCCGCTAGTCCATTCGTCAAACATGATGAAGTGATATGTCCATGGGTTCCTCATTATGAAAGTCAGATGAGAACCATCGTTCCTTACTATAGTTCCTCCGGATGTGCGAGCCTCAAAGAAGCTTGCACTCGCCTTAAGGTCAAGGGATACGTGGTCAAAATTTTGGTTTCCATATCTAGCAATTATTTGCAAAGGCGCGCTAGATATTAGCAACACACATAGGACGAAGGTCGTAAGCCTGAATCGCGTAAGTTTTGCAACAAAATACGCTACGCACGGTAAGACGAAAAGAAAAAGCCGGTTAACTATCTCGAGGACTTCACCTACATGAGGCACGTATCCTGCACCCATCACCCCGATAAACGTGGCAACCGCGACCACAAAGAACCAAACAACTCTATCAGCCCGTTCCCTAACATATCTCCGACCTAGCCACCACCCGAATAGGCCTCCGCCCAGAGACAATGCTGTCAAAAGTATTCTGACCCTACTGACAACTATATGTGAAACACTGCCTATCGTGGAACGTTCCAAGAATACCTTTGGGAGCACATCTAGTCTATAGAACCGATTAAGGAATACCAGCAAGTAGCTCTCAAAAAATAGTCGTGCACCAAAGATCAGCCAAATGGAAAACACAGCCGCCAGAGCCACGAAGTTGAGTTTTTTCCTTTCGCTAAGATACACCACTGTAAGATACGCGAGTGCTCCTATGGCAGACAGTGCATGCACGGCGACTATTGCCGCAAAAACGACAATAACGATAAGGCTTATGCGGGTGTCATTTCTCACCGTCAGATTTTTAGCGCTAAGAAAAACAAGGAACAAGAACAAGAAAAACCCGGCTGTATTCTGATTCAAAAGAGGTGGATTAGTCCAGTTCGTGAGGAAAAACCACCATAATCCAGCCCAAACGTACTTAATTTCATTTTTATGGAGTACCTTTAAAAAAACCCCAAGCATTAGGAGGAAAGCGAGTGGCCACATAACGTGGGCTAGCGACGTCGCTACCTCGAATTCTTTATAACAAGTACCGATACCAAGTATCTCAAATATAATTGCCAACCAGATGAAGATGGCTGGCCAATTGTGTACCCAAAGTACTTCAGGAGACGTATGACCGTACCGCATTACATAATATAGGTGACCATATGATTCAAAACCCCCGGTAGGGCCGCTTACTACCAATGGAGCCAGATATGTAGTCGTGATTGCAAAGCCTAGCTGAAAAAGCGCCAAATAAAAAAATCTTTGTGATGACCATACCAAAATGGAAGCAATAATAAGAAGTGTGAACCCAAAGAAGAAAAAGATGGGCAGACCGCTAATTAGTCCCAGATTGTCAGCAATTATGAGTTTCGCTTCAAACAAACCGTATATCACAGCTGCTACAGCTATCGCAGTAAGCACCACACATAACCGCTCTGTTATCCCAGGCTTTGTAAATGCAAACCAGCTAGCTAACCGATTAAACCACCTTAGTGAGTACCCATTAGCTTTTAACGCGTTTCTAAGAAGCATCGTCAACACCAAGCCATCTAGTGCATTCTAAAGTGGCTAACGTAAGCCTCTTTGACGAAATATGGTTGCTCATCATTTATGTCGTTTTTTCTCAGCAAAGAATACAAGTCCTTGAAGGTGTGATACTTTGTATCCGCAAGACATGAGTAACTTTCTGATCTCATTTTCTAGCTGAGGGACGATCTCTAATACCAATTTGACATCGTTTGCTGTTAGCGTGTTGATGGCCCCGCGTAATAGAGACAGCTCGGCGCCTTCAACGTCTACTTTGATCGAATCCACGCGAGAGACTCCAAGCGAACGTAACAGTTCATCCAATGTGACGACTTGAACTTGTTCAACTTTCTCTATACCTTTTCTCTTCAATTCTAACATCCCTTTGTATAAACTCGAGGCCATTGGTTCTCTTCCATAATACAACTCGGCTTTACCAGAGTAATCGCCAAGAGCAGCGTTGACAGATATAACGTTTTGGAGTTTGTTAGCGGTTATGTTCTTAACGAGGATTTTGTAATTGCGCTTGTCTGGCTCAACCGCGATCACACATCCATGTTCCCCTGTTCGTATCGCCGCAACCACGGTGTGAAAACCAATATGTGCTCCAGCGTCAACAAAAACATCTCCCGGTTTGATTTCCAAAAGTGGCATTAAATATTTTTCCCAGAAACCACTCATTAGTATGTCGTCAGATACTAAGAACGGCCGGAAGGTCATGAACATAGCTCCATGCTTCATCGTAGTTTCAACTTTGTACATTCTCTTACCCAGTACTCTCGCTATTGGGTACCAAAAGTAATGGACCAGACTCTGACCAAGACCTGTGCGGGGATTATCACGATCATCACTTTTGCTAATATTCATCCAAATACGCACCGATATGACTAACAAATAACTCAAGAATCTAACCAAAATTGCACAAATGACCATACAACCACTTCATCTTAAAATGCAAGAATTCTGATTCAATCGGTCCTAACGTGCATGCAAAGAAGTGACTCAGTTGGTTTAAATCCGACTATGCCTATAGCCCGGTGAACGGCATCTTTAATGCCTTTTTCATCGAAGCTTTGTACCATGTTAAGCAGATGACATTTTCCATGTATTTTTCCATGCATCTTCCCTCACTTTGAATAGCGCTATACACTGTTTTTTCGGACAACGGATTGTCCATACTTATCCGACTTTGACAAACTATATGAGAAGCGAAAAATATCTATGCACCCCCAGTCTATACAAAACATAGCCCATGCTGAAGAAATAGATCAAGAGTATGATGATTTTGGCCTTCTTAAACCCAATTTTCGTACTCATAAAAATCGAAAATAAAACATCAATCAAAAGTTCCTTGGCGAGTTCAAGCCCAAGCAGTTTCCTCTTGCCTTTGGAATACCACATATCGGAGTATCGTGCTTCAGCACATCCCTGCCAAAACGCATATCTCATAATGTATTTGCTGTGTAGCCTGTAGGGGTAAACCTTATGATATACCATTACATCAGGCTTGTATATTATCGGCCGCTTTGTCACGTATGTGATTTTCATAGCAAAGTCATTATCCTCATTTGGGAAACTGAGTTTTCCCTTCGTGCTTGCACCAGCGCCCAAACTTGTTGGGAATTTAGCAATTTTAAAGGCCTCCGCCCTAAAGGACATATTAACTCCTGCTACAACGTTCGTCTGCCTTTCGCTATTCCATCCTCTCCAACCTGTACACCCTATCATCCAATAGAGCTGCTTAGGAAACCATGAACACGATGCATCGATCCATAGTGGTAATGCCTGACCTGTGACGCCGATAGCTTCAGGATGTTCATTATACGTTTCCATAAGGTTTTTGGCCCAGTCTGGAGACAACAAGGCGTCATCATCAACGATTGCAATTACCTGCCCGGCGGCGTCCACAATACCTAAATTTCTAGCGTACGAAATTCCTCTAACCCCTTCGCTAAATATCACTTTATACGCCAATCCAAGAGTTCTAAGATGATTCTGTATGGCACGGAGAAAGGTTTTTGACTCTTCTACTACGATGACCACCTCTATCTCGTGATACGTTTGTTTTTTCACCGAATTCAGTAACTCGAAAATATCATTCTTTCTTTTCACATCATAAGTTGTGACTACGAGGGATAGAAGCGGCTCCTTCATGATGTATTTGGTCCTTACAATTATTTGCTTGTCAAAAGCAGCAAAGATTCATATTCATGAGCTTAGCTTCTGCCAATTACACGACTTAAGCCCTTCATTTAACAGTCGGAACTCTGTAACGAGCATAGATATGCTCTATCGTCTTTATGACTTTGAACGCATCTTGAGCCATGACAATTGGCGTACTATCATTTTCTATACAACTAAAGAATTGGCGTAACTCCTCAGCATAAGAGGAATAAAAGTAAGTATAAGTTAAAGGGTGAATTTCCATCCCCAGAATTCTGCGAAGAATATTTTTAACGCCTTCCTTAACAGCATGAACGTACAAATTTCTAGGTAAAAATTGGTCAGTAGAGATAAACCCAGCTGTTCCATGAAGAATTACACGAAAATTGAACCGTGGAAACATCAATTTAGAAAACCATCCTACATTTAATACGCCTTTAGCCGTTCCATTCTTGCAGCCGAGGACAATGATTGCATGATCCTCATGAGATAGGTTAAAACGTGAGTCTAGATTAGCATATAGAACTTCGGTGTCTCCAAAAAACCATTGGAACAGATCTATTAAATGGTAACCCGCATCAAGCAACCACCCCCCAGTCTTTTCCACATCAAAATACCATTCAGGCATAGGTGTTGGCTCCAGCGAGGTTGCAAAGGCATCATATACAAGTTCGAATGTGGAAAGTTCAACATCTCCAAGAATCCCTCTTTCGTAAACACTTTTCATCTTCTTAACGCAGTCGAGAAAGCGATAGTTGTGACCAACCATAAGCTTAACATCTCTTTTGTCCGCTACGTTCATAACATCCTCACACTCAACGCTCGTCCTTACGAGAGGCTTCTCAACAAAAACGTGTTTATCGGCTTCAATGGCTGCAACTATACTTTCTTTATGCAGAAAATTAGGAAGCGATATTACAACTGCATCAACGTCAGCTGACCTAAGCAGCTCATTATAGCTGTTATACAGCCTCCTAACCCCCATTCTCTTAGCTATCTGCAAAGCCCTCTTAGAAGAATCTGCAACGGCAACAACTTCTACGTTATCTAAGACATGACAGATTCTGAGGCGTAGTTTACCAACCTTGCCAAGACCAACCAATCCGACTCTAATTTTCATTCCTTACACATTCTCCAAAACCGTGGGCAAAACGTCTCCCGATACCTTCGTATATAGGCGTAACAACAGAAACTGTGCCTTCCAAGATAGTTTAAAGAAAAGCCGATTCCTCTTAGGGAAACGCTTCTCAATTTCATTTATGCTCTCACCGACCAATCTAGCTTCTTTGAAATCTCCAATACCTTCTTGGTACGCCAGACATATGATGGGAATTCTTGAAGGATTATAACCCATCACTCTCGCAGCTACTGATTCAACAGCCAGATTGTTCCTGCCTGCAATGATCAAACCGAACCTGACAGGGCGTTTCCCTAATGCGATTACACTGTCAACAACCGTTAAATCAGGTTTAATCAGCTTGTTAACTCCAACAATAACTTCTTCGAGATGCTGATGAAACTTAATTTTCTTAGGTTCTGAGATGCAACCAAAGAGATTCTTTAGAGCACACGTCATATGTAAACATTGACCACTCGCGTAAGGTCCAACCTTCAACTTTGGAACATTAATGAAAATATCTGAATCGAAGAGTATACGAGGTAAGGACAGCACATATTTGTGTCCCTTTACTACTATCTTTTTTTTTATTACATCGCCCATGCTTAGGTTAACCAGTTCAACAGACTTCTGCTCAGCAAGTTTCTCATAGCCGAGTATCTTAAACGCGTGCTTTGTTCGCATTGCAGATGCATCCGACTCAGCTATCTTAATCTCAGCCCCTTCATTCCATCTTTCACGTACATAGCCGATAATAGCAGATACTACCCTAGGATCTGTTGTTTCCCCCGTAGAATAATCCCAATACCAGCGCAAATTCGGCTTTATCACGACAGACCTAGTTTCTTCAGTTGGTTTGAATCCAGCCATATCAATAGCGCGGTAAACAGCATCTTTAATACTCTCCTCATCGAAGCCTTGTACGCATACAAGGCTGACAACATTTTGCATCTTAATGTCAGCGGACGAGAAATCCCTTAACACGGCAATCGCAACTTTCAATCCTTAGCATTAGTAGCGTCGGAAGCGTGTAGCTATGATCAGCATTAAATCCCTTATGCCTTGCCTGAAATCACGTACCTTGCTTGCTCCGCTTTGCCTAATCTCATAAGCATAGGGAATTTCCATCACTTTTAGCCCTGCCTTCCTTACCTTTACGTTTAACTCTTGTTCCATCTCAAAACCGTTGCTATAGAGGACAAGTCTCTTAAGAGACCTCTTCCAGAACGCGTTATAGCCCGAGCATATATCCGTATAATTGCTGCCAAATAGCAAGTTGGCGGCAATGACAAGTAGCTTGTTCCCGAACCACCTATGCCATTTCATGTGGGACGGTCGCCCATATTTCAGTCGGGTACCCTTTGCGAAGTCATAGCCTCGCATCAACACATCTATGAAACTGTGCATTTCTTCGGAGTTTGTCGCGCCGTCAGCGTCAAGCGTTACTATTATGTCGCCCGTGGCCCTCTGGAAACCGTACTTCAATGCATCCCCTTTCCCCTTTCCTGTTTGCAGAAATATCTTAGCATCTGGGCGTAGAGTCTGCGCGACTTTAACTGTATTATCTGTTGAATGGCCGTCTACCAAAATTATCTCGTCCACCCAGCGTGGTATCTTAGGAAGAACCTTCGGCAAATTATCTTCTTCGTTCAGCGTGCATATCACTACGGAAATTCTCGGATAACCTTCAATTCGATTGTGAAGTTGGTTTAAGGGACTCATCTATTCCGATACGCCTCTTCCAACCCCTAAGTAAACAAAACCCATCTGGATCATCCGCTCCGAGTCCAGCATGTTCTGAGCGTCGATCACAATCGGTTTCCTCATCAGCGATTTAACACGTGAAAAATCCAACTCTTTAAACTCGGGCCAATCCGTCACAAAAACTAACGCATCGCAGCCGCTAGCCACAGCATAAGAATCAGAACAGAACTCAAATCCGCCATGAATCTGAACTTCGCGTAGGTCAGCTTTAGGATCATAAGCTTTAACCCTAGCCCCACCATCAGTCAGACCCTTGATTATTTCTAATGATGTAGAGCGGCGAAGCGTGCTTGTTCCCGCCTTATATGTTAGCCCTAATATGCCGACCGTCAGGTTCTGGAGCGATCCATATACCCTCCGTAGCTTCCTGGCGACAATCCGATTTTGCTGCTGGTTCACCCTCAAAACCCTATTAATCAAGTGGGTTTGGTAGCCGACTTTCTCTCCAAGCTTTTGGAGCACTTTAAGATCCCTAGCCAATGTGCCACCCGCAAAACCTAAACCTGGTTTTAGCGGCGCCTTGGGACTAATCCTGCTATCTAAACGCATCGCTTCTGCCACCTTCACGGCGTCAGCGCCAACTTCATCGCAAAGATTAGCGACTTCGTTGATGAAACTGATGGACGTAGCTAAGTAAGCGTTGATGGCATGTTTAGTCATTTCAGCCGTTCTTAAACTCACTTTCAGTTTCGGCGCTTGAACAACGCTGAAAAGCCTCTCCACCTTGACTTGTGTAGCGACACTATCTGATCCTATGACAATCATCTCTGGATGTCTAAAACGCTCTATGGCCTGACCTAGCCTCAAGTTTTCGGGAACGTATGCTATGCCAAAGCTCAAAGAAGGCCTCTGATTCGCGATGAAAGAAGCCATCTTTTCACAAGTCCCAACTGGAACTTGGCTAATTACAATAACCACAGAGCCGTCCTCTAAATACCTGCCCAGCTCTGCGCTCGTCTTAAAGATCTCGGAAAGATCGACCTCATCCTTTGCATCAACGGGTGTGTCAAAAGTTATAAGCACGTATTTGGCGCCTTTCAAGGCAGAATCGAGCTCTGTGGTGTAGCTTAACCGCTTTGACTCAAGGTTCTTCGTCATCAGCTCAGTGAGACCAGGCTCAAACAATGGTGGAACGCCCTTGTTTAGGTCCCTTACTTTTTTAGGATCTCTATCAATCCCAACAACACGATATCCTAGGTCAGCCAAACAAGCCGAAACCACAGATCCTAGATGCCAGATGCCAACCACACAAACTTTAAAGTACACACTCATGATGTGATCCTACTTCTTCTCGGGTTGACGTTCTATGTGGGTAAAGAAGAAATCGTCAATACGTCTCAGCGTGTACAGCTCTCTCGACATTATCTCTTCAACCCTTTCCTTGCTCATGCCGCGCCAATCATCCCATACAGCACTTATCAACCTTCCAGTAAGCCCATCCGATTCATCCGACGCCAGAAAAACAGCTAAGCCCGCAGGCACCTCAAAAGGGGTCCCCATCCCCTCCTTTACACGCCTCGACAAAGCTAACTCTCCCTCGCCTGCAGCCTCTCCAACAGCCAAGACCTGGTCATGCATCCGCGTGTCTAAAGCACCTGGAGCTATAGCATTGACCTGTATATTAAGCTCCTTTACCTCCTTCGCCAAAGTTTCTGTGAAGCGCACCACAGCCGCCTTTGAAGTCGCATAAGCAGAGAACCTTGGCCTCGGCCCGGTAGCTCCCCCTCCAGAGAGGTTTATGATCTTCCCTCGACGACGCTCAATCATAACGGGCAAAACCATTTTGGTGCAAAGAAATGTCCCGACCAAGTTGATGTTTACAGTCTTAATCCATTCCTCAACATTGTTATCCACCACAGGCCCGACTGGTCCCAGGATTCCAGCATTATTCACTAACACGTCCACTTTACCGAATTCATGCATAGCCGATCTGACTACTCTCTCCACATCCTCTCTTTTCGAAACGTCCACTTCTAGGGCGAGAGCCCGACGGCCTAAGGCTCCCACTTGCGTTGCGGTTTCCGCCACTTCAGACCCAGTGCGTGACAACACCACCACATCCGCCCCCTCTCTAGCAAAGGCAAGAGCAATAGCCTTCCCAATCCCCCTTCCTGAACCAGTAACGATGGCTACTTTACCCTCAAGCTTTAGTCGCGTAACAAATCACCTCGCGATTTTCAGCCTTTCCTCAGCACAAGCATAAGTACGCCTTAGCCCTTCATCCAATCCCACTATCGGTCTCCACCCAAGCAAAGCCTTAGCCCTACGTATATCCGCCGTTCGACTAGCGGGACCAACAGGCTTCGTAAGGTCATACTTGATCTCGATGTCTTTTCCGGACATTTTAACTATCTTTTCAGCTATCACTCTAATCGGAACCTCTTCGTCTGAGCCCACATTTACAATGATAGGGGGGTTAGAGGCCCTCTCCTCAAGCTTAATCAAGGCTTCAACACAGTCTGAAATATACATGAACGACCTTGTTTGACCCCCAGAGCCCCAAACAACGAACCCCTCCTCAGGATACATTATAGCTTTACGGATCAGGGCTGGAACCACATGTGCCGTTTCATCCAGAGGTTCGCAGGGCCCATAGGCGGTGAATATTCTTGCTATACCAATGTCCACGTCACTCATCCAGCCCAGCTGTATTTCACCTAGAAGTTTCGCCCAACCATATCCCCCCTCGGGATTATAGTAGCCCAAGTCGTCCTCAGACAGAACCACACCAGGCTTCTGCTGCAAGTCTATCGGATAAACGGAGACGCTTGAGGCGTATATCACCTTCTTGACGCCTGCCTCCACACTCGCCCTGAACACGTTGGCATCTATAACCAGGTTGTCCTGAAGAGCCCTAAGCTCAGCCAACTCGCTACCATGCAGGTACTCAACGCTCCCGACCCTAGCCGCCAAGTGATAGACCACATCAGCACCCTCAACAACCCCCAAAGCCCGCCCATAATCCCTAAGATCGATCCTAGGACACTCGACACGAACACCCAAATCCAGAAGATTACGAACACAACCCCTAGAGAAGTCATCGGCTACAACAACCTCCCTACCCTCATCAACCAGCCTCCTCACCAGATGACTCCCGATGAAACCCGCACCACCAGTCACAACAGTCCTCAATCAACCCACCTCAATAACGAACAATTCCTTGGCAAGCCACGCTCGAACCATCGCCCCCAAGCTTCAACATTCAGAGCCAACCTCACCATTCCATGAACCCTCCTCAGCAGCTGAAAGTTAATATCGTTGAACGGGGTAGCAATGTTGGTGACGCATATGGTTTTGGTCAAGGCGAAGGTTAGATTGCTAGGCGTCAAAGACAGCTATTCCTCCACCGCCCTCACCGATACTGGTGCTAGGATGAGCCTAGTGGATAGGTCCCTCGCCGAGCGCATAGGGGTGGAGTACACCGGGAGGGGGATCAGTTTCGTATCCATATCAGGTCATGCTGTGAAAGCTTTAGAAGCCATCGTCTCGGAGCTGGAGGTGGAGGGTGAAGCGCTTAAGTACGAGGCCATAGCAGTTGCAGAGATACCAAAAAACGTTAAGGAAACACTAAAGAATAATGAACTAGACGAAAACATGATCATCGGTGTTTTAACAATGGAAAGGGCAAACATGATCCCGGACACCACAACAGGAACACTAAAGAAGGTGGAAAGCTTCATACTTAGCCTTTTAAGCCAACCTCTGAGGTTCGAACAACATCATGTCCAACGCTTTGAAGCCAGCCCACAACAGATTTTGGAATCTTTTCATCAGCCAGAATTTTTTTGCCAATAATCATGCCTCAAGGGGCACCACCATCTCATGTTGCAAAATCCTTGAGGCATATTCAAGGGCTGCTTGTATATCCTCCCGAGTCAATTCAGGATACTCCTTCAAAACATCGTCCATACTCATCCCAGCAGCCAAAAGCTCCAAGATTAAGTAAACAGGGATGCGAGTACCCTTTATAACCGGCTTACCAGACAAGACTTCAGGGTTTATAACAATGCGCTCAACGCTCACTCCGCTCACCATCTACATTAATACAAATTGAAACAAATAAATCTTAATGGTTCCATAAAAGCGTTTCAAGCTCCTGTTTGAGGAGGGGGCAAAGCAGTGAACGGCACAACAAATCCCTTAACCTCGTTCAGGGTCCATCTCACAGTCCGTCTTATAGCCTCTTCAGAAGAAACCTTCGGCTTCCAGCCTAGCTTCTTGATTCGGTCTATCGACAGAATCACGACAGGGTTGTCGCCGATCCATCCCCTCGGTTCACCCGTGTACCTTCGCTTCACATTCTTTAAGCCCATCTCTTCGATCACTATGTCAGCCACCCTGTCAACTGTGGTTTGCTCCTCTATGGCGAGGTTGAACACGTTCACGCTGCCTGAAGCCCTACGATACCCGATCATCATCCCATTCACGCAGTCCTCAACGTAAAGATACTCCTTGCTCTGCTTTCCGTCGCCCAAGATCTCCAGCTCCCTCGGATTCCTCCGAAGCTTGTGCACGAAGTCCCAGATCACACCCCTCCTACACCGTTCGCCCACAACGTTAGAGAACCTGAAAGACCAGAACCTCAGCGGCGAGAACTGCGTGTAGGCTTCCATGTAGGCCTCGCAGGCAAGCTTCGAAGCACCATAAAGAGAAGTCTGCACGGGCGAATAGTCCTCAGGAGTAGGCATCACATTGGCCTCGCCGTACAGCGCCGATGTGGAGGCGAAGACTAGGTCATAAATCTCATTTTTATACATGGCTTCAAGCACGTTTAGGGTTCCAACCAAGTTGTTCTCCAAGTCGGCCCTGTGATCCATCAAGCTCTTCCTGATGTCTGCGTGGGCAGCCATGTGAAAAACTACATCATGCCCCTTAAACACCTCTTCGAGACGCTTAGCATCCCGCAGATCCACATTAAGAACCCTCACCCCATCATCATTCCTGTGCCTCTTCAAGTTCTCCAAAAAGCCGCAGGACATGTTGTCTAAGACGGTCACCGAATACCCCTCGGAGACAAGCCTATCCACAAGGTGACTCCCTATGAAGCCAGCACCGCCAGTTACTACTGCCTTCAAGAATCATTCCGCCATTTATGGCCGGTCTTTAACTACTTCGCATCGAGAAGAACTTGTCAGCAGCCCTATACGATTCGAGGGTTCCTATGTCCCATAAGTAGTCCTTGAGCATATAGCCGTAGACAGGCTCCCGCTTATGAAGCCACTCGATAAGCTTTCCTGGCTCATCAGCTGGCAGCCCTATCTCCAAGTATTCTTTAAGCCTTTTACCTATCCCTGCTGGAAACGCGTAGATGCATGCTCCAACGAGGGTCGTTTTTGGATGGACGGGTTTTTCAACAAACTCCAAAATTCTTCCCTCCTCATCTATGGTTACAGTGGCACCCCTCCTCGCCTCCTCTATGCTTCTTGCGTGGTAGAGGGCTATGGTGGAGGCGTGTTTTTCATCAAAGAATCGGAGA
>Ga0315310_10000945_pt1 | contig 18270 bp, 31 predicted proteins | sample TDP5_MG_FD_203630 | JGI IMG/M metagenome (GOLD analysis project Ga0315310, IMG submission 203630) | Freshwater sediment microbial communities from Lake Towuti, South Sulawesi, Indonesia - TDP5 | ecosystem: Environmental > Aquatic > Freshwater > Lake > Sediment | place: Indonesia: South Sulawesi... | reverse complement strand
TTTGCTAAGCTTTTTGCTTGGGTTTTTATGACGTCTTTGAGAATGTCGATGACGTCTTTACTGCTGAATGTTTGTGGGTCAGCATTGTCTCTTTTCCGCTCTCTATCTTCATTTTCTATTTCTTTTATCCATTCTTCTGCATCCATAACATACACCCAAAATAGAAAAAAGTGGTTAGCGTTTAAAATAGTGTCGTCTGCCGTATTCGTCTTTCTCGTAATCGTAAGTATTTCCTTCCGCATCTTTGAAAACCCCGAAACCAACATGAGTTAGCCCCTTAATCTTATGAATGTCCACGTACTGCTTCTCTGAGTCTGGCTTCCACTTCTCAATCTTGCTTAGCTCATCAGAAACATCCGTAAGTTCCAAGTAATCTTTCCGTTTCCCCAACTCCACATGTCGCCCACCAGCAGGGCATTCACCGAAATCTTGCTGCATCCACTCATCCAACTGTTGCTTAGTTCCCTGACCCTTGACAACACCGCCACAAACTCTACACTTAAGTCGCCACTCTTTCACGTCCGACAATACAAACACCCAAAAAATTTTAGGCTCTACGAAGCAGAACATGTTCCACCTCAAGTAAGTTGTATTCGAAATGCCCATTTCGCATTGCCAAGGATGCAACTATACATAAATGAAGTCTATCTTCTGCTGACATGTTCTTTTTGAAGTGCCAGCAAGTGAACCCTCTTGGCAATTTAAGTATTTCCAATGCGAGAGAGAAGTTGTCAAGTTTTAAGAGTTGCCATTTTCTATGTTTCTCCTCGATATACTGCTTAGAGCCTTCTTGTAATTCCCACCAAGCTCTTCTAGCTTTCATAATACTCACCCAAAAATTAGAAAAAAGAGTTTATTTTGCTTTCCATTGCGCGTAAGCTTTGTGGCATATTATACGTTGCTCTTCATTGCAGTGTTCACGACAGTATCTAATGGGCACAATTCCCAGAGGTAAGTTTGTTTTTGGACATTTCGGCGAAGGTGGTCTTCCCCTTGCGCAATCATCGCAGTGTTTCATAAGTTTGGCATCTGGGTTCGTTTGGAGCAAGAAACAGCGAACTAGAGTGTAAGGTCCATGATACTCGTAGGATGTGTGACCGCACTCTAAAAGGAAGTAGTAGTGACGCGGGTTCCCTCTAATCGTTTTGTCTGCACTTGGACTTATCCTTAGAATCTGGCGCATAAACCGCTTTCCTCTTATAGGCATAGCGTCACCTTCTACCGAATAAATCTCCACGCATTTCGGCTTTTCGAGCACGCTTTTCTCTTCTACGGCAGAATGTTTCGAGTTTTTCGTCTTCGATTCCTTGAATTTTCTCAGTCGCAGTCATAAACTCTTCCATATCTTCATCTGGGACGCTTACTATGGTATCTTCATGTTCTCTTTCAGCAATTTCGAGTTTTGTTTTTAATTTAGCGATTTTTTGGTAGGACTGTATCGCCAATCGTGTTATTACACTAACCGTTTCCATCACCCAATAGAAAAATTGAGGATTTTAGAAGCCGTATTTTGAAGGGGTTAAGTGGTATCCCCCTTCTTTGTTTGCCCACTCAAATCCTTTCTTGAACTCTGCCTTGTGGCGTTTGATTATTCGTTCGATTATGGGCGTTAGTTCCTGTATGGCTTGCTTGATTTCGGGTGCGTCTAGAGGTATGTATCTTTCAGGGTTGTCAACGTTTGTAGCTCTAAACATCAAGTCATTTCCTGCTCCTATACTCGATACTCGTATTCTACCGAAGTCCTTCATAATACAGTCCATTCTTCCGTTAGGGTCATGTTTCCATCCGAGTTTAATTATTTGCTTATGTCTCATCAGTCTAACCATTACCTCATCAAATCCATAAGCAGGCATTTCAATACTCATTCAGTTTCACCCGATGATACAAGCTTTTTCTATATTTATGCGGGGGGTAGGATTTGAACCCACGAACCCCTACGGGACTCGGTTTCTCAGCCAAGCAAACGGGTGGTGCCCACCTTCTCACGGCAGCCGTTGGTACAACCAACGGAACTAAGACACTCCCTTGAGCTTAGCGTCCTGCCCTGAGAGTCGGTTCAGAGGTTTTCTCTCTAAGACGGAATTCCTCCGCATTCCTACCTCACCGTCGAGCAGGATTTCGCCCCTTAGCCTCGCCACAACTCTTTGTCGACGAGTTAAGCCGAGCGCCTTCAAACCAAGCTTGGCTACCCCCGCTTAGCTTAGGTGATTTCACCCAAAAAAGAAAAAGGGATTAGTAGCGTCTTGACGTTTTTTCCTTCAGCAAGTTCTTGAGATTGAGTAAGGCTCTCTTTGCCTTTGCACATTTTATTGCTTCGGGTAACAACCTCCGTAGTCTTTCAGCATCTTCCATTGTTAACTCTACGTTGACGTTGACTTCGTTACCGAACGCTCTTAGACTGATGTTTGTTCTATATTCGTCAGGTCTTGCGTATAACACAAGTTCTCCGTTGACCAAGACACCTGGGAAAAGGAATCGCTTTAGTCCTTTCGTGCTTTTGAGGTCAGCCTCTAAAGCTTCAATAGTGTTTTTTAGCTTCTCTAGTGTTTGACTATCAGCATACCAACGGCTTCTCTCAGTATAATCCATTTCAGCCAGTTTTTGAATTTCTGCCTCCGTCAGTTTTGCTTTTTCCTGTTTTTCCTTCGTCATATTTTTCACCCAAAACATAAAAAGGTTATAACGAAGTTTTAGGGCTTATTTCTGTGGTTCTTCCGTATCTGCCCATTCGCAACACTCTTCTTGTAACTCTTCCCTCTTGTTCAAGTTCCTTTGTTATGTTCAGTAAGTGTCGAAGGCTAATAATTTTTCCTGAGTCTACGTGATATTGGTCGTGCAATTCTCCGCTTGTTATCGTTCCAAACTCTCGAATAATCTTTAACACCAGTTCCTTGTCATGTTTCCTCTTTTTCGCTTTCCAACTCATTCGTTTAAGAATTTTTGCCAACATTAGGCAAGCATCCTCATTGACTAATCGTAGCCAATATTTCTCGCCTACACGCTCAGCTATCCCACATGTGACCAAGAAATCATACATTAGTGTCAAATCGTAGCCTCTTTCGGTTGGTCCAACATCTATGAAACCTTGCACTGCCAATGTTTCCAAAACATCAGTAACAATTCTCAACCCCAATTTTCCACCCAACAAAAAAAAGAAGGAGATTAAAGCATTTCTTCCATTAGCGCTTTCAATCTAGGCGATGCTTTTTCCGTTAGGGCTATTGTTGCTCTTTTCAGTGTTTCTTCCGCTTTTTCTGAGGGAGCTAAACCTATTTCTTTAGCTACAGCATCAGATGCTTCGGCAATTGCTTTCTTATTCTTCTTTGTCACTGCTTCAACAAGTTTCAAGTTTGTTTCTGTTATCCGTTGAATACACCAACCCACACCGACACTTTCCGCCAGCTCCTGCACATTCTGAAGTTTTTGCTTTAAGCTTTTAGCCTGCTTTGCAGTCAACTTCATAGACGTAACTGTTGTCAGATACTTCATTAACTCACCAAGTCTGGACTGCATATCGTCAATGCTACGCATCACAAGTTCTCGCCTGGTTCTCTCAAGCTCAGACCGAATTTCTTCAAGACCACGTTTCTCTTCCTCATCCATCTTCTGCACAGCTCCCTTCCATCGTTCAGCCAAAAACTCCTCGAACACTTGTGGATGCAGTTTGAGCGGATAGTAACTCAATACAATGCTGTGTAGCGTTGCCGGGCGGGGTTCAAACTTGATTCCCATTTTCTTTTGCACAAAGTTTATGACTCGCTTGTAATCATCTGTTTGCTCATATGCTTTAATATTCATCTGCAAATCTTCGATTTCGCTGTTTAGTTTCTGCTTGTCAGCCATAAAGACTGGCACCTTATCAAATGGCAATAAATACACGTTCCTAGTTGCAGTGCGACTGATAATCACTGTGTTGGAGTCTAAGCTTTCGTACCACTTCCGCCTAGTCGTGGTTAAAACATTGCCAAATCTGCTGGGATAAGGCGAAAACCGCCAAACCGTCGGATGCTTCGTCCGCTTGCCAGCAATCAAGCGGCTATAACTCGCCTTGACACCACGACCACGAAGGTTCTCACTCTTAGCGTAAGCCACGCTAACCTCATGCAGCAACTCTAAGAAATCGTCTCTGAAAGCCAAATACCTCCGCTTGAAATCTGGAATCCCAGTCACATCGACAGAAATGTTCAGCAGGTCCTCACTTGGTACGTTGAAATCCAAAAGGAACCCTTCGACAATGATGCGCTTAGCACTTTTTTCTTTTTCCATAATGATTACACCCACAGATAAGTTTGCTAATTTCTAATTCCCTTTCCGTATATGGGTGCTCATAATGGGAGAGTCTGGAATCACAGTATTCTATCATTAGCCTTGCTTGTCTTCTTTTTGCAACTAGATAACGCTTGATTAATCGAAGTAGCGCTTTTATATCAGCTAGTTTTTGCAATTCACAGCGATAGATAAGCCTTTTCGTGACCTCGTATCTTCGATGTCGAGAGAATGTTCCCCCTATTAACTTATGTATCGTCACCATCAACTTTTTGTTTGTGTTATTTATAATGACCTTTGGTAGCAGATGTGTTCTGCTATCATGGAAAATATTAAGGCTTATAGTGCCTTCTCCGTCTATGATGCCTGCAACATAGCCTTTTTGCCCTTCAGTCAGATTGAATTCTCTGGCGTTCCTTCGTGTGCTTGCAGGTAACCTCATTTGATATGCTTTAGTCGTAACGGCTTTTCGAGGTCTACCGAGGATTCTTCCAATCTCGCTTGCTGGTATTTTTCCAGCGTTTTTCTTGAGTAGTTTAACTTCCTTCGTAGTCCATTTCCTTCTTTGTTTAGCCATTTTTTCACCCAAACCTGTGGAGGAGACACTTGCCATTTCGCTGTTGCAGGTTTCGACATCATTACGCGCAACCACAAACCTGAGTCCTACGCAGACAAGCGCTCTTTCTCCAGTTTCACCCATTTAATAGAAAAACTGAGATATTTAAGTGTAGCAACTGCTACATCCAAACAGTATCGTACTCATGTATTTTTTACCATACTTGATTGTGGTACTTACCATAAAAGGTATCGTACACCCAAACAGAAAAAAGTTAAGGGATTCATGTTCATGCTTTTTTCTCTTCGATGAATTTCTTTATCTTTTTAGTGCTCTCTTCGTTTACTACTCGTTCAGTTTCTTCATACTCTGATGTTTCATGTATAATTCTTTCATTATCTACTCTACACTCTTCTTCTTCCAACATAGTTTCCTGTGCCTTTAACTGCTTCTGAGCATCTTCTACTTTCCTCTGAAGTTCAAACAGCTTCGTAAGATTTGCCCATTCACTGTAAACCTCTACATTATTGTCGAGTGCCTTCAACTTTGAGAGAAGTTCTTCATAAGATTCTTTTTCTTTGGCTTTATCCAAGAAAATCCATTCGTCATTGTCATAGTTCACATCGAATATGTAGTGCGACACTGGTTTCCATACGAAATCAACTTCAAAACACTTTTTTAGAAGTGACTCGGTTAAACCGTATTTCTGTCCCCACTCCAATAGTGCTTGTTTTATTTCCTGTGGTTTGGCACTTGTATAAATCGATATAAAAATATCAAATGTCTGCTTTGTCATAACCATGTTTTCACCCAAAACAATAGAAAAAAGAAGTGGTTTATGCCTCGGAGATTTCTATGTTTCCATCTTCCCATCTTATTGCTTTAAACTGTCGATACCGATATTTGAAGAAGTATCGTCTATTCGTTTCCATTTTGGCGGTGTGGATAATGAAGCCTGTTCCTGTGTTTTTGATTACTTCTCGGCTTCTTTGCCATCTATGGTAGGCTCTTTTGTGTCCGACACAGAGATTATCAGTGAAAGATTTGGTTTCCTTTCCGCATTTGACGCATTTACCCTGCCCTCTTCTTTTGGCGAATTCTTCTTCGGTTATTCCGAGCCATTCTCGAACGTCATTCTTCATAACATCACCCACAATAAAAAAAGAGGAAGTTAACCGCAAGGAATTTTGTCGTCTTTAAGGATTTCTAAGCCTCTCCGCTTTAGCTCTGCAAGAAACTTTTCCCAGTTGAAGCTTTCGTAGTCAAGCGTTACGATGTTATTTTGCTTTAGCCCTAACGTCACTTTTCGCTGTGACATAATACGCCTCCTTAAGTTCCAAGTGCTTCGTGTCCACGTCTAAGCCAGCCTCCCTAAGCATCGCAATCAAACGCTCAGCCTCTTCCACACAAGCCTTCCCTGTAAAGCCGCTTGTGTCGATGTGAACCCTGCCTTTCTCGTCTACTTTGATGTCAACTCGCTTATACCCCATAGCCACTTCCTTTCACCCCTCGGACAACAACTTCCATTTTGGGCAGAACAGTAGCGTTCGTGTGGTAACCCATAGCCTTCAAAGCTTCCTGCATGGCAACGCCAGTGTAAAAGTTCTCGAATAATTGCTTAAAACTTTCGATGCGTAGTCCTTGAGCATAGTCGTCTCCAAGAATCACTGGCTTTCCATCCTGAATTGAAATGCCAAATCCTCGAATGCTATCTGCCACAATTCCAGTCACTACGCCCCTAATGTTTCTCGCATAGAAATCAGCAACCTTATCCGTTATCCGCACATTCTCAAACCCCTGACCAGCCAAATACTTCACAATAGACTCCATCGTAAGACGGAGCAACTGCTCATTGACAGCCTTAATCGCGACACTACAACGCCTAAGATGGGACATTTCAAAAACCACCTGTCGCTGCTTTTCTGAACCTTTCCATATCTTCGTCATCCAGTTCTAAGTAGAGATTGTCAATTTGTGAAAGTTCTGGCACTGTTATCTTTACTTCCCACTTGTCTTCGATTTTTTCAATGTTTCTCAGCAGTGCACTATAGATTTTCGTTTTCTCTCCCGCTTTTTTTCTTGGCAATGCAACTCTCATTTTTCTCACCCAACAGAAAAATAGGCGTTAAGAGGAAATACTATGTGAGCCATGGATGCGTTGCAGTTTTCCCTGTTTTTCTAAGATTCTCGTGATATGGTCGTCATCAGTTTCAATTATCTCGCCTTTTTTGTAAAGACCGAAATTTTTCAAGACTTTAAACTTGAGTTTTCCCATATTTTCACCCAAAATAAAAAGAGAATTGTGTTAGTAATATCTATCCTTGTATATGGCTTCTTCAATCATCGCCTCTGTCCTTTCTCTGTTTATTTCTTCTTGCGATTGTTTGATAGAATGAACATCTTCTTTTTCGAACAACATTTGAACTACCTCATTCTTCTCCATAAGCTCCGTTGTGTTTATCTTGAGTGCGTTGAATCTAAAGTGTTCTTCAGATGATGGAAACCACAGTTCACCAAACTCAAATCTTTCGCCTTCGACCATCTTGAAAATTTCACTCATAACTTACCCTCTCCACACAAATTGTTTAGCAAAGTGCGGAAATATGGCTTCAGCAACCTCTTTTCGAAGTTTGCTTCCATGCTCTGCCACATCTCGCCACTCTTTCTCGTGATTCTCGCCTGCCACTGCACCAATGTAAGCTGTCCAATCTCCTGCGTAACCTTCCACCGCAACTGCTATGACTCGTCTGTCTAACGGTTTCCAATCGACTTTTCTTTCTTTAGGCACACTTTCACCCATACAGAAAAAGGCGGATTGTTAAACTACCATTCCACATAAGCTCCCTCATTACAGGTTGGACATCGCCAAATCGTCCGTTGCTTGTTCACCGCAAGGCAAGCACCATGTTCTTTACATGTCACCAAATTATTGTCTGTCCAAAAGATTTTTCCCTCCGAGACGCTGTGAATCCCGTCCTTCACGATAGGATTAAAATTAGGCATATCAGCAATATCCATAAGTTTCTTTGGACTTTCTCTAACCTTTACCTCTTCCACGTTAACCTCGTCGGCTATTATATCAATCTCGGCATTGCTGTCGGCATCATAGAACCAATGTATGAACTCATCTAATGCATCATCCTCATCTTCCGCTTCAACTACTTTCTCGACCTTAACTTTAAACTTCTTCATGGTTTTTTCACCCAACAGAAAAAAAGAGGGGTTAAGGGGTTCTACCCTTGCTTTTCAAGAAGGCTTTGATTTCTGCGACTACCTCTCTCATGTACCCGAATCCTGGTCGGACAGAATAGAAGTCTATTGATATAATCTTCTTCTTAAGGTCTACCTGATGCCTCACGTCATAGCCTCTGTAGGGTCCGCCTGTGACCCACACTGTAAAGGACGGAAACATTTTTGCAAGTTCTTCTCCTGTTCTTCGCATGTCCTCTCCGCTTAAGTAAGTCATATCAACATCCTCGTAGACCACTCTGCCGTTCATTGAGGTCTTAGCTATCTTAGGGTCTGGCTTAAAGCATTCAGGAATACCTTCTTCCTCTTTCTTTTGCTCTGCCATGAAATCACCCACATATAAAAAAGAGGATTATTAATTACGCATCGCTGTAGAGCCATGCTTCGTTAGATTTTAGCCATTCGTAAATCCGCTTGATTTGGTCAACTGCCTCTTTATCGCGTTTGGTCTTACACGTTCTTACCCAGTCAATGAACCAAAATTCAACAGCGTGACCTTTGCCATGTATCTGTTCTATCTGCCATTGAAACTCTGCCATCGTAGGTTTCCATTCTTTCAATTGAGCTTCCTTTTTGAGGTAACTTAAGATGTCATTAGCCAATTCAGCGAGACGTTTGGCTTTTATTTCGATGCGTATGCTTTCTCCCCACTTTTCCGTCCAAGGCTTTTCCTCCATAATAAGGGCAAACCTACCGTCTCTATAATCACAAATGCTGAACCTGAGAAAATCACCGTTTCTTTTGATTATATCTCGAATCGTTATCATCTAAACACACCCAAAAATAGAAAAGAAAAAAGACAAAATTATTTTGACTGTTCTATAGTGGCTTCTCCTTTCTCTATCATCATAAAGATTGGCTTATTCCGAGCGGTTATTGCAGGAAAGTCGAACAGTTCAGGTTTTGGCAGCTCATTAATCACTATACTCTCTATTTTCGCTCCCCATGTACCATCGTCATATTTTGCAACAGGACTCAGTTTTATTGCCAGCGAGATTTTACTCAAGTCAACTCGTGCCTTTCTCAATTTTTCGGTCATTTTCTCACCCAAAGATAAAAAAGGGGTTATTGAAGTTCTTTCTTTAAAGCTTGCAGTCGGTCTGTACCTTCACCTTTCTCTTTCTCAAGATACTCTTTTAACTGTTGGTCCAGGAGTCTTCGGTTGCTTGCGTACTCCTTGGCTGTACCAATGAAAGTTTTGATTTCCTTCTCTCGCTTGTCTAGGTTGACGGTCACTTCGCTCATTGCTGTGGAAAAGTCCACTCGTTCTACAGCGTTATTTCCTAAGCTTCTCGCAAGCCTCGCAGTAGCTACACACAGAAGTTCTATTTCCGCCCCGCTCCACAATGCTGTACAACCTGCCAAATCCTCGAAATTAACACTCTGAGCTATTGGTATCTTCCTCACTATCGAAGTATGCACTTTGAAGATGTCCTGTCTAGCCTCAAAGTCTGGCGGAAACAGCGGTATTTTGTCGTCAAACCTGCCCGCTCTGATGAAGCCCGTGTCTATTTGGTCGATGAGGTTTGTGGCGCCTACAATTATGCTTTTACGTTCGTCGTCACCAAGCCAATCCATGAGCATGTTTGTCGCTCTCCGGCTTGCACCGCTATCTGTGCTTACGACCATTTCACGTTTTAGAGCGATTTGGTCTAGCTCATCGATGAACACGATGCACGGGGCATTAGCCTCAGCCACCTTCTGCAAATTCTTAACTTTCCGCTCTGTTTCGCCGACGATTCCGCCGAATATGTCAGCACTTGAAACCTTGATAAATGGTAAACCAAGCTCCTTGCTCATAGCCTTAGCGAACAACGTTTTGCCTGTACCTGGCGGACCAAACAGCAGTATTCCTCTGCTGGCTCCAACTCCCCACTTCCTAGCCACATCATCCTTGATTATTCGAATTACATTCTCTTGGAAGTAGGTCTTCATCGTTTCGTATCCGCCTATGCTCTCCCAGCCAAGCCTCGGATACGTCAGTTCATAGCCGTATTTTCGCATTAGGTCCATTTTCGCCGTTGTGATAGCTGAGAGTTGCATCTTTCCGCTCTTAAATATGCTTTCTAATGCAGCAGTTTCCAAGTCGTGAAGCGTCATGCCACTACTGGCTGTGAGTAACAGCTTGTCGTATTTTTGTTTGAAAGCGTTGGCTATTTCACCGAGCATAGCTTTGCGTTCTTCTTCGGTGCTGAAGGGCGGTTCGATTAGGATGCTCAATCGCCGTGTCTGCTCGTCGAACAGTAAGCTATCGGGAGTAGCGACAAACACGGTTGACTTGTGAAACCGCACTTTCGGATGCGTACTCCAGTTCTGTAAGGCTAAGCTTATTGCTCTTGCCAGTTCTTGGCTGCTTATGTCTTTTATGACGCCGATGGTTGGCGATTGCTTGATTAAGCTGTCTAGCCTGCGCATCATTGTAGCCAAGTCCATTCCGAACGAACCTCCAAAAGGAGACCCCTCTGTTTCTAGTGGAAGCCAATCTTTGCCGCTCCACTGTGTCATGCCCTCCCAAGGGTCTACGCAGACACGCTTAGGCTCCTCCTTCGTTTCAAGGTTAAAGTAATCTTTAGAAGTGAATTCTTTAGTGGTTATGAAAAGCAGTAGTTCCTCGACGCGTTTAGGGTCTTCAGTTTCTACTAAGACTACTGTTGAATTCTGTGCTCTCCGTTTGAACGCCACCAGCTTTTTCCAGTCGAAATCGTTCATACATTTCACCCATAGAAAAAATTAGAGGAATTGTAGTTCTCTTTTTAGAGCTTCTACTCGGCTCATGCCTTTGTTCACCACTAAATCTTCGTTGAAAGTTACTTCTGAGCCTTGCACATGCGCAACTATGGGAGTTGCCAGCCTGCTCTCTGCAACCCGTTGAGTATGTTTACATGACTTTTCACTGAGAGGCTTCTTCTGATAGACCCATCTTGGACAGTCACATGAAAGCGAATCAGCCTTGAAACCCCGCCAGTTGCGGAGCCACAGACGAACATGGTAGAATTTGCCAGGAGTAGAGTCACTTTCCTCAAGCCACTCTATATAATCTAAACCGTTAACCGCTTGTTCCAACAATCTCACCCAAAACCAGAAAAAATGGGTGGTGATTTAAGAAGGTTGTTCGCTTACGCCGCTTTCGGCTCTTCCCACTTCTCTATAACCAGCTTTTCTTCTCCGCCAGGCTTGAAACTTACTTTCACAAGTATGCTAACTGTCTCTTTACTTCTTTTGCCTTCTTCGAAGGGTTTGAATGGAAACATGCTGTCTTCACACAAATCTTTTGGAAGATAAATCAAGAATTTGCCGTCTTTCCTTCTGAATATTCGTCCTCTTCCTTCACGAACCATTGTTTCACCTCCAAATATCACTACCATTGGCTAATCAGAGAACACCCTTAAAAACCCATATGGAGTAATCTTATAGAAACAAATTCCAGCCTTTTATGGCAGGATTATGACACCCACATAGAAAAATTATTGGAGCTTTTTAGCGACTTTAACTTTTAAGCCTAACCTCTTGCTTCTGTTCTTCATGTAACGGGTATCCACGCTAATTATCTGCAAGTCTTTTCGACTGTTCACATATGCCATAACATCCTGTTTGACTTGCCCAAGAGCCAATAGTGTAACATCTTCATTTGTCCTTAACCGTTTCCTGAGTTCCTCTTTCCACACACCATTTTTATCGCAGAAAATTGGCTTCACCACATTCACCCATAGAAAAAGAAGGAGATTATTCATATTTCGCTATTTCTCTGACTAATCTTAAGTAGAGGTCGCTGACTCTTTTAACAGCAGGGTTAACGCTTGGGTCTCTGTGCCCCCACACGAAGACTTTTGCGTTTGGGTTGTTTAATTGAAATCTAAGCATCGTACTCGTTATGCCAACGTTGTAGTCAGTCACGCCCGCCACGACTATTCCAGCAGGATTCTTAACCCATAGGTCTAAAACGATAGTGTCAAAGTCTCCATGAACCCACTTATACGCAAGCACATCATCATGATGGATTTTAACTCTCCCATCCTCTGGAAGAAGTGGCTTTATAAGGTCTATGACATCCTTGTTTATTTCTACCACATCAATGCTCTTTACCTTCTTATTGGTTGCTAAGTGATGGATGATTAAGCCTAGACCTAGCCCGCCTATAAGCACTTTTCCTTCGCAGGCTTCCGCCAGCTTCTTCATGCCTATCCAATGCATTGGGTCGTCAATCATTACAACTTTATTGTTGATTCTCAGTTCCGTTACAGTAATAGATTTGGTTACTTTGAGAAGTTCATAACCATCAACACCTTCCATTAAGTAGGTGTTTCCTCTTGTGTATCGAGTCTTAGTGATGCTTGCAGTTCCAAGAGACTTCAATGGGTAATCAACAGTTTTCCATTCGCTTACCTTGAGTGTCTTTAAGTGTTCCATCTTCTCACCCATAGAAAAAGGATAGAAATATTTTAAAGTTCTCTTTTTAATGCTGCCACGCGGTTTATGTTAGCTTGGTTGTCTTTCTCTGTAGCATTTGCTACTCGCAGAACAGGCACATCTCTGTAGGTTTTGACTGTGATTTTCTCATATTCCTCTCTGCGTTTTGACTCACTAAGGGCGTGGTTAATGATTGCCCTTGTTTCTCTCCAGTTTCTACATGCATAGTTAAAACACGTCCCAGAAGTTGCCTCCCACGTGTCAACTAAAACAATGATGGCTTTGTCTTTCAGCGGCTTACTCGGCTTCCACACATAACAGACCTCTTGTTCAATCTTTAAATCGCCATGTCCAAAGGCATCGCAGAAATTCTTTAGGTAAGCTTCCACTTCTCTTTTGACTTCACTTTGCGTTAAATCTTCGGATAGAATAAATGCCTCTCTTGTGACATCGTTAAGAGTTCTTCTCATTCTAACGAATATGCCCTTTTCATCATGCACGTCATCTTCCAATTTTTTCACCCATAGAGAAAAAAAGAGAGTTATTTGGTTTTTCCATGTTTTCGTTCTAAAGCATCTTCAAGCTCGTCCTGCAAATCTTTGAGTTTATTATTCATCTCTTCTTCAGCTTCGAAGCTTATGCCGTCTCTTAGAAACCACTTCAACTCGGACAGGTTCGATTCAAACTCTTCTTTCAGATGTTCTCGAACCTCTTCCCAAATCTCGGACACTGCTAGAATCTCGCTTGCGTCACTTTCGAAGAAGTCTTCCAAAGCACTTTGTTCAAAATCATATGCGCTTTCTACACCGCTTATTACAGTTTCGCCTTGCTTCAAATCTTTGATGTATTCTTGCACTTTTGGAAGAGCCAGAATCTTCGCTAAAAGCTCGTCAATGAACCGTTGCCTATCAGCCTTAACCTTAGCCCTTCTCTCTTCAAAACTCATTTTCTTGTCTACTTTTATTGATGCGTCATTTCTTGACATGTAAATCACCCAAAAAACAGAAGAAGTCAGAGTTGCTTTTTAGCCGTTGCTATGATGTCGTCGATTGTTAGGACATTTGCGTGGGCTTCCACATTATTCCTTATCCGTTTTAATGCTTTAGCCACAATTTGCACAGCCTTTTCCTCCACTTCCTCAGCTTCGATAATCTGCTTAGGTTTGACAAACTTTGAACGCATATCATTGTAAACTTCCACTTCAGCTCCATACTTCGCAGCCACACCAAGAAAAGCATTCTTAACTTTCTCCACCATCTCATTATATTTCTTTTCTGCTTGTCGATGCACTTCCCAAGGCGTATTCAAGTCCACTCTATAACCGAAAACAGGCGCATATACCGAAATTTTCGTTATACGCTTACCAACTTCAGTATTTACCGTCCACCGAAAGTTACAGTTCGCCCTTATCACTCTGTTCAATGCTCTAATGAAACTACTTGCGTTTCTTGTCGATATTCTGAAATGGCAAATCCAGTACACCATTTCAAACACCCAAAGATAGAAAAAAGTAGGGGAAGTTTACCATGTAGGATTCTGAATTTCTTGATGAGTGTCGGCTTCTATCGCCTTGAACTCTGTGTTGAAGTATCGACAGATGGCGTATTTGATTTCTCTTGCTTGTCCTGAAAATCTATGTCCTGCTATCGTCAACTGGTAGCCTTGTTGCATGATGGTTATGGTGTAGGGTTGTATCTTCTCAACTGCTCGTTCATAATTGCTCAATAACGGTGCTAGTTTAAGTTGGTGCTTCTTTGCTGAGACTACTCGGAAGTTTTGACTATGCGAATACGGTGCGTTAATAACGGAGTCGGTGATTAAACGGAAGTCAAACACTTCATCTATGTTACCGTTTGCCTCTTCAGTTTCTCGTTCAAACTGTTCTATTCCCTCGATTAGCTTCTGACAAATCTTTGCTTTGTTTCTCTCAGCATAGGCTTTAGCATCTTCCTCTGATTTGAAGTCACGTTGGTAGAATTGGAATGATGTTTCGGCGTAATTTCGGTGGAGTTCTCTATATGTGACCCATGCATGCTCAAGAAGGCTGTTTAGAGTATGCCCTTTAGTTTCAGGTATCTTAATCCTTACTTTCCATTCATTGCAGTTGACAGGTTTATTTCCAACTGTGATTTCGTCATAAACAATGGCGAATCGCCCAGTGTATATCGTTGATAAGGCGTCTTCTGGTGCGTCGTCAGTTGGAACATTTTTCAGCAAATTCTTTAGGTTGCAAATAACTATCCGTCTAAGCAGTTTTGCCTTGGCTTCATGGATTTGAGTTTCAATTTCACTTTTCGCCTTGTTAAGCGTTATCTCCTTTGTCGCTAGTTGCGAATCTAGCTCACGGTTCTCCTCTTGTATTTTGCGAATCCGTTCATCGTTTGCCTCTTTGATGGCTCTCTGAGTTTTCCTAGCCTGCTCAATATCATGCTCAACCTGTTGGGTCTTTCTGCGTGCTTCAACCACCATTTTCACAAGGTCTTTGACCTCAACTTCCGCATCTATGGACGACATTTTTTCTTTCATCTTCATCACCCATGTACAAAAAGGGAGAGTTGTTTTTGGTAGTATTTCCTCTTTCTCTTCCATTTCTTCAGTAGCGTAATTATTAGTCTTGCTCTTCTCTCAAGCAGTTTAATGTGTTTTTCAACCTTCTGAAGTTTAGCTTCGATTTTCTCTTTCTTGGTCGGGTTCGGCTTAGGTGGTAGTGGGGTTATCTTTGCGAGGTCTAGGGCTAAGAGAGCTGGCATTTTAGGCTCTAGATTCTTCATTAGCTTGTCGACTATTGTTTTGAACCTTTTAGGGTGTCTTCTCTTTCTCATAACTTTGGGTGGCACGTAATGTCCATAAGTTGTCTTTGATTTTCTTCTCCATCGAGCATACTGTTTGAAATGAGCGATTTCGTGAACAATATCACGGATTAGACCGTAACGGCGATGTTGATGGTAAGTTCTGGTTTGCTCTGGTGTCTGGTCTTTCTCCATTTCTGTTTCAAACCATCCATAAGTCTCATTTTTGCTGAACCCTATGACTCGCTTATTTGTTCTCCATCTTAGCCAATCCCAAACATAAGCCACTGCTCCATAACGTTTTCTAGGCACAAACTTAACGTAATACTTGCACTTTTCTTCCGTTGCAACTGCTACTTGGTCAACTAAATACTGTAACTGCAACTCTGTCAAGAACATAAAATCACCCAAATTAGAAAAAAGGAAGGGAGAACTCCTTATCGTGCTTTTTGAAAGACTCTGGCGGCAACAGACGCTACGCCGTGAATGGGACTTATTTTCCTTCGCTTTCCATAATGGTCGTCCTCTAACGTGGAAACATCCTTCTTGCTCTGCACTAGCACCATATCATAGGGGATTCGGGCTTCATCTTCAGTCTTTATCCACATGGTCACATTCATTCTTGGTGTTTCTATCCGCACATCAGCGTAACCACTTTTCTGTTCAACCACGACGACTTTGACTTCCTTTCCTTGGATAGTTTTTGGGTTTGTTGACATTTTTTCACCCAAACAGAAAAAAGTTTGAGATTAACCATATCTTGACTCAAAGTATTTTTTAGCACTCCGATATACCCATAAATAATAATTAACTCGTCTATTGCAACAATAGGGGTCACGCCAAAGAGGAAAAAACGACGCAATAAACGTACTAACACCTGCAATCAAGTATGCTAAAGTTATCACATCCATACCCTCTTCACCCAAAAAGAAAAATGGATGTAGCGACTACTTCTGTATCTCAACGGCTAAACCTGTCTCTAATGCATACTTCAAATTGCGACTATGTCTACTAGCCATATGCGTTTTTCCCTTTCCAGTGCGAGTGTCAAACTCTTCGTTGCAAATCGTGCAGCGATATAAGCTTGACTTCGGCTTCTTAGGCTTTATCAATCTTCCGTCCACGTATATTTTGTCTGTGTCATTAGGCGATACTTCATATCGTAACTTTCCATCAAAAGTTTCCACCCTTATTGTTCTCAACTTCAACACCCATAGAGTGAGAGTAGGTTGAGGGTTTGCGTCTTGCGAAAACGCAAAATTAGACTCCTCTTCCCACTCTCACCCAAAAAAGAAAAAATTTAATCCGTTTTCTCGCTGACTGCTTCAGCTGGAAGAAGTTCACTACAATAAACATCGCCATCCATCGCTTTACGCCTAAGCTCCTCATTCAATGAAGCTTCTCTCTTTAAATCACGCGAATGGGCACTCCAAATGTCTTCTATAACTTGCTTAAAACTTAAACAGCGAACTATTTGACCGTCTTCGGTTACTGTCAGCGCAATGTGAACTCCGCCCATCTGGGAACATAGAAGAAGCGGGTTTCTATTCCAGGGGTAGCAGCCATTTAACATGCACAGTCCACAGAATTCATATGGCAAAGGTTTGACTTTATACTTACACTCCATAATGTTTCACCCAAAAAACGAAAAAAAGGAAAGTTGTAGCAGTTGCTACTTAGTCTACGTCTATTCTTGGCGCCAGAAAGAACTCTAAGGTACTGTCGTTTAAGTCCGTATGCCATAATGTTCGCATCGGTAAATCAGTGCCATAGTCCAAGACCATAACATCCACAAGTGTTTTAGGCACGACGCACATCATTTCTGCCAGAGAAAACTTCGCTTTTTTCTCTCCACGCCTAACTTCTGTGTCTAAAAGTATCTCTGAAAGCTTTTCTATAGCCATAGTAACTTCAGTTGTTTCATATTCTGGGAGTCCATGAAGAACAAGCCGTTCATTTGAACCGGCAAGTAAAACGTGGTCTATGTCCTTCTTCTTTTGTAGCTTATCAAGTTTCTTGCGGAATTCCTTAGCCATCAGTTTAAACCTTCCGTCAAGAGAAACTTTTGGCAGCGGTTCCATGTCACCTATATGTTCAATGGGCTTTATATTGAATGTGTCGTCTGTCTTTTCCTTGACCGTTACAATAAACTCTGATTTTTTGTCGTCCACTTCAGTTTCGATTATTCTCTTCTTTCTAGTAGATACGCTTAGCTTGAAACGTTTGCCACATGAACACTTGTAACTTTCCCTGTATCCTTTTCCTCTCTTATACTCTTTCCTTGCTCGTTTCTCTAGAACAAGTTGGTTTGACGTTGTTGGTTGGTCACATTTGGGACATCTTGGCGGGTTGCGATACTCCCAATCAATGAGGGGCTTTGTTGTCACGAATGTTACGTTGATTTCAAAACGCACTTTAGCGTCTTTCCCAGAGTCTTCAATAGCGTACGCCACGTCTTTAAGTGGAACTTGAATGCGAACAGGCAGTTCAGTCTCTTTACCCGTGACTCTCCACTCTTCGAAGACATTTTTAGGAAAGACAAGATTTGCCATTTTAAGTCTAGAAGGGTCCATGGTTCGAATCACAAGCTTATCCATTTCAATCGAGAACGGTACTTCATGACAGAATTCTCCCAGTACATCTTTGAACAACATCTTGAACACTTCAACAGCCTTGCTACCTAACTCGAAACAAGCACGCATAGAACTGTAATATCTGCGAGGCTTAGGTTTAGGCTTCTCTTTAATTTCTACTGTTGGTTTTTCTACAGTTTCCATGTTTTCACCCATAGAAAAAAATATTGATGGTTAGATAAACTCAATATCATCCGAGCCACAGTAAGGACATTGAACAATAACGACACGAATTGGTGTTGGTTTCTTATAAAAGTCTTTGCCACAACTTCTGCATCGAAAATTTGGCTTGCCTCTTCCCAACTTATCCCCACCCCAAAACTGATTGTCGCTTGTAGCTTTTGTTCCAAGCTCCATTCTTCACTAACTC
>Ga0315310_10000943_pt1 | contig 18291 bp, 13 predicted proteins | sample TDP5_MG_FD_203630 | JGI IMG/M metagenome (GOLD analysis project Ga0315310, IMG submission 203630) | Freshwater sediment microbial communities from Lake Towuti, South Sulawesi, Indonesia - TDP5 | ecosystem: Environmental > Aquatic > Freshwater > Lake > Sediment | place: Indonesia: South Sulawesi... | reverse complement strand
GCAAGAAATCTGGTCATAGATAGTGCTGAAGGTTATTACATAGTTTGGGTGGATGCAGATATAGTGATGCCGCCTGATCATGTGCGAAAGCAGGTAATGTTTATGCAGCAGAATCCTAAAGTAGGCATTGCTAAGGCTAAGTTTTATCCAATTCCTCAGAAAGGTCTCATTCCTACCTTAGAAAATCTTGAGTTTATGGCCACAGAACACACCGTGAGCAGGAACAAGATGCAGAACATACCTTGTTACTTGGCTGGCGGGTCGATTTATCGCACTGAAGCGATCAGACAGATTAAGGGTTTCAATACTGAAATTACAGGTGCTGGCGAAGACGAAGAAATCGAGTGGAGGATGACCAGAGCAGGTTGGTTAGTACATACCAGAACTGATGCCTCCTATTTCGAATGGCGCAAGCAAACCTTGAAAGATCTTTGGACTAACCATTTTTGGTACGGCTATGGAGCGCACTACCTGTATCATAAGAAGGTGAGAACAGTCAAATTCTTTAATGTTCTAAGCGGATTTATGTTGTCTCGCGTAGCATACCAGCTAACTAGTCGTAAAAAGTCCTTCTTGTTGTTGGTGCAATACTATTTTAAGAGAATAGCTTGGCTTTTAGGCTTAGCAAAGGCTCACTTTCAAGGATATGGTCACAATTAGTATCAAACACGCTAGATTGCTTTGAAATGCTTCTGTTTGTATAACTTGAGTCTAGCGGTCTAAGCAAAGTGATCAAGCATGAGTTCTGTGAGTTTTGTCAAGATTCGAAACGGACAGTTCAAGAAAGCCATAATTGATTCCTTGAAGTTGATCAATTACAGCTTTTCCTCGAATTTGGAAGATATCGTGATAAAGGCAAACATGTGCTACTATCGGGACTACTCAACTGGATACACAACCGATCCAAAGTTTGTAGGAAGCTTAATCGACTTGCTTCGCGAGCATATTTCCCCAAAAGCCCACATTTCTATCGTCGAATCTGATGCTTCAGCTATGAAATGCAAGCATGCGTTCAAGATGCTCGGTTATGAGAACTTAGCAAAGGAATATGAAGTATCCCTTCTTAACTTGTCCGAAGAAGAGTGTGAGAGAACATCTACATACGTTGACGGACATTCTTTTTCTTTCAATGTGCCAAAAGTCGTCAGAAACGCCGATCTGAAAATAAACGTTCCAAAGATCAAATACACAATTCCAAAGATCAAACTAACATGTGCATTGAAGAACATTTTTGGTTGCAATCCCTATCCTCAGAAATTCCGTTATCACAACAGACTTGAAGAGACCATAGTTGCAATCAACAAGGTTATGAAGTTTGATCTCTGTCTTCTTGACGGAAACATTATTTTTGGGGATCAAACTCGAAAACTTGGTTTGGTTATGGCTGGCACTGATTCAGTTGCCTTTGATTCTGCTGCTGCTTGCATAGCTGGGATAGATCCGAGATCAATTGGGTATCTAAATTTAGCTCGCAAAGAAGGATTAGGAAATACTGTGTTTGTCCCTAGAGGAGTCTCTTTGGAATATTTCAAGGCGAGGTTTCCTCAAAGAGGACTGAAATCAAGGCTTTACGGTGCAGGTCTCAAAACTGTTCGTAAACTGCATTTGGAATCACGACTAGGACTCGATTGAAAATTCTTCATTTGTGTCAGAAAGGTAATTGAAGTGAAACGTGTTAATCTTGGCATAATCGGTCTTGGATACATTGGTACTGTACACCTTAAGCATAGTTTGCGTCTAGCCTCCGCCAACCTTTTAGCTGTTGCCGACATCTCGAAAAAGGCTTTAGCAGAAGCTAAGAAAATGGGCATCAAACATACTTATTCTGATTACCAAGAACTTCTAAAAGACACAAGAATTGATGCGGTAATAATAGCGCTGCCGACTCATCTGCACAAAAGCTGCGCGCTCCATTCTGCAGAAGCTGGCAAAGATATACTTCTTGAGAAGCCACTCGCTAGGACCCCCTCTGAAGGAAAAGAAATTATCGATTCGGCTGAAAAAAATGGATCAAAGCTGATGGTCGGATACCCGTACAGGTTTAACCCTTCGTTTCGCAGTCTTAAGAAACAACTTCAAGATGGCGTACTTGGTGAGGTCCAAACAGCAACCGCTACATTGGTAGGAACAGGGCCATTCACACACAGAGCTGAGGCTTATGCACCCCGCCCTGTCCCCTCCTGGTGGTTCAACAAAGAATTAACAGGGGGAGGCGCACTGATAGATTTGGGTTCACACGCAATAAACCTTCTGAGATGGTACTTGGGGGAAGTAATTGACATCAGAAGCTACCTTGGACATCGGTTCAACCTTGATCTTGAAGATTACGCAACTTGCTTAGCTAAATTCGCATCAGGTGAGATTGCTTTCATTAATGTGGGATGGTTCTCACTAGGTCACAAAGTAAAAGTTGAATTGCTTGGCACAGTCAAGCACGGTTATGCCGAAGGAAATCCCTCTAGAGGAATATTAAAAAAGATTCAAGTTCTATTAGGAGGATCTCATGAATATCGGTTGTCACCTCATTTTTGGGAACTCGAACACTTCGTACGTTGTGTGGGAAACGATATAGCGCCGACACCTTCTGGTTTAGATGCACTTAAAGACCTGGAGGTAATATCCAAGGCTTACAGCAATAAGATTCAACTCGGCTAGTCTTCGAGAGGAACCCTGAATTTAAAGCAAGTTTTCGTTGCACGGCAATTGCTTTTTTTGGGTTGAACGAACTGGCAGATTCAACGCATGGAATCTTACACGGAAACTAAATGAGCATGGGTTAAGACCAGAAATGCTGTTGACGTTGGGCTATCCTCCTGTTGGACTACCTGCGACCCATCACTATTCATGAGCAAAGCCTCCGTCGTGTACGATTTATCGGTATTATATGACAGAGTAACGTGTGCGCGGTTTGACTAAGCTTGAGATGCAAGAGGATGTCTCAAATGAAACCCAAAGTCACCATAGGTGTATGTGTAAGAAATTGCGAGGATTTCATCAGAGAGGCCATCGAGAGCATCATTGGTCAGGATTATCCTCATGACCTCATGGAAGTAATCTTCGTTGATGACGGTAGTCAGGATAAGACCTTCTCTATAATCAGCCGTTATGAGTCAAAACTGGATCTGCAAGCGAAAATAGTACGTCAAGAATGGAGAGGACTTGGGTCGGCTAGGAATATCGTAGTTGATAACACTAATGGGGAATACATTGTTTGGGTTGATGGCGACATGTTACTGCCCAGTGATTACGTTAGCAAGCAAGCGGAGTTTATGGAGCGACATCCCAGGGTGGGAATTGCAAAGGGACGATACAGCCTGGCTCCAGGACCGAATTTGCTCGCCACATTGGAAATCTATTCAAGAGCCGCCTCGAAAATGGTGGATTTCAATTACAGTTACAGAGCACATGCGAAGTCTATGGGAACGGGTGGATGCATTTATCGGGTCAAAGCACTAAGGCAGGTGGGTGGCTTCGATGAAGAGAATAGGGGATATGGAGAGGATTTTGATGTCGAATGCAGAATCAGAGCAGCGGGATGGTTGCTTTCCATAACTGATGTAGAATTTCGTGACTACGAAAGACGTGGTATAACATGGAAACAACTTTGGCTAAAGTATTCGCAGCGTGGCTTTGACATGCGTTACTTTCTCCATAAGAACAGGGATATAATGCCCATTTACAAGATGCTGCCTATTGCGGCCTTTCTTTCTGGACTTAATCATGCTTTTTCAATATACAAGTTGACGCGACATGAGGTCGCTTTTCTATTGCCGCTCCAGTATTTGGTAAAGAATACTGCTTGGTTTCTAGGATACATTAAATACAAGCCTCCTGACGGGGAATCACGTGTCGTGAGACATAATATTTATTAGATCCCTTCTGCATATGTTACGAGAATGGAATTGTTACGAAATACATATATGCATCAGCGTAGCAAGCCGATCATTAGACGAGTGATGAAAGAGATACCAAGCATAGATTCTAAAGCGCTCCTAAAGCACGTAGCTTTCTTAATCTCAGTTGTGCTTGTCGGAGCCCTTGTTCTTTCTGATTTAGTCTTGTCGGGAACCACTAATGTTCCTATTCATACCGAAGGTGGCATACTCTACTCGAGGGAAGTAGTGAATGCGACAAGCGGCTCTGTGGAAGACATTCAGGCAGCTGTAAACGTGGTAGTGGCTGCAGGAGGAGGCACAGTGCATGTTCCAGAAGGAACCTTCACTTTTGAGCCGAGAGACAGCGGACTCAAAGATTCTAGGGGAAGACCTGTTGGAGTGAAATTTAAGGTTCCTGCTGCAGGTCTAAGCATATTGGGCGCGGGAAAAAACCAAACCATTCTGCAAATGCCTCTAGATGACGGGGCTCCGTCGGGCACAATGTTCCAAGCTACTGGTGGCTACGAAACATCAAGAACAATAGGCGGCTGGGTTTCCGGAGGTAAACTTAGAATATCAGGAATAACATTTAGGGGAAGACCTAACATGGACACTGCCGCTAATAGTGACACTGCGCTGTATATAGAATCCTGTAAAGACTTTCGCGTAGATCATTCCGCCTTCTACTGGATGGGCGATTCTGCAGTTTATATCGAAGACCACTATACGCAGTCTGGTATCTATGCGCCTAACAATGACTATGTTCATTATAGTGGCGGAGACCCGGCACGTGTCAGTCAAGGCGTCATAGACCACTCAGATTTCATTGACTTGTACAAACCGCTTATTGGAACAAACGGCTACGGCGTAGCCGTGGGAAGAGCGATGCACTATTTGTGGACTCCTTGGGATGACGATATCTGGAACGTTCTAGGTGTCTACGACAAGAACGTCTTCATTGAAGATTGCTACTTTAGAGGAGTGAGACATGCCGTCGCAGCGAGCAATGGCGGGGTCTACGTGCTTCGTAATTCCATAATAGAAGACCTTCGAGTAGCTGAAGCCGCAACAACTGGTCATCCGAACCGGGAGAACTATCATGGAATGCGTGCACACGAAATTTACAGCAACATCATCAGGTACACTGGTTCGTATGGCTTTCGCTTTTACGGGGTACATATGGAGGGCGGCGGCGGCGTGGTTTTCAGCAACACAATCGACAATCTTATTCACGCTTTCCGCTTTGGCTCTTGCGAAGTCACTGACCCCGATTATCATCCTAGAGGACACCTAAACGACATATATGTTTGGGGCAACTCGGTGACTCGCTGTGATGTGAAATACTTCGCGTTCAGTAATGCTCCAACAGGCTGTCCGCAACCAACTGAAGGTGTGGAATACTTTGTTGATGCAGACGCTCAAAGCCGAGTAGAGACGGCCGGGTATCAGCCTTATCCTTACCCACATCCGCTGACGTTATAAACTGTTGCGATTTACGAATTCAGATTTCCAAGAGTCTTACAGTGTGGTCTTCCTTTTTTTTGATAACTAGCCGTCCTTGTGACTCATTCTGTCGCAAAGTTGAATACAGTGACTGAAATGATCAAAAAGCAAATATTGGTATTTTTGAGAAGGTTCAGGGGAACCTATACTGAGAAGCAGAATTATTACAATCAGTTGGTTACGTGCATTGGCGACGGAAAAGAGTTATCGAAGTTTCAGAAGGTTCATCTTCAGAAGCTACTTATGCATGCATTCCAAAATGTGCCTTTCTATGCTGGAAGACTGAGAAGCATTCTCAAGAACGGTATATCAGATAGTGGCCAGTTTTCTGAAATTCCTTTGGTTACAAAGTCAGATATATTGACATATGGAAAACAGCATATTTCCAACGATATCCATACGCGAAAATGGTTTTATAATTCTTCAGGAGGATCCACAGGGGAGCCGGTAAGATTCATTCAAGATGAGTTATTTGACAAATGGTCTGAAGCAGTAGATAGAGTTTACTATGAGAATATTATTGGAATCGATGAAATTGCTGTCAAAAAGATAGTACTTTGGGGTTCTGAGAGAGACATATTCGAAGGAACAATGGGATTAAAGACAAACCTGATGAATTGGTTGACAAACGCCAAATTACTAAACAGCTTTAGAATGAGTGAAAACGATATGGAACGATATGTCAGAATCACAAATTCATACAAGCCGGACTTAATTAGGGGTTATGCAGGTTCATTATACGAGATCTGCAAATTCATAGAGAGGAAGCGACTAGCTATCTATCGACCAAAAGCAATTGTTAGTTCGGCAGAAAAATTGAGGAAGGAAATGAGGGAAAAAATAGAGAGCGTATTTGGCGCAAAAGTCTACGATTACTATGGTTCAAGAGAGGTTGCCGGTATTGCTGGCGAATGCAATGCTGGATTAATGCATATCTTCATGTTTAACAACTACGTTGAAGTCTTGAATGAACGCAACTATCCAGCAAGAGAAGGAGAAATGGGCAAAGTGGTTGTTACCACCCTACACAATTATTCAATGCCATTAATAAGGTTCGAAATTGGAGATACGGTAATACCTGGACCTAGCAAGTGCAAATGCGGCAACCCGTTGCCTACCCTAAAGGAAGTTTCAGGCCGAATAAGTGATCACTTCATAAGAGAAGATAGAACGCTGATTCATGGAGAATACTTCACCCATCTTTTCTACCTTAAAGATTGGTTAAGAGCTTTTCAAGTGGTTCAGGAAGATTACAGAAAAATAAGGATATTCGCTGCTCTGCATGGCAACATAAACTATGCAGAAAAGAGAGAAATCGAAAGTAAAATAAGGTTCGTCATGGGGAAAAGCTGTAACATTATATGGGAATTCGTCGAAGAAATCCCTACAACTCAGAGCGGAAAGCATATCTATGTAAAATCTTTGGTTCATTATGCGTGATCACATACATGATTAAAGATCTGGAGGCATAAACAAAGATGAATATAGGCTTAATAGGTTGCGGAAGGGTTGCCCAGTTTCACATGTGTGCCTATGCCCATGTTCCGGAAGCAAATGTCGTCGCAGTCTCAGATATTAACTTGGAAAGAGCCAAGATCTTTGCTCAAAGACACGGGATTAAGAGCGTGGCTAAAGACTATATTGAGCTTCTTGAAATGAAAGACCTCGACTACATAGATGTATGCACACCCACATCAACACATGCCAAAATCGCGTGTGAAGCAGCAGATTCTGGACACAATATCCTACTAGAGAAACCAATGGCTAGGAGCACTTTGGAGTGTGACGAAATAATCCGCAAGGTTTCGAAACATGGAGTTAAACTATGCGTATGCCACAACCAGCTTTTTATCCCCCAAGTGATGCAAGCCAAAGCCGCAGTTGATTCGGGCGACTTTCCCCTCATATATTTCAGAGTTTCTGTAAAAGAAAGCCCTGAGAAAATTGGCGTTCCAAGCTGGATCGCCACTGCTGAGGAAGGCGGCATCCTCTGGGAGATAGGCTGCCACTCAGCATATCTTCAACTACACTTTTTGAATGAAGTACACGATGTTTTTGCAGTAGGTGATAATATAAGAAATCCGGTTCACGATAACATCGTGGCACTACTGCATGCATCAAACCAAACTCTCGGCGTCATTGAACTCTCGCGGCTTGCTAAAAGGGATGAAGTAGTATTCGATCTAATGAGCTCTCAAGGTAAACGAATAGAAATCGTTGATTACAATTATCTCTTGGAAATCCCGGAAAAAGCTTCCGTAGGCTTTCTGAGAGGTTTCTACACAGATCAAAAAGCAGTCATTAGGAAGTGGATAGGATCGGTCATGGAAAGCATCCGCAAAGGTGACTTGTTGACCTGTCTATACCATTACAATTTGATAAGTAGGTTTATGCAATCCTTAAGAGATGATTCCGATCCCCCAGTAAAGTTACAGGATGGAAGAGAGACAATACAACTTCTCGAATGTATTAAAGAATCCCTTGATAAGAATAAGCCTGTTAAGATGAAAGGCACTTCTTCTTAACCTTACGCGTGCGACTTGACATTATTTCATCCATCAAGATATTATCACTAACGATGAAGGCTGATATAGAAAAACCTCCGTTCGAGTGAGATCCGGATTGTTCCGAGTAACAGAGATCAACGGAATCGATCAGCTTTTTGACTTAAGAGCTGTATGGAATAAGGTTCTGGATAGAAGCAAAAATAAGAACGTCTTCCTAACATGGGAATATCTCTCGACTTATTGGAAGCATTTTGGAAAAGACAAAAAACTGAGGGTTCTATGTATCGAGGATAATGGTAACGTCGCCGCTATTGCTCCACTCAGGCAAACACGCTATCGTCTTTTGGGTCCACTCGGCTACAGTGTAGTAGAACCCTTGGGGTGTCGAGGGCTCATGCCAGAGGGTGCGGACTATACTGGTTTCCTACTGGGGGAAAGGGAGGCTGAATGTTTGAGGCTATTTCTAAACCATCTGGTTGACCATGATGACTGGGATTTTATTCATCTGATAGATTTTCCAGAAACATCTATAGATCTAGGTTTATTTGCAAGAGCGTCGAAGGCGATTCCACTTGCATTCGAATTAGAAAAAGGTGCAATGTGCCCCTACATACCTCTCCCTGACTCCGTTGATGTTTTTCTGAAAGAATTGAGTAGCAAGTTTCGAAAAGATCTACGAAGATGCATGAGAAATCTCGAGAGAGATTATCATAAAGTTGAGTTGAGGAGGTACGATGAGTTCGGCTCGGTTGAGGAATCAATGATGATCTTTTTCAAGTTACACCAAAAAAGATGGAAACTCAGACACAGGCCAGGAGTCTTTAACACGCGAGAAGTTCGTGGCTTCTACATAGATGTGGCAAAGCTTTTCGCTTCTAATGGATGGCTTTCACTCTACTTCTTGACAGCTAATGATGAACCGATTGCAGCTCAATACTCCTTTGAATATGGCCGCAAAATGTACTATGCACTAGGCGGATTCGATCCTGACTACTCTCGATATAGTGTTGGGAATTTAACGCTTATGAAGATCATGGAAAAATGCATCGAGAGAAAAATAGGTGAATATGATCTTTTGAAGGGCGGTGAACAATACAAGTTTGATTGGACTGCAAGATATAGGAGAAACCTAGTAATGAAATTCGTGAACAGAAGGTTTGCTTCCAATCTTTATCACTGGGGACTAGGAACAATCAAACAATTGAAGATGAAGGAAGTTCTCCAGAATTTTCTCAAATGACCATGTGAATGGATTAAACTCACCACAGACATGTTACCACACTTGGGTTTCGCCGTCAATCGATCAAGGTAAGAGTCATGACTAGATTTCTGCTAACATTTGATATTGAAGATTTCATAAATCCGAATGCAATACAAGCATTATACATTGTTTTGGAAATGCTGAATAAATACGGTCTGAAAGCTCTTTTTTTTGTTACTGGGCACATGGCTGAGAAGCTCAGTAACTTCCCTGAAATTCTTGATCTCCTTAATGATCATGAAATCGGCTTCCACTCATCTGGACATTCGGTCAGACCTATAATTCTGGAATATGCAGATGTAGAAAGCTATCGTCACGCTTATTTGATCTCTACAGAGAGAGAAACCTCGCATATCAACCCTTTGACGGGAGAAGTTGAGGGAGAAGGCGGAATCTACTTTCTTCAAGACCTCTTTCGTCCCAAAAAGATAGAGACCTACAGAGCTCCGGGTATGAGCTGGAGTCCACCGCATTTAGAAGCCTTAGTTGACCTCGGCATAAGATTCGATTTCTCTTCGAATATCACTACATCAGAACCAGTTCATTACAAAAGAGTCACTTTTTACCCATACACTTTTACTCAAAAATGGGAAGGAAGCCTATCTGACTATAAGTGCCTCTTTTCTGCCATCTTGAAGCGTAAAGTTGCTGTCCTTGACTTGCATCCAACATTGTACGTGAATCAAAACATGTGGGATGCTATTTACTATAAAGGTAACCCATCAACCCTTCTTCGAGTTCATGAAAGATCGCCCAACGAAACAAAGTCACTTTTCACTAGATTCGAGGCATTGCTGAAACAGATTAATCTTCTTCGACACATTGGATTAATTGATGTGAACCCAAATCTAAGCGCGGTATTCAAAGATCTTATTACCAGCGAGAATAGTGTACAAAGATGTTACGAAAGAAGCATTGAATGGTCTAGAAAATACTTCAGCTTTAGTCCTAGATTTATACGTGCTCATTTCTTCGAGTTCTTTGAGGTTGTCCCTTGTCAAAGAACTGTAGAAAGATCGTGACCATTGAGGAACCCTCTTCAAGCAGAATCTTATATAATGCTCGTCTGCCACTCTTTGGATTCGTGATCGCATGGATTCTCAGAGCGTGAATACTCAAAGTTCAATGAGCTTGCTATTGATAGTTCTTTTGTGCTTGTCCATTTTCTGCCTTGTTGTTTTCTTGAATGTTCCAATTGCAAGGCAGGTCATAGGCTTCTTCTATCTAACGTTGGTTCCAGGCTATGTCTTTCTACGCTTGCTCAAGCTGGAAGATCTGGGCAGCCCTGAAACAATCCTCTTTTCAATAGGGTTCAGCATTGCTTTCCTTATGTTTGCCGGTTTGCTCGTAAATGAAATAGGCTATATGATAGGATTTCCGAATCCGCTGACTCTTGTCCCTTTGGCGATCACTTTAAATGTCCTAGTAATTGCGTTCGGCATCTTAGCCCATATAAAAAATATGAAACTTACATTGCCTGTAATACAGTTTCGCAAAGTGCCTCTACAGCTGCCCTTCCTGTTTAGCATTCCTATCATAAGCGTGATTGGAGCAGTATTTGTAAAGTCTTATGGCAACAACATTATTCTGATATTCTTGTTGCTTCTAATTTCTTCGATTTTCGCCGTTGGAATGGTTCTTGAGAAATTGCTGCCTCCAAGGCTTTACGCTCTTGCGATATTTGTTATAGCAATTTCCCTTCTTTATCATTCTTTACTCATATCTGATTACATTGTTTCCTACGGATCAGATGTTCCAACTGAGCTCGGCGTCTTCCAAAATACGCAGAGCAATGCATATTGGGGCGCGACAGAATTCGTTCCAAGATTTGATGCAATGCTGAGTATAACCGTTCTTCCAACATTCTACTCCAACTTGTTGAACATAGACCCGACATGGACGTTTAAGATGCTATTTCCAATCATTTTTTCTTTCGTACCTTTGGCTTTATACCGGATATGGAAAAGGTATATTGGAGAAAAGTATGCTTTTAGCGCGGCTTTTCTCTTCATGGCCGAGCGTACACTCTATTTTGAGATGGTATCATTGAATAGACAGATTACTGCAGAACTGTTTTTTGTTCTGCTGTTGCTTGTCCTACTTAGTGACAAAATGAAGCCACGCTACAGAGTGGTTTGCTTTATGATTTTTGCCTTTGGTTTGGTGACTTCGCACTATGCACTTTCAGAGATTTTCCTTTTTTTTATTTCGCTAACGTTCATTTTTTCGTTTTTAGCTAAGCGACCTAGTCGAAATATAGAGCCAAGCATGATTGCGTTATTTTTTGTTGTAATGTTTTCATGGTACATTTACACATCGGGTTCTGCGGTTTATGATAGCATCGTGGATTACAGTAACTACGTCTACAGTCAAGTGAGCGAATTTTTCAACCCGGCCTCAAGAGGTGGAACAGTCTTGCGAGGCTTGGGATTAGAAGCTCCGCCGGCAATGTTGAATGCTGTTAGCCGAGCATTTGCTTATTCGACACAACTTCTTATTGTCGTTGGGTTTGTTGGCTTGATTACAAGACGCGTAAGGTATCGCATTGATAGAACGTATTCTACATTCGTTTTCATAGCTATCGTTTTTCTGTTTGCTCTTCTTTTGGTGCCAGGCTTGGCAGAAACCCTGAGCATGTCAAGGTTTTACCATATACTGCTGTTCTTTCTAGCTCCTCTAAGCATGATTGGCGCAACTTTCCTTGTTGGCTTGCTATCTAAGCGAAGAGAAAAACTTCTGGCCTCCATTTTGCTGTTGATAGTCTTGATACCTTACTTTCTCTTTCAAACAAATTTTGTGTATGAAGTGACTGGGGGTGATAGTTGGTCGTTGCCGCTTAGCAAGTATAAGATGGATTCCTTGCGATTATACGGCGGCTTTGGATTTATTGACGCTTACAGCGTGTTTGGAGTTCAATGGTTGTCGAAAACCGTCAATGCTGACCGTACACGGATATACTCTGATTCAGCTTCCCAGAGAAACCCATTAATTGCCTATGGTGGGTTACGTTTTGAAGAAGTCAGAGTATTATCTAATACGACGAAAATCTCAAGTGGTGATACAGTTTATCTTAGTCCACTGAACGTGGCTGATGGAAAAATAGTGGGCGAGTTTTCGGTATTCAACTCGAGCGAACTCTCATTTCTGAACCAGACGAACACGATCTATGCCAATGGTAAATGCGAAATTCGCAAGGGTACATAAAACGACAAACAGAAATAACAATGCCCAAGCAGACATGTATCAACTCCTACGAGTGGATTCTAAGACATAGAATTATTTTCTATAAACTCTCTTCATATGCATTTTTATGTTTGCAGCAGCAATACCCTTTGAGGAATATAAATGAAACTAAAGAATCTTGCTCTAGGTTTGACGGCCGTGATGCTGACGGCTATGATGATTTCCATCGCATTTGCTTGTGAACCACCACCACCGCCACCAGGACATTCGCCTGGATACTGGAAACACAATGTCAGAGTCTATGTCGAGGGCAGAGGAAGCTACAGTGGAGAAGAAACACCAGCCTTAATGGAATCTTATGAGGCTACCATAGCGGGCGCACATCCAGGTTTCACTCTTGAGTGGGCCAACATGATCTTTTGGGACACCGATTACAAATACATGTGGCTCACCGTTGCCAACTGGTTCAACGAAGCAGCAGGACTCGCTCCCTATTCTTAAGAGCAACTGATCATTTCCTTCCCCCCTTTTTTTTTGTGTCAAGATTGGCACACGCCTTGTTTATGGATGTATACCTGAACGACTTATGCAACTTGGTAACGTTTGGCCAGTAGTGTAGTGTCATGAGGATCTATTATGAATGCTAGAGAAAGGCTTGTTGTGCTCTTGAAAGAAAACGGGTGTAGCTACCCAGTTTTCCCTTTTAGTCCTCCTGAGAGATACCCTGAGCTGGAACTCCTGCCTTACAAAAGCGAAATCGATTCAACAAATCATGTTTACGGTATGATAAGAAAAATGCTATTCATGTATAACTTAGACAGTGAAAATTATGGCAAACAGGAATGGAATCCATTATCTGAAATTGTTTCAAAAGGTAATACTGTGGTCATAAAGCCAAATCTAGTCAGAGACAAACATCCCCTCGGAGAAAAGGCTACATTATCAACTATAACTCATTCATCACTATTAAGGCCGATCATCGATTATACGATCTTAGCGCTAAAGGGAAAGGGAAGAATAGTTATTTGCGATGCTCCTTTTCTGTCCACCAAATTTGACAAAACATGTGAAGTAAATGGACTAAGAGAACTGGTGGATTTCTACAAATCCAATTTGAACAATGTGCAAGTGTCGTTGTTAGACTTACGTAAGGAGATTGTACAATACCACGGAAATGTTATGAAGCCCGAAGGGCACTTGGGGCAAAAAAAGTTCGCGCCAGTAGAAGGCGATCCGTTGGGATACACAGTAATAGATCTTGCAGACGACTCTTTTCACTCGGAAATCGATACTTACTGGAAGCTCTATGCCATAACGGAACCAGCTCTGATAGATGATCTTAGAAAAAATCATAATTACAAAAGACATTGTTATTTCATTCCGAATACTATTCTCAATGCTGATGTTGTCATATCAGTTCCCAAGTTGAAGAGCCACAGAAAGGCTGGAATAACTTTAGCCCTGAAAAATTTCATAGGGATATGTGGTTTAAAGAGCTTCCTTCCGCATCATAGAATAGGAACTCCAAAAAATGGAGGCGATGAGTATCCGCATGAACCGAGCATCTACGCACGCACAAGGGACAAACTGATACGAATTATCCTAAACACTCCAATAGCTGGAAGGATTGCCCGCAAGCTTCTGTTAGAAAAACATATCTGGGAGCCAGGCGGCTGGCACGGTAATGACACCATCTGGAGAACTATATTGGACTTGAACGTAATAGTTAGACATGCAGATAAAAATGGCACACTTTGCAGTAAACCGCAGCGTAGATTTCTATTCATAGCAGACGGCATAATAGGCCAAGATGAAGAGGGGCCCGTCCTAGGTCATCCGAAAAAAAGTGGTGTGACACTTCTAGGAATGAACCCATGTGCGGTCGACTATGTTGCAGCAAAACTAGTTGGTTTTGATGTAAGAAAAATAAAGCAGATAGTTACTCCCTTTGAAAGTAGAGACAAATCGAGATATCCTCTCGTAGATTATGATGTAAATGATGTAAAAGTTGTTTCAAACATCGACGAATATGTGAAAATCCATGAGTTGAGAAGAGAAAAAAGCTTAAAATTCCTCGCCGGGAAAGGCTGGAAAGTATTAGAAGAAAATCACCAGACTAAAGGTTAACGACTTCATGCTTTTTGTGCACGCGTTGAATGTGCGAGCCCACACTTATCAAGGAAGTTTTTCTGTGAAGGTGCTAATGGTTTCTCCGGGCTTCTATCCCATTAAGGGCGGCACTGAAACTGTTGTGCAGAATCTTTCCGCAGAACTCAACAATGTGGGAGTGGAAGCCTCTATCATGACATTCAATATGGATCGAAAATGGAATCCAAAATGGAGAGGAGAAACTCAGGAAATCGATGGAATCAAAGTTTTCAGAATACCAGCGTTAAACTGGTTGCCCTTCAGTCATTCCCCTAAAGTCACACTGGGAATCAACCTGATTCCTGGAAGATTTACAAATATCATGAAAGATTATGATGTCCTACATTTTCACGAGGATATCAGCTTCCCCTTCTTTTCATTTCCAGTCAGAAAGCACAAGATATTCCACTTCCACGGGCTGGATGTCTACTTCTACCAGAGATACCATTTGAATAGGATCATACTAAAACACGTGGCTGATTTATACATTTCAATATCAAGTCGCATGCAGAAAGAGTTGGTCGAACTAGGTATCGCCGAAGATAAAATAGTATATTTGCCCAATGGAGTGAACACCAAAGTATTCTGCCCCCAACCCGAAAAAAGAGAGAACCTGCTGCTATTCGTTGGAAGAGTAACATTTAGCAAAGGTTTGCACGTTCTACTGAAGTCTCTAAGCTATTTGAAAAAACCAGTTCATCTAGCGATTGTTGGTCCCCCAGGTTGGGATCTTGATTACTATCAGAACGTTCTTCGATTTATCGAAAAGGAGAATCAAAAAGGAAAACACAAAATAGAGTACATAGGCGCCTTGGATCAAGCAAACATAATAAGATGGTATCAAAAGGCCTCGATCCTAGTTATGCCATCATTCACTGAGGCTTTTCCAGTTGTCGTTTTGGAAGCCTTATCATGCGAAACTCCTGTCATAGGGACACCCGTTGGCGGCTTGCCCGAAATCATTCAGGACGGTGAAAATGGAATCTTGGTTCCCCAGAACAATTCCCAAAGGTTAGCAGATGCAATACATTACTTGTTGGATAACGATGACGTAAGAACTAGACTGGGCGTTTCAGGCAGAAAATCAATAGAAAGTAGTTTCTCACTTGGTGTAATCGTAAACAGACTATGCAAAATTTACAGAAATCTATCGTCCATGGATTAGTGTCCACGTGCTAACAGGAAGTTTCAGAAAGGCGCGTGTTAAAAACCTATAGCTTCAGCGCAACGATTGAGTCAGCAAGCATCGTCCTTTGTGTATGCTACCACAGTATGGATTCGCACTCTTTCATTCTCAAGAATTCTAGCACTCTCAGAATATTAGGGGGAATAGGCAGTGAAACTGCAAACGCTCCAGAAAAGCGTAGAAAACTTCTACCCTCAAGTTGTCGCAATCTCTCTCATAATACTGACTATTCTAATTGTTTATTGGCAAGACTTGGCAATTTTGGTCAGTGAAGCCCTGCAAAACGAGGCCGTGAACCACGTTCTACTCGTGCCGTTGCTTGCTTCTTTCTTGGTTTTTCGAAAAAGGGAATTCGTCAAAGCATCATTCACGATAGAAAGATCTAGAGCAAGACAACAGATGATCTCTCTAAGTGAAATTACTGGAATTGCACTCTGCCTTTTCGCCTTTCTGCTCTACTGGTATGGCTCCTACACTTTCTACTCGCTAGAGTATCACATCGCCTCTCTCATAGTGTTCGTCACAGGCACAGGCCTTACCCTGTTTAGCGTCAAGGTACTCACGGCTCTAATATTTCCCCTTCTTTTCCTGATTTTCCTAATTCCCCCGCCCTCTGGCGTTACTTCCTCAGTAGGAGCCTTGGTGGGGAATTTCAACGCCCAAGGTTCATATACTCTGCTTAAAGCCGTTGGCACGCCAGTTACATTGTCATCAGAGTATGGCCCTCCAACGCTTGTAATCAACAATCCTGCTCAGAGCTCTCTTGAATTCGTGGTAGACCTACCATGCTCCGGCGTCTACTCCTTAGTCGCGTTCGCCATGTTCGCAACCTTCCTCGTGTACGTCGTCCGAGGACCGATCGCTAGGAAGATTGTCATATTCCCACTCGGCTTTCTAACACTCACGATTCTCAACATCTTCCGAATATCACTCATACTTACAATCGCCCACCAATTCGGCGAAGCAATTGCTATGACTGTGTTCCACGTCTTTTCAGGATGGCTCCTCATCTTCATTGGGATGCTACTTCTGTTGCTGATTGCTGAGAGACTGTTGAACGTGCAAATATTCGGAAGCACAAACAAGAATTCACCATGTCCTAAATGCGACGACTTGTTGAAAAGCAATGAAATCTTTTGCTCAGAATGTGGAAGGTTTTTTAAGAACCATCGAACAAGACTTCCCAGAAAATTCTGGATAAAGACAACCGCCCTACTGATTGCTTCATACCTTGTCACGCTGAGCATTCAAGCACCCGTATTCGCATTTGCACAAGGACTAACCATGACTACTGCTAACCCTGAAACAGGCGTCGACGCCTTTCCCCAAGTATCAGAATACCAGTTAAGATTCCTTTACAGAGACCAAAGCTTCGAAAAAATATCACATCAAGATGCCTCGCTACTCTATGCATACATCTCGCAGAACATCTCTAATCCAACAGTCTACGTGCTCGTGGGAGTCGCCAACTCAATAACTCATCTTCACAGCTGGGAAGTATGCCTGGTGACTTGGCAACAAGCCCAAGGAAACTGGCCGTTAGTAAATGTGCTCGAATCCAGAGACATCCAAATCATGCAGAACCCTCCGATCACAGCTCACTACTTCGTGTTCCAAAGCCCCTCAAACTACACTCAGATCGCACTGTACTGGTACCAGAAAGCTTTGTTCAAAACTCCAATAACGATTGAATCCAGATATACCAGAATAAGCCTGATCATCCTGACCAAAAACCCAAACGACTCCCCAAAACTTGAACAAAAGCTAACGAACATGGGCAAAACCATCGCTGCTTATTGGGAACCGTTGAAAGTACAATCTCTCATCTCTTTAGGCATCCCCACTATGCAGATTCTGTTGGTCTCAACCATACTATTCGCAATTGTCGTACAAACAACCCAATACACAAGAGAATGGAGAAGAAAAACAACAAACCTCAAAATCTTCGAAAAGCTGGGTTCACTTAAGGAAAAACAACTGTACCAAGCCATCAAAGAACTGCGCCAAAAAACCAAGGAGACAACTACTTCAAGCATTGCATCAGCCCTTAGGAAAGCCACAGGTAAAGCGGCAAGACCGGATGAGCTAATCGGCAGGCTAAGGAACCTTGAAGAACACGGCATCATAAAAGCCGACATCATGAGCATCCTAGATCAGCCCAGACTTGTATGGAAGCCCTAATATGCAAGAGACCGCAATGTGAAGGAACGAGAAACAAAGTGTCACTAAAGTCTAAAGACGATTCGGAAAAAAAGGAAAAAAACGATAAAGAATCCGAAAAGGCTACGGTTCAGTACCTAATGGAGACTGTTGGCAACCTACAGAAAGAAAATGAAATCCTAAGACGTGAATTACTGAAATCCAAGCGAACACCGTCTGGCAAAGTCGGATTCTTGCTGCTTGCGATAGGAGCATTGACGCTTATAGGATCAGTCGTAAGCACTGTAGCCGTTCTTGCTTTCATTGGGCTGGGACTCACATTCTGGGGAGCCTTGTTCCTTTTCGCCAGACCAATCAAATTTGTTAGGAGCACCATACTGGACTCCACAGCGATCTCGTCATACACAACAATAGACAGAATAGTAGAAGACCTCAACTACAAAGGAAAACCAATCTACATACCACCAT
>Ga0315310_10000942_pt1 | contig 18311 bp, 16 predicted proteins | sample TDP5_MG_FD_203630 | JGI IMG/M metagenome (GOLD analysis project Ga0315310, IMG submission 203630) | Freshwater sediment microbial communities from Lake Towuti, South Sulawesi, Indonesia - TDP5 | ecosystem: Environmental > Aquatic > Freshwater > Lake > Sediment | place: Indonesia: South Sulawesi... | reverse complement strand
GCTGAGACGTTAGCGAAGAGAATCCGATATCTTGAACTCACAGTTGATCCAGATTTCCGTTCAGAGTTTGCTGACGCTATGTTTATTCCACATAAAGATTTAAACAGATTTCCGTCAGTTAAAAAATGTTTCAGGAGATTTGGAAGGGACGTTTAGATTTGAAAAGGAACAAAAAGTCTTCGACATCGCTGGAGTAAAAGTAGGTGGACAACCAGGTGAGTACCCAACAGTTTTGATAGGAAGCATTTTCTATGACAGGCATAAAATAGTCACTAACGTAACGAAGGGTGAATTCGACGAGCCTAAAGCTGAAACCTTGCTCAAGAAGCAGGAAGAAATGTCCGATAAGACTGGAAACCCTGTGATAATCGACGTCGTGGGCTCCACAGTCGAGGCTCTAGATAGGTATGTTGATTTTGTGTCAGCAAAAGCGGAATCTCCATTCCTTGTAGACGGTCCCTCGGCTGCGTTGAGAATTCCGGTAATGAGACATTTAGCAGAAACTGGACTCTTAAAAAGAGCGATATACAACTCGATAGATTACGCCGTCAAGTCAGGTGAAATAGCGTCCCTCAAAGAGATCGGAGCAGAGTCGTGCGTTCTTATGACTTATAATCCGAAAAACGTTTGGGTGGAGGGAAGAATAGAGATTCTAAAGGGCTATGCGGGACAAAAGAGCCTCTTGGAAGCCGCAAATGAAGCCGGAATACGTAACGTTCTCGTTGACACTGCAGTCTTAGATGTGCCAAGCATAGGCCTATCAGCAAGAGCGATCTATGTCATAAAAAGTGAATATGGACTTCCAGTAGGATGCGGGCCCTCAAACGCCATAACAACATGGAAAAAAGCGAAAAAAGAAATGGGTCCCTATGCTTATAGTACGTGTCTGGCAGGTTCATGCTTAATCACCCAGTCACTGGGTGCAAATTTTGTTTTATACGGACCGATAGAAAATGCTGAAGCAGTTTTTCCAGCATGTGCAATGGCTGATGCCATAATCGCTTATAATGCTAGGAGATTTGGAATAAGACCAGAGACAAGGCACCATCCACTTTTTAAGATTTTCTAGTTATCCCCCGCCTGCAGGGCGAAATATTCCTATAAAGACGTTGTCCTCGATTTTGATTTTCTCTGCTTCTTCAGATATGTTTTTTGCATTTAGCGAAATGATTATGCCTTTATTCACCTGATTTCTTTCACAATTCGAAAAAACATGATCCTTAAAGACGTCTCCATATTTAGTTGCAAGGTTTTTTAGTAAGCTTAATACGGTTGACCCTTTCTTGACAATAACTTCTTCCCTAGCCTTACCTGTAATTTCTGTCAGTGGATGACCATAATGTAAAGTCACCTTCACCAATGTGACCACGCAACTTGCTGGGTGAACATCAAGGAGGAAAGATAGAGTTACAATTAAGTCTTTGGAGTTTTTGCCATCCCTGCCAGCTCGTCGGCTACGTCTTTAAGTCCTAGTTCCTCGAGTTTTTTCCTCGTCGGTGTGCTTGTCTTCTTGTTCCATCCGCAAGCTTCGTAGTACTCGTCAAGCATGCCGTCAAGATCAGTGACAGCTTGGCCCTTCGTCGGACCTGTTGCTATGGGTTCTCTCATTTTTCTGGGAAGCGTATCATCTTTTCTTGTTAGGCCCTCTCTAACATTGAAGCATTTTTCTAGATTCAATACCCTCTCCGAAATTTTCATCAATTCAAATTGGTTGATTTCACGACCGGTAAGCGCTGAGAGCATCCTTGCATATCTCTTGGGGGTTATGCAGTCATCTTCTTTTCCTAATGCTGGAAATCTGCAGACTCCTGTTATGTCTTGGATAATACCGTGAAGCATTAGAAGTTTTACGGCTAAGCCTTTTCCTACACCTGTTTCAGCAAATCTATCTGGAGGCGGCCATGGAAGACCAAGCTCTATAAGGCCACCTGTCCACTGATTGAATTCCCATGACCCAGTCCAGTAAGGATGCATGTGGCATGCTCCTCTCGGAGATGTGGCATACAAAAGGGCTGTTGACTTGGCTTCACCTCTCGGCTCATGCGCCGGTATTTCCAGACCTTTGACGTGTAATGCCAATTCCTCCGCCCCCTTTCCTATTTTAGCCGCGGCGCGTCTTACGCCTTCGGCTAACAGGTCTCCTAAGCCTTCACGTTTAGCAATGTTCTCTATCAAGTTTATTATAGCTGCACTGTCTCCCCATCCAAGTTCAAGGCCACCTGTATCGGCGATTGTAAGTAAACCTTTATCATAACATTCCATGGCGAATGCGATCAGGTTGCCCGTTGAAATGGTGTCTAACCCATAGTTGTTGCATAGATAATTGGCTCTTACAATTGCCTCAAGATTATCGTGCAGGCACCATGAACCAAGCATAGCTGTGGTTTCATATTCAGGGCCTTGATGAGGAGGCGTCGCCCAAGGACCAGATTTCACCTCTGAGTATCGATCACACCCCATGGAGCAGCCAAAGCAAGCGCGTCTTTTTACTAAAAACGTATTTTCTAATGTTTCTCCGGAGATTTTTTCAGCGGTTTCAAAATAACCTGTGTGGCCGTACTTCGTTGGTAAGGCTCCTCGGCCATTATAAATGTTCACTAACCCAATCGTTCCAAGAGGAATTATCGTATGTATGTTAGGCATATTCTTTTTGAGCGCTTCATTAGCTTCTGTTACAGCTTTATCGAATGCCTCAGGCTGGGCTATAGAAATTTCTTGAATACCATTCGTTACTAAGGCTTTAATTTTCTTAGAACCCATAACTGCGCCAGTCCCACATCTAGCAGCTGCATTGTCCTTATCGTTCATCACAGCAGCGAATCTTACAAGTTTTTCACCTGCAGGCCCGATGCACGCCACGGAAGCTTCGGGGTCACCGATCTCTTCCAAAACAACTTCTGTGGTTTCGTGTACTGTTTTGCCCCAGAGTTCTTTCGCATCTCTGATTTCAGCTTCTCCGTCATGCACCAATAAGTAAACTGGCTTCTTTGCTCTTCCTTCCAAGATCACGAAGTCGAAACCAGAAAACTTTAACTTAGGACCAAAGAAACCTCCGGAACGCGATTCTGCCCAAGCTCCCGTCAGCGGCGACTTGGTACAAATTTCGTGACTGCCTGAAGCTGGGCAGAGCGTCCCTGTAAGTGGACCTGTTGCAAAAATCAGCTTGTTTTGGGGACCTAGTGGATCTATGCCTGGTTTAATTTCTTCCCAAAGAACTCTCGCAGCGTAGCCCACGCATCCGATGTATTTATCAATGATGTCTTCCCTTGAATTTTGCCTCAAGATCTTCTTATTAGTCAAGTTGACGCGCAAGACTTTTCCGGCATAGCCGAATAATTGCTTCATGGTTCTAACCTCTATCTTGGAAAGGGCTTCAGGGCCACTGCTGCTTTTTCAAAAAGCTTGGCAAATGCCCTTTTTCTGTAATACGCAGCTTTTTCAGCATCAATGTATTGCAATGCTTTTTCTGGACATCGCTTTACACATTCGGGGTCTCCACCACAGAGGTCACACTTAATGGCAACATGGGTAACGGGATCTATCCTTAAAATTCCTATGGGGCAGGAAGGAACGCAGAGGCCGCACCCTGTACATTTCTTCTCATTGACTTGTATCGCACCGGTTTTTATGTTTCTACTTATCGAGCCACTTGGGCATGAATCTATGCACAGACCACATTGCAAACAGATTATAGGTGCATCTATGTACGGTTCACTACGAATAACGTGGATCCTAGATCTAGCTGGATTATGCGTTTTATAAAATTTAAAGCTACAATAAAGCTCACAGAGCCTGCACCCAACACATCGATCTGGTATAACAACTAGAGTTTTTAATTTCCTGCACCTCCTCAACGTCAGGGCTTAATCACGGATCTGCCCAATATTTGTCCACGCTTGAGCTGTTCAAGTGCTTCGTTAACCTCATCGAGCTTGAAGGTCTTAGTTGTGATTGATTTGATTATGCCTTTCTTGGCTAACGTAACCAGATCGGTAAGATCTTTATGGGTTCCAACTTTTACACCGGATATGGTTAACTCGTAATTTACCGCGTCATCTGGAATGCATTTCAAGGGGCCAGGCCCTACACCAATTACAAGAAGCCGTCCAAGTTCTCTTAACATCTTTAGGCCATTTTCCAATGTTTGCTCAAAGCCAACAAAATCCAGAATTACGTTTGCACCCTTGCCGCCCGTTATTTTAAGAACATCGTTGACGGGATCCTTCTTGCCATCAACGAGGTAATCTGCCCCAAACCTCTTAGCCATTTCTAATTTTCCCTCGGATCTGCTTACGGCTATGACGCTCGCTCCCATAGCTTTAGCTATTTGGATCGCAAAGGTGCCTGCGCCCCCAGCCCCGTAAACAACGACTTTATCACTAGGAGCTACCATTGCTTTTCTCAAAGCTCTAAATGATGTGATCCCACCGCAAGCGAGCGTCGCAACATCTTCCGGCTTTAAATCTCCAATATGAATAAGAGACCTTGCAGGGACTGCTATATACTCAGCGTATCCTCCATCCCTCGTAAATCCAGGCGGACTATTATGTATACAACAGTTTTCAAATCCAGTTCTACACATTATACACGAACCGCATGAGTAAGCTGTCCAATAGTCAACTAAAACTGAATCGCCAACCTTGAACTCTGCGACCTCAGAGCCGACTTCAACTACTTTCCCAGCAATTTCGTGGCCTAAAGTCCAAGGTCTCTTCCCTCCGAACTTCTCGGTTGTTAAATTCCCTTCTTGGAAATCAAGGTCTGTATGACAAACACCGCAAGCCTGTATTTTTATTAAGGCATCTTTTGGTCCTGGCTTTGGTATATCTATTTCATCAAGCTTGAGGGGCTGCTTATATTCGTGCAGTCTCATCGCTTTCAAAAGAATCCCTTTTTTGTATAAGGACAAGAACTCATTTTAAATGTTTTCCGTTATGTACTCAGGTAAGGAATCGTTTAGAAGGATCAAAAAGCTAAACATAAGTCTATACGTCTTGCCATTCCAGCTATGGAGAGCGACAAGCAACAAGCCAATAGAGGAACAGCTAAAAAAGATAATGAAAATTAGAAACCATCACCTACAACTTTCAAGACTTAAGAGCGAAAGCATAATTGACCAGTCAAATTTTAAGAGCTTAAGCTTAAGTTGACAGGACATCCTCGCGGCGAAAACCAGATATAATAGAAGTATAAGAAAAGGGAGGCTGTGAGGGGAGAATGGTGCGCTTCTTTAGTTTGGGAAAGAAAGCTGTTACAAGGATGCAAGCAGTGATATTGGCTGTGATCCTCATCGTTGTAGTCGTAGGAGGGGGAGGAGCTTACTACTTAGCTACCCGTCCAGCAGAGCTACCAGCTAAGGACAAAATAGTCATCGGATGCGTGCAATCCAAATCGGGTGCTAACGCCGACGGCTGCGCCCTACATCATGTCTATTACAATTGGATCATTGAAGACTATAATGCAAAAGGCGGTCTCTACGTGCCTGAGTATGATAAGCGATTGAACATTACGTTTAAAGAATATAACGATGAAAGTATCCTCGAAAAAATGCTTACTTACACTGAGAAACTCATAACGGTGGACAAGGTTGATCTCATTTTCGCGCCTTGGAGCACAGCCTTCTGCTATGCAGCCTTCTCACTTTACGAGCAGTATGAATATCCGGTGATTGCTGAAACATTTGGTTCAGAGAAAGCTGCTGAAAAAATGAGGACAGGTGAATTCAAATATGCATTCAGCGTGCTCGGTTTGCCGGGTGAAACAGGCATAGAAATGGTTGATATCCTTGATTACATAAATAAAACTAAAACATCTATCAGTCGAGTTGGAATTATCTTCCACTCAGATCAGCACGGCGTAGAGTACGCTGCACATATATCCCTCCATCTCATGGAAAAAGGGTTTGCAATTCCAGTTTACCAGAGTTATCCACCGACCATCGCCGACTTCACCCCACTGATAAGTGCACTTAAAGCCGCAGATGCCGAAGTCGTGATTATGTGCGGCTATTCTGAGAGCCAGCTGCTTATAAAGCAGTGCAAGGCGCAAGACTATAATCCAAAGCTTATGTTCTGTGGCCCCTTTATAGAACTTGGATTCCTTCAGTTTGGGCCGTTTGGATTTACCCCAGAGGATCTCAAAGGGGTATGCTATTACGATGGTTGGCCAGCAACAGCCTACAAGGAGGGTAAACTGAAAGAGTGGGCCGATATGCATCTAGATAAGCTTGGCTACTATCCTTTCCCTGCATCAGCCGCGTTCTATGCCGGTCTTGAATGCCTTTTCCAAGCAGTTGAAAAAGTAGGTCTTAACAGGGAAAAAATAAGGGATGCGCTTGCAACAGAAACCTTCGACACCATAGTAGGGAAGACCAAGCTTCGACAAGGTTATAGCATGCAATGCGAATTAGCGGGGACCATAAGTCAGTGGCAAGGCGGAGACATGATGGAAGTTGTTTGGCCACTTGAGGCTAAATCGGCGGAAGTAATCTGTCCAAAGCCAGCATGGCCGTCTTAAGGAACCGATCCATGAACCTCTTTGTTTAAAAAACCTCTTTTTTTAAATAATCGGCAGGTGTTTTCATGTTAGATGTGATTATTGGAGGAGCGATTTTAGGGGCAATATTTTCCTTAATCGCCCTCGGCCTTAACCTCGTATATGGTGTCGCTAGAATACTGAATATAGCTCATGGAGAATTCCTAATGCTTGGCGCTTATGTGACTTACCTTTTCTTCAGTCTTTACGGTGTAAATCCCCTCGTTTCACTTGTAGTAAGCGGACCTGCAGTTTTCTTTATAGGCATTTTGATTCAATTAATCGTTTTTCGTAGGCTGGTTAGTTTGTCTAGGTCTGCTGAGGAGCTTGAATTTAGATCACTCTTAGCATGTTTTGGGCTACAATACATCATTCAGAACGTGGTCAAAAAAATATTCGGTACCAACCCAATAGGCAGCCCTTATCTCACGGAAGCTGTAAGCATATTTGGTGAAAGGTTTCAGTTAAACATGATAGCAGCGGCAGTTATGTCCATAATTATCAGTGTGATTATGTATTTCATTTTACGTTCCACAATGATAGGCTTAGTTATGAGAGCCACTGTTGAAGAACCTACTGGCGCCCAGTTAGTCGGGATAAACATCTCGAAGGTTCATGCATTATCCTTCGGCTTAGGCGTTCTAATAAGCGCCTTGGCGGGTTCAATGTTATCCATGATCTACACAAACATGACCCCTTACATAGGGCCGCAGTACACTTTCATTGCTTTAACAGTCATTGTTTTAGGCGGTATGGGAAGCTTTATCGGCAGCTTGCTTGGGGGATTTTTTATAGGGTACATTTATTACGCCTCGCTGAAAATAGACCCTCTAATAACCATGGCAGTAATATACATTTTCCTCATAATAATGCTAATAATCAAGCCTAAAGGACTCTTTGGGCGATAGCTATGCTCAAAAGCGAAACACTAAACTTAACAAAAAATCTTCCTATCTTGCTCCTCCTTATCGTATTAGCCCTCGCGCCATTCTTCCTGGGAGACTATTATTTATCAATATTAAGAATAATTCTACTTTGGTTAGCACTCTCAATAAGTTGGCATTTCTTCTCAGGCCTTACAAAATATATTTCGTTAGGATCCGCCGCCTTCTTTGGAGTAGGATTATATTTCACTGCTAAATACATAGAATTTTTACCTTTTCCGGTTATTGTGCTTTTAGCAGGGCTAATAACTTTTGCATTAGCCTTGGTCATTGGTTTAGTAACTTTAAGATTGAAGGGCATATACTTTGCAATACTGACTCTCGGGGTCAGTGAGGTATTTAAAAACGCCTTTAAATGGTGGGAGATAAAGATTACGGGCACCTATGGAACCTACATCCCTATCTTCGATCGTCAAGCACAATATTATTCGATATTAATAACAGCGTTTGCAATACTATTATTGACCACTTTCCTACGCAGGTCTAAGTTTGGTCTTGCATTAAAAATGGTGGGTGAATGCGAGGAAGCCGCCGTCCATGTGGGCGTAAACACTAGCCTATTTAAAACCCTAGGCTTCGCGGTCAGCGCTATGTGCATGGGCTTCATGGGAAGCTCCTTCGTAACAAGACTCCCATATACAAACCCAGATATAGCCTTTGATCCGCTATACTCCTTCTTGCCCGCTATAATGACATTGCTTGGCGGGCCTGGGACAGTTTACGGCCCTGTAATAGGCTCAATAACTGTCTCACTTCTTAACGAGTATCTCGGAGTCACTTTCACTGAGTACTTCCTGATAATTCTCGGGTTAATCCTAATAGCCATTGTTATTTTCATGCCAAATGGAATAATTGGGGTCATTGAGAAATCGAGGGGAATGATAAAACTAGGCGGTAAGAAAGAACTGGTTAAAGTCCCAAAAACGCCTTCTTAACATAGTCATTTCTTAGGAGTTCTGAACTTTTTCCTTTTAGAGTTACTTTACCGGTCTCCATTACATAAGCTCGATCAGCAAGCTTTAAGGCATAATAGACATTTTGCTCAGCTAGCAAGATGCTGATCCCGTGAGCTCTAAGCTCCTCTATTGCCTTGAAGATCTCCATCGTCACTTTAGGTGATAGCCCCTGCGAGGGCTCATCCAACATCAGCAACTCCGGGCTTGACATTAGACCTCGCGCTATAGTCAACATTTTTTGTTCTCCGCCGCTAAGCGTCATAGCTAGCTGGTTCTCCCTCTCCTTCAATACTGGAAAGAGTTGATAGACTAGTTTAAGCGCCTCCCCCCGCCCAGCCTTTGCCCTAGAAACATAAGCGCCTAAGTTTAGGTTTTCATTCACCCTCATGTGTGGGAAGAGCTTTCTATCCTCTGGCACATATGAGGCCCCTAGGCCTACAATATGATGAGGGGGTAAACCATTAATTTCTCTCCCATGGAAGAGTATGGTACCTAATGATGGTCGAAGTAGGCCAGCTACTGTACTTAAGAGCGTGGTCTTACCAGCTCCGTTTGCACCAATTATGGCGACTGTCTCCCCCTCTTTGACCTCAATGTAGACGTCCCAGAGAGTCTGCAAACTTCCACGAAACACGTTTATGTTCTTAACCTCAAGTATAGGCCTCACCTAGATAGGCTTCAATGACGTCGGCGTTCTTGGCTACCTCTTCAGGTGTTCCCTCAGCTATCTTCATTCCATGATGGAGCACCATGATGCGGTCTGCTGCCTCCATTATGGCACGCATGTTATGCTCGATCATGAAGATGGTGATCCCATCGTTATCACGTAGTTCTCGGACAATCTCAAGCATCTGTTTTGTCTCGGTCGGGTTTAAGCCCGCCATTACTTCATCCAGCAGTAAGAGCTTAGGCTTCGTGGAGAGAGCCCTCACAACCTCGAGGAGCCTCTGCTCGAACGCTGTTAAACTGGAGGCTAGTATCGCGCTCTTCTCAGCCAGTCCAAACTTTTTCAATATTTGATTGAGCTCTTGCTTGACGTCGAAAAACCCTTTATCCTTGGTGCACCCGAAGAGTGCAGCTGCCAACACGTTCTCAGATACTGTCATGTTGGGGAACGGCTTAGGTATTTGAAAAGTCCTAGCTATGCCTAACCTACAAATTCGGTGTGACTTAAGGCCGCTAATGTTTCTTCCCTCAAACTTTATCACCCCAGACGTAAGGGGTAGAGCGCCAGATATTACATTGAAGAGTGTGGTCTTACCAGCTCCGTTAGGGCCTATTAATCCAGCTATCGTGCCCTTATCTACATCAAAGTCCACACTGTTTAGAGCGGTAAGGCCCCCGAAACGCTTAGTTATTCTCTCTCCTTCAAGCAGCCGCACACACCTTTCTTTATGTTCGCCATTCAAATACTTTCTTCTCATCTCTGATGTTTATCACACCGCCATCACCCCGCGGCTTAGTCTTGAATTTTGCGACTTATCAGGAGTCTAAAGTTATCTGGACTTGAACTCCGCTGGCGGAAATCTACAATGCGAAATTCAGAAGTAGCGATATCGAGTTGGGATAAAAGAGGAGATGGGAAGAGCTTAGTTTTGTGCCTAACCCTCATCCTAACATGTTTCTACAGGCATACCACGCGCCTCCCAGTCTTGTGCCGAGCCATCATATATCTTTATATTCCTATATCCTAGCACTTCGCTTAGCACAAAGTACATGGTGCTTGCATAGCCGCCCACACCACAATAGACGATTATCTCTTTTTTCTTATCATTGCCAACCTCGCCTAAAACCGTTCTCTTAAGAGAGCCCGTATCTTTGTAGGTTATATAAACAGCGCTTCCTGCACCTTCTTCCTCAATATTCCAAAGCTGAGGAGTAGGCAGATTCTTAGCGGTTGGAATATGCCCTCCCTTTGGAGCCCAAGGTTCCTGCGTATAATTGCAGTAAACGGCATTGTCTCTGGCATCAACAATAACTGATTCTCCAATTCTATCCTCAACGTCATCCGCTGAAACAAGCATTGTTTCATCCACACTTCCACTGTATGTCCCGGGTGTTAATGTGGTTGGGTCTGTGGTTGTGGGTTTACCTTCCATTGCCCACTTGTCGTATCCGCCGTCAAGGATGGCAACGTTTCTAACTCCAGCATACAGCAATGTTATGGCTACTCTGGTGCTGCCAGCCACACTATAAAGGGCTAGCGGCAATGCTGGGTCTAACAAGCCGCTTGTGGCGCCCACAACAACCACAAAAGAATCCGCCCTTATGCCAGCATTTTCAACTAAATCAATTAGCTCTTCGTCCGGAGGCAATTCCATCCATGGAACGTCAGGCCCAAAGGGTGGATTTACATACCACATGCCTTCGGGAACGTTTATTGCCCCAGGAATGTGGCCCGCGCCATATGCGGCTCCATCTCTGACATCAAGCACGACGAAGTTCTTACGGTGAAGGTTGCCTCTCAACCAGTTTGTAGAGACAATAGCTGGAATATTCCGGGGCGGCCGCCCGGGAAAAATCGTGTCAACACATGCACCTTGTGAAATCATAATGGACAGAGCCAAAAGGACTACGGTTTCCATCAAAACTTTCTTCGCCATGAGGTTTTCACCTCCTTTCTCATTTTGATACTCTTGTTTAATCCTGAATGAAAACACATTTAAAATCTACCTGAATAATCCTCTATATTATACTTCTAGTTCAAGAAGACCGCGATTCTAAGGGATTGATGATGATTTTGGACTGTTCATTGAACTCTCCAACATTCTTCCCCTAAGCTTCAATCAGCCCTTTTTCAAGGCCTCCTCCTTGAGAGCCCTCCTCAGGATTTTGCCAGCTGAGCTCTTCGGCAACTTCCTCCTAAACTCCACTTCCCTGACAATCTTGTAGGCCGCTAGCCTCTCCCTGCAGAACTTGATCAGTTCGTCCTCTGTCACCTTTCCCTCGTATCCCTCCCGAAGGACGATGAAGGCCTTAGGGTGCTCGCCTCTGTATGGGTCTGGAACCCCTATCACGGCCACTTCCTCAATCGCTGGGTGCTCCATTAGGACGCTCTCAACCTCAAAGGGCCAAACTTGATATCCTGAAACCTTTATCACGTCCTTCTTACGGTCAACAAAGTAAACGCGTCCATCCTCATCCATGTAGCCGATATCACCGGTGTAAATCCAACCATCCCTGAGGGCCTCCTGGGTCATCTCAGGCTTGTTCCAGTATCCTTTCATGATTTGGGGGCCTCTACCTATCAGCTCTCCACACTCCCCAGGCGGTAGGGTCCGCGTCCCAGTCTCCGTATCGACGACCCTAACCTCCGTGTCAGGAAGCGGAATCCCGACGAATTGAGGTCTTTCATCACCTGGAGGCGTTAATACAAGGCCCGGGCTGGCCTCAGTTAAGCCCCAGCCTTCCATTAAGCTGAGACCGGTGAGCCTTTTCCATTTAATCCTAATCTCGAGGGGCATCGCCGAGGCCGCCGTGTGGCATAGCCGGATAGAGGAGAAGTCACACTTCTTGATGTCGGGATGGTTTAGAAGGGCTATGTATACGGTAGGGACGCCGAAAAATATCGTCGGCCTATACTCGTTTATCGCGTTGATCACCTCATCCGCACGAAACCTCTCCAGAAGTACTATCTTCCACGCCATGCCCACAGCTGAGCACATGCACTCGCTAAGGCCCATAATATGATACATCGGAAGGAAAATCATGGAGACCTCCTCTGCCTCCTTGAGCCCTCGCCAGATTGCGTGCATAACCTGATTGGCTATTAGGTTGTAGTGGGTTAGCATGCACCCCTTAGGGACGCCGGTGGTTCCGCCAGTGTAACATAGGACGGCCACATCCTCCTTCGGGTCTATCTCAAATTTAGGCGGATTCGCGCGGTATTTCGAGATGAAATCTACGAAGTCTATAGCGTCGTGATGCTTTTCGGCTTCCTCAATGCCCCTGATATTGGTTAGCAGTGGAGGAGTGCAATCTCTCAGGCTTGTGACGATAACCCTCCTCAACCCAGTTTCACCCTTAATCCTATCGACGATTGGGTACAGTTCCGTAGTGGTGATTATGGTCTCGGCGCTTGAGTCGCTCAGTTCATACTTCAGCTCTCTCTCCTTGAACAGGGGGTTGCAGGGGACGATTATGGCTCCGGCCTTGAGAGCTCCGAAAAAACTGATAATGAACTGAGGACTGTTCTGAAGGAATAGGGCTACCCTATCTCCCTTACTAACACCCAAGTCGTGTAACCCTGTGGCCAGTTTATCGGATAGCGTGTCAAGCTCGTCATATGTAATTTCAAAGCCCTTGAACACTATTGCCACTTTGCTAGGATACTTGGAGGCTGAAGCTCGCAATCGCTCATGTACAGGAATTTGTGGGTATTTAATCGTGGTGGGGACGCCTTTAGGCCAGAGTCTCAGCCAAGGTTTTTTCATAAGATTTGCCCTGGTAATAACTCTATATCGCTACTTCTCTATGAAAATAAAGTTAAGCTATATGTTTTCTGTCATGGTTTCGACTGAAGCTTACGTACATGACCACACGTTAACATAGGTATGGTTAAGCTTCAGCCCTTGCTTTCTAAGTACTTTTAAAGCGGTTGGCCGTGTGCTCTTTGCCGAGCAGTTTGTCTAGTTCGACTGGGTCGCCGAAGTATATGGCCCGAGCCTGGCAGTGCATGGCGCAACTTGGTTTGAGGCCTTTTTCAACACGGTGAACACATAGTGTGCATATTCCGACCAAGTTTTTTTCCGCGTTGTACTGCGGCGCCTTGAAGGGGCAAGCTTCGATGCAGGCTTTACAGCCTATGCATAAATCGGCGTTTATTTGGACTATGCCGTCTTCGCGCTTTGTTATGGCCTCTACGGGGCATGCTTCCATGCATTGTGGCTTCCTACAATGCCTGCACACCGTGGGTACGTAGTTTGTTATCAGTTTGTCGCCTACTTGATCAGGTCCTACTTGGAATACTTGAATCCACGAAGGGTTCCCAGGCGGTATCTGGTTTTCCTGCTTACAAGCTATTTCGCAGGCGTGGCATCCTACGCAGCGCTCTCCGTCAATTCTTAAGGCGTATTGGGTCAAGCTTTTCCCTCCTCGGCTTTGTAGATTTTACATAGCAAGGCCACTAGATTTGATGCTCCTACGCAAGGGTCGAAGGGTGGATTGTTATCTGTCAAGATGTTTACGTTGGACTCTGACCACCCGTAGCCCGACGCTGCCTTTTCTGGGTACCACCATGCGTGCTGAGCGTGAACCACTCTCGGGTGTATGCCTATTGTGAGCTTAGCTTCTTGCTTAATTCTCCCTCTGGGTGTTTCTATGAAAACCCAGTCGCCATCATGAATTCCATGCTTTTTAGCGGTTTCAGGGTGCACTTCAACCATGGGGTATTGGTGTACTTCGCGCAGCCATGGTATTTGTCGGAACTCGGAGTGAAAGAATACGGGGCTTCTTCCGCCAGTTGTCAGTATTAGCGGGTATTTCGCAGCGAGGTCCGGCCTGCTTATCGGGCTTTCGGGCGGTTCTACGTAGCTTGGTAAAGGATCGTAGCCCCAGGACTCGAGAATGGTGGAGTAAAGCTCAACTTTACGTGAGGGTGTGGAGAAGCCTTTCTTCCGGTGCTTCTTGTACTCCATTGGTGCTTGGAGGATTCCTTTTTCCTTAAGCTCTTCCCAGGTCATTCCAGATGGTTTTAGCAGGTAGTCTAGGTATTGATCCACATCTTCCCAGAAATATTCTTCGTAGCCTAACTTCTTACCTAGCTCGTTGATGATTTTGTGGTCGGACCAGCACTCCTCTACTTCTACTGCTTTACACCTAGCTAGCACATAGCCCCCGCGGAAGAAGTAGGCGGCTACATCGTTATATTCTAGCCAAGACGCGACGGGTAGTACTACGTCGGCTAGCTGGGCGGTCGGGGTCATGAAGAGGTCGGCGACCACGAGGAATTCGAGCTTCATAAGGGCTTCTCGAACCTTTTTAGCGTTAGGCCAAGTTAGGAGCGGATTGCTGCCGAAGACAACCATGACCTTGACCGGGTAGGGATCTTCCTCCAGTATAGCTTGGCACACCAGCATAGGCGGTACCACGGAGCCCATGCTGGCTAGCTTATACTCATCGCCTCCAAGCCTTTTCCTTCTCTGCTCAGGTGATAGTCTGTCGGTTAGCATAAACTCGGTGAAGCGGGCCACGGGCGGCGACGGGTACAGCACGTTACCACCCGGAGTGTCTAGGTTACCGGTTATGGTCATTAGCGCGATTAATGAGCGAATAGTGCTCGTACAATTCAGGTTCTGCTCGATCTTAACGCCCCAGTGAATACAGGCAGGCTTAACCTCGGCATATTGCCTAGCAGCCATCCTGATTTTTGAAGCTGGAACCCACGTTATCTCCTCAACTTTTTCGGGCGGGTATTTTTCAATGCGTTGAGCTAGCTTATCGAAACCATAGGTCCACTTCTGCACGAATTCCTCATCGTAGAGTTCTTCGCGTATGATGACGTTGAGTATCCCTAAGGCTAAAGCAGAATCGGTACCCGGTCTGAGTTGCAACCAAAGGTCGGCTCGCGATGCGAGACGGGTAAGTCTAGGATCGATGACAACTAATTTAGCCCCGCGGTTTAGAACCTTACACAGCTTTACCGCTTTATACTCATCAGGGTTGGTGATCACAGGGTTGCAACCCCACACCACTACGCAGCTTGGGTCGTGGTCATAGTCGCATATGGGGAAGCCCCCGCACGTGATTATGGAGGCGCCTACACGTGGATAGTAGCATACGTAGCCGGGCGAGGTTACGTTAGGGGAGCCGAATACGTTGGCTAGCCTATGCACGAAGTGGAGGTAATCCCTATTGGTACCGTGGGCGAAAACCACGGATTCCGCGCCGTACTTCTGCTTAGTTTCTTTAAGCCTACCCGCTACGATATCTAAGGCTTCACTCCACCCAATCTTCTGAAACCTACCCTTACCCCTCGTGCCAATTCTCTTAAGCGGGTGTTTCAATCGCAACGGGCTGTTGACAAGCTGCGCCGACGCTAGGCCCTTACCACACAGGGTTCCATGGCTTATGGGGCTTTCAGGGTCTCCTTCAACCTTAACGACTTCCCCATCCTTAACGTCGATAAGTACGCCGCAGCCACCATGGCACATACGACATACGCTTTTGACTACCTTAACCTCGGATCCCAACGTTAGCACCTTAGGTTTAAGCCTTAAATAAACCTCTTAAAGTTTTTCTAATCAAAAATTGAAGCTAAAAAAGCCCTAATCCTAGCGTGCTCGAACCTAGTTCTGTTCGCCTAAATGTTTACTAGTAAATTGAGGTTGAAATCCCACTCGCCTCACTAAATGCTACATTGTTATGGCCCTTGAAGAGAACCTCACTCTGCTGTTTGCCTAACATGCCTTTGGCCGATGCACGCGCTTCCAGACTTTCAGCAGGTCAACTTCCTGTAAAGCCGTACTTCGTCGATCCAGTCTTTCTGGTTCACCAGCCAACTGTAAAAGGGATTTCTCGGTTTGCAGATTATCTCCTTGACCTGCACGGCTCCCGGGTTGAAGAAATTCACTCAGTTCGCAGCCCGCAGAACCGCAGCGCGTAACCGTTGACAAATAGAAAAAGAGGGTTTTCTAAGGGAGTTCTATTTGGTTGATTTCGTTCAATGTTCCCAAGTCGTGCATCATGACTTTCTTTGCGGACAGGGTATACAGCACATCGCCTATGTACAGTGATCTTTTGATCTCGTAAGGGTTTGGATAGCCGTAGTAGTAAGGTTGTAGACCCGTGTCCTCTGCGTGGGTTATTTGCCCTTTAAGAACGAACCCATCTAGGGTTGCCCTGAAGACGTAGACGCCTTGCCAGTTGTCGTAGCCCTTGGTAACGTCGTAAAGCGACCTGCTTATCGGCAACACGAGTAGACTCTTTTCCTTGTCGAACAGGAACGCCTTGTGGTCGCTGAGTACAAGTGAGTCTGACCATTCAGCGCTGACTTGGTAGTTGTCTATTTCCAGCGGGTTGGTCACGTCGGTGACGTCAAAGAGCGACATCTTGACATTCTGGCCGTCTTTGCCTATGCCTATTATGTGGCTCTCATCGTAGGGGTGCAGGTAACTTGAGTATCCCGGAATCTTCAGTATGCCCAGCACCTCGGGATTGCTGGGATCTGTGAGGTCAATCGCGAAGAACGGGTCGACTTGCCTGAAGGTTACTACGTAGCCTCTGTCGCCCATGAAGCGCACTGAATAGATTGATTCTCCAGGAGCCATGTTTTCAATCTTACCCACGACTTCTAGATTCATGTTCATTACGTACACATTGTTCTGAGAAGTGCCTGACGCAGTGTTAGTTGTTGCTATTCTGAAGTACCCGTTGTACTCGTCCATCGAAAATTGGTTAAGGACTGTTCCGGGCACCTCTCCCTTTGCTTCGCCTCGTATGGTTTGGTCATCTATGTGTATCCTATGCACCAGTGTGCCACCGCTCTTAGCCCAGAAGGTTATGTAGATGTTGTTGACGGAGACATACATGTTGCTGGTCGCTCCTAGCAGGAATGTCTCGTGAGTTGGCTCCTGCGCATCGTCCTGTAAGTTTATCGCTGCCACAGTTGTGAACGAATAGTAATTGTCAGTGATGTTGGAGTAGCTGATCTCTGATGGACCCACCTCCGTCATTTCGTTTCCGGAGTATATCTTGGGTAGAACCAAAGTGTCGTAGAAAAGGTAGGCAGGTTGGCTTACGATGACGTAGGCATATTCATCTATCATTCTTGAACTGAAGTAGTTGCCGCTGATCGTGAAGTTTCTCGTCGACGTAGGGTTGCTTCTATCTGTGACATCGTAGACTTCAACTCTTGTCTTATCATCAACTATTACCGACGGCCCAACATACGCGTAGTAGGGGTATCTAGCTGAGCCTCCAATGATTGCCAGCTTGTTTGTGTACAGAAGTATTTCGCTGAGAGTTCCATTGAAGCTGATTTGGGACAGAATCTCTGCGTCCTCTGGAGGGTAGGCCTTCATAATGTAGAGTGTGTTGTTTGAGACAGCGTAAATGTACGTGCCATCGGTCTTCACAATGTCTGCTTCTTCAACGCCAGCTACTTGAATGTTTGTGCGCGAGTAATCCCTCACAGACGCATCGAAATATGTAACTGATTCGGAGACTGTTGGTGCGTTTTCCCAAGCGACTCTCCATGGGCTATTGAAGTAAGCTTGTCGTGGCTGTGTTGTCAAACTTGCCTTTATGAAGTTCAATAGTTCTGTATAAGAGGTGAATTTCTGCAAAACCTTCTCAGCCTCAGGTAGTCTAGGAGTTGAAGTCTGTGGAACCATTGAAAAGTTATATAATGCTGCGCCGAGCACGAGTGCCAAAAGGATGGCTGCGACTCCATATGCGGCAGTCTTCTTCTTGACTTCATTCTGCAATCTGAACACCGATTATTAAGAAGGATGTTGCCTTATTTTATGCTAATTTCTAGTACACCTCGTTCTGGAAGCTAGACGGGCTTCAACATCCATACTCTAACAGCTTCATACCAAAAAATAGCTGAGACAGCCGCGCCGAAGAAAGCTATGAACACGGTTTCCCGGCTGAGGCCCTGCATGAACAATGCCAAATAGATTATGTAAAGAGTTGTGACGAAGACAGCGTAGAAGAAGTAGCGCGGAAAAAGAAGCCTACCAAACTTCACAAAGTGTTGGAGAACTCCAACCTTAACGTCGCTGACCAAAACATAGGAGCCGCCTGACAGCTGCTTCTGAACCAAACCCAACTCGCACAGTCGCTCAAGGTGATGCTGTGCCACGCTTGGGCTACTGAAACGCAATGCTCGCTGAACCTCTCTGGCACTCATCGGACACCCATTCTTCAGAAGAAG
>Ga0315310_10000941_pt1 | contig 18347 bp, 14 predicted proteins | sample TDP5_MG_FD_203630 | JGI IMG/M metagenome (GOLD analysis project Ga0315310, IMG submission 203630) | Freshwater sediment microbial communities from Lake Towuti, South Sulawesi, Indonesia - TDP5 | ecosystem: Environmental > Aquatic > Freshwater > Lake > Sediment | place: Indonesia: South Sulawesi... | reverse complement strand
AAGCGACGGGGGAAGGGCCGGGGATGGGGGTACTCCACCACCAACAGCCCTACCCCAGCCTCGCCTCCCGCAACAGCGCCTCGAACCGCTCCGCGCCCAACTCCTCCCGCAGCCGGGCGAACCACCCTAGGACAATGTCCCGCTCCGGCATACCCAGCGCCTCGAAAGTAGCCAGCGCCTGCGCCCAGAGCCGCACTGCCGTCACGTAATCTCCCTGCAACTGAGCCACCTGTCCAATCTGCCCCAGGCTCTGCGCGGCACCCGCCCGGTCGCCCAGTTGCTCCGCCATCTCCAGGCTGCGGCGGTACAAGTCCAGCGCCCCCTCGTAGTCACCCCGCGCCTGGTGCACCCGCCCGATCTGGTGCAGGCTCGACGCGGCACCCACCCGGTCGCCCAGTTGCTCTTTGATCTCCAGGCTGCGGCGGTACAAGCCCAGCGCCGCCTCGTAGTCGCCCCGCGCCTGGTGCACCATCCCGATGGCGTGCAAGGCTTTTGCGACGCTAGGCTTATCCCCCATATCCTCAGAGATTCGGCGTACCTGCTCAAACGCTTCGAGTGCCTCCTGCCAATCCCCTCGCGCGTGGTGTACGTACCCGATGTTGCCCATCGTGTACGCCACCCCCGCCCGGTCACCCAGTTGCTCGAAGATCGCCAGCGCCTGCTTATAACTCTCCAACGCCTCGTTCCACTGGCCCTGGGCCTGAAGCAGTGTGCCGATCTGCCCATAGGAGTTCGCGGCACCCGCCCGGTCGCCCAGTTGCTCTCTGATCTCCAGGCTGCGGCGGTACAAGCTCAGCGCCCCCTCGTAGTCGCCCCGCGATTGGGCCAGCATCCCCTGCTGGTGCAGCACAACGGCCATCTCCTTGCGGTGCTCTGGTGCACCCAACGCCTGCTCCGCCTCAGCGTACAGCGCCTCGGCCTCCGCCTTCTCCCCCAGGCCGTCCAGCGTCACCGCCAGGTTGTGCGCCCACTGTCCGATGGCCCGCCCGTCCCCCGCCTGGCGGGCCGCCGCCAGGGCCAGCCGCCCATGTTCCACCGCCTCTCGCCAGTAGCCGGCCTGGTTCAGCCAAACGTACACCGCGTCCACCAGTTCCAGCACCAGTCCGTGCTCCCCCGCCTCCGCCGCCCATGCGATAGCCGCGCTGACGTTGGCCCGCTCCGTCTCCAGCGCGGCGCGGGCCTGGGCCACGCCCATCGAGATGACCAGCTCCACCAATTGTTCGTCGGTGACCTGGGCACGGACTTCAAGCGGCAGTTGGGCCAGCAGTTGCGGGCGCAACTCGTCCATATCGGCCCGCAGCGCCTGGGTCATCCCCGCCGTGTCCAGCCCCTGCTGCCAGAGGCGGGCGTAGTCACGGAAGTACCCGGCAGCGCGGAGGCGATAGGCCGCCCGCTCACCTTCCGGCAGCAGCCCCGCCGCCACCGCCCGGATGGGCGGCAGCATCGTGTACCGCCCGTCGGCCCAACGCACCAGCCAACTGTGGCGCAACTCTCCCGCCACCTCCTCCCACCCCCTCTCCCCGGTGGGGGGGATGAAGGGGGGTTCCAGCACCGCCAGCGTCGCCTCCGCCGCGCCGCCGGGAAACTGGGCCACGTGCGCCACCAGCACCCGCGCCTCCCCGCTCAGCCGGTCGAACGAGGACTTTAGCGCCGCGCCCACGCTCCGGTGGCGCGCGGGCAGGTTGGCCGCCCGGGCGTAAGAGAGCGCCTCCGGCATCGCCGCCCGCACCCGCTCCAATACCCCCTCCACCGTTTCCTTCTCGTCCGCCAACTGGGATGCCGTCAGCACCAGCCCCAGCGGGTAGCCTCCCACCTCCCGGCAGAGGGTCTGCACCGCCGGGAAGTGCTCCTCCCGCACCTCTGCCCGCCGTTCCCCCGGCACGTAGGCCAGGAAGGTCTGCTCGGCCGGGCCTGCGACGCGCACGTCCCGCCCCACCGGCATCTGCTCGATCTCCACGGCCTCCTCCCGCCCCACCGCGCCCAGCCGCTGGCGGGAGGTCACCAGGAGGTGTAGTTCCTCCACCTGGCCCAGGAGCCCATTCAGCGCCTGCACTGCCTCCGGCCTCAGCTCCTCGGCGTTATCCAGAAGCACCAGCCAGCATCCCGCCAGCGCCACACCGATGGAGGCCCAGGGGTGGCGTGGATCGAGGCGGAATTCGGACCGGAGGCGGGGGTCGCTCAGCGCGGCGGTGAAACCGGTCGCCAGGTCGTCGGCGGACTGGCAGCCGGCCGCATCTACCGCCAGCACGCCGTCGGGGAAGTGGTTGCGTTCGTGCTGCCAGCGGGCCACCTGGCGGGCCACGGCCGTCTTGCCGATGCCCCCCGGCCCCACCAGCGTCACCCAGCGGCAGCCCTGGAGCCCCCAGATGGTCTCGATGCGCTCCAACTCCCGCCCGACAAAAACCTCATCAGCGGGAACGGTGCAGGGGGCCTCCAGGGGATGCAACTCCTGGTACTTCCCCTCGATCCCCCGGGCCACCAGCGGCCCGTCGGCATCGAAGGAGCCCGCGAAGCGCTCCCCGTAGCGGGGCTCCTCCTCGCCGGTCTCCGGGTTCGCGGGCGGCGCAGCCCGGTCGCCGAAGCGGGCGTCGGTGCGCACGGCGCGCAGGCCGGCCCGGTATGCTGCCGAGGGGCACATTCCCCGCGCCAGGCAGGCGTAGAACTGGCCGTTGAAGAGCGCCGCCGCGCGGGCCTCCATCGGCCATTCCTCGTCCACCATCACCACGTCGGGGATGCCCGCCGCCTGGAGCGTCCGGCCGGCTGCGCCGGAGTGACAGGCCGAGAGGAGCGCCAGCCGTACCTCCGTCTCCCTCAGCGCCTCCCCCAGCACGTCGGGCGCAACGAGGTCGGCTGTCCCGTCCTCGTTCTCCATGAGCAGCGCGCCGTCCTCCGCCCCGTGGCCAACGAAGTGGAGCACGTCGTACCCCTCAGGGAGCGCGCGCTGGAGGTCGGCCAGCGTGGCGTGGGGGAGAAACCGAACGGCGACAGGGATGGCCTCGTCGCGGAAGACCTTTCGTAGGCCGTCGCGCACCACCTGCACAGGGGGCCAGGAGACCGGGCTGATGGCCTGGTAGGTCCGCCCCCCGTGCTCGATCTCCAATTCCTCAGCGATGGGGCGGCTGACGACGACCAGGATGCGGAGAGGGCGAGTTATGGTCATTGGGGTGTCCTTTTGTAAACGCAGGGCGCGGTGTGTAGAACGGGATCACGTTTCACGCTCTGCGTCGCTCTCTCACCCGCTGACGCAGGACATCATCCCCGCCATTATCCAGGATGAGCGAAATAAGCATGATCTCCTGGCGCTCCTGGGGGAGGTTGGGGTCGGTCTCGATCCGCTGGACGTACTGCTCGGCCTCGGCCGCCGCAGGGGACACCGCGGCAATCAGCATCCGGGCGATGCGCGCCAGATCGGGCACATCCAGTTTGGCGATGGCCCGCTCCATCAGCGTCACCCGCTCACCGATCAGTTGGCGTTGGATCTGGCCAACGCAAAAGGCCTGCAGGCGGGAGTAGAGTTCGTTGAGGGGGACACCCAGCGGTTGCGTTGCGCCGGCCTCTGGCGTCGGCGAGATGGGCACCGGCTGGATGTTAATGCCTCCCCGCAGCATGGCCTGCCAACTGAGCCCTACACCCAACGCCATCCAGACCGAGGCCGAGCCGGGGATCAGCGTCAGGCCGGCGGCCAAGGCGATGCAGGCAAAGAGCGCGTTGGCCAGCATCAGCCACAAGGCACCCCACGTCCGCAGCGCCCGCACCGGCTGGGCCGGGTAGCCGATGACCACCTCGCTGGCTGCCCAGACGATGGCCATCACCGCAGTGATGGCGTAAAGATCACTGCGTACCGCCGCCAGCCAGGCGACGACAGATTGAAGGATGGTTGGCATCGTTTCGCCTCCCTGAAGCGGCGGCCTACTTTCCCTGCGCCCGCTCCTGGCCCTTCCTGGTCAGGACGAACATCTCGCCCTTTCGCAACTTCTGCCGCTCAATGTAACCCTGCTGCTCCAATGCCTCCAGAGGAGTGGCGATCTCCTCCAGATAGGAGAAGGTGCGCACGGCCAGTTCGACCGGCAGCGCGGGGCCTTTTCTCAGCAGGGCCTGCAGAAGTTTTGTCTCCTGCTCTTCCATACTCTGGGCGGCGGGTTGCGCGCTTGTGTTCTGGCTATCCGGCATTCTCTCACCTCCTGCGTCTTGAGTACCCCTATTGTATCATAAAATGAGCGCGGTGGGTAATCCGACATCGCGGCGCTTGCAGAAACCAGGTTTTTCCAAAAAACCTGGTTTCTGTGAGTTTACTCAAACAGACGGGCGATCTCGTCGCGTTCAAAGACGGGCAGCGGCTCTGGCCTGCCGTGTCGGATCAACTGCAAGCCCTCAGCCCGGTCCACCACCCGGCCGATGACTGAGGCGGCGATCCCCGCTTTCCACAGACACTCGACGACGCCCGGCGAATCCTCCGGAGCCAGGGCCATGAGCAGGGAGCCGGAGGCGATGAGGCCCAACGGGTCCAGGCCGAACTCGGCGCAGAGGAGGGCGGTCTCGGGCAGGATGTCCAGCCGGGCCTCGTCCACGATCAAGCCCAGGCCAGAGGCCAGAGCCAGCTCTCGCAGCCCGGTGGCCACTCCCCCCTCGGTGGGGTCGTGCATGGCGTGGATGCGAGCCTGGGCAGTGGCCAGACGGGCTTCGGCCACCACGCTGATGCCAGGGTCGTGCAGAAAGCCCTGGCAGCGGGCGATGAACTCGGGCGAGAACTGGTTCGCCAGATCATCTGCCTTCTCCCGGGCGATGATGGCCGTGCCCTCGATGGCGACCCCTTTGGTGAGGATGATGTCGTCGCCCACGCGCATCCCGCCAGTGGTGACCAGCGCCTCCCGTTCCACCTCGCCCAGCAGTTGGCCGACGACGATGGGCCGGTCCAGGCCATAGGTGATCTCGGTGTGCCCCCCACACAGAGCAATGCCCAGAGAACGGCAGGCCTGGGACATTTGAGCGAAGATGGTCTCCACCAGGTGCTTCGTCGTCCGTCCCTCCGGCAGCAGGAGGGTGGCCAGGAACCAGCGGCCGGTCGCGCCAGTGGTAGCGATGTCGTTGGCGTTCACGTTGACGGCGTACCAGCCGATCTCGTCGGTGGCAAAGGTGATGGGGTCGGTCTTGGCCACCAGCAAGCGGTCCCCAAAGTCAACGACCAGGGCATCCTCGCCCACCCTGGGGCCGACCACCACCCGCTCGTCGTCGGTCTGAGCGTACTGCTCCAGCAGAGCCGCCAGGAACTCCATGTCCAGTTTACCCACGGCCAGGGTTTCAGCCACAATCAAATCTCCTCTCCATTGTTGTGGTACAGGTCCGTAGTTTTCATTCTTTGAGCCCGAACTCCCACTGGCACCATTGCCTCAGCAAGAAATCCAGATACTCTCGTAGCTCCTTCTCTCCCATACTCGAGAAATCCATGAGCTCGTCCTCCTTCCGCCGGGTGTTGCGTCCAAAAACAAACCCCGCCCCAGGATCGGTTCTCACCTATCACAAGGAGCGGAGCTGCTTATCAACCAGGACGCCTTCACCACTGTTGCACCACTATTGCACCGCTATGGCGGTACAGGCGGTACAAGCGGTACGGTGTCCAATTTCAAGCCTCTACCCCTTTTGGCTCCGCCTGAATCTCGAGGTCATAATACAGAATGCAACTGCCCACACACAGATGGTCACCTGGGTGCAAGGGGACCAGTTCCCCTACCTCCAGGAACGAGCCGTTCAGCTTGGTCCCATGGGTGCTACCCAGGTCTTCTACGAAATGCAGACCGCCCTCCTCGATCACGCGGGCATGACGCGGGGACGTCCTCGCAGCCAACCTGCCCTGCTGGCCCAAGTCTATATCTACGGTCACGCCCCTCTCAGGATCGGAGCAGCCCAGGATGATTTCGGGCTTGGGAGGGAAGTAGTAGCGGTTGCCGCTAAAGGTGACCAGAAAAAAGGCGCGGTAGGGGCGTCCTCTGTAAATGCCGAGCCAACGAGGGGTCCGATTGCAGGTGAGTTCGCAGAGGCCAAGGGTAATGTGGTCGCCAGGCTGCAAAGGGACTCTCTGGCCCTGATTGAGGGGACGGCCATTGACCTTTGTGCCATTGGTGCTACCCAGGTCTTCAATCAAATGCCGACCTCGAAAAGCAGCGATTTTGGCGTGGCGACGTGAGATGCTTTGCACCCCTTGGATATCGGACGTCAAATCTACGTCCGGCGTAAAGCTGAGGTCGAGATCAATTCGTCCCAGGATCAATTCCCCCTCAGCCGGCAGGGAGATGCGGTGGCCAGTGGAAACCACGACCAGCGAGCAGGGAAGAACCTCCGAAGGCTCTGGTTGCTCTTCCACCTCTAGCAGTTCCTGAAGAGGAGCCGTCGCAGTTGGCCGGCTGGGCATAACGTCTGCCTGACCAATGGTGAGCGGCCGGGTGAGATGACGAGGGTCCGGCCTTTTGACTTCAGAGAGATCCTCTGCTACTTTCGCACCCTCGCTAATTCCTCCCTCATGTACTGGAGAGACAAGCTCTTCATAAAGCGCCCTTTCTTCGTCCTCCTGCCTGAGAATACAGCGTTCTTGCAAAAACTGTCTGATTTCCTCCGTGTCCTGCTTGGCAACGAATGCTTTCCAGATTTCCACTTTCTCCTCAGGCAAGCAGGAGCTCCGGTCTATACAGCGGATCATCGTTTTCTTTGGACATTGGCAGCAATCGTACACTTGGCACTCTCACTCGTAACTGGGTTCTTCCTTGTGTGAATAAGGATAGCCATCTTTGATCCGGCCTCGCTGCTCTGAGAGGGGCAGGGTGAAATAGAAGACGCTGCCCTGACCTGGCTCGCTTTCCACCCACATCCGCCCGCCGTGGGCCTGGACCAATGACCTGGCGATGGTCAGCCCCACACCCACCCCAGCAGCCTCCATCTCCAACGGGCTCTCAGCGCGATAGAAAGGCTCGAAAATATTCTCTCGCTCCTCGGGAGCGATCCCCACCCCAGTATCGGCGATGGAAACGAGCAGAAAGCCTGATGAACCCGCTTCCAGCCCATCGCCCTCATGGAGTTGGGCCCCGACTTTGATCTGCCCACCAGGGTAAGTGAACTTGCAGGCATTGGAGAGCAGGTTATCCAGAACCTGCCGGAGGCGGGCGGGATCGGCTCTGGCGGGAGGCAAGTCGTCAGCTACCTCCAACGAGAGAGCCAGGTCTCTGGCCTCAAGTTGTTCCCGAATCGCGGCCACCGCCCCGTTGATCTGCTCAACCACATCAGTGGGCTTCACCTTGAGCCAAAGAGGAGCTCTATCCAGATCTGAAATGTAGATCATGTTGTTGATGATGTTGATCATACGGTCGGCGTTGATTTTGATAGTGCTCAAAAACCTCTTCTGAGTGGCGTTGATTTCACCAGCCATGCCTCCAATCAGCAAGTCTAGGTAACCTCTGACGGAGGTCATAGGAGTACGTAGCTCATGGGAGACGGTGCCGATGAATCTGCTTTTGGCCCGCTCGGCCTCGGCCTCCTTGGTGATGTCGCGGAAGACGGCCACCGTGCCCAGCAGCTCGCCCTCAGGCAGGTAGACAGGAGCGAGGCTGCCTCTGATCGTCTTCTCCCCCAACTCGAAGGTAGATTGCAGAAAGCCAGCCCCGGCGGGTGATGTCGCACCCGGCAAGGGCCTGTCCTGAGCGTAGTCGAAGGGACCCTTCTCCTGAAACAATCCCTTGTAGACTTTGCTGATGCCACGTCCGATGAGCTCAGTCCGAGGGGTCTCGAAAATGCGCTCGGCGGCGGCATTGGCCATAATCACTCGCCCCCGAGCGTCGGCTACCACCACCCCATCGGCGATGGACTCCAGGATGGCCTGTCGTTGGCTGGCCTCCTCCTGGCGGGTGCGTAACAGCTCGCTCACGTGCTGATAGAGACGGGCATTGGCTATGGCTGCCGTTGCCTGAGAGGCCAGAGCCTCACAAAGGCGGCCATCATCCTGAGTGAAACGCCGCTTGGTGCGAGAGTTGCTGAGGATGATGACCCCCAGGCTTTCGTTTTTGTGCACCAGCGGCTGGACGATGAAAGGACCCATCTCCACACTGCCTAGCAAGGCGTGCAGGGCCAGCAGTTGCGAACTCTCTTCCATTTCCTGAAAGATGATCTGCCGCCGCCGTCGGATAGCGTGCTCAATGAGATGATGACGGCTCAGGGAGAAACAGATATCGCTGGCTTCCCAGTCTGGACGACCCAGGGGATCGTAACCGGCGAGGACGCGCATCTGATCGCCCGACGATGGTTCCAACAAGGCAATGACCCCATAATCGGCATTAGCCCCCAGAGCAATGCTGTCAACGACCCGCTGCAGTACCTCGGCCAGATCGAGGGAAGCGTTGACCATCCGACCGGTCTCCAGGAGAGTGCTAAACTCCTCCCTTTGACGCAGTGACTCTTTGCTGATGGTCTGCAAGTCTTGCACATAAGAGCTCAACTCGGAGCGCAACTCCTCACTGCTGGCATCCAGTTCAGCGTGGACGGAGCGGTAGACGACCACAGTCAGAAGCGGATAAGCCACCAGCGTAGCCAGACGCTCCCAACCAGCGACATGGGGAAGCTCAGGGGGATAGAGCAGTTGCAAGAGATGGCCAGCCAGCAGGCAGGCGAAAGCGCTAAGCAGTATATCTTGCTCCTCGCTCTTGCGCCGCATAAGGACCAAACAGGCCAAACCCAGCAGGAGAATCTGCCAACATTCCCACAATATCACCTGCCAGTGACGGCTATAGTCAAGGGTGGAATCGAGGCTGAAGGCCGACCACCATAGAGTAGTCAAAAGGAGACTCATGGCTGTGGCCGCTGAGAGATTGACGAGGAGAAAAATGGAGGAGACCCTGGTATCTAGATGGAGGGTGGGCAAGACGAAAGCCCAGCAAAGGAGGATCACAGAGGCGGTGTCAAAAAAGCGTTCCAGAGGAGGCGCCAGGGCAGCGAAAGTGAGGAACCCCGTCTGAGCCAGCAAGGCTAAAGCCACCAATACCCCTCTGGCCAAAAGCAGGCCCCCGAAGGCGATGATGAAGCGGCTGAGCCCCTGGCGGGGAACACGTCGCCACTGGCCCAAAGCCATCCCCAGGCTGGCCTCGATGGTAAAGAGAGTGATCAGATGATAAACCAGCCCGCCAGGAGGACGGCTCAACTGAGCAATAAGATCAAAAATGACAGACATTGCTACCCACCTTCACCACTGTTGCAGTACAGGCGGTACAAGGCAATCCTCAATCGGGCCTTGGCAGCCGATCCCTCAAGGCCGTGGCCTCGGCAATGATCTCCTCCAGAAGCTTCCTGATTCCCCACCCTCGCCGGGGCTCAAAGGTATCCAAATGCTCAGCGTCTATCTGCCGCAGTTGATCCCGTATCGCCCGCAGGATAGGGCGTGGGTCCAGGAGCCTCTCCTCAGCCGGGACGGCGGCCCGCCGGGCCATAGCAGGCCCTTCTACGCTCAGGGCAGGGACCGGCTCAACGGCAGCAGAGGGAGCGGCGACGGGCGGTTCGACTGCGCCTGTCCTGAGCTTGTCCTGAGCGAAGTCGAAGGGCGGAACCAAAGGGCTGACCACAGGCGGCGAAAGCAGAGAAGCGACGGCCCTTTCGACATCCTGCCCCTCCTCAACGGCCTGCACCATCTCCACCACCTGGGCTGTGGTCAACTCCCGGGCCAGCACCTTCTCTTCCAGAAGTTGTCTGTCCTTCTCTTCAGGCAGCCGGGCGATGAAGCGGGCCTGCCGGATGGAATCGGGGCGCTCCCTGACCATGGCCTTCACATCCTCCGGAGCCCCGAAGAGAGCCAGAGCATCCTGCACCCAGCTTTTAGGCTTACCCGTCCGCTTGGCGATTTCCCTGACGCTCCAGCCCAAATTCTGGTGCATCTGGCCGACGCTGGCTGCCTCCTGAAGGGGCGTCAGGTCCTCGCGCTGCACGTTCTCCACTAGGGCGATGACCAGCATCTGTTGGTCATCCCAGTCATCGTGCAGGTAGACGGGCAGGCGTTCTATCCCCGCCTCCTTGGCCGCCAACAGACGGCGGGAGCCATAGCCCAACTGCACCCGTCCCTCCAGCAGCCGGCCATCGAGGGCTCCGATGAAACCGTGCTCCCTCATCGAAGCCACCAGGTCCTCCACTGCAAAGTCCTGGCGGGGGTTGAAGGGATTGGGATCAATGTCTTCAATCAGAACGTCGTGCAGAGTAGCCCTCTCCCGGATCCCTATCAGTCTCTCCAAGGCCTCGCTCTCCACGAGGATTTCGCCGGTGATGGTCGGTTTCTTAGGCATTTGTCAACTCCTCAGCCAGCTTCCGATAGGCGAGCGCGCCACGGCTGCGGGGGGCGTAGAGGAGCACGCTCTTGCCGGCCGCAGTGGCATCGGCCAAGTCAACATTCTGCGGGATCTCGGTCTCGAAAACGGGGATTTTCCGGCTGATGGTACTTCGCGCCACGTCCACCACCTGTTGGCTGTGGACGGTGCGGCGGTCAACCATGGTTAAAAGCACTCCCCGGACCCGCAGCCCATAGTTCAGGTCGCGCTGCACCAGGGCGATGGTGCGAAAGAGGGTATTGACTCCCTTCATAGCCAGGTAGGCCGCCTGGAGGGGGACAATGGCGTAGTCGGCCGTGGCCAGGGCATTGATGGTCAGAAGTCCTAAATAAGGTGGACAGTCTATCAAAATAAAGTCGTAGCGGTCTCTGATGGGCTCCAGCAGCCGATGCAGGCGCCGCTCCCGGTTAATGGCTGACATTAGGTCTGCGTCGGCCTGACTGAGCTCCAAATTGGAGGGCACGAGATCAAAGCCATCCTCTCCCGCTGATAGGATACATTCTTCCAGAGAGGGTCTGCTTTCGCCGCCTGGCTCCAGGTCTATATCAAAGTCTATTATGAGGTCAGCGCCTTCCCTACTTGTCGCCCCCACCCCGTTTATCCGCAGAGAGGCAGAGAGGGCAGACCAGACCGTCTTGCCCTGCTTGTCGGGATTGAGGCCGCAGTGCAACGTGGCATTCCCCTGGGGGTCCAGGTCCACCACCAGTACTCGTCTGCCAATTTCTCTCAGAGCAGCTCCTAGATTAACAGCGGTGGTCGTCTTGCCCACTCCACCCTTCTGGTTCACAATAGCATAGACAGTCATCTTCTCTTCCTGATTTTCGATTTTATGACTTTATGACTTTATGAAATCACAAAGTCTTCTCTTAAGAGCCCTCAAGTCGGTCACCGTCTCATCGAGCAGGGTCGAGCCGTCTTCATGGATCAGGTCAGCCAGGACCTCTATAGCCAGTCCCACCAACTCGCTCCTGTTCACGCTGAAGTGACGTTTGACCGAGAGGTGAAGCTCACCCAGGGTTTGGGTTTCCTCCGTGGTAAGATGAACGGTAGTCGGCTTCCGCTTGATTCTTTTAGGTGGCCGCCCCAGGCGGGGTTTTTCCCTTTGCCGGAGTTCCTCTTGCAAGTCATAGAGCCTGGCAAAAGTGGCGGCTCTTTCATTCTTCTCCTTGGCCACTTCAGCTTAACTCCTCTATAACCCTTCTGACTAGGCCCTCGCCAATGATACTGACTCCATCCACCAGGGCCAGGGGCAACACGTTCAGGCCAACGACGCAGACATCGCGGGGCATACCTTTGCTAAAATCGTAGATGGCCTCCAGCGCCTCGGCGGTGAACAGGGGGTCCCGACGGCCGGCGACCATAACCCTGAAGTTGATCATGTTGGCCGTGTCCAGGGGATCCAGGGGCTCGATGGTCGAGCGGGTGGCAATGCGTGAGTCCAGGGCCCGCTTTAGACGAAGCTTGTTGCGCAATTCGTTCTGGCCCAGGATGACAATCTGGATCAACTTCTGGGTATTGGTCTCAAAGTTTAACAATTGCCTGATCAGCTCAAACTGGGGGCCTACAAGCCCCTGGGCCTCATCAATGATGAGCAAACAGTTCTTGCCTTCCTCAAACACCCTGAGCAGGAAAGCTTCCAGAGCATTGAGTTGGGCGAATTTGGAACGTTTTGGAGAGAGGGCGAACTCAGCACAGATGCCCTTCAGAAACTGAAATTCGGAGGGGTAAATGGGAGTGGGAATGTAGGCCGTCACAAAGTCCCGGCGGTCTCGATAGATCTGGAAGAGCCGTCGGGCCAGGGTGGTCTTGCCCACTCCGACATCGCCAAAGATAACCGAGATCCCCTGGCGCTGCTCGATCACATAGGTGACCTTGCCCAGGGTAGCTTTGTGCTGGAGCGAGATATAGAAGTAACGGGGGTCAGGGGAAAGAGAAAATGGGGGCTCCACAAGGCCCAAAGGACTAAGGTCAAGCATGCTATCTCTCCCATCAGATTCTGTCACCACTGTTGTGTTACAGGCTAATTATACCACTATAGTCTTAAAATTGCAAGTGGTTTCTTGACTTGGGAGCTAATTTGTGGTATACTTACAGAGGAAAAAGGGTACCGGAGCGGCCACTCCGATACCCCCTGTGGGGAGCCCTTGGGCAGAGATAGGAATTCGGCACCCATCGTCAGAGCGTCCCCTTCGTTCGTTATTTATCTTACCATAAAATGTATTCATTGTCAACAGACAAGCACGGGCCTTTCATTTTCAAGCGAGCCACCTGCGACGGTAACCGTTCAGACCTCCGAGGTTCTAGCTAGTTTCTGTCTGGAAAGAAAGTAGGGCAGGTTTCCATACCTGCCTACAGCGCTACGGAGTTTCCAGCGGCGGCTATGGAAAGCCGCCCTACGGAGTTTCCAGACAAGAACTAGCTAAAGATTCAGAGCGGTTGAAGCAAGAGCACCAGGCAAAAGTGCCAAGAAAGCACATACCATTGAAACCCCGAAGGTCTTCAACCGTTTCGCCCGACACTTGAATGCTTACGCCAAGCCACCAGAGTTTGAAAGCACCACTATTGCGGTACAGGCGATGACAGCCGAGCAAATCTGGCAAGCAACCCTGAGAGAACTCCAACTCCAGATGACGAAAGCCACCTTCGACACCTGGGTCAAAAATACGCGGGCCATCTCTCACGAAGACGGGATTTTCGTCATCGGAGTCCCTAACGCCTTAGCCAGGGACTGGTTGGAGAACCGCCTCTTGACCACCGTAGAACGGACGTTGGTGGGCATCATCGGCCACCCCGTGGAGGTCGAATTCGCCGTGCTGGAGGAGCGCATACCGGCTGAATCACAGGGACGGTGGCCAGCCGCGGTGAGTCAGCAGGAGGGAGAGCAGTTAGCCCTCGAACCGATCTACACTACCGCCGCTTCGGCTATCATCCGCCCGGAACTCAACGTGGCCACCTCCCTCTACTCCGTCCAAAAGTGGCTGCCCCTCCTGGGCGTGCAACGCTGGACCCTGATCCAGGTCCTCCGCTGCCTGTGCGTCCACTCCCCCCGCCGCCCAGATGGCACCAAATGGGTCACCACCACCTGGAAAGAACTGGCCGACCTCCTGGATGTAGACCGGCGCACCATCGGCCAGTGGCTGGCCCACGAACCCATCCCCGACCAAAAGCCCTGGCATCGCCTCGTTCCCTCCCCCGGTGAGGAAATAGCCTATCTGGGGTACTTTATCCCCCGCCTGAAGTACGCCTACGTCCACCAGGACGACGTCACCCGTCGCCAGGGCTTTGTGCTAGAAATCCTCATGGAGGACCCCCTGGTGCCAGCCGACCAGGCCCTGATCGCTCAAAGCCCTCAAAGGGGAGCCTATTACGCTCCCGTAAAGTCGCAAAATCTGACTTTACTTTCGGAAAGCGTAAAGTCCCAAAATATCACTTCACGCCCTGACGTAAAGTCAGTAGGGCCGACTTTACGGTCGGACGTAACGTCAGAGAATCTGACTTTACAAAGTCGTAAAGTCGCAGAACCTGACAGGAACGTTAAACAACTAATAGTGTATATCACCAATGAACTGAACCTAAAGCTAACAAGCAACCGGCGGATTCGCCGGGCATTGAAGCCTGTGGTGGCTATGTCTGAAGCGATTCTTGACGACTATCACTCCACAGCCATGCTTTACAAGGTATTGCTTGCGCTTTACCCCGATCACCTGGATATTTTTCTTCAGGCTATTGATGAAGCCGTAGGCATTGGTGAGGCCAACAGTGAGGCCAATCTCGGAGCGTTGTTTGTCAACATTCTGAAGGAGCTCACTACTGAGGCGGGAATTGATCTGGGATTCAAAAGCGGTTAATTCGCTACTCCGTTGATACAGTTTGTGCATGGCTCAATCATGCGCTGTATTGCAGGCATCTCCGCGCTTTGTTTTCCCTCTTGAAATTTGGCCTGGAATGTGATACAATGGGTACAAGGTAAACCAATTGAACAACAGCCGAGGCGTTGGCCTGCCCTGGGTCGGCGGTGCCCGCTGTGCCGAGGAGATGGAGTGTCACTTCTTGGCCAGCACGGAGCTCGACGAAAAGCTCAAGCGACACCCGGATATCTTGAAAGAGTTCTTCCACATAGAGGCACCGGCCACGCCAGCTTTTCTACTTGAGGACTATCTGGTTCAAGAAGCGGAGCTAGAGCGCTTTCAGAGTAGCTTCGTTCCACCAGACAAAGACCTCGTTACACAGGCCCAACAAATTCTCAGCGAACATCGCCTGCTGATTATCAAGGGGCCAATGGGAATCGGCAAGCGGTCACTGGCGCTGCATCTAGCCAGCACCATCGTGCCCGATCAAGCTCCGAAAATCATTCGCACACGGCGCTTTACGCTGGTTTCAGAGTTAATGCGAGTTACGGATAGCGTCATCCTCATGCCAGATTTCTTTGGCCTGTTTCGGTTCGAGCGGACGGAGGTAGAAGACGAGATCCCAAGCATTGACAGACTCTGCAGCAGCAACTTTGTTATCCTGACTACAGGCGAAACCATCTGGCAGAAGATCTGGGATGTCTACCTTCAGCAAGCCCTCGAACGTGGGCGTATTTCCCCGGATCAACGAGACTGGGTGTCGAAGGCCTTAAAGGACCGAGCCCAATCGTCTCTGGTATGGCCTGCAAAGCTGAAGGTTCCGCTAACTATCAAACGCTTCATAGACGGAAGACTCCCGCAGGCTACTACCAAAGCAGATGCTATCCGCGTGCTCAAAGAGATCGTTAGTCTCGAGGCTGAACTCCGGGATTGGTTCTTCGGGTTGGGACGGAGTGAGCAATCGTTTGCTATGATGTTAGGAATATTCAATGGCCTCGAACGAGGCCGCTTCTGGCAGCTCTACATGGAGGCGATTCACACACTGAGGTCATTGGATCCGAACCTGGCTGCCGAGCCGCTGACGATCCTTGTCGAAAGAACACAGCCCTATGTCAGCGCGAATGGGACGGTTCAGTTCAGTCATCCGAGTTATCAGCAAGCGATCCTCACCATCATCGCCCAGAGCTACCGTGAGTACTTCCTAGAGCTGTTGCCGGTTTTTGAGAGGAAAACGATACCGCGTCCTGAGGATACTCTCCATGGTCTGGAGGAGTCATATGAGCTGAGAGTCGCCGTCGCCGTTGCCCTAGGGGAGGTTGGCAAAGAGAGACTAGACGATATCATTCCTTTGCTCGAAAAATGGGCAGCACACCGTGATGCGCGCGTGAGAGGAGCGGTAGGTATTGCACTGAGTCAGGTTGTCCAGAATAGAACGAGAGTCCGCCCTATTCTGAAACTCCTACACGATTGGGCGCGAGACTTCCCTGATGGCTATTTCAAGCGGTGGACCGCGGCGGCAGCACTGTGGCGCATTGGGCAAATTGACCTGGACCTGGCGTTGCCAGAGCTGAGCAGGCTTGCTGGCGATTCTCATGAACGTGTTCGTGCAGCAGTAGCCTACGGTGCGATAAGGCTAGGCAGGAAGAACGCTGAGGAGATGGCACCCATAGTTCAGAGTTTAGGTGGTGATGAAGACCAGTATGTTCGTCTTCAAGCCGCTGATGCTGTGCGTGCCATGTGGCGGAGAGACAGGGCTACTGTTACAGACATATTGGACAAGTGGGCTGGCAGCGAAAACCCGAACGAATTGTGGACTGCAATGTGGGTGGCAGTATCAATGCCCCAGCTATCTCAGGAAACCAGGCTAAACGTCTTGGCACACACATTATCTTATGCGCCGGAGATCTTCTCATCGGTCGCTCTCCTTGCGGCGCGTGAGGGCAGATGCGACCTTAGTGACACTTTTCAATTGTGCGAGCATCTTTTCCAGAGCGATCCGGATGCTGCTGTAGAGCCATTGGCCGATATCCTTGCGGCCTGTGCAGAGTCTGCCCCTGAAGGTACATGGGAAGTCGTGCGTAGGTGGGCGGAGTACGGGGATCCCCGCTTCCGCGTATTAGCAGCTTCTTTCCTAGGGAGTGCTTGGCCTATATACGGTGAAACGATCATAAGTCTGTTGCAAGAGCTCGTAAACGACAAAGAACGCAGAGTTCAATTGGCAGCAAAGCGTGTCCAAGCTGAAATGGCGCGGCTACATATGCCCGTTCTCAGATCTCGCTTGTCTGAAGCTACAGGTCGGCGAGGGCAAATCGTAGGGCGATTGCAATGGCTAGAGGCACGCCTTAGTGAGGGTGCTAGCTCGGCGGACGTTGGCCAGGCTATCGTCTTAGCGTTATGTACGGCGGTGCTTGGCTTCATATGGTGTGGATGTCTGGGAAGCCTTTTTGCACCAAGGGATGAACGCAGTAGTCTACTGGCAATAGTCTTTCTTGTCGCGGTGGGCCTCGGAGTTGCCACGTATTACAGGGTGTTGAATCGGTTGCAGCGAAAGAAAAAGCAGCTTGTAGCCGAACGAGGAGAGCAGTATGAGCTCGAAATGGCCAGCCTTCGGGAGCAGATGGCTGAGCTCGACACAGAGATTGCCAACACTAAAGCTCAGATAGTCGTCTTGGAAAAGTGTTCGAAGTAGTAGTTGGGAGAGCATAGGCGTTGATCAGCTCTCTCTTGAACTAACAGTTCAGGCTAGGGCTTTGCGTAACAAGGCAGGAATCAGGAAGAGGGGGCTGTCGCTCCGACTAACTCCAGCTCCGAAGCAAAAGTCCTCTGGGACCGAACCGGAGGACTTTTCTCATCCAAGGCAATTTGTCTTGTCCAAAGGTTTGAGGCGTGGTATAATGATCTTGCTTGGAAACAGAATTCAGCTCAGACACGAGGGAGATCGAGTGTGGAGGAAATAACGATGCTCATCGAACAAATAGCCCAAAAATTGGAAACCGAGCCTCAAACCCTGGAGCGCGATAGTTTGAGACTCTATGTGGAGAGAAAGATAAGGGTCATTGAATCGGAGCTGCTCCGATTAGCTCACAAATATGGTGTCCAAAACGTCACCGAACTCGATGAGATGATCAGGCAGGGTAAGTATCACGAAGACGAAGCCTTTGAGGACTATTTTGAATTCGACAGTTTGGAGAGTGAAAGGGACACACTGGTAAGCGTTCTGGAGAGCCTATAAGTGGCTACACTGGATGAGATCCGTCGTATCGCTGAAGTCGAGTTTGCTTCTATCGTGACCGATGCCGAAGTGATGGGCGTCAAGCTCAGAATCATTCTCACCGATACCAGCTACGTGGACGTTTGGGTGTCCAAGAAACTTGAGAACAGATTTGGGTTCCATTGGGAGAGAGGTCATCTGGATGGGACCATCTATCGGTATGACAACTTTCCTGATACAGATTGGAAGCACATCTCGACTTATCCCTTCCATTTTCACAATGGCGCGCAGGATGCCGTTGAAGCTCCCTCTTTCAGCCAGGACGTGATTCAGGGATTCCGTGACTTCATGGGCTTTGTGGAAGCCAAGATGGTGGGTGGAGGGTAGTCGCTGTTTGAGGTGACCGAAACAAAAGCCCTCTTTGAGAGGCGAAACCTTGCTAGAAGACACGATTGAAACGCTCCCGGTAGCCTTCCTTAGCCAGGGCTGCCATAGCCCGCAGGCCATCATCAACGCCGGAGAGGGGCGTCCTGAGGATACGGGCGGCCTTGGTGGTGTCAAGGCTCAACCGCTTGGGCGTGAAGGCCGCTTGAGGGGTGCTGTCAAAAGGGATGGAGCGGATGCCTGCCTCTGGCAGCCCGAAGGTTTGCGCCAGCCTTTGGGCAAATTCGTACCGGCTGAGGAGTTCAGGCCCGGCCACGTGGATGGTCTCGTTCAAAGGGTCTTCTATCTCGATCAGCTCAAAGATGGCCGCCACGAGCTCATTGATGAAAATGAACTGGCGGTATTGGTCGTGGTACATGTTCAGCTCTCGGCTCTCGGTTCGTTGTTGCAGCCCACGCAGAATCCATTCGGCCATGCTTTCGGTATAGCGGGAGCTCCAGCCGTACATCACCGTGGTGCGGACGATGGCGAAATCCTCGCTTCCAGTGCGAACCAGTT
>Ga0315310_10000940_pt1 | contig 18350 bp, 15 predicted proteins | sample TDP5_MG_FD_203630 | JGI IMG/M metagenome (GOLD analysis project Ga0315310, IMG submission 203630) | Freshwater sediment microbial communities from Lake Towuti, South Sulawesi, Indonesia - TDP5 | ecosystem: Environmental > Aquatic > Freshwater > Lake > Sediment | place: Indonesia: South Sulawesi... | reverse complement strand
AGGTTTCTGCCAAACCATGTAAAGGTGAAGGAATACATTGAAAATAGTAGAATCGGGAAGCCCATTTTCGCCAAAGCTCAGCTGATTGCCACTGGTCCCTATGAAGTGTCTGAGACCTCAATTGCTCATGAGGCAGAGAAAAGGATGGGTTGTCTTTTCGACTTAGGTGCGCACCTCGCCGACCTAATGATTTGGATGTTCGGGAAACCATCGTATGTTTCCGCTTACCTTTCAACACATGTGCCCGAAGTAAGAGTGGACGACTCAGCCTTGGTTTCGTTGAACTTTGAATCTGGTCTCATTGGAGAGATTTCGGTCGCATGGGCGCCAATATTTAACTATGGCGCAATAGAGGGAAGTAGACAAGTACAGGTCACTGGGACGAAGGGCATTCTAGAATCGGATATTTTCGGTCCTTCTTTCCAATTCTACAGCACCAATTCTCTGTCGTGCAAGATCAAGGGAAAAATCAAGCTGACACCTGGTAGATTCGATCCGAAAATTCCGTTTCAAGCACTAAGCTGGTCATACAAGAGAGAAATTGACTATTTCTTAGAGTCGGTTGCTCGGAACAAGGCTCTACAAATCACGGGTGAAGAGGCACGAGAATCGCTCAGGTTGATACTCGCTGCTTATGACTCATATAGGACTAAATCTGTGGTTTCGTTGAGTTGAAGGGCATGGGACCTCTAGTTTCTATTGTGAGAGCAGAAGAGGAGACTGCTAAGAGTGCGACACAGAAATCTATAGAGCTGATAGATGGATTGAGCGATTTAACTGGAAAGAGAAATGTTTCAATAAAACCGAATCTCTGCAGGCCACGTTCTTCTCAAGCAGGGTACACAACCGATCTGACTATAGTGGAAGCTGTAATTGAGAACATAAATAGGATTTCTCGATGCAATATTCAGGTTGTTGAGACAAACAACTCCGAGGCGAGTGCAGACGAGACTTTCAGAAGACTGGGCTACATAGACCTTGAGAAGAAATATCCAAATGTCAAGTGTAATAATCTGTCAAAAGACGAAAAGCTAAAAGTCACCTTGGATGGAAGAATCTTTCGAACCTTAGTTGTCCCTGAAAGTATGGTTTTTTCTGACTACATAATAAACGTGGCCAAGCTGAAGATGCATGCTGATTATTATTACACTGGAGTGTTGAAAAATGCTTATGGTTTTGTGCTTTCTCGGGAGCGGAGGCTGCAATATCATGGGTTTATGCATGAAGTGCTCACAGACTTGAATATGTTTTACAAACCTGACCTTTCCATTATCGATGGTATAATGGGAATGGAAGGATTTGGGCCTGTCGAGGGAAAGCCAAAACATATAGGAGTTGTAATCGCAAGCAAGGATCCTGTTGCCGCTGACAGTGTCGCCGCAGAAATCGTGGGGATTGAACCGTCTAAGATCAAATACCTGAGATGCGCCGAAAAAAATGGGATTGGAAGAACCAGCGACATTGAAGTAGTCGGGTCTAGTATAGAAGAAGTAAGGACGAAGTTTGATTTTATTCCTCTCAAATGGTATCTTCTTGGGAGAATATCTCTAAGTCTTCAGAGAACTTCAAGACGGTTATCTAGTCTAGGAAGGATGCTCAGTCTGACAAGGAGCGCCATGTCGACTATAGGGTATTCCGAATTGAGTAGCAGGTTATCCATGTCTGATCTGCTAAGGCTCGCGAGAGATGCAACATTCAAGATAGAGGATTAACATCGCCAGCATGAGATCACGCGTTTTGTAACTCTTTTGGGAACTTCGTTGCCATTTCGAGATTCTCTTGCCGATGGTTCCTCAAGCTTCCTATTTGGTTACGGATTCCTGCGTGCTCATTTAGCGCGCTGAGAGGTCACACATACAGTAAGCGCAAGTAACACCAAGCTGATGATTGGTTTTAACTATCGATCTCTGCCGAATCATAGCAACGAAAGGGTTCATAGATGCGCGCGCGTTGACTTGTTAAAGAGCTAATCGGGCTGTGTACTGTCGTGCAAGTCGTTTTAGAGATGGATCACTATGAAGCTTGTTTATGCCCATGACGGACTTGACTTCTACGATTCATTGTTTGTGGAGTCACTGAAACAAGAGTATGAAACTTGTGTCGTCACGTTTAATCCAAACCCAAACCAAATCCCTGAAGGAATACCAATAATAAAAATGCCTGACTTGGTTCCCCCAATAGGCTTACACCCATTTGATACAGCCCGAAAGCACATCCTCACACTGGCAAGAGCTGCAGCGTTCAAGAAATGCATATCAAAGTTGAATGCGGATGTGATAATTGGATGCTGGGCAACCACCTATGGGGTTTATGCAGCCTTTTCAAATCATCATCCTTTTGTCCTTTTCGTATGGGGCTCAGACGTGCTAAGATTTCCCAAGTTTGTCATTTTCAGGGTCTTAGCGAAGTACGCTCTTGAAAAGGCAGATGTCGTTGTTGTTGACTGTGATTTTCAGAGGAAGGCTGTCAAAAGGCTCGGCTGCCGAAGTAGCAAGATACTGGCTTTTCCTTGGTATGATCCAAGCTGTTTCGCGACTGAAGTTAAGCGGAAATCTGAGGTTAGGGTCGAACTTGATTTTTCTGAAGATGATTTTGTCATAATAAGCACTAGGAGACATAATCCCATCTATGGAGTAAGTTACTTGATTGAAGCAATTCCCCTGATTCTAAGGAGAGAGCCAAGAGCCAAGTTTCTGATTCTGGGAGAGGGTCGATTCACTTCACACTTTCGAAAAAGAACAATGAAACAAATCGATGAAGGCAGCGTAAAATTTCTTGGAAACGTTCCACATAAAGATGTGGCTAAATACCTTAACATTTCAGACGTTTACGTTTCAACATCACTTTCTGATGGAACTTCTGCCTGCTTGTTAGAGGCAATGACGTGCTCGCTGCCTTCAGTGGTTACCGACATTCCTGCAAATAAGGAATGGATTCTGGATGGGTGGAATGGTTGTTTGATACCAACAAGAAACGTGCCTCACTTGGTCGAGAAAGTAGTTTGGATGGCTGAGAAAGAGGAAACTAGACTGGAAATTAGTAAAAATGCCTTAGAAACCATAAGAACAAAAGTTAATTGGCAAAGAAGTATGAAAACCTTGAACGACACAATAATGCGATGCTATAATAAAGTGCCGCACTAAGACATTGCGCGTGCACTTGGGTGAAAAGTGAGAAGAAATGCTATCATTTATTGCCGAATTAATGCGTTTCTTTGGCATGTACTTACCATCACAAAGCATGCGTATTGCAATGTATCGCAAGGCTGGGATTCGCATTGGTAGGGTGCTTGAATTCGGTGGTACGATTTTTCAAGTATCAATTTTAGTAACCTAATAGAAATCGAAGATGGTGCTCTTTTAGCAGGTCAAATTCAACTGATTTCACATTGTTATTTGTTTGGACAGATTTCAGAGATCTATGGCTCGAAAAGCGAGCGCTAAGTTCAACACGACATCCAATCATAATGTATTAAGTCGAATCGTAAAGCTAGGACGTATTTAGGAGTCTTTTGGTAAAAAATGCTGATAGTACTAGTACATTAGCGATTACAGAAGTCCTAGAAGTGGTGAATCCATTTGCGCGAGCGAATCCATTTTAAATCGAACTATAAGAGACCTAGAAGAGATCTATTAGAATGGGAATGGAAATCCAGAGGAAAAGGAACGCAAAAAGATGAGCTTAGAAGAGAAAGGCTTGTGTGGCACTTGATCTCGTTAGGTACCATGAATGCAGAGTCTAAAGTGCTCTCTATTGGTTGTGGTACGGGATATTATGAATTGATCGTAAGAAGATACACAAATCGTTTGTTTTGCCTTGACATTTCAAAGGAGATGTTGCAGATCTGCAGAATGAGAGGTTTGAGCAATCTGGTCCGCGGAAGTTCACTGTGTTTACCCTTAAAATCTGATATTTTTGATTGTGTGTATGCTCTCTCCATAAGTCCCATTGCGAATGTTTCAGCAACCGAATATTCCAGAGCACAAACCGTGCACGAAATGAAACGCGTGGCAAGAAAGGGCGGCAAAATTGTAACAGGAAACGCCACAATTCTTTGGAAACAAATCACGGGTCTGCTCAGGCATGGGAATCCAAATTATGACAGGTTTGGAGTGTCGCCAGATGAAGTCAAGAAGTCATATAAACAAAACGATCTGGGATTTTTGAAGTTATTGATACTTCCTTCAATACCATATATGATCCAAAGAAGAATAGGATACCAACGAATAGACCGCATCATATCGCGGTTGCTTCTCAATAGACTTGGACCTATGGCGTTTGTATCAGGGGTTAAGGATAGCCAGTTCGCAACGTAGCGCTATATTTCAGGTAGTGTTTTCTGTAATTCTACAATCATGAACTGTGCATCTTCTATTGTCATTTGGGCGCGCGACTCGGATAAGCATGCTACTACATGCAAGTCATTCTAGAGGTGCATTATTATGAAACTAATACCTGCTATGCGCATGACGGGTGTGAATTTCACGATGCGCGCGTTAGAATCCAACGATGTTTTCATACTTTGACTGATGCCGATTAGGCGTAGTTAGAGGATGCATAGCGCGCGCTATGTATTGGGAGGCTTTAGGAACTCTGGTGTGTGCACATGAAAGTCAGCACTAGGAAGAACGTAGAGAGTTCGAGTCTAAGAAAAATTAGAATCTTGTGGTTGAGCGGTCTAGTTTTCGGTCGTGACACAGTAACGTCTCGGACAGAAATAACGCGTGCGCTTTCCCAACTTGATGCCGAAGTTTACCTTTTCGGTATCTCTTCGCGAGGAAATCGCCCAGAAGAATCGGGCGAGCATTTTGTCCTTTTTCCGATGAAATTCGTCCCGATGATTACTCAGGGATTGTATTCTTTGGCGCTGTTTTTCTCAATGCCTTTCTATGTGGCTATGAAGAATCCGGACTACGTCATCACTGGTCCAGATACCTCAACAATAATCGGTTGTGCTCTAAAGTTATTTTTTCCACGAGCGAGATTCAAAGTGGTGTTAGATATCAGAAGCACACCCTTGAAGGGTCCGATGACATCAGAGCCTAAAAGAGGCACATCACACCAAGAGCGCATGAGGCTCTTATTCTCGCTTTCGCTCAGTCTAGCCAAGAAAAAGTTTGATGGAATGACGATAGTAACAGAACTCATGAAGAAAGAAGTCTGTGAGCGGTTTAATGTAGACCCTGACTTTGTTGGCGTGTGGACTGGTGCCGTATCCACGAGCATCTTCAACCCAAGGAATTTCGACAAAAAAGAAATCAAAAGGAGCCTAGGATTAGGAGATAAATTTGTGATTTTCCATCATGGATCAGTGCGAGTGCAAGGACTTGTTGAAACCTTCAAAGCTCTAGGATTGCTGAAGACGAAACACCAAGATCTAGTTTTATTTCTGCTTGGTGAGCCTGCCTTTCCTGATTTCTGGAACAATCTGGCCAAAGAACTGTATATACAGAACAATGTGATATTCCATGAAAAAGTGCGATATGCAGATGTTCCAAGGTTTATTGCAATGTCGGATCTGCCAATAGTCCCGTTGCCTGATCTGCCCAACTGGAGGAATCAATGCCCTCTAAAACTTCTTGAGTATCTTGCTATGGAAAAGGCAGTTATGTTGACGGACATTCCAGCCAATAGAGAAATAGTTGGGAAACGCGAGTGTGGGATTTACATTTCGTCAGTTGATCCAGAGGAAATTGCACAAGCGATCACTTACGCATATCGTAACCGAGATAGCTTAGGCAAATGGGGGAAGGTTGGGAGAGCAATAGTCGAAGACAAATATACCTGGGAAAAGGTTACGAAAGAATTGCTCGACTATCTTTTACGCCTCCAACCTTCATGAATGCAATGCCCTGGTTGCGTGAAGAAGCTCGCGCTATAAAACACAAGCGTTTTGTATGTTGCGTTTGAGACATTATTGTTTGGAGAGAGACAACCTTGAAAGGAAACCGCAAATATCTTATAAACCATAAGATGACCCTCGAATTAAGTGACTGAGTATTATGGATTGAATGGAATTGGATGATACTACAGTCATTGAAAGAGTAGCGCGCGTGCTAATGTACGGGGATTCGCAAGAGATTTATGCAGTTAAAGAATTAGACCGCAGACTATCTCGACCATTTATTAAACCGTTCTTTACAACTTGCGATGTAGGAGGAGGTAACGGAGTTGACGCTATACCTTTTGCATATCTAAGCGATTCCTCTTTCCTTCTGGAAAAAAATAAGGAAGCACTTAGCATTGCAAAAGACACTGCAGCAAAGCTAGGCGTGAAATCGAAAATGGTTTTCGTAAGATGCTCCGCGCTGAACCTGCCCTTCAAAAATGAAGTTTTCAACTTAGTTTCATCGTTCTCAGTTTTAGACCATGTTCCAGGTGAAAAATCGCATCAATTAGCAATAGATGAAATGGCAAGGGTAACTTGCAACTTTGGATACGTTGTGGTGACAGTGCCCAATAAGCTGTTTATCGTTGGAGTTATTGCAAGAAAAATAATCCAACTTATGGGAAACCCTGGTATGGAGAAACATTTCGCACCAAAAGAAATAGAGAGAACCATGCTTTCTGTGGGACTCAAACCATTGTTTTTTGATGCTAAATATCCGACTAAGATTGACAAGTATATTGTAGGTTTCCATTTACCTAAATTCATGATGGCGGTACCAGCCATTATTCTTCAACCGTTCATACGGATATGTGAAAGGATTTTTTTCCAACTAGAAAAGGGTCCTTTCAGAAAGTGTGGGGCAAGAATGGGGTACACAAGCCAGAAAAGAAGCACCTAGGCAAAAGAGCAAAAGCGAAAAATGTTATCAGCTTCAATGTGACTTGTTGTGCTCGGTCCATGCGACTCCAGCACTGAACTGAGAATGACTTTTCTTGCGCGCGCCGTCTTTTCGGCAGTGATTAGTCTTGCTGTGGCTTCTTATCAGGAGCTTGGAGAGAGCGCTACGGTATGTCATCCTAAAGTTCAATATCATCAAGCCATTCTCTATTGGCTGCGCGCGTCTACCCAGGGTTGAAGGTGTTCGTAGCTATGTTAGCTATCCAAGCTGTGTTATCTGTGTACACATAGTCCGCATTTGGTACACTTCCACAATTGCCAGCGGAGCCTTTCCAATAACCATTAAAGGTGTTGTATCTCCCGTATCCTCCGCAGCCTGAAATCCAATAAATTGCATGTTGGGTAGCTTCTACATCGAGGTAGAGAGTGTTGTATCTTGCTTCCTGTGTTTCAGTCATTGGGTCGTCCCAACCAGCGAAAACAACACCATGTTGACAGTTTCTCGCCTTCAAATAGATTGTATTGTTTTGAACGAAAGTGTTTGATGCTGTATACCAGCCAGCGAAGTCTAACGCAAGATACCCCACTTGTCCTGTAACAGGATAATTGGTTGAGTCAACAAAAACGTCTATGTTAACTTCATTGTTTTCGACATTCGAATTTGCCCGTTGAGTCCACCAATCTGAGCCTTTACGACAATTTATGACTTTAACATAGATGACATTTCCATGGTTTCCGCCCGCGCCACCGTCACCCATCTCAAGCCCCGTGTTGCAATCAATTATTGTCCAATTTATTTCGCTATTTGTAGCTGGATTCAATTTGAAACCGCAACTGTAACCACTGCCTCTGCATCCTCTGGAAATGCCGCCTATCGCTTTATTTCCATCAACAGGTCCATTTACCTCGGCGCACCAGTAGATAGCATGTGATGTTGCGCTGTTTTCATAGATACCGCCAAGTACTTCATTGTATGTTACTGGACCTTCGCCACCAAAGTATAAGGGATGATTTGTGTTTGCCCCATGTTCTCCGTCTATGTGGCAATTGATCAGTCTATTGTATGACCCAACGCGTATTGTGAGGCCGTGATGGTTACTTTCACCTGCTTTTGTAAAGCCACGCACATACGTTCCGTTAATTACATTGTGATCTGCATAACGTAGGCAAATTCCGTATCCACCAATGTTGGAAAACGCTATTTTCCCAACTGAGCAATATGTGGTGCGAACGGACATTGAGGGACCGTACGTCATAAGAACTCCAAACTCGTTGTTGGATGTGCCTTTGCCTATGATTTTTGGATATGCGCTTTCGTCAGCAGGCTCGCTTTCCGTTACAAAATGAGCGTTGGTTATACCCCTGAAGTCCAGAATTCCAGTCGCAGTTGTGGGAGCAAAGGTTGCAACAGTGAACGTAACACTTAGTTGCACATAAACTACAACATTGCTCTTCATGTCTATGTTGTCGCTGAGCGAGTAATCTCCATCCATTATGAGAACGGAACCACTGATTGTGTTTGCAAGTGTTATTGCCTGATTGATAATGGTGATTGCATCAGTGTTTCGCGTTATTTCTCCACCACTACCTGAAAGCACTGTGTAAATCCCGTCTTTCGAGACTGTGTATAGCACGCTTCCGTGAACATTCACGAGACCAGAGGACTGTATTGTTTTGCTTCCGATGATCTGCCCATTACCTATAATTGTCGTTAGAAAAACCAAGCATAGTAAGACTGTGAGACCCGAGGCATGTATTTCTCGCGACTTCAATTGTCTGTCACGCCGTTGTTTCCGGATCACTGCAACATGTTATGTCAAGCGATTTTATATAGTTAGTTGCTTATTTGTTGAACAGGAATACGCGCGAAAGAGTTTGAAAACTACCCTTAAACCTCTTATCTGCATGCAAACGATGCCCTATGGGCCGTGAAACAGAGTACTGGAAGGCGGTGCAATTCTTGCCGGGGATACACTTGATAAAAGCAATCGACAATGCTCATAGAATCAGTGAGGATCAAGAACTTGTATTTCTGAATACGCTGAAAGGTATGAATCATTTTCGCTGGTACAGCATCGATGTTTTACATAAAGACTCGAATATGATCTTGGGAAGGTCTCATTACATTGGCTATCCCTTTACAGTTTTTGAAAATGAAGATTGGCTAACAGTGATTGAAGGTTGTATGTACAATAAGCTGGACAGAACAATCAAAGAAGAGTTGACTGAGTTTTCGTTAAGCGATTCGACCCCCACCGAGCTTGCAGAACAGATAAAAGGATTCGTCTCTAGAACGGACGGGGAATTCCTTGTGGTGAAATATGATAAACAAAGTGGAAGTTGCCTAATCTTTAATGACGCTTTGGGCAGGTTGCCTTTGTATTATTTGTGCCCGGATTCACATTCAACTCTGACCGTCATGTCTAGAGAAGTTAAGTTCATAGTGCCCTTTCTAGTAGATCTCGATGTTGACAAAACCGCACTTGCTGATTACTTGCTTTTTGGGCATTGCCTGGGTGATCGAACACTCTGGAAAGATATTAGAAGACTACCACCTGCCACAATGATAATGACAAACGTTGAAAAAAAAGGATTAGTATTGAAGGAAACCTTCTCTTGGAACCTAGATCAAAGAGGTGATGAAAGCAAGAACAGCAGTAGTCTGCACGAGAAAACGAGCAGATTAGTTGATCTGTTCATAGCTTCGTTAAAGGGCATCGCAGACAAGTTTTCCGAAGAATACACCCAGGTAGTCTCCTTAAGCGGTGGTCTCGACTCACGAGCGACACTGGCAGGTTTACGTCAAATCGGGATGAGTCCAATTGCATGTTCGCACCCGTCAAAAGAAATTCCTGTAGCAAGAGAAACTGCAAGAGCTCTGAAAGTGAACCACTATACTATATCGTCGTCCTATGAAATATCGGACGAAGACTACGTAGAGTTGACCGATGGCTTACTAGATATCGGCCTACGTCCTCTTTTTTCATACCTATACGGAACTAGAGAAAAAGCTCGGAACAAAGCAATCCTTTATACTGGGGACGGAGGCGACAAGACCCTAGGCCCTCTGTATTCTAGATCAGCGCGCGGGAGCGCGAGATCAAGTATTTCGAATCTGCGAGAACTAGTTTCATACGTAATAAAAGCGGATAACGTCTTTGATCTGGACGAAATCAGTTCAATGCTAAACGTACCTGAGAATGACCTTAGAGAACACCTTGAAAGCCATCTAATGTCTTACCCTGAAGAGACTATGGAAGGAAAATTCGCCCATTTCAAAGTTTTTGAAAGAGCATTTAGGTATGGGTTTGTTGGGGAAGATAGAAACAGGTTTTTCCTTTGGAGCACGACACCTTTTTATTCCCTTCCCTTTTTTGCCACTTCAATAAAGGAGTCGCAACGTGTGAAAGAGTATTATATCCTGTACAAGGATTTCCTTTTGAATTTGAACCCCATTCTAACTCGAATACGATACTATAATCGACTGATACCGTTATCCATTCCAAATCGGCTTCTTAAGCCGTATCTAATTGCTTTTGAATGGTTCAAAAGACATCTTTATATTGAAGGAGCCTCAAATCCGATAAACCTTCTGTTCGGAGAACCAATGCAGCAGAAGTCGCAGCAGATGTTAGATACGACAAAGAAAACGATGCTGCGACTATTGAGTCAGAAAGACATCTTTGATTTCTTAGATACTTCGAGAGTTGGCACAAAGATAGTCAACGAGAAAAATCGGAATAAACTGAACGTTTTGGCCACATTCATTCTTCACATGAGTGTCACAAAGTCTGAAATTGGAGCTCGCCGCCTGAATCAGAGAAAGTGAAAAAGGAGCATCCTTTGTATCACAGGTCTGAATAAATATGATTTTGAAATACGAGCGGGTCCAAGCCAAAAGGCGCAGAAATCTGGAAAGGCTGTCAATCCCATCTCAATTTCTTCATCTCATAGACTTTGCAGTAAGACGCCCAACAACTATGCTCTTCGAAAAAGGTGCCCTAATCACATCAATAGATGTGGATGTGGGAAGCAAGTCGATCGGGGAGATGAATAAAGGCAAGAACGACATCAATGTTCACGAATATCTAACAGAAGAGAGAGTAGGCGAGATTGAAGAGAACACCATTCCCCTTCTGATTGAGTTCTTTGATTCATTGGAGATACCTGTAACCTTCGCTATCAGAGGGCAATTGAGCGAAACAAAGAGCACAATGCTAAAACTACTTCTGGAATCACCTATTAAGCACGATATCGGAGCACATGGATATTCTCACAGGACTTTTACAAGTCTTTCCACACTTGAGGCTCAAAGTGAGTTGGAGCTTATTTCCTTTGGTATGAAAAAGCTTAACATAAACCCAAAGAGCTTTGTGTTCCCTAAGAATAGGGTTGCTCATCTTTGTCTACTAGGGAGATTTGGATATGTATGTTACCGAGGTGAAGGCGGGCTAGGAAAGGACGAGATGTGGATTAGGAAGCAAGGTCGACTGTATGACATACGCCCTGGATTTCACCTCGGGGCTACACGTTACCCGCTTTTCATCAATAGAATCATTGATATTTCAACTAAGAGTAAAGCGCCTTTTCATCTGTGGTTTCATCCACGCGACCTCTATGAAACAAGAGGAAGAGGGACGCAAGCAAAGATTAACCATGTCTTGCTTCCCATCTACGAATACGCAAAGAGCAAAGAAAAAGCAGGCGAATTGAGTTTTGAGACAATGTACTCAGTCACAAGAAAAATCAGCCCAACTTATTCACGAGGAAGGGCGTAATGAAAACTTGACCGGGACCGGCGTCACGTGCATTCGGGTCCATTTATGTATTGGGCCTTTCGTAGAAAAACGCGATTGTTCATACCAGACGTAGAAGAAGGGATGCAGCATTAATAGCTTAACGCTATCTCAAAAAATAGACGCCAGCAAGTCTATCGTGTTGGCAAAGAATGCGATGTGTGTGGTATTGTTTTCCTTATCCAGACTTCTCGGGCGACAGAGAAGAATCTCGATTTTGCTTTATCATTCAATTGGTTCAAACAGTGCATACCACAACGTGAACCCTGAGCAGTTCGAGATGCAAATGGAATATCTGAGAAAAAATTATGATGTGGTTTCTCTAGACACAATATTGAACTCCATCAAGGATGGAAAGAACTTGCCGAAAAAGCCAGTCGCCATAACGTTTGACGACGGCTACTACAGCGTCTATCAGAATGCATATCCCGTTCTAAAGAAATACAGATTCCCTGCCACTGTCTTCATAACAACAGGATATGTTCAGAAACAAATGCCTTTGGATCGAATTCAACTTAGAATGCTAGGCTGGAACGAGATAAAAGAAATGAGCAATAATGACATAACTATTGGAGCACACACAATCACTCATCCAGATTTAGAGCAAGTTGATCTGGAAACGGCGAAAAAAGAAATCTCAGGGTCAAGAGAGGAAATTGAGGAAAATATTGGAAAGGCCGTAATGTATTTTGCAAGTCCCTACGGAAAGGAAAATGAAGAAATCGTCGATTTGGTCAGATCGATGGGTTTTGACTACGCATTTGGTCGGCTATCTTCCAAGAGGTTTATTCGGAAAGGAGCTAACGATTTGATCCCAAATAGAACTGAAATTGATAGCTCAGTTGCTTTTTGGATGTTCAAAGTGAAACTGACAAAGGCAGTTGACTGGTACCAAAAGCTAGAACAAAAGTCAAGCAAGATAGTCAACAGATTTCCATTTCTATCTAAAGTCGGTCAGACACGCAACATGCTCTCAACAGGCAAAGACCGTTCATTCAAGAGTTGATCCTCAGAAAGACTGAAAACTCGGAGTGAAAGAACCGTCGTCAAATGCTCTGAAGAAGATGACTGCTATGAAAATCACCATCGGAGTCTGCGTTAAGAATAATGAAAGGACTATTAAGAGTGCCATTGACAGTATTCTCAACCAAAAATATCCTAAAGAACATGTGCAGCTCATTATTGTAGACGGGTGCAGCATAGACAGAACACTGCCCATTATAATAAACATGACTTCAGAGAAACACTTGATACTGGAAATAATCTCCGATCAAGGCAAAGGGTTGGGAGCGGCGAGACAGATGGTGGTCGACAATGCCAAAGGAGACTACATAATCTTTGTCGATGGTGATATTGAACTTCAAGAGGATTTCGTGCAAAAGCAAGTTGACTTCATGGAAAAAAACCCAAAAGTCGCAACAGCTGTTGGAAAGTATATGTTCAAGGAAGGAAACCTGCTTTCAACAGTCTGGAACTTATGCCTTAGTTCGCAAAATGCTCTTGGAACTGACGGGACTATCTTTCGCCTTGAAGCCTTAAGACAGGCTGGAGGTTTTGATGAAAATATCAGAGGAGCGTCTGAAGACACTGATGTTATTCACAGGATTCGTAAGCGAGGCTGGTCATCTTCAGCGAACGAAAAAGCGACATTCTATCATAATCGTAGACAAACTTTCAAAGAATTATGGAAAGAGCAAGCTTGGTTCGGTTCCGGGAATCATTATCTTAGTCACAAGTATGGATGTTTAAGAACCCTGTGGCGTAGCATTCCCATAGGGTATTTCAGATATGGATTAGAATTGGCTGTGAAAAGCTATAGATTAACGAATCGAAAGATATCTTTTCTGATACCTACACTCACGGTATTTGGAAACATAGCTTGGTGGTTCGGCTTTGGTAAAGCTCACCTTAATGGGTATGGGCATGAGATAAGTTCGCTGAAGAAACCTTCAACAACATTGAGCATAATGGCGTAGGCAGTATCAAAATCCTAGGCTGTTCCTCTCTGCGTAGATATCAAAATGCCGCCGTTGCGATTTGCGAAAGAAGTTCACTCGACCAAAAAGTTGGTATCTGATGAGAAAAATATTAACTTGCGCGCGCGCTATACAGACCATATTACTTGTGCATATTGTTACAATTGTTTCAATGGCACTTAATATTCCGATTGTTCGCCAAGTCTCCGTTTTCGTTTATCTCATGTTTATACCAGGTTTTGCGATTCTGAAGATTCTGAAGTTGGGAGAAAGAGATGTTACATTCACTGTTCTTTTCTCGGCAGGCTTGAGCATCGTTTTCTTGATGTTTGCGGGATTGATGATTAACGAGTTCTATCCGTTGTTAGGAGTCTCAAACCCCCTGTCAGTTATTCCTTTGACCATGACTTTGATGGGTCTTACAGTCATCCTTCTACTCGTGGGATACAAGTCAAATTCGGCGAGAGCAGTGAAATTTGATTTCTTGGCTCATATCCCCAAGAAAACTCTTTTCAAAGCATTTGTCTTCGTTTTGCCCGCCGTTCTTGGCGTAACAGGAGCACTATATGATTACACGCCCGCCTTGATCATTATGATAGTACTAGTGGCCATGCTCTTAACGTTGGCAGCTTTCTCACGAAGATTCTTGCCAACTGAGCTATATCCGTTGGCTATATTTTTGATCGGATTAGGTCTTATTTTTCATATGACACTTATATCCAGATATAACTTTGGATTTGACATCAACACAGAATACCATGTTTTTAAGCTGACTCAAATTCAAGCTCACTGGGACAAACCAGGCACAGTTTTGTCCGCATCGCAAATCGCTAATTTTCAATCCGACCTAAGTGTAACCATACTGCCAACAATCTATGCAGTTCTAATCAATATCAGTGGTGAGTTGACTTTCAAGCTTGTGTTTGGATTCATCTTCTCTCTCGTACCACTTGTGCTGTATCGAATATTCGAAGTGCAAACAGGAAAAACGTTTGCTTTCTTATCGACTTTTGTGTTAATGTTGACTCCTTTCGGCTTCTATGGAACAGAAACCTTAGGTCTTAATCGTCAAATGCTGGCGGAACTTTTCTTCGTCTTATCCGTATTTCTTCTCATAGACAAGAGCATTGGCCTTAAGAATAGAACGGTATTTTTCTTGATTTTCAGCTTTGGTGTTGTTGTCTCTCATTACAGTACTTCGTACATTTATGTCCTTTTCATTACTTTCACCTTCATTCTCTCCTATGCGCGCACGCGCGGAAATAGTGGAGTTCTAACGACAGCCGTAGTCTTGTTTGTGTGCGCTATCACTTTTTCATGGTACATATACATTTCAAATTCAGCTTTCTTGGGTCTGACAGAATCCATTGGAAACATGGTCACGTCGTTTGAAAGTGACTTGTTCAGTACTTCAGCCAGATCGACTTATGCTTTTACTATGCTCAATCCTTCCACTTCGTCAAGTATTGTTGGACTGATCCACAGACTGCTCGTCTATTGCCAGAATGGTCTAATCTTGATTGGAGCGCTGATGCTATTCATAAGAAAGAAGGAAACACCATTTGCCCGAGAATACAAATACATTTCTGTCTTAAGCATGCTTCTTCTGGTAATGGGTCTCGCTGTCCCTAATCTCGCGCCCACTCTTCGATTCGAAAGATTCTATCAGTACACGCTTTTGTTCCTAGCACCGTTCTTCTATTTCGGCGGTCTAGCCATCATCGAATTTATCAAATATCTGAGTTCACACATTTCGAGCTTTGGAATGCCAATCTTGGGAAGACTGCGACCAGCAATCCCGAGAAATCTGAGCTTACAATTACTAGCTCTCTTGTTGATCACCTCGTTCCTCTTTCAAGTGGGTCTTGTCAGCCACGTTACAGGAAGCGCTCCTGTATCCCATTCGTTGGATCTCGATAGGGAAAAAGCATCCAATAATCTAGTGGTCTTAGAGAGCTTATATGAGGTTTACATTCCAGAACAGGACGTTTTCAGTGCCAAGTGGTATTTACGAAGCGCAGATCGGGAATCATGGGTTTACGCTGATGTTATTTCTCTAGCTAATGTTCTCACTGCATATGGGCTAGAAAACAGAGACAAAATACATGCCATATCCAACACTGCTGTTTTGCAGCGAGGTGCTTATGTATATTTGAGGTATTTCAACATTCGGCACAATACAATGTTTTCATATGGAATGTTCAATACCTCCAACGTCCATGTCCTCAACCAAACTGATACTATCTATTCGAATGGCGCAAGCGAAATTCGTTGGACACCCTGACTCGTCATTCTGCGTCCAGTTGAGCCTGAGAGGAATAACAATCGATCGGATTGTTTGCCACTGAGGATCATTGGTGACTTAGAGGTAACCACCTTCTACAGTGGCAGCTGTTCCCGATGCGCTCGCCGAGCATATTTCCGAGAAACAGGTAACTCGCCGATTCTCAACGCAAGTGTCGACTGGGCGCGCGCGCATGCTGAGTATGGAGCTTTAGAATCGCACAATGGAAAGCACTTCATCTTTCTGCACCCCTTTATCGTCAACAACTATGTTTGAGATGATGTGTGTCCCAATATAATTCACGAGCTTCTTCACATACTCTATCCTAATGATGAAGAGCGAAATATCAGAGATATGGAAAAAGCGATTTGCGAGCAGTTTGACATAAAGCCTGATCAGAATAAGGCTCACAACGTTCCCGTTACAAGTAGGGCTATCTTAGCACATATCTGAAAAGCATTACGCAAGTGCGACAGTACAAAGCGTTTGTGTTTTGGATCAAACTGCAAATCCTTGCCGCAATTTAGGCAACGCAACTCCCATGAAGCACCTGCTTGTCCGCACATCCAAGGGTATTTGGAAAAGGTCCATGAGAGAAAATTATTTCCAGAAGTGACAAGGCAACTTGCACTTTACTATCTCAAGAGGTTAACTCAAAGAGTTGGTGGCATCTTTTCAGAATTATTTGATTTAATACTTCTTATGGAGATTTCATTATGAGGAAAATAATGTCTATAGAAAAATACCTTGTGAAAACTGCTAATTTCCTATTAGAGAAATGTTCACCGTTTATAGCTACCATCATATGCTATATGGCACGAACTGGTATAGGAACAGAGTCCTGCCTTCAACGAAGATGTCTTCCAGTACCTGTTCATTTTTATCAACCAATTCCAGACATAAAAGATCTAGAAAAAAGGAATATCTGGAATAAAAAAAGTGATTTAGGGGGTATTATTTTTCATCCTGATGAACAAGTTGATCTTTTAATGGAATTGGGCCAAAAGTTTGGAAAAGAGTGCGATTGGCCATTGAATCCTACGGGAAATCCTTTGCAGTTCTACACTGCAAATGACCGATTCAGTTTTGGAGATGCCGCAAGCCTTTACTGTATTATTCGGAATTTCAAACCGCATCGTATCATCGAAATCGGGTCAGGGATGTCTTCATTGGTTATTCATTTTGCGCTATCCAAGAACAATAACGAGTCAGAAGGGAAAAAAGCTAGACACATGATTATTGATCCTTATCCAGGAACGCTCATTGAAAAGGATCTATTCGATTCTATTTTTTTGGTCAAGGAGAAAGTTGAATCAGTAAAGAAGGAGTATTTTGAGCAGTTACAAAAGAATGATATTCTTTTCATTGATTCAGGTCATACGGTAAGGATAGGAAGTGATGTAAACTATCTGATCTTGGATATTTTGCCCCGTCTTGAACGGGGAGTCATTATCCATTTCCATGACATCCCTCTTCCTTATGAATATCCAAAAGCATACGCCACTAATCCTGAATTCCGAGTGTTTTGGACAGAAGCGTATTTACTTCAAGCCTTTCTTTGCTTTAACACACAGTTTGAGATATTATTAGCAATGAATTACGTGATGAAAGAACATAAGGAGACGTTATGTAACGCTTTTCCGTTCTATGACCCGCAAAAAGATGCTCTTGGTACAAGTAGTTTTTGGATTCGAAGAAAAGAGAAGTGGGCGCGCGCTTCCTGAAAGGTGAAGCCATGAAGCTCAAAGGCAAAGGGGAGAAGGAGATTGAGGGCCAAAAGGAGACATCTGAGACGAGATGACTTAAGCGAATTAAGGTGGAGAATGGTTGAAGGTAGAAAAAGGGCGAGACAGGAAGTTCTGAGTTGCCCAGCCTGTGGAGAGAGCCTGAAAGCGTATACGGACGAGGAGCTGAAGGTAATGCCCGATGAGGAAAAGCCAGTCGCCGAATGAAAGTTCTAATTCGCGCCATTTCAGATTCCAGAGGTCTAGGTGAAATTGAAGATGAGTGGAATTGCTTGATAAACAAACACTGTGAGAACCCGAATCTGTCAGGTGGATTTATCAAGCACGCGCAGTAAACAGTGTGGTATCCCGTAGATTCTGACTTAATATCGAGAACGGCACTCAGCTCTGGAAAACCTCCGTTATCGGCGCGCCAGTTTGACCAGCATAAGTGCACGCTCCAGGTAACAGGAAAACTGCAAGAAATTCCAGATTCGTAATAGCGGGATATTGCCTTGAAAAGGAGGTATTCGAGTTGACACAATCAGTTGGCGTAGAATCACCTGAAAAGGCATTGAGAATAGGGAAAGTTTCAGCAACGGGAAGTTTCCAACTTTTCATGGGAACGGTGCTGTCCAACATAATTATGGCGATAGGCACTGTAGTCGTTGCGAGATTGATCTCACCTGACCAATACGGACTGTATGCAATAGCGTTGATCCCGTCTGCGACCATGTCTCTGTTTTGTGATTTGGGACTAAACAAGGCCATGACAAAGTACAT
>Ga0315310_10000939_pt1 | contig 18361 bp, 13 predicted proteins | sample TDP5_MG_FD_203630 | JGI IMG/M metagenome (GOLD analysis project Ga0315310, IMG submission 203630) | Freshwater sediment microbial communities from Lake Towuti, South Sulawesi, Indonesia - TDP5 | ecosystem: Environmental > Aquatic > Freshwater > Lake > Sediment | place: Indonesia: South Sulawesi... | reverse complement strand
GGTAGAGCAGTATCAATCCTATCAGGGGGACGACCAGGAGAATAGCCTTTCTTTTCATGACCGCCATTATAACACAAGTCCTGTTTTCTAACAATTGGGTATTTACTTTTTCGTAATCTGTGGTAAAATAGTTCTAGATGATTTTGGCGTGCGCCTGCGTGGAAGCAATAACGCTCGACGGTTTGGCGTAGGAGAGATCCATGGCATCGGTGGACACTTTCGACTGTTGACCGTGGCCCTCAACGATGACCACCCATAAATAGTGAGGTGAGATCACATGGAGAAGGATGAGCAGTTAACCAAGGAGGAAAAAATTGAGTTCTTGACCCGCGTCGTCGAGGGAGAGGACTATTCTACCGATTACTGGCCCGTTCTTCGTGATTACCTCGAAGACGAAGACGCCGAAGTGCGCTCTCTGGCCCTCGACGGATTGTGGGACTATCCCGTGCCAGAGTTGATCGCTCCGCTGTTCGAGATAGCCAGGAACGATCCCAGCCAGGAGGTCCGCTCCAAAGCTATCATCACATTGGGTCGCTACATTTATGAAGGGAGCATGGCCGACTATGACTTTGATTGGGGGGCCATGGAAGAGTTGATGCGGGAAGACGAACTGCCGGAAGAGGATTTCCTGAGAGTCAAGGACTTCCTCCTCGAGTTGGTCGGAGACGAAGGACAGCCTTTAGATTCGCGGCGTTTCGCCATCGAAGCCCTCAGCTTCCTCAACGAGCCGGAGGTGCAAGACCTCATCGAGGCAGCCTATGCCCATCCTGATGTAAAAATGAAGGTGAGCGCTATCTTCGCTATGGGACGGCAAGGGGACCAACGGTGGGCAGACACCCTACTCAAAGAGCTGGACAGCGAGGTGAAGGAGTTGCAGTACGAAGCGGTCAGAGCTGCGGGTGAGGCTTACTTAGATGAGGCTGTCCCTCGACTAAAGGAACTGGCCCTGGTTGATGATAAGAACCTGCAATTGGAAGCCATCTGGGCCCTGGGCAAGATAGGGGGAGAAGGTGTGTCCGAATTCCTTTATGATCTTGCTGATGATGAAGACGAAGAGGTCAGGGAGATGGCGGAAGCAGCTTTGGAGGAACTGAACCTGTGGTCTGAAGCCTTAGCGTGGGATGAGTTTGGTCAGTTGGGTGAAGACGACGAAAGCTGGTGAGGCCAGAGGAGTGACGGTGAAGGATCAAAATCATATCACCAATTGATTATACAGCCTCTCCAGGCTCAAGTCCGGACACACTGTCTCTTTGCATTGCAAGGTGAGGGTGGCCGCGGAGACGCCCAGGCGCACGGCCTCGTCAATGGGGAAATCGCTGAGGAGGCCAAAGACCACCCCGGCCGTCAGGGCGTCGCCAGCACCAGTGCGGTCCACCACCTCAGAGCGGATAGCGGGGATGTAGCCGCCGACTTCGTGGGTAGCATAGCAAAGGCCCTTCTCAGCCAGGGTGATGATAGCTATGTCCACGCCCATAGCGACCAATCGTTTGGCTGCCCCTATGGCATCGCTGCGGCTGGTCAGCCGGGCCTCGCAGAGGGCCCCCGCCTCAGACGCATCAGGGGTAATCATGTAGAGGTCCGGCAGATGCTCGATGAGCCGCTGAGCCAGGATGGCTGAGGTGGGGTCAGCACAGACGGGTACATCATACTTTTTGGCGGTGGACATCAGGCAACGCATGGCCTTTGGGGAAAGGTTGGCGTCCATGACCACCATATCCGCTTCCTTGATCAAACGGCGGTGGGCATAGATATACTGGGGGGTTACCGATTCCATGATGTCCATGTCGTCTATGGAAATGGACTTTTCCCCGACCTCGTCTAGGATGGCCAGGTAAGCAGCCGAGCGGTGTTCGGCTTTAATCAACACTTGACTCACGTCAACGCCGCCAGCAGCGGTACATTCCAGGATACGTTGCCCCCACTCGTCATCACCTACGGCCGAGAGCAGGGCAGTCCGCACGCCCAGGCGAGCCAGGCCCTCAGCGATGTTGCGGCCTACGCCGCCCACGCTGATGCGGATGTCGCCGGGGTTGGAAGTGCCCGGCACCAGGGCTCTCTTAGGCCGACCTTTCGTATCTATACTGGCCGCGCCGACAACGATGACCTGGGGAGATTCCACCAATACCCCCTTCTCCTTACCTCTCCAAGACTGTCCTACTCCCTGCATGGGACTATTTCACCTGAGTCAGCCGTTTGCTACCCTTCTCCTGCAAAAATGCGAGATACCCCCAGGCGTCTGCCATGGCCTCCCATTGTTGTTCTTCCTGGACGGTGATCTCTTCCACTTGTCAGCGCCGCACCTGGGACATTCCTCTGGACGTTCTTCGTTGGTAACTGCTCAGCCTGTCATTCTGAGCGAAGCGAAGAATCTCGTTTGTGCGAAGAACGAGACCCTTCGCTTCGCTCAGGGTGACACCAAAAGCGTCCAAATCTGTCTGGACTGAGCAGTTACCTTCGTTGTATTCACCTTTGCAGGATATGCAGGTAGCCATAGGTTCATGCCTCCTGAAATAGAGCAATCGTGACGGCTGTTGGCTTTATCCCTCGTCGTCAGGCGCCTTGTCTTCAGGCTCTTCGAGCGCACCGCCCTTGCGACGCCCAGGCCAAAGCAATCGCTGATCTCCGCCAATGACAATGGTCTTTTGTCCATCGCTTTTGGCTATGGCCTCCAACACCTCAATATAGCGGCGGCCTGCCACGTTGTCAGCCGTCATGTCACAAGATAGTTTCTCCATGATCCTGATAAAACGAAAGGCCAAATTCTCATCGAGGTTAATAAGCCGCGCCATCTGCTCCAGTATCCTGTTTCTGACTCCAGCTTTCGCGCCCTCCACCGCAATTATGGCGCCAGCTTCTCCTTCTGCTTTCCTGAAGAGAGCTTCCCTCTGCCCCTCAGCCTCTTTGATCGCTATCCTCTTCTCCCACTCTGCCCTCCACCAATCCAGCATTTTTTCCAACACGTCCTCTCGTATCCTTATCTCCCTTATGTCCACCCCCTGAGCCTGGGCACCCCATTTGGGGGCTGCGGCACTCAGTCTCTCCATGATCTTGTTCTCTATTTCTTTGATAGTCCGCTGGTCGGGGTCAAATCCCCCTGGCTCTCCTTCTACTTCGCCCACCCGCTTGAAAATCTCGTCAAAGTTGTAGGTGGCGATGATGTCGCGCAGGAGATTCTGGGCAGCACCCGGAGTTTTGACCCCCCACCCGTCCGGAGGAGTATAGTAGACGGCTTTTTCCAGCGTGGCCCTGTAAGTTTTGTATAGGGTGCCAATCACCTCTGACAAAGCTTCTCCGTTGGGTTCAATAAAGCTCTCTGGCCTTTGGTCTGTCACTTCTTTGGGCTCGATCTGGAAACCAACTCCCATGACGATGGTCAGCGGAATGCGATCCTTGGTGAGCACGTTTTCGGTCTCTCTTGTTTCCCCCAGAGGACGCAGTTCGAAAATGGCCCTGATGCGTTCATACCGCTTTAACAAGACCAGGCCGGAACCAGCGATTTGGGAAATTTTGCCGCTCTGTTCAAAGACCACAGCATTGCCAGCATGGATGACGGCGAAGCCAGGTCCTCCGATTACAGGGAGGATACCCGCAGGCTTGCTCTGGGTCACTTTACCATCCTCTATGATCATCCAGGGGTAGTTAATGCCCATGATCAGGCTCCACAGTACCCGTAGAGCATCCCCTCGCCTGAGGCCGTGGACCTCGTGAAGGGCCAGGATGTATTCTGAGCTGGCTAGCATAACGGCCAGCAAAGGCCCGCCCACTACAAAGGCGCCTGCTATCAGACCAATCAATGTGGACAGGATGATCTGTTCGGCCAGCCCACCGATGAGGAAATTCACTAGCTTGCTTTCCTCGACAAGTCTGGCCACCGTTTTGTTGGTAGCCAGGAACATCTGTAGCCCTGTGCTGGTCAGTAGCGTTATGACAAAAAAGAGGTAGAGGGCCATCAAGAACCTACGCCATTGTGGCGCGGGCAGGTGGAAAATGAGGAAAAGCAAGCCAGTGATCAGCAGCACATAGCCAGCTATCCAATGAACCTTGAAGGACAGGGCGATGATGACCAGGAGTACTAAGGCTACCATCAGGCGCTTCTTGCTCTTTTGCTTTTTTCCACCTTCCCCTTTCGCCTCCAGATCAAAATCATCATTCATCGCGAACCCTCCCACGCGGCCCTTTCGGCCAGCCAGCAAACCATGGGACAAATTGCTTCGTCACCGGGCAGGCCACCAACCGGAGAAAAGAACCCTATCTATACTATACCACAATTTTCCAGAAAAATAAAGACCCTGTGTTGAAAGTTTCCTGCAGATTGCTTGGGCCTCCAAAAGGCAGCGGGGCTACCCCACGAATCGAGGATAGCCCCGCTTGGGGAAGCCCTTTTGGCATTTATGGCGAATTTGCCAAAACGCCTCTGTTATGCTAGAATAAACCGCGTATCCACTACAAGGCCCATGGGGGATGTCACCCATTGTCGTTGTCCCAGGGCACAAAAGCCCCTACGGCCCCTCACCTGGAAGATATTGGATAGTCATAGGGGTTATGTAAGCATCTGTTCCCTCAGCGAGCTGAAGGGTATTTTATTGTAGAAGACAAGACAATCCAAGTCGTATGATTCCGTTGGAGAAGAGATCAGGAGGCTTTAATGGAAGCTAGTACCAACCCTCTATTGAAATTGCTCGAAGAGATGATAGAGGGCAAATGGAGCGGTTGTATCATTAACCTTGGTCTGATCCCTCTGCTGATCCTGTCCAGCGTACTCCTGCCGCCCATCAGGGCAGCCGGCAGGATCATGGATACCGGCTACATGACCATCCCTAGAACTGGTGGCGCGCTCCTCGATCCCGATGGCACCCAGTTGACCATACCCCCTGAGGGAGTGACTGGCGAGTTCAAAGCCAAGTTGACCTCGGTTCCCCGCATCAATTTCCTGGAAGGCTCAGCCGGTAGCGACCTATGGAAGGCGGCTGAGGAGATGCCGGAACACTTGATCATGAAAAGCCCCTTCTACCGCTTGAGTGTGAAAGGGGAAATGCCTGACCAGGCAATTTTGACCATTCCAATCCCCAATGACTCGGAGCCCCACTCCACTCTGGACCTCTACTCCTGGACGGGTGAGGAATGGCAATGGCTGCCCAGCCAGATTATCCTTGAGGACGATGTCATCGAATCCCGCTCGTCCTTTGTGCCGCGCTCAGTAGCGGTGATGCAGACCAGGCCCATCGCTCCGGCCATCTCTGCGGCCATGACCGCCGAGGCCACCATGCCCCCGGAAGGAAAAGACACCCTGGTAGAAATCAATCCCCAGGGCCTCTATCTGGCCGGTGAGGGCGACATCGGAGGAAGCATCGGCGGCTTGCCAGCAGAGGATCAAACGGCCTCCTACGCCGTCGTGCCTACCCTGCGCAACTGGGGAGAGGACGGGGTCGTTCGCAGCGACCTGGTTGACAACATGCTGATCAGTCAGGAAATCCGCGACCATCACATCTCCACCCTTGTTGACTTTGTGATTCAGAACATGTACGCTGGCATTGATATTGACTACCGGGGGATCACCCCTGACCTGAAGGATGAGTTCAGCCGCTTTGTGTCCGAACTGGCCGACAGGCTTCACGAGAACCAGAAGCTGTTAACAGTCCGGGTGGAACCGCCCAGGCAAATTGCCACCGACCGCTGGGAAACAGGGGTCTACGACTGGCAGGCCATCGGCCAGGCTGTGGATGGATTCAAGATACCGGCTATCGTTGATCCCACAGCTTACGCCCCCGGTGGTCAGATGGAAGCTCTTCTGAACTGGGCTGTGGGTGAGGTCAACCGGTACAAAATACAATTGGTCATCTCCACCCGCAGTGTTGAGAAAACTGACGGTTCTCTGGTGAATAAACCTTTCAAGGATGCATTGGCACCTTTCAGTCGGGTCACCGTCGAAGGGGAAAAGCAGGTGGTCCTGCCCGGCGAACAGGTAGTCTTTTCCCTGGCCAGCTTGCGAGAATCTACAGGCATCAACTTCGACGAGGCTACTCAGACCTATTGGTTCAGCTTCAGAGATGAGAACGGCCAGCAGCACACCGTCTGGCTGGAAAACGCCACCAGCATTGCCCGCAAGCTGCAATTGGTAGCCCAGTACAACCTGCGGGGCGTGGCCGTGCAGAACCTGTTGGGTGAGGAAAACGACCAACAGATCTGGGAAGTCATGCGCAAATTCCACGATTTGGTAGTGCCGCCGGTGCAGAGCCAGTTCACCGTGGTCTGGACGGTGCAAAGCGCGACTGGCGGTCAACTCTCGCAGGAAACCACCTCCCTGGCAGATCCCAACTACGTCTGGACGGCCCCCCAGGAGCCTGGCCAATACATGGTGGCAGCGGCCATTTCCGTGGATGGTCGGACCACGGCCGGAGGTGGCAGCGTAGCCCTCCAGGTAGCCGAACCGACGCCTACCGCCGTGCCACCCACTCCAACACCCGAACCCACAGCTACTCCAACTCCCAAGCCGGCCGCCCCCGCGCCAGCAGCACCGACCCCGACGCCCAAGCCCCAGGCTGCCGCCGCTTCCGTGTCCGGCCTGGGCAGCGGATTTGGCTATGGCCTCCAGGCCCACCTGATCTACAATGACCTGGGTCCTATTATCAACGCCACCAAGGGTCTGGGCTTTGGTTGGCTCAAGCAACAGATACGCTGGAGCGATTTCGAGCCGAGCAAAGGCAACATCGGCTGGGGCGAGATGGACCGCATTGTGAACGGCCTGAATGGGGCGGGCCTCAAGATCCTCTTCAGCGTGGTCGCCGCACCGCCGTGGGCCCACGGAGAGTACGGCTTACCCCGTAACTTCCAGGACTATGCCGATTTCGTGGGCGCCTGCGCCGCCCGTTACAAGGGCAAGGTCCAGGCTTACGAAATCTGGAACGAGCAGAACCTCAGGCGGGATCCCGAGCAGATCGTCCCTCCGGACAAGTACGTGGCCCTGTTGAAAGTTGCTTACGAAGCCATCAAGGCCCAGGACCCCAACGCTGTCGTCGTCAGCGGCGCTCCAACACCAGCCGGAGACGTGGCCGGCTGGGCCATTGACGACATCAATTACCTGGATCAATTGTACGCCGCCGGCATGAAGGACTATTGTGATGCCGTAGGTGCTCACCCCAGCGGCTACAACTGCCCGGCCACCGCCGATTGGCAGACAGTGACCCCAGAACAGGCCGGAATCACTAATCCTCATTTTACGGGTCCCTTTGACAATCGCCACCATAGCTGGTGCTTCCGCGGAACGATGGAAGGTTATCGCAATGTGATGCTCAAGTACGGCGACGGGAACAAGACCATCTGGGCCACAGAGTTCGGCTGGGCGGTGTCGTCCAGCCCGGTGGTGAACTATGAATACGCAGCCGATAACACCCTGGAAAAGCAAGCCCAGTACCTGGTCGAAGCCTACGAGATGAGCAAGGCCTGGGGTTGGGCCGGGGTGATGTTCTTGTGGAACCTCAACTTCGCGGTGGTGAACCCCGGCTCCGAGCAGGCCCAGTTTGCTATCGTGGACAGCCGTTGGCAGCCATTTCCGGCTTACAATGCCCTGGCTGCCATGCCCAAGTAAGAGGTGAGGGAGCAGGTGCCAATATCAGCAGACGAGCCCCGCGGCCCCGACGATGTGGCGGATGAGGGAGAAGAACCGGCCGAAGAATGAGTGACTACAAGGAGTTGGAAAAGCATGGGAAGTGTGTTAGCCTTTGGGGAAGTGCTAGAAGCTGTTGACAAATTATCTCTGGAAGAACAAGAGACATTGATAGAGGTCGTACGTAAACGCATCATCGAGCGACGGCGGGAAGAACTCGCCAAAGATATACAGGATGCCCAAAAGGAATTCCAGGTGGGGCAATGTCGCCCTGTAACGCCGGACGAACTTGTGGCGGAGATATTGGCGTGAGACGGCGCTTGTTACGCTCCAGTTCCTTTATACGGGCAGCCCGACGAGCAGTCAAAAAACGTCCTGATGTCGCTGAGGATATTCGAGACGAAGGAACCGAAGCCATTCTTCTGGAGACAGTCGGAACTCACGAAGAAGTTTACTGAAATGGGTGAATTACCCTTACCCACTGGGGATAACAGTGGGGGTAGTAGAAAGAGAAATAGCCCGAATAGCCTAACCGCCCTCTGGTTGCCGCTGGCTCTGCTGGTCTGTGTTGCGGCCGCTTTTGCCAGTTGGAGCCTCTTTTTCTACCACCCTGAGACGGTGGCGCTGACCGGCCCGACAGCCAATGCTACCAAAAACCCCCGCCCCACTTTCACCCCGACGCCAACGCTCGTGGCGGATTTGAAATCCGCCACGAGCGAGGAAATGAACCCAACCGATACCCCCGCGCCAACGGACGCGCCTCTCCCTGTAGACACTCCAATCCCCACCGATACCCCCCTGCCACAACCGCCTGCTGATACCCCGGTGCCGACTGCCATCTCCAACCCCGATCCTCCTGCATCGGCCCCTGCCGCCACGAACACCCCTAAGCCGGTGGGCTCGTGTTCAACTTTGATGTGTCAACTGCTGCGCCGCATGGCCGACCTCTCCACGCTGCCCCATCCAGAGGGGACTACTTCCAAACAGTTCGCCAGCAACAACCACCAGAGCCCGGAGAAGTTCTGGGACTACTTCCGGTCGGACCAGTTCTTCTCTGACGACCCCCGCTACGGCTACCTGATCGGGCCCAACTCCTATGCCAACTACCGGATCATTTTCGGGCCCGATGGGACCAAGGAATACGAGGTCCTACCCCGCACCGAGGGGCCGGGCTACATCGCCCGGGTCTGGTTCACCCACCGCCAGCATGACCGTCCTGCCGCGGGCGAGGAACCTGACCCTGAGTGGGGTTTCTTCGCCGAGGTCGGCAACATCCGTTTCTACTTCGATGACGAACCGACGCCCCGCGTTGACATGCCCGTGACCCGGTTCTTTGGTGGAGGGGAAAGCCCCTTCCTGACTCCGCTGGTCAGACACTACCGCACAGGCAACGGCGGGAACATCTCCCACATCCCCATGCCCTTCTACCGCTCGGTGCGCGTGACCCTGGCCCCCAATCCACCTTACGATGAGGGGAAATACCTGGGACCGAGAATGTTCCAGATAGCGGTCAAGCGGTTCGACAGCGACCCCGGCCCCTTTGAGAGCTTTCGCTTGCCCTTTACCCAGGAGGAAGCACACGAACTGGAACGGGTCCGCCAGGTCTGGAGTAGCCCTGGAGACTATCCCTACCCGATAGGCGGTGAGGTTGAAGTCCGCCAGGTGCTGGAGATCGAACCTGGCGGCTCGGCGCAGATTGAGCTCCCCGGTCCCGGCATGATCACTTCCCTCAGGCTTATCATTCAGGATGGCCAGGAAAATGACCTGTGGATGAGGATCTTCTGGGACGGTCAGGCCAGCCCCAGTGTCGAGGGGCCGTTGCGAGCCCTCTATGGAACGGCTGAAGAGACACGCCCCTATCGCTCCCTGCCCTTGGGGATTGTAGCCATACAGCCACTCAGAGGCGAGAAGCAACACGAGTTCTACAATTACTTCCCCATGCCTTTCCACTCGGCCAGCATCCTGTTCACCAACAGCGGAGGGGGCAGACCCCATATCCAGGCCACCATCCTCTACCGCCCAACGAGCGACATCGCCGGCACCAGGTTCCATGCCCTGTTCAAGGAGGAGCGGTTGCAGGCCGACAATCCGGCCAACTATCGGCTTTTGGACGTTGTCGGCAGTGGTCGCTACGTCGGCTGTATCTTTACCGGGCACGACGTGGACCGTGGAGGCCTGCCATACTACGGCGAAGGGCTCCCTGAGGTCTGGCGTTTCCCCTACCTGGAGAGCGACTATGACCTGTGGGTTGATGGGCAGCTCGCCCTGCCTGGCACAGGAGTCGAGGACGATTTCGACGGCGGCTACTACTACATCTGGTATGACCCCCATAATCCGGCCAGTTCGCAATTTCCCCTCTCCGGCTGCACCTGGAAGGACAAACAGGTGATGGGCGAGGTTGCCTCGCAGTATCGCTTCTACGTCACCGATGCCGTGGACTTTTATCAGTCTTTGGGTATTGAGGTAGAACACGGGATCATCGGCAACAACCTCTCTGTGACTTATTCCAGTACTGCTTTCTGGTATCAGTAACTCTCGCTACCGGACATCTCTTGTCAAACAAAGGTTTTGAATCACGAAAAGCAAAGGGGCGAACTTCACGAACGTCGTCCCGTCATTTCCCACCAAATTCGTGCCATTCGTCCCTTCGTGACATTCGTGTTTCAAAGTCGAACCCGCCTGTGGTGAGCCTGTCCTGAGCCCTGCCGAAGGGTCGAAGGGCCTGCTGAACCAGGCTTTGCCGTTTGACTCGATATGTGATACAATAAAATTGGCGAACAATGAACGCAAGAGATTTTGCAAACAGAGTAACAAACAGCCGCAGCGATTTTCTTCAGGAGTTCCTAGACATTCTTGAAGGGAACCAACTCCCGTTTTGTGTAATTGGTGGATTGGCGGTTAACGCCTATGCGGAACCTGTCGTCAGTCTGGACCTGGACCTGATTGTAGTCTCAGATCGCCTGGACGAACTCGTAGCCATCCTTGAGCACCGCTTTACAGTGAAGAGACAGCCCCATAGCATCAAGGTGTCCAGTCCACATTCAGATCTTCGTATTCAGATACAGACCGATGCCAGGTATCAAGCGTTCATCACCCACTCTTCGCGCAAGACTGTTCTGGGGTACGACATCCCTGTCGCAGCTTTGGAGGACGTCTTTCAGGGCAAGATCTGGGCTTTCTTAGATCCGGCACGACGGCCCAGCAAACGCCAGAAGGATTGGGCAGACATCATGCGTCTGGCCGAAACGTATCCTCATCTGATTCCCCTATTACCAAACTCGTTAAGAGACAGGTTCATAGCTGAACAAGAAGAACATCTTAATGAAGCGAGGTGACGAGTAGCCATGACGGAAGCAACGGAAAAAGCTGAGAAACCCCAGCCCAAGCACTTCGGGCGGAAGTTGTATCTGGTGCCCTTCGTCTTCGCCCTGCAGGACGGTCCCCCAGGGTACGCCGAAAAGCTAGAAGCGTACTGGGGAGAGGTCGGGAACCACGTCCGCAATCTCGAAGCCCGATTCGGCAAAATCAGCAAGATCTACCACGAGTCTGTTCCCCTGGGCGTAGAGGAGGGTTTGAAGCTCGTAGAGAAACTCAACGAGAAGGCCCATAGGATGCTCAGGAGAAAGTGCCAGCAGGGGGCAGAGTTCGTCGCCCTCGAGGACAGGGACCTGTTTGGGGAAACAATGGATTGGCGGCGATGCCTGGCTGTGGTGCTGAGTGGGCCGGTGCTGCAAAAGGTCTCAGAGCTCTATCGGGAGGCCAGCCGTAAACGATACGAGCTAATGGCCAGGCGGATTGACGAGACCTTGAAGGATGAGGAAGCCGGGGTTCTGATCATCGGCGAAGATCACGCCGTTCAGTTTCCGTCAGACATACAGGTGTTCTACGTGGCTCCTCCGGCGTTGGACGAACTTCATCGTTTGCTCCGTGACCACGCGAGGGCGCCCCGCGAGTAAGTGTCAGCCTCCTGACGATGGGGCGCATATAGAAATTGGGGAAGCGTTGAGAAAAGAGCACGCCTAGCGCCGGTCGAGTAGAAGCGAAGCGACGTATCGAGACCAAGCGGGTTGTCCGTAGAGCCGCTCGCTTGGTTTCGATGCGCTCCGCTACTCAACCGGCGCTCGCTCCCCCAACATTTGCATACGCCCTTGACGATGAACGGCAAAGGTATCAGAAGGAGAGAGGAAATCCCAGACATGGCCGATACATTCCCAGCATTATCCCACAACGATCTCCTGTTCATGGTCGAAACGTTGATCCCACAGCGCACTGACAAGGAGCGTCTGGTGGAACTCATCAAAGACGATGAGGGTTTCGTTGAAACTATGCTCAGAGACAAGGAACTGTTCGACCGCGTGATGGGCGACGAAGAGATTCTGGTCAAGATTTCACCCAAGCTGTTCTTCACCATCCTTCTCGAAAGAATTCGGAGAGACCTGGAGAAAGAAACCTATACGGTCGAGAGGAGACACCTCCAAAGGGTAGCTGTTTTCGATTCAGACAGGGTGGTGGACCTGCTGAGTCGAAAGCAGATTCGCGACTACCTGGCGGAGATGCTCGTCTCGTTCACTCGCATCGAGAGCTTTACTCTGCCCGTTCGAGTGAGAAAAGGGATCTGGCGCAAGTACCGGTTCAATGACTTTAATGTAGACAGCCTGATCAGATACTGCCAGGCTGTTGATGAAGACCATCGGTTTCGGTTTTACAAGCGCATCGCAGACGTCTGTCTATTTCTTGCCGGCATGTTTCCAGAACACATCGAAGCCCAGTATCGCTACCCCCTGAGTAGAAAGGTACGGCCAAGGGTCATGGGCCAGAACCGGAGGAGCATAGAGGATTACGAAGAGGAAGGGAAGGCGTTCTACGAACGGGCGGCTGAGCACGAGGTCGCCAGGGCTCAGAATCTGGACGGGGTCCTTTCGACCTTATCGGAGAACTTTACGCTGGCCGAAAAGCCCCTGGCTTTCATGTCCGATCACTATTTGTGGTTCCGCAAGCATGATCTATTTGAACTCTGATAATCTACAACCGTACTTCAGTCGAAATGTCATTCTGAGCGACCGAAGGGAGCGAAGAATCCCGTTGCTACAGTGCAATTTGTCCCAACAAACGAGATTCTTCGTCGCTCCGCTCCTCAGAATGACAAGCGCGGTTGTAATAAAAGGAGTGAAAGACAATGGAAACTGAATTCAGCGCCAGCAGGCGCGGGCGAGTAATCGAGCGCATCAACCAACGTTTACAGGCCCTCGATTATCAGACCCTCTTAAAGCTCGACGAGCTCACAGAGCAGGTAAAGGCTGATAGGGAGGTACTCGCCGTAGAGGTAGTGACCCGGCGCCGCTTCCTGCAGGGGGCTCTGGTCGGGGGAGTAGCTGGCCTGGCCGTGGGTGCTGGCGGGAGCCTGGTGGCCTGGGAGACGGGCACAGCCGCCGGGCGCACGGCGGCCGAGTTGGAAGCAACTGCCGAAGCCCTCAAGCTGAAGGGGCTGCTGGCCCTTTACGAGAACCTGGAGAAGATCGGACTGGACGCCATCGTGAGCAGCGGCGTGGCGGCTGTGGGTTTGCTGCTCGAGGGGGTGGAGAGCGGCAGCCTGGCCATCAAAGCCAGCCTGGACACCGTCGAAGGACTTCTCCTGGACTTTGAGGAAGCCTTCCCAACCATTCGGGCTGGTATCGAGTGGACGGAAGGGGTGGTCTCGGCCTTCGCCGACAAGTTGCAGGCCCTGGAAGATGCCATAGAGAGGGTGCTGGAAAAAGCCCAACCCATCACCAAGGCCCTGGGGAGCTTTTTCGACTTTGTGCTGGATTTGTTGCCCTTCGGCTACGGTGACAAGATCAGGGTCACCCTCGACCGCATTGATGACATTGTGACCAGCATCCCCGAGGCCGCAGAGGGCATCAACGCCAAACTGCTGGAACCCTTACGCCGTGACTGGTTCTCCGAAGAGGAGGGCAAGGGCCTCAAGGCCGGTTTGATAGACCCCATCGTGACTGGACTCCTGGACCCCCTGGAGGCTTTCCTGGGGAAATTGGCCGAGATGGTGGGCGGTTGGGAGGAAAAGCTGGCCGGTCCGGTCCAGAAGGCCATCAGTGAGCGCGACGCCATCCGGGAGCAAATCGCTCGTTATAAAGCGGAAGAGGGCCTGGCTTAAGGATATAAGTATCTATCCGAAAACCTGCTCAAGGCGGACCACAGTCCGCCGCTGGACTGTGGTCCAGCGAGAGCAGCTAGAGTTTTCGGATAGGCTCTAAGCACGATCCGACGACCAAAGCTCCGCCGCCCTACGTCCCATTGCCTCGCCCCAACTCTCTCTCGAGTCTGGCAATCTCTTTCCTGACCACATCAATCTCGTTTAGCAATTCGAGCGGTGCATTCATTGGCCCATACGCCGACTTTCTCTCCTCTAACCTCCAGAGATTCCTGCGTTCGAGCTCGAGCAGGCGCTTCAGGTGGTCATAATGCTCCGATTCTTGTCGCCTCTCTTTCTCCCTCCTCAGCACCATCCACAGGATGGACAAAAGCAAGGCGATGGCAGCAAACACGCACAGCAAACATTGAAGAGGGTTGGATAATGCCGCCCCAGCCAGCGCCTCCGGCAGGGTTGGTGTGGCAGTAGGGGTGGCCGTAGGCAGCGGGGTAGGAGTGTCGGTAGGAGTTCCCGTCGGCGATGGAGTGGGAACAGCAGTGGGCGTTTCGGTTGCCGTCGGCGTCGGCGGGACCGGGGTCAGGGTAGGAGTTGGAGTGGCCGTCGGAGAGGGCGACACAATGGTAATGGCAACCGTTGAATGGTCATGAACGGGTATCCCCGGCGGCAGAGCAGCGTCTAAGATCACGTTGATCACATAAGCCCCAGGGTCGTAGCCAGGCTGGAACTGCCCACTGCAGGCCAGCACGTTGCTCTCCCCCGTCCCCATGCAATCCAGACCCGTTTCCCCGGCAATCTCACCCTTCTTCAGGAGCGCCGCTTTCAGTTCGACATCTATCGGGGAAGCGCCCCCCGCAAGGTGGACCCTGACCTCCAGAGGGATGGGCTCATCAGATTCATAGGCTGAGCCCTCCACAGGTTTCAGACACTCCATCCAGGGCGACAGGAAGATTTCAACCTTCGTAAACTCGTACACCTTCGTCCCATCCCACAACGTGGCGTTGAAAGTCAACCCGTATTCGCCCTCCTGGTCCGTGTCGTCAAAGCGGCCCACATAGACCCCATCCCGCTCTTCAAGGCTGAGCTGCTCTTCTGTGCCATCCGGCTTGGTGATCGAGACCTTGAAATCTCGTACCGCGACAGCAGCGGGTTGTTCGCCTTTCTGGATGACCCGAGCCCTTATCTTTATCGGTTTGCCTGTGGGCAGAGCAGCGCCGTGAGATGGCTGCTGAACCTCTATCGAAAATGAGGAGAAAAGGACGTAGCTGAAATAGGCGTTGCCCTTCCCTTTGAGCACGACCCGCCAGGTGCCGGCCCAGGGTTCGCTGCGCTCGACGCTCCATACTTCGTACTCCACGTCCTCTCTCCATTCCACGCCCTTGTCCCCTGGCTGAATAGGTTCCTTCTGGCCAGGTCTGAACACCTTGGCCTTGATGGCGGGATTGTCCTTGCCAGAAATGGTGAAAAAGATCTGGAAGTACTTCTCTTCAACGGTGTACGCGAATTCCCGGACCTCCTCGATTTCGAGCCTTTTTGAGTGGACCACACCGCACAGCAACCTGGCGAACACCTCCGTGACCGCAGAGCCGATTTCATCAAGGGGAGTAACCGTTTCGTAGTAACCTTTCGTCGAATCGGCTGACGCTTGCCAGAACTTTTTGTACAATTCGACAAATTCTGGGGTTGACCTGCCCCTCTGTAGCAAGACATCGGTGCCCACAGTCAGGGTATATAAGGGCATACCGCCGTCCGCCGGGCACAGGTCACCGCTGTATGACACGGCTTTGAACTCGTCCATGAGCCTTTGCGTCTCCAGCAGGTAGGCGTAAACCACGTCCCACCCCTGTTCTTCATTCACCGGGGGAGAACGGCGGGTTGGCTGGCCGTCGGAGATCAGTATTAGAGCTGGCTTGCGGTCTGGGTCATGTTCCGCTTCCATGAGCTCCAGAGCCTTAGCCAGGGCTTTATTGACGTCGGTGTAGTCAGAGTTGCCTATGGCATCGTGGACTGCCCGGTACTCCCGCTTGATTCTCTCGGCGTCATCCTTGCTGTCCAGAAAAGTCCAGGGGATGACCCTCGGCTCTGTACCAAAAGCGATGATGCCCACCCGGTGTCTGACCCCTGGTTGGGTCGAAGCACTCAACTGGTCAATGAACAGATTCACCGCCTGAACTCTTTTGCTCGCTGTGTCGGTATGATTCCACATAGTCTCGGACTCATCCACCAGTATAAGCACGTCCAGGCTGGGCATGAGAGCCTGTCTGGCCGGGGTGTCGTCAGGTTGTCCATATACGGGTAGCCTATGTCCATATATGGGTAGAATGGAGAGGCAAATTACTGAAAGCACCGCGATGCAGATTGTTTTAGCAAATAAGGATTTATTCATTGGTCTTCTGCCACCAGTACGGCACGCTGTTGTTATAGATGTATTATTAACATAATACGAGAAAAAGCCGCTTCCCTTTGTTTTGTTTGCACAGGAAACAGCTTTCTGGTGGTCCTCATAGGCATCGTCTTCCTGAGCAAACAAGAGAGCGACGTTTGGGATCTCGCATAACAGCAGCCAACAATCCCTTTTCATTAAGCAATGCCCAAGATTTAATAGCTCATTAAGCTGGCGATATTATAATACACTTCCTCCGCCCAAAAGTCAATGGGCTTAAAGTACTAACCTGATTTAACATTGCATCCAAAATCAAGTCGCCGCTGCTTTAGTTCAGGGGCGCCATCAATAAAAAGCCGCCCCTTGGTTTGGGCGGCTTTCTTTTATGTGTGGAGTGTTTCTTCAGCGGAGCTTTTGCTCTCGCAGAACTCGTTTCACCGCCGCAGCCAGGGCGGTGATGGGAAAGGGTTTTCTCAAGAAGGCGAGACCTTCCAGGCGCGAGATAGTGTCCATCTCTTTCTCACTCAAATAACCGCTGATGAGGATGGCGGGTATGTCCCGTTCCAGAGAGTGCAACAAGTCCAACCCGCTGATGTCAGGCAGGGCGAAATCCACGATGAGGACATCGTAGTCGCCCTTTTCTTTCAACATGCTGAGCGCTTGGCGACCCCGATGGGCTACATCCACTTCGAACCCTTCATCGCTCAAAATCTGAGCACAAATCTGGGTTACGTCTGGGCTATCGTCCACCAGGAGTATTCTCTCACCCATCCCCCGTGTCCCTTTTACCACTGTTGCGGTACAGGTGCGGCTAACAGACCCCTGTCACGTTGGAGCTCTGGCTGGTTGTGTTCTACGTATTTCTCCTGTCAGGCTGGACCTACTTAACTCTACCATAAAACGCTCAAAATTTCAAGCCGGGGTGGTGAATTAGGTATAGTGCAGAACTGTGGCCTGTACCGCCTGTACCGCAACAGTGGCGCAACAGTGGCAATTGTAGGGCGAGATGCGCCACTATTGCGGCACAGGCCATCTTGCCCTAGGTTCCGCCCACACTTTTGCGGTGTACCCTGATGAATTGGGGCCGCCCCCCTCGGAGTGGGCAGTGGGGGTCACTTTCAGCAAAATCGCCGCCGAAAGCCATCACCACCGCCCGGCAGCCTTTGCACAGTTCTAGATAGGAGCAGGCGCGGCAAGGCCCCCGCATCACCTCTTCCTGCTCTCTGAACCAGGCGAAGACCTCTGACTGCCACCAGGCGCGCATAAAATCGCCCTCGCCCACATCGGACCAGCGCACGTGGCTGCACGGCAGCACCGCCCCATCCTGGGTGACGGTGACGAACTTGCGAGCGGCACAGCAACCCCAGACCCCGCTGCGATACAGGTGGTCAGGCGGCTGGTCGGTGAGCAGGAAAGAAAGCGAAGCATCGAGGGTGAGGCGGGTTTGGGGTTTGGAGTTCGAGGTTTCAGGTCGCAGCCTCGAACTTGTGACCCTGAACTTGCGCAGCACCTTTTGCACGGCCCGATACCCGGCTCCGTCCGGCGATTCCCTCTCCAGCCAATCTCCTGCAGTGGTGGGTGGCTTGGGGCGCAGGATATTGACCGAGGCCGCGCCCAGGCGACGCCCCAGCTCTATCCCCGCCTTGAGTGCGGTGAGGTTGCCCCGTGTCACCAGGAAATTCAGGCCCCAGCGCAACCCTGCCGCTCGACAGCTCTCAATGGCCTGCATCGTGGCGGCAAAGTTGGGGCGGGTCCGGGCGTTGACGGCCTCGTCGGCCCCGTTAAGGGAGATTTGAGCCTGGCCCAGCCCGGCCTCCTTCAACTCGCAGGCCATCTCCCGCGTGAGGAGGTTGCCGTTGGTGGTCAGGTTGGGCACGACGCTGTGCTCACGGGCCAGGCGCACCATGTCCACCAGGCGGGGATGCAACAAGGGTTCACCGCCGCCCAGAGCGATCTGGAAGACCCGCGCCTGCTCCGCTTCCAGGACCACCCTCTCGAATAAGGACCAGGGAGCGTCCTGGGCTGCTACTGCCGAACCCAGCCGGGCCGAGTAGAAACAGCCGGTGCAGGCCTGGTCACAGCGGCCGGTGACCGAGAAGTGAATGGTCTCCGGCGCGGCCAGGGAGCGGGGCGGGGCAGTGGTCTGCCGGGCCGAATCGCGCACTCGTTCCACCGTCTCCAGGGCGCCGTCAGATGGACCAGGCACAACGAACTGTTGGCTGCGCAGGTA
>Ga0315310_10000938_pt1 | contig 18366 bp, 14 predicted proteins | sample TDP5_MG_FD_203630 | JGI IMG/M metagenome (GOLD analysis project Ga0315310, IMG submission 203630) | Freshwater sediment microbial communities from Lake Towuti, South Sulawesi, Indonesia - TDP5 | ecosystem: Environmental > Aquatic > Freshwater > Lake > Sediment | place: Indonesia: South Sulawesi... | reverse complement strand
ATTCTTCATAAATACTGCAAGGGTGTCAATATGCAGAGATTCTCTGAAAAAGATGGACAGAAAGACGTTTACTCCTCTTTTGAAACAAAAACTGATGAAATCTTCATTGGGCGTTCTCGTGAAGATTTTCTTAATACGTATGTCTGTGGTTCTTCTTAGAGGAAGTAGGAGGCGCCCGTAAGCGACATAGAGTTGTTCCAGAGACTTGAACCCAACTTTTTCATATAGTCGTTTAGCAGTGCTATGTGTGTTGACGATTAGAGTTAATTCTTTCGCCTTTCTTGCTTCAAGACGTTTAAATATGAAGTTCATCATGCGAGTCGAGATGCCCAAGCCCCTATATTGGGTTTGAACAACAACGAGCCCTAGTTTCCAAGTTTTCGCAAGCGGATGCTGTCTTCTTGCAACAACAGTTCCAACGATCTCTCCGCTGTTTGCTTCAGCTATTGCACAGACAAATGTTTCTAATCCCAACACATCTAAAGGCTTGTTGAAAATGTACTCGAGGTATAATCTCTTGCAAACCGTTTTTGCCCAAGCGTTAGGTTCTGTGATGGACAGTCTTACTTGGTAGGCACCGTGGCGATATAGATGTCTGCTGTAAAGAGTTTGCAGCTTCTTTATATCTCTCCCTTGAAGCTGACGAATATTTACATCCGCCATCAACATTACCTTCACAGGCTGTATTCCTTGAGTGGGGATTAATAGGCAGATATATACATCTGATAGGAATCGTGTTCTCTTTTGTATTAATAGAAGGAATAATTAACGTATTCTTCCATAACTCTTTCTTGATTGGACTCCCATATGGAGGGTTTGCCGTCTGGATTGAATTCTCGGTTGGTGACGATGTAGAAGGTGCGCCCCAATCAAAGCATAATGGCTAACTTTTGAAAGTCGCGGACGATCTTCGAACAACTTCGTTTGTCGTCGTTCCTTCTTTATTAGATGTTATTTCCTCGTATATCCCAAATAATCTTTTTGCTGTGTTATTCAAATCTAATGCCATCGCCATCCTCGTCGCATTCCTTCCAAGCCTTAATCTCAGTTTTGGAGATGACAAAAGTTTAATCAGGGCACTGGCAAGTTGCTGAGGACTATTTGGCTTAACAAGTATTCCCTTTCCATATCTAAGTATCTCCCTCACCCCAACTACATCGGACGCTACAATGGCTTTCCCACTCGCCATGGCTTCCAAGAGCGTTAAAGGGTATCCCATAGTGCCCTTAATGGTAGTTAGCGGAAAGGCAAAAACGTCTGCCGTTGCCATAAACTCATTGATGGGCTGCTTCCCACCAATAAGTATGACTGAGTTCATATACAAGCCCAATTTCTCGTGAACGAATTTTCGCCTCTCATCGTCAAGATCGTAACAAACAATCAGGAATTTTGTGTTATGAACGCTCTTAAGCACTAGTGGTATCGCATCTAGGAGGGTATAAATTCCCTTGCTCTGAACGAAAGGTCCAACGTACAGAACCATTAGATCATCAGTAGAAATACCCCGTTTTTCTCTTAAGGCATCAGAGTATTTTCTTGCCTTCGCACGTAAGCGAGAAAAATCCTTTACGTTGACTCCTAAAGGTAAAAATGAAACCTTATCTTCGCGAATTCCCCTTCTGAGTAACTCCTGCCTCATATGCTTGGTGGTATAAATGAACCTATCAACCGAGTTTATCACGCGTTTATTGGCGAAGTGAAATGATGAGAGTGGTGTTCTGCCATAAGCCCAGATGGTGTGCACTCTGCAACAATTTGTAAATAGCGGGTACATCGAGGTTCTCCAACATAAAAAGGGGCTGGCGGAGTACTCATGAATAATATCGAAACTGAACTTTTTGTTTAATTTTATCGCTTTCAAAAATAGGGCTATTTTTGGTAGATAATAATTCAAAAGGTGCGATTTACCTAAGCCCCCAAGGTCAACGTAGTGGAAGTGAATGTTCGAATCCTTTTCCGCGTTTTTAAACCAACTTCTCCATGACGGATCAGCCTTTGGGCCTATTGACGTGATCACATGTATTTCCAGATTGTATTTCTTCGCTAGAAGTTTTATTAGTTGATAGATAGCCTTCGCTCCAGAAAGATGAACTGAGGGGGGTACCATCGATTCCACAGCCACGCATATCTTCATGTAGCCTCACCCTCATAACTCCCTTGAAAGCTTACCGCATACCTCGCCTAACGTAATTAGCAAATTGCTTCTCAAAGTCCTTCACGTACCATGCCATGACCCCAATTAAAGAAGGAGAAAAATGGTAAAAATGTTTTATGAAGAAGCCGATCGTCTTTCTAATAATTGGGTGGCTAAAGAACCTTACAAAGCTGAGATGAAGTTTTCTTTTGAAGCATGGCCTCCTTTCTGTCCTTTACTCCTTTAAGATAATACAAATTCGATGTTCTTGAACACGGATTTCTATAGAAGAAGCTGATCAAATTCTTGAAAAACCACGAACCTGTCTGGACTTGGATTGTCCACTATTTTTTCAAAATATGTATTCGGTTGTTTCATATGCTACACATTTTACACCTAAGATTGCATCGCTCGGTCAGTAGCATACGACAATAGAAAGACCTTAAAAGAGGCTTTAATCCAATTTTATAGCCCATTAAAGATCTTACTTGACTCCCTTTTTCCAAATACACCGTTCTCGATGATCTTCCTAAATTTCGGTAGTTCATCTCTCCATAGCTCTATCAAATCAAGAGAGCATCCGTCCATTCCAATAATGAGAACCTTCATCGCATCTACACCAATGCAAAGACTTAATTGATGATAGAACTTCTAGAGTACTTTTTTGTATGCTTCCATTAACCTTTCGTAATGGACATTTTCACTGTATTTCTCTTCAACCTTTTTCCTTGCATTTTTACCCATTTCTACGACCAAGTTTTTATTGTTTAATAAATAATTAATTTTCTCGGCTAAATCATCGACGTTTCCGCTTTTGAATAACAATCCAGTAGATCCACTATCCACTAAATCTGGGATTCCGCCTATATCTGCCCCGATTACTGGTTTACCTAATGCAAAGGACTCCAGGATAGTCATCCCGAATGGCTCATACCATTCGGATGGAAGTATGGTGAACAAGCTGCTTCGTATAAGATTAATGAGTTCCTTCTCAGCCTTGTATCCCAAAAATGCTACATTCTTTATCCCATCCTTCTTAACATATTTTTCTAACTCGTTCCGATATGTGCCTTCGCCAATTACGTATAATGCACAGAACCTAACATATTTCATGGCCTCAATAAGTGTTTTTATGCCCTTATGTTTTTCAAGCCTACCAAAATAGAGGATATAGTCAGAGTTACTATAGTTTGGATTATACTCGTTACATTTAATAAAATGAGGAATATGAACGATTTTATCTCTATCTATTCCAAATTCAATCATCTTTTTCATTAAAAAGTTACTTGGAGAGATAAAGAGGTCAATCGTGCTTTCATACGTCCTTAAAAAATGATATAAATACGACTCAACTGCGATATTCACGCCTATTAAACGCGATGACTTTTGGCACTTCCTCCTCACTGCATTAAAATATCTATGACCTTTGCAAGCCTCACAGATTTCGAATTTATTAGGATCATACATGTTATAGCTTGGGCAAACTATACGATAATCATGTAAAGTATGAACCAAGGGAATATCTTTCTTTTTTAATGCATAAAAGATTGAAGGGGTAAGGGTATTGCTAAATTTGTGTACATGGGCTAGATCAGGATGCTCTTTTGTTATCAATTTTAGAAGTTTATTTCTAGCTTCAAAAGAGTAAATAATTTTAAACCCCATGTACATCTTCCTGAAAATATCTTTCTTTATTTCTCTATCGTATTCTATGTTTTCTACAAAATATTTTGAATATTTGCTCGTTATGTTGTTTTCATGCTTCATGGCAAAGGGAATAACTTGATGGCCTCTCTTCTTGAGCATTGAAGAAATATTATACATGTACCGCTCAGTGCCGCTTTTGAGATAATAGTATTTATTAATCTGCAGTACTTTCATTTCTTTCCCTTTCAGAATTATATACGAAATCTATAACCTCTGCAACTTTTAACCAGTCATCTGCGTTTGGTTTTGGTTCTTCATCGTTAATGATGCACTTAACGAAATAATCTAACTCCTTGTAGTATATGTCATCGCCAAGAGGTAAAAATGGTCGTCCTTTTATTCTCTGTGAGATGCTTTCCTTCACGAATGATAATAAGCCCTTCCCAAGACCTATATCGAGTATACTAAATTTTTCACTCAAAGCCATCCTTCGACCATGCTCTCCTGCGATTTCGATGCGATAACAAGGTATCCGTGTGCGCCAACTTGCAACTGCCAAGGCGTTGACTCCATTTTTGAACCTCATCAGAACCTCGGCGTAATCATCATAACCAAGATTAAGTATAGATTCGGTGTGCCCAACAACAGAGTGAACACCTCCAAAAAACCAAAGGAACAAATCAATAACGTGACAACCAGCGTCTAACAACGCTCCTCCGCCAATTTTAACGGGGTCAAACATCCATTCGGGTACCTTTCTACCTGTAAAGAATGGTCCAGTGAAAAATAACCCCGAAGCAAAGTCAATGCGCCCAAGCGTGCCCGTATCTATTTCTTTTTTTAATTTTTGGCAACTCGTTATGAACCTATGACACATTCCTACCATTAGTCTCACCCCTGTTTCTCTCTCCTTGTCAGCGATGCGCTTTCCCTCTTCGGTGTTTCTGGATAAGGGTTTCTCGATCAGAATATCGCATCCATTCTCTGCAGCTATTATGGTACAATCTTCATGAAGATAATTTGGCAACGCTATTATGACGGCGTCTAACTTCTCTTTACTTATCATTTCTCGATAATCGTTGTAAGTTCTAATTCCCGTTCCCAGTCTAGAAATTCGAGATAAAATGGGTTTCGAACAATCTGCGACCGCTACGAGATCGATGTCTTTTGATCGTAAGCAGTTGCATAAGTGTTTTTTTCCTTGACCACCGACACCTGCGATTCCAAATCTTAAGTGATCCATTGTTCAGATTACTTCCAGAGGGCTCAATTTGAAAAGATGTCCTTCTAACGTGAATAACCGTAGGTAAAGATGGTAGAGTTGCAACAAACTTTTTCTAGAAATATTGTAGAGAAAACCCCTTCGGGGAAAACTATTAGCAAATTGTAACCAATCGTTTCCTACACATTTTACATTCATAGAACCCACGCCAAGATTTTTCGATTCAACTATATGTCTAATTCTTTTAGGATTCAATCCTGCAATCTTTGATGCAATGAAGTCTACTGCAACAGGGTCATAGCCAGCCATAATAAGGTTAAGCTTTTTAGGCGTCTTTCCTTTAGAAACGATTCCATCAACCAAAATCAGATCAGGAGTAATTAGTTTATTGATTAGAGCTATTACTTTATTAATATTTTTATGGAAGACCATCTTTCTTTTAATTGGAATACATCCGAATTGATTTTTTAAAGCACAACTTAATCCTGTAAGTGAATGTAGCTTTAATTTCGGCACACTTATGAAGAGATCTACCTTAGTAAATGTTTCAGGTATTTTGATCTGATGTGGAACTAAAGTCGTTATATTTTCTTTTATAGGAAATAATCTGTTATCTGCGCATAAGTTGATTAATTTTATAGTCTTCTTCTTAGCCAGTTCTTCATAACCAAGTATTTTGAAAGCATACTTTGTGTCCATAACAGTAGCATCTGACTCTATTAAAAAAATCTCATTTGGGCTTCCATGTCTTGTGAAAACATCTACAATTGCCTCAACCACTTTAGGGTCTGTTGTTTCACCAGTACTACTTCTCCAGTAGTTACATAAGTTTGGTTTAATAGCTATATTTCTTACTTTTTTATTGAAATCAAATTTGATAAGTTTTAATGCTTGCTCTACCGCCTCAATTAATTTGTTATATCGAGACGTATCAACTAAACCCACTAAGTTCTCAGTATTGTTTTCCATGCGCTCATCTCTGTATCCACTAACTGGTTACTGTTCGCCTAAGTTTTCGCGATTTTAAAGGCTTTAACTCTTGACGCGCTTAAGTTTAAACCATGTTTTACCTTCTACCTTTTTAGAGCTCCCGTAATATAATTGAACATGACTTTGTACCATCTGCAAGTCAAAATCGATGGCCCTAGGTCGCATGCAGTACAACATGTACAATCCCCACCCTTGATTTTCTTCCTGATATCAAATGAAATCGGAGAATACCAGATTTCGTCAATCGGTTTCTCTCTTACATTTCCAAGCTTTAGACCTGACACAGAGCAAGCATAGACGTTTCCATCTGGAAGGATAGAGAGAAACGAAAAGGAAGCAGAACAGGGAACCGGTCTAACATTTGGATGTCTCAAGAAATCTAATAGATATTTGAAATACAGCTTTCTGCTACTCTGCCATACGGATGCTTTTTTCTTAAACTCCCTCTCCAAAAATAAACTCGTAAATTCTATAAGAGTCCGTCGGGTATCTTCGGAAATCGGAAGTTCTCCAATCGGAAACGTTTGAGCGGGTTTGAAGAAAAAGTCATACTCGTCTTTAAATTTGTCATATACCTCCCAAATATTCTCAATGTTTTCATCTACGACGGTAAACCCAATTGAGACAGAGAGGTTATGGCCTTTTTCTTTAAGTTTTCTTAAACCTTCCAGTGTCGACATCGCCTTGCTAAATGTTCCCTTGCCCCTTATTTTATCGTGTTTTGATTCCAGACCGTCTATGGATACCTTTACGTAAACATCAAGGCCGGCCATGTCTAGTATTTCATGTATATTTGAAATGATCTTTTCGGAGAAAAATCCGTTGGTCGCAAACGTCAACTCTGTCAAATTCGGGATTCGTTCTATGATCGCCGATGCGATATCAACTACGTCGTCCCTTATAAATGGCTCGCCACCGCTGATTGCGATCGCGATCAGATTTCTTACGACTTTATTGGAAAGAATATTTTTAATTTCTTGCAAGCTCAGCTCATCCTTTTTTGGGTTTCTCCAGACGTAGCAATATGGGCACCTTAAATTGCAGTTCATCGTCACAGGAAGATGAAGAAATATGGGTTTAAGAAATCGTTTTAGTTGGGTTTTATATCCTATATAAGACCTCGCAAGGTTCAGATATCTTTGTATCAAATCTTGTTTACCTCCAATTATACAAGACTAACATTAGGTAAGGGCATTTCACCCGTTTTGAGATTATTTGTAATATGAGAGCCTCTCAATTACTGATCTGGCGCTCCTAAGAATTCTTTTCGCTTCCTTATAATTCCACATTTTAAGAACAGTTTTTAAAATATAGCTAGGTCTAAAATAGAATTCCCTATATGCATCTATACGGTATTTCTCAACATCTCTAGCCAAAAGGTTCTCCGTCTCAATGAGGGCTTTACGGCAATCGAAATCTTCCCATGATTCAAACCTGAGCCATCCTTCTTTAAGGCAAATGTCGTAAAGCTCTGTACCGGGATGGGGAACAACTATTGCGAATTGAGCGCTGTCAGGTTTCAGTTCCTTTGCAAATTCTATCGTCTGTCTGATTGTTTGATGGGTGTCCCACGGTAAACCAAATAAGAAAAACGCTTGTGTCTTTATTCCAACTTTTTTACTTAACTTGAAGGCTCTTCTAACCTCTTCTAATGTGATGCCTTTTTTCATCGCGTTAAGCATTTCCTGAGATCCAGATTCAACACCATATTTTATATAATGGCACCCTACCCTTTTCATCTCTCTAAGAAGCTCCTGATCAACGTTGTCGACTCTGGACTGACACATCCAATTCACGTCAATGCCACGTTTCCTAATTTCTCCACAAATTCTTATTAACCTCTTCTTATCCAGCGTAAGGCAGTCATCATCAAAATATATTTCATCGACACCGTAGTCGTCTACGACATGCTCAACTTCGTCAACAACGTTTCCAGGACTTCTAGCTCTGAACTTTCTACCATACATAGTTCTGGGCCACAGGCAGAATACGCATTGGTATGGACAGCCCCTAGAACTGACTACAGTCGTGCATCTCTTTCCAGTAAAAACCGCCTCTCTATAGCTCTCAGATTGCACGATGTGTCTTGCCGGGAATGGGAGGGCATCCAGATTTTGAATCAGGGGTCTGTCTTCATTTATATGAACTCCGCTATCGTCTTGGTACGAGATGCCTTCCACACTTTTAAGACCCCCTTCCTTTAAAAGAGCAAATGATAGATCTCTGATGGTTAGGTCGAACTCTCCTCTGGCAATCGCGTCGACAAACTTGTTTTCCGTCAAAATCTTTTTGTGGAAGTATGTAGGATGTGAGCCCATTAGAACTATAAAGATATCCTTTAATTCTTCTTTCAATCTCTTAGCAGTTAGTAGGTCGAAATGAATGGAGGGAGTTGAACATTCCATGGCGATTATGTCTGGTCCAGTTTTTTTAACCGTGTCCACAAAAGCTTCTATTGATAAGTCTTCCGCGACTCCATCGATGAACTTTACATCAATCCCTGACTTCTCAAGAACGGCTACAACATATGCTAAGTAGACTGGATATTCTAGATATTTGTCCTTTCTTTTATGCGGCCACCTGACATCTGATCTGGCGCCATATCCGGGTCCAGGCCAAGGTGGGTTCGTAACAAGTACCTTCAATTTGTTCAGCCTCTCGTTTCAACGGTATTTAAAGATCCTCAGCATCCTATGCAATTCGGAATTCTCGGTTTATTTACCAGGGGGAGCTATAGCATGTCTGCTGATGATGATGAAAATTGTTCCAAATGCGGCTACCAGAACAATAATCCACCAGGGGAAGGGGGAAAAATAGTTGAGCGGATCGGTGCCCAACCGATATTCATCAAGGTTGGTTAAACCGTCACCGTCGGGGTCAAGGGCCGCGTCGATCGCGTCAAGTGGGTCCAGTCCATTAGATACCTCCCATGTGTCGGGCATGCCGTCGCCGTCATCATCTGTATCCATCGCATCAGGTGTTCTGTCTACGTCTGTGTCTTTGAGAACGGTGATGGAAACTGAATTGGTATTTTTGTTGCCCGCGGCGTCTTTGACCGTTAACCGGACTGAGTAAGTTCCTGTTTCTTTGTAGGTGTGAGTGGTTGTCAAGCCTGTTCCTTTGGACCCGTCCCCAAAGTCCCACTCATAGCTAACGACTCCTACGTTATCAGAGGACCTGCTGGCATCGAAGGTCACAAGGATGTTTTGAGCCACGCTTCGGTCACCACCTGCGTCACCGACTGGTGCCGTTTTGTCCAGCTTGACATCCATTAGATGGTGAGTTTCTTCGTTGCCAGCTCCGTCCACACTCCAGTATTCCAGTTTGTTCTTGCCTTCTGCTGTTATGTTGGGCTGGCCGTAAACTTGTATATTTTCAATTGGGTCGTCATTGATTCTGTAGTAGATGGCTTGCACCCCGCTATAATCATCCTTAGCTGTTAGACTTATTATAAAGTCTTTAGTGTGCCATAACCCGTCGTAATCGTTTATGCTGGTTGGAGGGAGTAGATCGTAAACCTTCGATGCAGTGTCGGTTGCACCGTCATCATCGGTGACAACCAGCTTAATTATATAAGTGCCGAGGACTTCATACCTGTGGGTTGGGTTCTGATCGGTGGATATGGTTCCGTCTCCGAATTCCCAATGCCAAGATACGATTGATCCGTCGGGGTCGAAAGACTGATCCATGAATTGAGTGATGTCCTGGGGTGTTGGTTGGTGGGGTTTTGGTGGAGATATCATGGTAAAGTCCGCCTTTGGTGGAATGTTTATGCGCATTTGTAGGTAAATATCGTTACTTACATCGCCAAACCCGACAGAAACGTATGCTTTATGGCTGGAAAAGTCAAACCTGGATGCATTTATTCCGTTGAAAAAGTCCGTTGAGCTTTTGCTTTCCATTAATACCCACGGATCTGACTCTTGATAACGATAGTAGACGTGTCCACTCGTCCAACCTGAAGGAATATCGAAGACATAAGTGATTGGATAGCGGGCTCCATATTTTTGGCAGTCAATGGAGGAGATGCTTATTTTGAAAATTTTGTTTAGTCCTGAACCGCTAGACGTTACCTTAACTATATCTTGTGTGGCAATCCAATGGTATAAATAAAGGAGTCCAAAATTCACGTACCAGACGTCAAGTCTACCACTGATATAGTCGGTGTGGGAATCAGCATATTGGCCTGGCTGCCAATTTACATGCCTTGGATGACACATTAGATTATAAATTCCGCCAGCATCATAAACACCTTTAAATTTATTGTTTAAAGTTGCAGTGTCTTCTGTCCCATCGCTTCCCATTCTAATCGAATAACCTATACAGTTAAATAATTTATTCGTTGAATCCCAGGTAGCCCACCCATCATCAGATGAGACATCCCTATCTATAATATATCTGTAATAACCTAACTTTTTTCTTGCAGTGGGGTAGTATTTAGCTTCTCCGTAAGGTTCAATCCATGTATAAACGTATTCATTACCATTAAACGAAAAAACAGGCGGCAGAGTTAGGTTACCCCTGAGGTCGACTTTGCTTCCACCTACCTCAGAGTCGTAATCGTCATAAGGTAAATGCGGGTGGTTTCTTGAATGAGAGGCCACCTCAAGGTATCCTTGGTCTAACCAATATTGAATCTGTGTCCAATCGGGAGTACGATTTGTTATCACTGCACCTGTATAATAGATATGTTTCGGGGTCAGCATCGTACACATGTCTTCAAAAAACTGAGCTGTCCCCTCCCCCCAATCGTCCGCCGTAAGTGTTACAACTGCCGTACGGTTATCATAATATTCAGCGATCATACAGTAGATAGGTTCACTTATTTCTGAGTTTGCTAAGACTGGCGTTACAATTTGCACCTCAAGCATTGTTGATAACAAGAAAACCGAAACAATACTCAACAAAACAGATTTCTTTTTCATTTCTTAACCCTTCAAACGTACTCATGAGAAATAGGCACATAAATTATAGCATACTTTCACATATTATCACAAATTCTGTGGCTAATTTGTTCCAGCTGTATTCTTTCTCAACTAGTTCTCGGCCGGCTCTGCCCATCTTTATACATAGGTCTTTATCTTCCAATAGGACGCGTATCTTCTCAACTAGATCCTCAGCATCTTCAGGTTTGTAAAGTAATCCCGTCTGCCCTGGTATGACTATCTCCTTGAGGGCTGGTAGCTCAGAAACCACTATCGGCTTTTCACAAGCCCAGTATTCGAAGCCTTTCAGGGTTACCCGGATTCTGGCAGAAATAGTGTTTGGCAAAATGACCAGGCCTACGTCACAGGCTGAGATGAAACTTGGTATGTCCTCAAAAGGGATCCATCCTGAAAAGAAAAAGCGTTCTCCTATCCCTGTTCTTTCGACTTTTTCTTTAATACTTGGAATTGCGGTGCCGTCGCCTATCAACCAGAACATGGTGTGTGGGTGCTCCTTCAGAATGCCCGTTGCTGCGTCAACTACGATTTCAGGTTGATCTTGAGGGTCGATTACTCCATGAAACATGATCACATATTTGGCTCCAGCTGCGTGTTTTTGCCTTAATATTGTTGCTTCTTCGTTATGTGGCTTGAACATATCTAGATTGACACCGTCGTAGATAACATTTACATTTTCCTGTTTTGCCCCTCTCTGGATCAAAACCTCTTTCATGGCATTACTAATGGTTATGATCCTGTCTGCTCCCTGTATAGCTTTGTTCTCCATACGCCTACCAACTTTTTGAATGTAATGCGCCCAAGAAATTTCACGATAAGATGGGAGATATTCGAAAAGTAGATCGGTCATATCTACTACGACAAGACAGCCCGTAACCTTCTTGGATAGTAATCCTGCATAGCCTGCAATGGAATTATGAGCTATTATCAGATCCGGTTTTATCCTCTTTGCTCCATACAAAACTTTGGAAATGTTGAAAGGATGAAAAAGAAGATATTTTTTCATCTTGTTTTTGTCGAGTCTACTGATCTTCTTAAGCGGAATCACCTCATGGCATCTCAAGATTTCAAGGGCTTCTTTAACATCTACCCCTAACGATGCTGCGACTGAAACCTCATGTCCTCTATTCACGAGAACATTAACAATACTGCTAATTCTTGGAGTTCCTCCGCCGCTTATGGGCACTAACTGTTCAAATATCGTGACAAGGATGCGCATCAAATCACCGCTGAAACTTAGGAATCCGATAATATCACCGTAAACCCGCATGATCTCTTTTAAATCTCGAATTTTATTGGTTGGAATTCGCGATAACAAAATGAGTACAAAGAACAAACAAGTTTAATCAATTGAACGTAACATTTTCGCGAAAATCTTAGATGCTTTAGGTTTCACGTAGATCTCTCTGTGCACCTTTGGGATAATGTCCTTCACTATTTGATAAATCTGCTCTTTCAGGTCAGTTTTTTCAGATTTGGCCTTGATTTTATTAAATCTTTCCATAGCTATTTTTTTGGGGTTGACGTTTTTTTCTTTAGAAATTTTGATTACTTCAGAAACTCTTTTGCTAAACTCCCTTTCAATGATTTCCTTTTTTTCCCGCTCAGTGACTAAGGATCCCATAAAAGATCCTAATACTCCACCAGAATTCGAAACGAAGTCTGGTAAACTAATTATTTTTCTATGGAAGAGGTTTTCTTCTGCTTCGTCCGTGATAGGTATATTTGCGCCGGGACAAACAATTTTAGATCTTATTTTATATGAATTTGTTAAGTTGATCATCCAAGATCCGGCACACGGAAGTAGAATATCAACTGGTAAATGTAATAGATCGTTTTTTGTTATCTTCCGAGCCCCCATGCTAAGATTAACCACATCATCACCAAATTCTTTCCTCATTTCCAAAAGTTCTGTTACATTGAGCCCTTTTGAGTTATAAATTGCCCCTTCACGAGTTGAGATGGCAACTATTTTTGCTCCATTTTCCGAAAAAACTTTTGCCGCCGAGTTTCCAACCCCTCCAAAGCCTTGTATGGCAACCGTAGACTCATCCAATTTCAGCCCCAATTCGCTAAGAGCTTCCACGGCTGATACCAGCATCGTCCAGCTAGTATACGTAGGAGTCGGCGCATGTCTCCAATTTTTCTTTTCTTGGGTTGCCGAGTTCAGTAGACAATCGATATCCTCATTGGTAGTTCCCATATCTTTTGTAGGGAAATAACAACCTCTTACGATGAGCGGGGCCAAACTTTTTCCAATATCCGTAAAAATTAGTTTCCTTCTTAGTTTCGATAAAGACCCTCTGATGTGTATTCCTACTTTAGCTCCTCCCAAAGGGACTCCTAAAAAACCGCATTTCAAGGTCATATTTTTCGCTAAACTAATTGTTTCATTAAGTGTGACTTCTGACGACATTCTTACTCCTCCACAGCATCTCCCTCTGATTGTAGAATCGATTACCATATATCCTAAAAAATCGAGCTCTTGATTAGAAATATCACATATCAATTGAGGACCTCCTTTTTTCGGTATTTATGTTTTAGTATTTATCTTCAGCAATCATGATCGAAGAATGCTAATTATCACTTCATAAGATTTTTAGAACTGTTATGTGTTAAAGGGGTGGAGGAAGCCTTCCTGAAACTTTGGCGCAAGTTTGAAATATTGGGCGAAATACTGAAGAAGATTGTGACATCAGGACGCCTGATGGACCCCAAATATTGGCTGTTGAAGGGCATAAGGAGGGCATCAATAGTGTGCCCAGCGTTAAGCAAGGTTTTGAGAACGGGCAAGGCATTGATCGTCTACTGGTCAGCAACTGGTAACACTGAGAAGGTAGCGTTAGCTATTCAACGAGGTATAAAAAGGGGAGGTCTGGAGCCGATCGTCAAGAAGGTTTCGGAAGCGAGAGGAGAAGAGCTCTATGACTACCATCTGGTGTGCTTTGGCACACCAGTACATCATTCTCTTCCGCCACAACCCGTAATGAGGTTTATTGATGAAAAGGGGAAGGAGTACAGGGATCGTGGTGAAGTGAGGCTATCTGCTCCTAAGATTCCCGGCAGGAGTGTCCTCGTTTTCTGCACCTATTCGGGACCTCACATAGGGTTAAACGAGGCGCTTCCTGCAGGAAAGTACGTGCGACAATTCTTTGAGCATCTTGGTTTTGATGTCAAAGGGGAATGGTATGTGGTGGGGGAGTTTCATAGATGGGTGTAAGGAAGTATAAGGGGCAGGCTAGGAGACATCAGAGGCCGACCAAATGCTCAAGACCTAACAAAGGTGGAGAAAGATACAGTAAAACTAGTCAAGTGGCTCTTGAAATAAGGAAAAATCAAGAAGTGATGATATCCTACTCCCGACATCCGGTAAATCAACTATTTTAATTTCATGTTTCACATACCTTTCAATCTGGATTGCGAAATAATAAAGCGCACTTATCCGTTATTTTACATACGAGATTATTGCACGCCTCTTTCCCGTTCTCCCTCTAGGAATATTGGCAACTACTTGCAGATTCACCTCAACATTCTCGCCTAGTCTAACAAAAATGGCTTCAATTTTTTTCCTTATCCTTTCGATCGCGTTTGCATCGAATTCTTTTCCCTTTACCACGTTTAGAAGAACCTTGTTTCGTTTTTCTTGAATTAGTTGCCATTGTGATATGCCGAAGACCTGCTCCTTCATTTCCTCGTAGAAACTGCGAAGTAAGGCTCCAGGAGAAATTTTTCTTCCACTAGGCAAAACAAAAAAATCTCTTGTTTTACCTTCAACGCTCTTAATCACAGGCCAGGCTCTTCCGCAACCGCATCTTTCGTCGCTCGGAATCCCCAAGTCTTCAAGCCTGTATCTGATAAATGGCATCGCATGATTATACAATCCGGTCACAACGATTTCACCGACTTCTCCGGCAGCGACAGGCTCTTCATCCTTTAAAAATTCCAGCAGCGCACAGTCGGTTATCACATGCAATCCAGTATGTTCATTGCACTCAAAAGCTACGAAACCAAATTCTTCGGATCCGTAGATATCATTTATCTCCACATTGAATGCCCGTCTAACCGAATTTCTACAATGTTGAGGGAGGGTTTCTCCGAGACTAAATATCACCTTAGGATTTATTCCCGAGATATCACTATTTGACAAATCCATTAGTACAGAAGGATATGTAAGTATTGCATCTAGATTAATTTGTTTTAGCACATTAACAATCCTTTCATTTTTATCGTACACCGGAACCAAATAAGTCGGTATCCATGAAAAGATTTTTGGCATTATGATCGATTCTGTCACATAGCGTATCTGTACAAGTTTGTCTCCGCGTTTTACACCGCATTCAAGAAAAGGATATTCGAATTTGGCGCCATAACAAGCATCTGTTCTTTTATCTTTAATGACCTTTAATGGAATTCCTGTCGAACCAGATGTATAAGTAGATGATTGTTTTGACAAATCTATTCCTTTCGCGATGGTATCAGGGTAACTTTTCTGCAGGTCTTCCTTTGCAGTTGTGGGTATTCTTCTCATATCATCTTGATCCTTAAGGTATTCCGGTTTGAATTTTGCTGATTTGAATAATCGGTGGTAGTAAGGTACGTAATCATAGGCGTATCTTATTATCGCCTTTAATCTTTTTAATTGAATATTCATGAGTTCTCGCAATGTTTTCCATTGATTTCTCTCAAATTGCAATAAAAAATACACCCTTAGAAATCTATCAAATATCATTTAAACCCCCCTAATAACCAAGCGCAATTTGAAAGAGAATTGAAGGAACTGAACGACCCAGACTAACGGACTACTGATTTTTATTGAACAGCTTCTGGGTTACATAGGATATTACGAAGCGACGTTTGCTTGCTTCTGGTATTGAATCAACAAAGTCTACTTTCACTTCTATGTCGCCTAGGTGTTTGTGGATCTGATTTATCAAGTACTCTAAGTCTTCGTTTTTAGGTTCAGCGGATTTAATCATTCTAACCAAGAGCTTTTCTCTTGAGGGCTGAATTATTTGGAACTGTCGTATCCATTCGTGGTTCCTAATGATATAGGGAGCCGGCAAAGCGAAGAATTGACCCCCGAAAAGCCCTCCATCCTTACCCACTATAAGGTCGCAAAGTCTGCCTTTAAGTTCTCTGATGAGGGGCAGACCGCGGCCGCATGCGCATGGCTCATCCGTTGGGGTGCCTACGTCTTCGAGGTTATATCGGATAAACGGCATCGCATAGTTATTGAGATCGGTAATCACCATTTCTCCTTCCTCTTCGGACGAAACATCTTCTCCGTCTTTCACAAACTCGACAACGCGTTCTTCAGCGTTTATGTGCAAGCCCGAATGTTTCTCGCACTCTTGAGCTATCACTCCGATTTCCACACTGCCGTAGTGGTCAAAGACTCTACAATTGAAAACTGACTCAATCAACCTTCTTTGAAAACCTAGAAGAGGTTCACCTTCCGTGTGTATGGATGAGAAGCTCACATCGGTGACGCCTTCTTTTCTCAGAAAGTTTGCGAGAAGGAAGATGGGTGATGTGAAACCGTGTAGGACTTTGGGTTTGAACCGTCTTAATGTTAATGTGAAATTACGCAAAGTCTGCTCAGTCATTCTGTAAGCAGATAGCCATAGCCATCTTCTCGCGAAATTTCCTAGGAGATTGCGTATCGAGAGATCGAGAGGACGGCAAGTGGATAGTGAGATTATCTTGTCGCCAGGATAAAACCCGTACCAAGATGCGAACCGATACCATGCAGCCCAGTCATGCCAGATTACTCTCTTATCTCTATAAACCTCTAGTGGCTTTCCAGTTGACCCGCTCGTGGCTCTCTTTTGTAGACTTTCTATTTTGTAGTTTCCGGCTAAGGTATTGGGAAAGTTGTATCTTAAATCTTCCTTTCTTATAATTGGCAATTTTTTTAGATCTTCAAGGCTTTTAATATCTCTGGATCTCAGCTTTAGTTCTCTAAATGTTTGGTGATAAAAAGGAACATTCTCATCCGCGTGCTTAACTAGGGTCCTGAGTTTTATCAGTTGAATCCGCTTAATTTCTTGTAGAGAATCCCACTGGCTTTTCTCAAGACAGCTAATATGACGTAAAACTTCCCACGATCCGAATCGGATAGAAGGAATCACGTATTTTAGGAAAGAAAGACTGTGAACTTCGCCAACTTTTTGTTTGGAAGACAACAATTTTCATCAACTTATTAAGTCATATTTTGAAGATCTCTCAAATATTGCGACAAGGGCACGTCACCTAAAATCACATGATGATAATGCTTATCTAACTGCAAATCATATGAAAAAAGTTGAAGATGGCAAGGATGAACAGGGGCATTGAAGAAACGTGCAGCGTTGGGCTTTGTACCGGTTGCGGAACTTGTGTTGGAGTGTGTCCAAATTCCGCGATAAGAATGGTTAGGAACGAAGGCGTGTATATTCCACAATTGAACAGTGAACAATGTAGTCAATGCGGAATTTGTTTTGAAGTTTGTCCTGGACGCTCAGTGAATTTTAAGGAACTCAATCTGGTAATATTTGGCAAAGAGACGGAAGACATTTTGATAGGAAATTATGTTGATTGTTACATTGGGCACGCCGCTGATTCAAACATAAGATATAATTCGACATCTGGCGGTCTAGTAACAGCTTTACTGCTCTTTGCAATTGAAGAGGGAATTATCAACGGCGCACTGGTAACAAAGATGAATAATGAAAACCCCTTGGAGCCAGAGGTTTTCATAGCAACGACCAGGGAGGAGATCATTTCCGCGTCAAAATCAAAATATTGTCCTGTTCCCGCAAACATAGCAATAAAGGAAATTCTTAAGGAAGATGGGAAATTTGCGGTCGTTGGGCTTCCTTGTCACATTCATGGAATCAGAAAAGCTGAAATGTTAAACAAGAAACTCAGAAAAATAGTTTTACATTTGGGCCTTATGTGTAATCATGCACCAACTTTTTCAGCGACTGAATATTTGCTTCAAAAGTTGAATGTCAAAAAAGAAGATGTTGGAAGAATAGATTATCGAGGCGAGGGATGGCCGGGTGGAATTTCGATTGTATTAAAAAATGGGGAGCGGAAATTCATACCCATGTTCTCTGATCTTTATTGGGGCGCTGTGTTTCAATCATATTTCATCCCTGTGCGCTGTGCATTATGCAGTGATAAGATTTGCGAATTGTCGGATATTTCGTTTGGTGATGCCTGGCTACCTGAATTATCGAACAACAGAATAGGTGAGTCAATAATTGTTTCTAGAAATAAAATAGGTGAAGAACTATTACGAAATGCTATGTTAAAGAAACATATAGAACTATATGAAACGAATAGTAACAAAGTATTACAATCGCAAGGATTGTACCCTGTTAAGAGACGAATAAACGCACGTATTTCCGTTTTCAAGGGTCTCTTCAAGAAAGTCCCGATTTATA
>Ga0315310_10000936_pt1 | contig 18417 bp, 13 predicted proteins | sample TDP5_MG_FD_203630 | JGI IMG/M metagenome (GOLD analysis project Ga0315310, IMG submission 203630) | Freshwater sediment microbial communities from Lake Towuti, South Sulawesi, Indonesia - TDP5 | ecosystem: Environmental > Aquatic > Freshwater > Lake > Sediment | place: Indonesia: South Sulawesi... | reverse complement strand
AGGTAGAGCCTCTCCGCGGAAACCTAAAGTGGCAATGGACTGGAGGTCTTCTAAGTTCCTTATCTTACTGGTAGCGTGACGCCGGAGAGCCAATTCTGCGTCCTCTCTGGACATGCCTGAGCCGTCGTCAATTACCCGGATCAACCTCTTTCCCCCTCGGCCTATTCCTACTCTGATATCCATTGCTCCGGCGTCCAGAGAATTTTCTACCAGTTCTTTGACCACCGACGCTGGTCTCTCGACAACTTCGCCAGCAGCTATCTTGTCTATCACTTCCTCGGATAAAATTATAATATTACATCCCATCTTATTTACCCTGGTAGTGTAGGGCTTTATGCCCGTAATCATTTGGTAGTGTAGGGCTTTGTGCCCGTAGGAATTAGGAATTACGCCCATGAAGGGCTACACTACCAATGAACAAAAATTACGCCCATGAAGGGCTACACTACCAATGAACAAAAATTACGCCTATGAAGGGCTACACTACCAACAAACAAAAATTATACCCATAGGTGAAGCTTGCGCTATAAATTGTTGCAGCCTTTGGCTTTAATTGTTCTCTCTGTCGGTTACGACCTTTATGGGCTTGCTACACAGTTCATAATAAGTACATTCCGTAGAGCATACATCCTTCTCGCCCGTCATAATTCTCGTCTCGCAAAGGTCGAATGCGTCAGCCATCATATTGATGCGGTTTTTTACTTCGTCTTTTATTTTGGTGAAGGCAATGACAATTAAGTATGTTTTCTTTTTCCCTGCAACCCGCACCACTTTTCCTTCCACATCCTTCAGTCTAAGTCCATCCAGATTAAAATTCAAAGAAACGAGGGCATTTAAAGGAATGGACAGGAAAGTTATGAGCGCCATACCCCCAGCACTTAGATTGGATACGATGGCCGGGATTTCCGTCTTAATGTTCAATTCCGGCGATTCAATCAGCGCCTCCTTCACTACAGATATCGCCGGAATTCGCCTATGCTTCCTCCTTTCTTCTTCTTCCATAGCCAGTTCCCCCTTTCTTTGCTTTCTCCTTCAATTCCTCCAGCTTATTTAACGCCTCTATTGGCGTCATCTCTTCTACCTCGAGCGCCTTCAACTCCTGAACAAGACCCTGCTCCAGTTCAGCAAATAGAGAAAGCTGCTTCTCCTCCTTTTCTACTTTTGCCAATTTAGGCATTCCATCTTCCCGGTAAGCGTCCTTCTCCAGTTGGTAAAGTATCTCTTTAGCTCGCTCTAACACCTCCTTTGGAAGCCCTGCCAACTGAGCCACATGAATCCCGTAACTCTTATCGGCGCTCCCTTCCATCAACTTCCGCAAAAATATGACCCTGTCTCCCCATTCTCTCACGGCAAAATTATAGTTCTTCACGCCAGTTAGAGTCCGCGCCAGCTCGGTAAGTTCAAAATAGTGGGTAGCGAATAGCGTTCTCGGCCCCAGCGCCGCTCCAAGTTCGGCGGACGGAGGCTTTCTCTTTGCCCGCGCGTTCAGATATTCCACTGCCGCCCAGGCGATGCTTATGCCGTCAAATGTGGAAGTTCCACGGCCAATTTCGTCCAGGATAAGAAGGCTCTTCGGCGTTGCATTGTTCAGGATATTGGCTGTCTCAATCATCTCTACCATAAATGTAGACTCGCCCCGAGCAATACTATCTCTGGTACTGATGCGGGTGAAGATGCGGTCGACTGTGCCAATTGTCGCTTGTTCAGCCGGAACGAAGCTACCCATCTGAGCCATAAGAACAATGAGTGCTACCTGTCTAATATAGGTAGACTTGCCAGCCATATTCGGGCCAGTAATAATAAGGATCTGGTTCTCGCACCCGTCCAGATAAGTGTCGTTGGGAACGAACTTCTCTCCCATCAGCATCTTTTCCACCACAGGGTGGCGACCGGCCTTAATAGAAATAACTTCTCCATCATTCAATGTGGGCTTCACATAATCATTGTTTGCCGCCACCTCAGCCAGAGAACTCAAGACATCTATCTCCCCAATCGCCCTGGCGACTTGCTGAATTTTTCCCGCCTCACGAACTATCTTATCTCTTATTTCCTGAAATATCCGGTATTCGAGCTCAACCTTTCTCTCTTCTGCTCCGAGAATGAGCGCCTCCTTCTCTTTCAATTCCGGAGTAACAAACCTTTCCGCATTAATGAGAGTCTGTTTTCTGATATAATCGGTTGGAACCTGCTTCAGATTGGCTTTGGTCACTTCAATATAGTAGCCAAAGACACTGGTGTAGCCAACTTTGAGCGAATTTATTCCTGTTCTCCGCCTCTCCTTCGCCTCAAGTTCAGCGACCCATTCTTTTCCCCCTCTTGCCATCTGGTATAGCTCATTCAATTCTCCATTATATTCAGGTTTAATAATGCCACCTTCCTTGATTGTCGGAGGAGGTTCAGGAACGATTGCGTCTTCAATCAAATCGACTGTTTCTTTCAAGTCGTCCACTTCCTTGAGGAGTTGCTGCAGCATCTGGCTTTTTGGCTCAGCTATCAACTCCTTAAACTTAGGGATGAGCTTAAGCGAATTCTTCAAACTCACTAAGTCCCTGCCATTAGCCGTTCCACAACATAGACGGCTAATCAACCTTTCCAAATCAGAAATTTTCTTAAGAACTTCCCGAACTTTTCCTCTCTTGAGAGAATCGGAAAAGAATTCCTCAACCCCTTCCTGGCGGGCTCTTATCCTCTCCACGTCAGTGAGGGGCTCGATTATATATTGGCGAAGTTTCCTCCCGCCCATTGCTGTCTGGGTCAAGTCAAGAACACCGAGAAGGCTCCCTCTTTTTGTATTATCCTGAACATTAGCCAATAACTCTAAATTCGTCCTGGTTGACTCGTCCAGAACCATAAATTCACTTTTCGAATAGAACCTTATTCGCAAGAGATGGGAGAGCGCCATCCTTTGCGTAGCTTCCAGGTAGCTTATGATTGCGCCAGAAGCGCTTATCGCCAGTTCCCGATTCTCGAAACCGAGGCCTTTCAGAGATTGGAGCTGGAACTGGTTTATCAATTTCTGATAAGCATTCTCTTTCACAAAGTTCCAGTCATCAACATAATTCACCGGAAGGGAATGAATCTTAAGGAGGTCCAGGAACCTACCATCAGTTTCTTCCTCCTTCGGCAGAAGAACCTCTGCCACTGGAAGCCGGCTCAGTTCCAAAAAAACCTCTTCCCGGAGATTCTCGGCTTCAAACTCTGTAGCCAGAAACTCGCCCGTAGATATATCCACAAAGGCAAGGCCGGCTCTTTGAAGTTTTGGCCTTTCAAAAAATATTGATGCCAGGAAATTATTACTCTTCTCGGGAAGTAGATTCTCTTCCAGTACTGTCCCGGGAGTGATAACCCTGATGACATCGCGCCTTACCAGGTCCTTTGCCACTTTGGCATCTTCCATTTGCTCACAAATCGCTACTTTATGTCCTGATTTTATCAGGGTAGCAATATACTTATGTGCAGAGTGGTAAGGGACTCCACACATAGGAACTTTCTGCCGGGAAGTCAGGGCAATTTCCAGAACCTTAGAGCCAAGTTTGGCATCCTCTCCGAACATCTCGTAGAAATCGCCTAACCTGAAGAATAGGATAGTATCAGGATACTCTTTCTTGATTCTATGGTACTGTTCCATCAATGGCGTAAATTTACTCAAATTTCTCAACCCCTTCGTCATTGCAACTTTATATAATTTGTCATCGCGAGGAGCGGAAGCGACGAAGCAATCTCATACCATTTGTCATTACGAGCCCGAAGGGCGCGGCAATCTCATTCCTGTGGCTCTATCTGAGGAGAAGCCCCTTTCTCTTCTTTCACTTCTTCCAACTTACCAGTAGCAAGTTGTAACTTAACAATTCTTTCTTCCAGTTCTCTAATCTCTTTCTCTTTCGCGGCAACCTCTTTCTTGATTCTAAATTGTGTTGCCATTCCCAACGCAGTGGCAAATATCACGCCGAGGAGAATTGAGCCAAAGACAACAACAATCAGTGATACTTCTGGAGTCTTCCAGAAGAAAAGGTTGAGTGATACCTGCGGCTGATTTGACACAGCCAGAAGGACCAATAAGAAAGCAAAAATCAGAACTACCACCAGCTTTAATTGACTCATACCCACCCCCCATCAAAAGTTTTTCTGAATATACCTTCTATTTTGGAGTAGCGAAGCAAAGCTTCGCGTCCTTTACATTATCCCCTTCCCAATCAACGACCACGTATACACCTCTTCTATCTCCACTGGCACTAATTTCCCGATATAACTCGCAGACCCCGAAAAGAAGACAGTCTTATTTGTCCGCGTCCTCCCCACCAACTTCCTCTCTCTCGGAGCCACCCTCTCCACCAGAACCTCTTCCACTCTTCCCAGAAGTCTTTGGTTCTTTTCTAAAGCCATCTTCTCACAAATTTCATTAAGTTTAGCCAGACGCTCCTTTTTTGTTTTGAGAGGAACATCATCCTTCTGTTTAGCCGCACTGGTTTCTGGACGGGGCGAATATTTGAAAGTAAAAGCGCCATCAAATTCAACATCTTTCACTAAATTCAGGGTATCCTGGAAATCCTCTTCTGTCTCGCCGGGAAAACCAACCATAAGGTCAGTAGTAACACTTATCTTAGGAATTTCTATTCTTATCTTATTTATCAACTCCAGATATTGTTCCCTGGTATATCCCCGATTCATTCCCTCCAAAATCCTATTTGAGCCAGATTGAGCAGGAAGATGAAGATGCTCACATATTTTGTTTGAATCGCTCATAGTATTGATTAATTTCTCAGGGACATCCTTAGGATGAGAAGTCATAAACCGAATCCGTTCCAATCCATCTACCTTTTGCACCTCCCCTAAAAGGTCAGCAAAATCCAAACCATTGAATTTATAAGAATTTACATTTTGCCCCAGAAGCGTAATCTCCTTACATCCTCTACCCACTTTTTGCTCCACCTCTGAAACTATATCCTCAACATCCCTCGACCTTTCCTTTCCTCTAACATAAGGCACAATACAATAAGAACAGAAATTGTCGCAACCCCGCATGATTGTAACCAGTCCTGTTAAGTCAGAACTCTTGGCGCATCCATAGGGCGAAGAACTCCAGAATCCTTCCGCGAACTTGGGCAAATCCCCTCTCACTTCAGTAGCAAGAAACCTTTCTCTTGGCTTCTTAACAGCCTTTTCAACCAACTTCGGCAATTCCAATATATTATCTGTTCCCAGAACAATGTTTACAAAAGGAGTCTTCTCAAATATTTTACTTTTTAATCTCTGCGCCACACACCCCGCCAGCACAAAAACTGCAGATGGATTCTCGTCTCTAACTTTTCTCAAACCTGCCAGATACCCGACCGCCCTATCCTCAGCATGCTGCCTCACCGAACAGGTATTAATAATTATAACATCCGCTCCCTCTGGAGCATCTATCTTCCTATACCCCTCCCTCTCCAGAAGCCTCTCCATAACTTCCGAATCCGCTCCATTCATCTGACATCCGAAAGTCCGAATGAGAATCTTTCTACCTTGTATCTCCATTTCCATAATTTTTCCTTTCAGCACTTTCCTGGCTCATTTCCCCAAATCTTTAAATACCTTTTGAACAAGTGGTTTAATCATAGAGACATCTTTCTTAACAACCCCCCAGAGAATTTCCAGGTCAACTCCAAAATACTCATGAACCAGCCTGTCCCTCATTCCCGCCATCTTTTTCCAAGGAACTCCAGGATATTTTTCTCTAATTCTTTTTGGGATATTTTTCGTTGCTTCTCCAATTATTTCAATGGCACGAACCACTGCATAAATTGTTTTTTTATCTTTTCTGAATTTGTTGGAATCCATACTTTCGGTAAATTTTTCAATGTCATTTATAGAATCAAGAATGTCCTGAACATAATCTCCATACTCTCGATTTTTCATATATAGATAACCTCCTGTAAAATATGTTTTCCGATTCTTGGTTTCAATGCCTTTTTGGAAACAAGGTCAACCTTTGCTCCGAGTATTTTCATTAAGTATTCTTCCAGATCCATAAATTCAAAAAGACCAATGGGTTCCTCAAACTCTACTAGAATATCTATGTCACTCTTTTTTTTCTGCTCATCTCTAACAAATGAACCAAAAATTCCTATCTCTTTCAATTTAAATCTTTTTTTCAGTTCTTCCTTGTGCTTTCTAAGTAGATTTTCAATTTTTCTACGAGTCACGGCTACAAACCTCCTTTTAGTTCTAGGATAAAATAGTTAGTTATCCTTTTTAGTAATTGCCATATACCTTTTTCAGGAAGAACTTATCTCCCCCTACCCCATCCCTCTCCGGAAACCTCTCCATCACCTCCGAATCCGCACCATTCATCTGACATCCGAAACTGCTGACAAAGATCTGGCGTCAGGGAACAAGAATAAGAATGGTTCTAGGGTTTTCTCTTGGGCGGTCGGCTGCGGCGCCACTTTACCAAGCCGTCCTCGGCTAATTTCTTTAAATATTCTGTATCTACATTTTCTAATAGGGCTAAATTGTCTCTGGCTATTTTATAGTTGGGTTTTATAGATAAAGCCTTATGCAAACACTTATAAGCTTCTTTCTTGTTTATGAGAAGCCCGTATAGTGACCCCATATTTCCCCAGGCAACATAATTTTCAGGGCAAATTTCAACATACCGTTTATAACAATCTAAGGCTTCTTCATAGCGCTTTTCTTTACTGAAACTTAATGCTTTATTAAAAAGTTCTTCTGCTTCTTTTTCCTTTTTGGTTACTTTGGTTATGGAGTTAGCTGTTATACTCAGTCCGATTTCTTTCCGTGGGTTGTCCATTCTTTTTCTTTCTTCAAAAATAAGTTCTCTTGGGGTTTTCCCGTCGAGCTCTGGGTTAGGTGTATTCAGCCACCTCTCCTGGACTTCTGCAAGCGTCCTGTCTAATTCTTCTTTATTTGAATAATTATCTAGACTAATTTCATTGTGTAAATGGTACATAAGCTCATGAATTAGTGAAAGCTCTTGAGGTCCACGGGGATAATCTCTGTCTTTCTCTTCAGGGGAAATATGACCCATAGCCTTATGCGGAAATTTGTTCCAAAGGGCAGCCAAAAGTTCTAATAATTCGTGTGCATCTTCGTCCTCAGGAAATATTGCCTTTTCAGCAATTTCTTTAAAAACTTGCACGGGTTCTATATTTTGATTAAATCTTTCAATAATATATGCCGGGGTGACATCAGCCAATCCGACTTCTTCCAACTTCTCTGTCAATCTTTCTTGAACTTTATCTAAATCTAAATCTTTGATTTTTTCTTTAGTTTGGAAATCATGGATTATTACAGCTATCTGTTTAGGAGTTATCTTCATATCCACTTTATTCTCTCTCATCCTTTTATAAGCGAGCCTCATTGCATACGTTGCATCTTTAGGAAATGCATGAACCATTCCTGTCAGGATATAATGGTCCTCATAGGGCAAGATTCTGGTGAAGATACACTGACCTTTTTGGAGGTGCTGAGTAGCAGTTTTTTCCCAAATCCAATATTCTTTTTGGGTCGTAAGGTCGATTAGGACCATTTGTTTTCCTGTCTTTAGGGTTTTTACTTCAAAAATGCTGTAGATATTATTCTTGAAATTCTCATAAATTCTCTTTTCTTCAGGAGGCACATCTTTATTGAGGTCTATAAAATATTCCAAGGGCGTTTTATCAAATGGTTTTAGTCTATGGCCAAAAACGAACCAATCAAATATAATGATTTTGCGCTTCTCATTATCTGTCATAAGATAAGGGAATTCACTATCAAGATTAATTAGTTCTTTCGTCATTCTTGGATTATCCTTTATAAACTTAGCAAGCTTTTCAAAAAATTTGTTAATCATTTTCTGACTCCCTCCAGAGGTTCTGAGGACACAATAAGTAATTAACATCCCTTCCTTTCCAGAAACCTCCCCATAACCTCCGAATCCGCTCCATTCATCTGACATCCGAAAGTCCGGATAAAGACTTTCTGCTAACCTTATATTTCGGCTTCACAGCACTTTATTCGTTCTTTCCTCACATTTAGCGGGACCCGAAAAACCTCTACTATACTTGCTTCATTCGGGGAAAATTCAACCAGCTTATGTAAGGGATTCGATTAGGCTTCCTCTGCCGTGGCAGGTTTGCCGCTGCCTAAACCCTCCACTGCACTTTGCGTCCTCTCCCTCGCAAAAATCATAAACAAAAAAGTCTTTTTATTTCGTTGGTGGCGGCGAAAAACTTTTTAAAAGGTGTTTATTAACCTATCGCCAGAATAACTCTCGACAATTTTTATTCTCTCTTCGGTCAACCCATAAAGTTTATAAACTAATTGGTCAATTTGCTTTTGAAGTTCTTTGTCCCGCGGCTGCTTTTCTGGGTTTTGAAGATAATCTTCGTCTTCGGTGATGGCAAGGATGCGGTCAAAAATGAAAAGACAGCTGCTTCGATTTTTGCTCCACCCAATATAACTTTCTTTCTATATAAAATTGATTCAGCAATCTTGTAATTTCATCGGGCTTTGTTTTCTTCTTTGGGAAAAATCTAATTATAATCCTATTAGCGTGTGCATAGCTACTATTTATATTACCGGGTTCTTCAATCATTCTTTGTAACAGTGGTAAAAAAAGAGCAACGAGTTCTTCTCTATATTCTGATGATTTACTGCTTTCGATACCATGGATGATACTTGTACAAACACCCAAAAAAGCATCACATAATTGAATCAAATTTGACTTTTTCTCTTCTTTATGATCCTTGGATAGAAAAGTAATCTTGTGGCACATGAAAGAAATATTTTGCTTATCTCTTTCCATCCGATAAATACAATGCCAAGGAAAGTATTGATGGTGTTTTTGTTGTCCTTCTTCATGAAATATATTCTGAACTATGATTTGTTTGTTAGGGTAAAAAGTTTCAAGAGCATATAAGATGGCGCTTCTGAAAAAGCGGTTATACTTGCTATTGAATTCGTTATTTGTGTTGAACTCTTCTTTATTTAGTTTTGAATTATTTACTCCAAGAATATAAGCAAAAAACTTTTTCCTGCTTTTTTCTGGATTAAGAATATATTCAAGCCATCTCTTAGAAATATTTTTGGTGTCTGCGTCATTTATTTCTGACCAGTGGATGATTCGGTCATTTTTAGCATAATAAGGAGAGTCTTTATCGAAATTATTACAATATCTCTCATCTATTATGTCATCTAACAATGGATGCTCCAAATTTTCCACAACAATTCCAATATAGAACCATTTCTCTTTTGTATATGGACATTCCTTAGGTTGAACTTCGTCAGCATATATATTAACTACCACTGGTTTATCTTCTATTTGATTTCCGAATAAATCTTTCATACTAAGTTTTCTATAACTATTATTTCATCTTCCGTTAATCCATAAAGTTTATATACGAGTTGGTCTATGAGATTGTTGGTAGATTCTATTTTTTGTTTCAAAGGAGTGAGTTTGGTGATGCTTTTGGCAAATTCCTCGGTGATTTTATCCTGGAATTCTCTGCGAGAGGGGTCGGTCTTAAGCTTCTTTTTGTTTTTCTTTAGGATTTCTAAAAGGCCTTCTATAGTAGCTTCGTCGTAATCTTTAATTGCGGTCTTATTAGACAAGTTTTCGACCTCTGCACCCATTGTCCGTTCAAGCCAATTAAGAAAGGATTTTATTTCTTTATTTCTAGCCCTGCTATATTCAATCATCTTTTCAGCAAGAAAGGCTAAGAGGTCGTGGATAACATCAGACTCTTCTGGTTTTGCCAAAAGTCTCTCCTGAACGAAGAAAAGAATAGAATCTAAGTTGTTGGTCTTAAGATAGTTTTTATAAAATTCTTTGACCTCTTCAAGAAACTTTTTGCGTCTATCAGCTGGTGTAGTAAAAATGATACGGCGAATGGGAAGCTGTCGTTCTTGGGCTATTCTAATTTTTGGGAAAATTTCGCCAGCTTGTCTAAAGCAGACCTCAAAAATATATTGCAAAAGCTTCGTATTTAAAACAGCGAGTACATACTTTACGTTTATGTTCTTATCAGTAATATGAAGATTATGTAAAGTGCGAAGCGTGATAATTCCATTCTCATCCAAGCAACCTACTAAAATACCACCGGTTTCACGAATCATAATTTTAGGTGCACTAAAAATTGAAGATTCTTTACTGAATTTCCTAGCAATTTCCACACTTATAAATACTTCATTTTTAGGTACATATTTTTGAACCTCGTCACCACTTAAAACCGCCACATCGTTTGCAGCAGTCCGTACCATCTTTAGCTTATTCCTACCGATTTCTATACCACGAGTTATTGTTGCAATTTCGGCCAAAGGTATAGAACTCTTTAAAACTTCAGAGAGCAATAATCCTGCCCGAACATCAAGAGGACTTCCTGGAATCTCCAAGAATGAGTCTTGTGTAATAAATATACTTTTTTGTTCTCTTTCTAAGTCTGACTGGAACTTTACAAGATTTTTGTCTGCCCGACTCTTAGCATAAAGGAGTAAGCAAGCAGGCATTTGCACTTCTGGGAAAACCTTGTCTCCGAGCTCCACTATATCTGTAATTCTTGCCTTTTTTAATAGCGCTTTTCGTAATCCCTGATACTGCAGCCCTCTAAGGAAAAGATCGGGCATGATAAAGCCAAAGTGACCAGCATTTCTCAACTTTTCAAATCCTTTCTCTATCATCAAGCCAAAAGCGTCGAACTGGCCAGTTGCATAATCAAAGGCATATGAAAAGTAGGAAACCTCATCTGTATTTAAGTTATGGAATCTAACCCACGGCGGATTACCTACCACTGCATCAAATCCAGGATTATCCTTCTCTTTTCCATGCTCATCAAAGAAAATTTCTGGGAATTCTAACTCCCAATGGAAAAAATGTTTTTCATTATTTATATTATCAGCTTTTTTGAACCATCCCTTTTCTCTTACTCGCTTCCACCTGCCTGGCATCTCGAGCAATCCAATCATCCAGTCGTAATCAATCTTTTCATTTCCAAAGTAGACACTCGTCCACACATTCGCTGTCTCTTTGAAGGGAGCTAATATCTCGAGAATTTCATTATAAATGTTCTCTTTTTCTCTTATCTGTTCTACTTTATCCGAAGGTTTCTTTAACATCTGTATTACATTTCCTAAAACCACAGGTAGCCGTCTCTTTAAAGATTGCTCAAATAATCCAAGTTGACCTTTATCTTCTTTAATCCTTTCCTTCTTAGATATCTCCGGTAGACGACCTAGACCATTTACCTTTGCCCCTATTAAGGAATTGCCGCAGCGTAGGTGGTGATCAAGAAATGATAAAGGCTTATCCTTGGCAACTGTGGAAAGCCAGAGGGAAAGTTTTGCTAACTCTACAGCTAAGGGATTCAAATCAACTCCGTAAATACACTTTTCTACTACCTCTCTTCTCGCCCAACGCAGATCATCTTCTTCAATTTCTTTTGTCTTTACTTCATAGATAGTGGGTTTTTCCTTTAGCAGAAAAGGCTCTTGTTTTGGAGTAACCTCCCCACTTAATGTTTCAACCAGCGTACGGGCTAGGTAGTCTGTAGCCTCAACTAAGAAGTGGCCTGAACCCATTGCCGGGTCAAGGACCGTTATCTTTAGGATTTCATCAATAAGAATTGAGCTGGGGGCACTTTCTACTTCAAGTTCTTTAAGTTTTGCTTCCTTCCGGGTGAGTTTTTCTTCGGAGACTGATTTCACAAGTGGGGTAGGGGCTCTCGAAATTTGAGTCTTCAAAAACCTTATCTCTTTCTTAATATCCTCAATACCTTTCTTTCTTTCTTCTGCGATTTTTTCGGCGAGTCTTTTCTTTTCTTCGATTATTGGGCCCAGTGTATTTTCTACGATATAGTCTACAATATAGCCAGGCGTATAGTAGCTTCCTGTTGCCTTGCGTTCACCTTTATCCGTGACACAATAAACTGTACCTTTGGGCGCTTCTTCGACTATTTTCTCCACTTTTACTTCGTCCTTAGATCTCCAGGTCTCTTTCCCTTTTTCTTTTATCGCAACCATATAGGTTTCGGCTACCCTCAATTTATATTCCAGTAGTCCCTCATAGATTGAGCCAAGATGGCGAATTTCTAAGCTACTATAGTCAACAAAAGCTTTCACTTGAGAATTCTTTCGTGAGGGTAAACGAGCAAGAAGGTCTATGGCTTCAATTAGCCATTCATCAGCTACTTTATACTTTTCTAGGAAAGGATGTTTTGTTGGGTCAAAGAGTCCCCCATTATAAGGTGGGACATACATATCTTCCTTAGAGATTCCAAAAGATTGACTGCCCTTATTAATTAAATCAAAAAGTGTCTTAAGCCTATCCCAATAAACGGACAAAACCGGCGATATGGGCTCTTTCTTATCTATCTTTTCTTTTACTTCGTTCTTAAGCGAGTTGAGGCTGTAGGTATCTTTATATATCCGACTATCCAAAGGCAAAAGTCCCCTTGCCTCAGCATAAAAGGTAAAAAGTAGCCTGTAGAGAAGGATGTAGGAGTTGTCGTGGATTTTTTCTAGATTCTCGGGAGAAAGATCATTGGCAGGTGTCTTTAAAAATCCCTCAGCTAAAACCTTGAGTGCCTTATAGACATTCTCTTTTAATTCTTCTCCAACTGCCTTGGCGTATTCTAAGCTTTCATTATAGACCTTTTGTAAGAAATTAGGGAAAGCCTCCTTTCGGAAGAAAAGGTAAAAATACTTAAACTCATCAAGTGTGCCTTCTTCAAGAAGTTTGAAGAGGTCATTTTCATAGAAGATATCTAACCTCTTTGAAGTTTCCCGCTCATAAAGTCTCCAAAATCTTCCATCAGTTAGGATTCCCCAAGGAACCTCGGAAATCCATAGGTAGCGGCTCATCTGCAATGAAGGATTTTGCACCTCAAAGGGGTCCGACTCTGTCTTTAACTTTCTATCCAGTGGCCGACCGTATCGCTTGGCTTCTCCAATAGCAATAGCCTTGCTAACACCAGCTCTTTTTGTCTCTTCCGAGTTATAAAAGACATAGTCAGGATGCTTCAAACCTTCATAGGTTCTGGGAAGAAAAACATTTACTTCATAGATATGACCCAATCTTCGCAGGATAGGTCTTATGAATCTTTCTTCTAATTGGCTTTCATTTAAATCTCTGAGTGTAGTTTTTTGCTTCTGATAAATAGACTTTATCTCATCAAATGCCTTCTGCAACTCCTCTTCCTTTATGTCTTCCCAAAAAGATGTTTCGGGCACGAGTTCCTGAAGATAGTAGTCGGAAAATAATCTTTGATTTCTATATACAGCCATAGACTACTCCTCCGAAAGTAGAATTACGGCGATAGAAAAAAGTTCGGGCATTTCTTCAATAACAAGCCCTTCATGTTCTAATTTTTCTAACACTTCTTTATATTTGGCCTTTAAACCTTCTAATCTCCTCTCCGCGGCCCTTATAGCAATTTCCATATCTTTGCCTTTAAAAAGGGTGCTCTTGTATTCGGCAATTCTACTTTTTTCCTCTTTCATCTTAAATTCAAAATAGTGTTTAGCGTCTTCTTTTTTTATTTCTATCTTGCGATCCTTCTCTTTCTGCACCTTACCTGAAAACTTCTTCGCCTCCTCAATAGCAAAGTCCTTTGCTGCATTTTGAAGCTGGTCTTTTTTAGAAAGAACTTCCTTAATTAGAGAACTATCTATCAGTTCCTTAGGTGTCTCAATAAAATCAGGAATTTGCTTTGGGTTAAGCCTCCCTATTGTCCCTTCCTCATCGGCTAAAAGAGGGAGTATTTCTTCACAAAGCAGATTGCCATTGGCGTCTCTAAACCTCATAATAAAATTGAAGAGTAGAGATGGTTTTTTAATATCTTTTAGGGCCTTTACTGTAACTCTACCTCCAAACGTCCAACTTTGATCTCTCGCATAATCGATAATAGCTTCAAGGAGAGGGTGACCAAAGGCCAAAAATTCTACCCTATCTGCACCCAATTCCTTCGCTGTCTCTTTGGAAAAGGTGATTCGCTCGTACTTATCTTTAACCGTTTCTCTTAATATTTCTTTAGGAGTATATAATCTATAAATGTCCTTCTTTTTTGTCGGTTCAATCTTTCCGCCAAATTGATTAAAAAACACCCGAACGAATCTTTCTATATCCTCTTCTGATGCTGAACGCGTTCTACTTTGCTCAATTACCTTGAGGGTATTTCCAAGGTCAAACTTTTTCAAATCCATAAGGAAAGTATTTTCGATCTTTTTATAAGCTATTTTTCTTTCTTCAATAGCACTCTCTATATCCTTTAAGGCGACTTCTATAGGCCTATTTTCTGCCAAAGCATTCATTATAACATCTTCAAGTTTCACTCCTTCTAGAACAAGACCGACAATATCAGAAATTTTTCCACCGAGCTCCTTCTCTATTCTTTTTACCTTCTGCATCAGTCGGGCCAATATTTCTCCTTCCCTTGTATTAGAGATAAACAAATTATGTGCTTTTACATCTCTTTTTTGGCCATAACGGTGGAGTCTTCCGATTCTTTGATCAATCCTATTGGGATTCCAGGGAAGGTCGTAATTGACCATTATGTGACAAAATTGAAGATTTATCCCTTCACCAGCAGCATCTGTAGCAGCCATGATCTTCATTGCCTCGGATTTAAATAGTTCCTCTGCCTCCCTGCGTTCGCCCATTGGCATTCCACCATGTATAGTAACAGGGTCAAAACCCTCCTTTTTTAAAAGGTCTAGAAGGTAACTTAAAGTGTCTCTATATTCTGTAAATATCAATATTTTCTCTTTTGGATCTTCTAGGATTCCTTTCACAAATTCAATAAGCCTTTGGGCCTTTGAGTCGACTTTTATATCTTCTGCCATTTTAATTAAATGCTTAAGAGTTTCCATCTCCATTTTTAAAGCTTCTGGAGTTGAAGGAAGACTAAGAGTTTCTAACTTCCTTTCAAATTTCTCCTTTTCCCAATCATCCATTGAGTCGGGATCTTCTATGTAATCTCTTAATCTCACCTCCTCTTCCCGACTGAGAGAAGAAATTTCAGCTTTGATAAGATTGGACAACCGATTCTTAAGAGATTCTCTTATTGCTGTAATTGAAGAGACCATACGTTTCTGAAGAAGAACCATAGCAAAGCCAACTGCCCGGTTATTTAAGGACTTAGCGGAATTATAAACCTCTCTTACATAATCAGTCACCGCATCATAAAGTCTATTCTCGTCTTCAGTAAAATATACAGGCAAAGTGAGCACATCGCGGGGCCTAAATATAGGTTTGCCTTCCTCATCCTTCAGTCCATCTTTACCTCTGCGGATCATAATAGAGTTAAGTTTACCTGAAGAGATTCTGGACTCATCTTCAAAAATGTAGGGATCGATAAGAGAAATGAGAGAATAAAAGGCAAAGGAATCCCCACGATGAGGAGTAGCAGTAAGAAAGAGAAAACTCTCTGTTTTATTATTTAATGCTTCTGCAAGTTTGTAGCGCTGGGAACGCTGGATTTTATTACCATATTTGCTAACAGATAACTTTTGGGCCTCATCAAAGATTATAAGGTCCCATTTAGCCCTTTCTAGCTCTACCAATACTTCTTCCTTTTTCGCATAATCAATAGAGGTTATGACTCTATCATGTGCTTCCCAAACATTAGCGTCTTTGAGAAGAGAATCTTTCAAGACTTTTAGATAAGCAGCTTCATAAATGACGAATTGCTCATCGAACCTTTCTCGCATCTCTCTTTGCCACTGGTAACGAAGCGGGGCCGGGACTATGATTAGAACCCTTCTTGTTCTCCCTCGTAAGGAAAGTTCTTTTAAGATCATACCTGCCTCTATTGTCTTTCCTAAACCAACGTCATCGGCTATGAGAAATCTATGCTTATAACTATTCAAAACTCTCCATGCAGCTTCTACCTGGTATGGCTCTAAATTAGTCCGTGTTGAAGAAAGAGAAAGGAAGTGGTCATATTTATAAGCTAAGGAGAGTCGAATAGATTCAAAATGTAAATCAAAATTTATGGAAGAAGCAAAAATTTCTGCTTCTAATAATTCAAGAGGCGAATAAATTTTTTCAATCGGTGTAGGGGGCCAGATAATTTTTTGAGGCGTTCCATCAGGAAAGGCAATAGTATAAATACTTGCTTTAGAACGCGGCTCTACGGCTATAACAACTCCTAGCCTTCCACCAACTCTAACTTTGTCATTGACTTGAATTGTCTTTTGCTCCATTGACCTTAGTCTTTTAGTCCATTCTTTTTTGTTTAGAATTTTGAGAAGAGTTATTTTTGTCTTGACGCCTTTTTGGTTATATTCTTATCAAGCAATAAGTACTTTTTTATGTATTATTAAATTTATAAAGTAATTGCTCTATCCACTGCTTCAGTATCTGCAATCCCAGCGATCCTCCTCTGGCATTGTTACCTATTCTTTTTAAACTTAGACGACGATGGGCTAATTTGGAAAACTCTTCTAAATATGCTATCAAATAGCCAACATATAAACCTGCATATAGTTCAAAATCTACTACATTGTCGTTGTACATAATTATTTTTGGTAAAGGAGTCCTCTGCATTTCCTTAATTTTTTTATAAAGATTAAAAAGAATCTTACCCTTGAGCGGGAAAATCAATGGGAAGTCTCCATGATGTACTACTGATTCTCTAACTTGTTTTATGGTATCAAACCATTCACAAGAAAGTACAAACTGTGCCAAATTATTCCCAAGTTTTTTTACATTACCGTCTGACCTTTTTAGCCAGTTCTTCAGTGTCTCAAAAGAGCCGTCTTTTATTTGTCCGGGAACATCAGAGATTGGCCTGATACTCTTAGCTAATTCGTCAAAAAGTGAACGAAATTCAATGTGAAAAAAGGAAATATCACACTCACCAAATTTCATCCACAAAGTATTGTCTATCTCATTTCTTGTCCATAAATCATTCAGCCACTTTAATCTAAAGACAATAGTTGTTATATTTGAAAAATCCTCTAAGATAAAAGGAAGGTTCCTACATGAACCAGGGGGTAATACACCTGTGACCACATTCGCAGGTACAAGACAGCACAGATCAATAAATTTACCTGATATGTAATAACCTTTTTCATCTTTGTGAATGGTGCCAAGTGCAGTTTTTAGCCGTTTTTCATTTATTTCCATTAATTTCACCAATCCAATAAACTTTTTATTTTTAGTAGAAATTGTATCGAATCCGAGGCATGCAGATAGTCATCTAGATTACTCGATAGGTCATCTGCTCCTGCAGCCGTTGTAAATCCAATCTTCTTATAAGGCTGGTTTAATAACTTTCTTCTTATTTCTTTCATACGGATTATTTGATTCGCCATCAAGCACCGCTCATTAATCCAGAGCAAGATATCCTAAAGCTCTGGTAAGGAAAAAATGTGACCCCAGTCCTTAATTTCCTTTAACCTCTGTGATGCCTCCCCAGTTAATTTGCTAAAGTCTTCAGTAGCAGTATAAAATATTTGTTTAGCTTTAGGATACCCATATGTATTTCTCTTTAATCTTTGAATAACAGCTTCTTCCTTTAAATTTCTAGTGAGATCCACGAGAATTCCTTGGAGCTTCAATAAGATCTTGCCAAATTCATTAAACAGTTCACCTGTTTTGGAAAGGTAGGTTGTTCCAACCCTATTTTGATAAGATTCATACCATTCTCTTAATACATTCATCTCTTTTTCTGCTGCCTCAAGTTTTGCAGAATAGATTTCATTTGGGAACGCTGATTCTTCAATTATTCTTATTAAGTTGAGCAAACTACAGGTACAAGAACCTGCATAATCAAAAAGTGGTGATGCTCTTTTTATAATCTCTTTCAATCTTCCTCTGTAAATGTACCTTAATCGGGTTTTACCAAGTATAAATCTCGCTAACGTATCTTGACCTAAACTTATGAAATTAATTAGTATTTCCTTCATCATGTTACAATTCCCCCAAAATCATTTTCTTCACTTTATCTTTGGCTTCTTCTAATCTCATTCTTCTGTCTTTCTTTATCAGCCTCCTCTCCAGTGGCCTCTCCATAACTTCTGAATCACCATCGTTCATTTGACATCCGATATGGAATTTTAGATCAGCCGATTTCATATTTCAGGTTAATTTCAAATCAGTAATTACAAGATTTTTAAGCAAGAGTAAAAAATTCTAAGAGCACAATATCTAATCATTCTTTTATTCTTATTCGTTTTCCCAGAAGTTTTCGGCTTCTTTTTCCATCTTCTCAAGCCTAGTATAATAATCAGGAAATTCGTTAAGATGCGCCAGGGCGATTTTGCCAGTCATCAAAGTATCGTCGTTGGTAACATTTGTCTTTGGGTCACGGGTTCCGTGCTCCAGTTCTACATCCAATCCCGCTCGAAACTGCTCAACATTGAATTTGTCCCACTTAATGCCTAACTTTTCACCAATTTCCTTTGCTTCTTTTGCTGTAAAGCGTTTTCTCTTCTCCATTT
>Ga0315310_10000935_pt1 | contig 18425 bp, 15 predicted proteins | sample TDP5_MG_FD_203630 | JGI IMG/M metagenome (GOLD analysis project Ga0315310, IMG submission 203630) | Freshwater sediment microbial communities from Lake Towuti, South Sulawesi, Indonesia - TDP5 | ecosystem: Environmental > Aquatic > Freshwater > Lake > Sediment | place: Indonesia: South Sulawesi... | reverse complement strand
CGCTGAATTATATGTCGGAAGCTTTTGTCAAAAGATACGGTGAATCTGCCTTCGGAATGAAGATTCATTATTCGACGGAGGAAAAGCCCCTTGGAACCGGCGGCTGCGTCAAGAACGCAGAGGGAATTATTGGGCACGATGAACCTTTTCTGTTGCTCAACGGAGACATACTCTCCAAAATCGATTACGCCGAGCTCCTAGCGCGGCACAAGAAAAACAAGGCAGCAGCCACAATAGCTCTGCACTGGGCAAGAGACCCCAGCCGCTACGGCGTTGTTGAAACCGCTGACGCAGACCGAATAAAACGTTTTGTGGAGAAGCCTTCACGTGAAAAGGCACCGAGCAACCTAATAAACGCAGGAGTGTATGCCCTAAGTCCTGAAGTCTTCGACTACATTGCGACCGGAAGACGAGTGTCAATAGAGCGTGAAGTTTTCCCAGCACTTGCACGTGACCGGAAACTGTCTGGCTACAGGTTTGATGCTTTGTGGATAGATGTCGGCGAACCCACTGACTACCTGAAGGGCAACAGACTTCTATTAGAGTCTGAACTCAAAGAAGGAAAAATCGCGGCTTCGGCAAAAGTCAAAGACAAGGTTGAAGTAAAAAATCCAACCGCCATTGGCGAAAAGGCAACTGTTGCAGCAGGGTCAAGAATTGGTCCATACGTAACCTTGGACAACAACGTTAATATTGGAAGAGACGTTGACCTAGAAAATTCCATAATCTTCTCTGGCACAACGATTTCCGATCACACCAACATCAAAGGCGCAATCATCGGCGAGGGAGTTATGATCGGAAAATCGGTGAAAATCAGCGAGAGATGCATAATCGGAGACTATGCCGTTATCCATGACAAGGTCAGTTTGGCCCGGGGGGTCACGGTTTGCCCTCAGAAGGAAGTGACCAAAAGCGTCCTTTCACGAAGATGCCTTCAGTAAGCATGTTTGCTTTCTGTCGCTTAGTTTTAAAAGTGCCTTCGTTTATCAATGAGAAATCGATTGACAGGTGAAGCTCAGGACATGAAAGTGTTCATTGACATACTCACGCCTAAACAGTGCATGATGTTCTCGAAGCTTTCTGAACGCCTAAGAAAGCATGGACATCACGTCTTCGAAGTGACGAGAGAATACAAGGAAGTGGTTGAACTTCTCAGCCTCAAAGGCATAAAGGCGCGGGTTGTAGGCAGACACGGAGGCGACACCTTAGAGGGCAAGTTGAAAGCCAGCGCACAGCGAACACTTGAGCTAGCATCAGCAATAGAAGAATTTCGACCAGACGTGGCTGTCTCCTTCGCTTCCCCTGAAACCTCAAGAGTTGCGTTTGGCTTAGGCGTTCCACATGTGTACTTGAATGATTCGCCTCACGCTGAAGCAGTTGCCCGACTTACTGTTCCTCTTGCCACGGTTCTTTTGACACCCAAAATCATACCTAAGGCCACTTGGACCAAGTTTGGCATCGCACAAGACAGAATAGTCCAGTACGATGCCTTAGATGCTTGGGCTTGGCTTAAAGATTTCAGACCAGACAAGAGGATATTGACACAGCTTGGCCTGGACGAATCCAGACCTGTAGCCGTGTTTAGAACCGAGGAATCTTTCGCGAGCTATCTGCTTGGAAAAAGTCTGAAGACTTCGGTTCTGCTGCCTCTTGTTGAAGCCTTGTTGAGGACAAAGGCCGATTTCCAAGCGGTTATGATACCAAGATACGAACCCCAGATTGCCTTTCTTAAGGAGAAACTTGGCGACCGTGTAAAAGTGTGTGAGTCCCCAATAGATGCCTCAAGCCTCCTCTTCTACACGGCAGTTTTTGTGGGTGCAGGCGGAACAATGACCTCAGAAGCCGCGTTGCTTGGTGTGCCCACATTTTCGTGCTATCCCGACAAACCCTTCTTAATCGAAACGTATCTAATCAAGAAAGGCTTGGTCATCAGGGAAACCAACTTGAAAAGGCTCAGAAGCAGAGTTCTAGAAACGCTGAGAAACGTTGAACGAGCAAAGAAGACACAGGCAGCAAGGGCTCGGGCGCTCACAAGCACGTTCGAAGACCCGATTGATGTAGTTTTTGAAGCGATCAAACGAGTTTCTTGACCGGGTCTGTTCGTTTTCGAAACCGTTATACAACCCCTGTGAAATATATACCGCAAAACATTCGAATTCAGGGTGACACGATGGATACTGGCTCTCCTCAGCTGCTGGCGATGAAGCTTGAAGCAGGCGACCTTGACACGCAAGAGAAAAGGGCAAAGTACACAGTCTGTGTTGTGGGCTGTGGTCGAATAGGACTGCCAACGGCTTGTGCCTTTGCAGAAGCGGGGTTTCGAGTTGTGGGCGTTGACGCAAACGCTCAGGTTGTTAGCCTTTTGAGAAAAGGAAAGGCTCCATTTGTTGAGAATGGGCTTAGCGTGCTGATAAAGAAGCATGCAAGAAGCGGTCGCTTCACTGCTACTGCTGACACCAGGAAGGCTGCTTCTGAAAGCGACGTTCTAGTTGTTGTTGTGCCGACGGTCACTGATGAAAAAAATAAACCTGACTACTCCCACGTTGAAAAGGCCTGCAAAGACATTGGCCTAGGGCTCCGTTCAGGATCACTTGTCATATTCACCAGCACAGTCGGACCAGGCATAACCGAAACCTTGGTGAAAGAAACTCTTGAAAATGGTTCAGGTTTGAAGGCAGGAGTTGACTTCGGCTTGGTGAACAGCCCAACCAGAGCCTCACCTGGACAGATACTCCGAGACATTGCTTCATATCCACGAGTAGTAGGCGCCATCAACGAGCCGAGCTTCAATGCTGCCAGCCTTGTACTGAGCACTGTTGCAAAAGGCGGCATAGTCAAGGTGCGTGATTTGCGGACTTCGGAAGCAGTCAAGCTATTCGAAAACGTATACAGGGACGTGTCTATAGCATTGGCAAACGATTTTGCTCCTTTCTGCGAAAAGATCAAGGTGGATTATCTCGAGGCTCAAGCCGCCGCCAACACTCAGCCCTACAGCCATCTGCTTCGTCCAGGGATTGTAGCGGGGCACATTCCAAAAGACCCTTATCTCCTCTTGGAAGAGGCTGAAAACGTTGGTGCCAAGCTGAGCATGACGGCTTTAGCGAGAAAGATAAATGATGAGATTTTAGATCACACGGTTCAGCTTGTGCGTGATGCTCTACGTAGAAATCAGAAGCCTTTTAGAAGAGCCAAGGTTGCCCTATTAGGGGTCTCTTACAGAGCCAATACCAAAGAAGCCCGTGGAAGCGCGGCCCCACAGCTAGTCAAGATGTTCATGAGCAAAGGCGCCGTAGTTCGAGTTTTTGACCCGCTTTACTCCTACACTGAGCTGAAAGACATGGGGTATCCAGCTGAGAGGACTCTGAAGAAAACTGTTGAGGGAACAGACTGCATACTGATAGTCGTGGGTCATACGCGGTTTAAACGCCTAAACCTCAAGAAGCTAAGACTGATGATGACCAAGACTGCTGCCATAGTCGATATGGGACACGTGATAATGCCGGAAAAGGCAGAAAAAGCAGGCTTCATTTTCAGGGGTATAGGCAGAGGTGTGTGGAGCAAATGAGAAAACTTGGAGTTGCAGTTGTTGGCGCAGGCTTCTGGGGACGAAACCACGCGAGAAATCTTAGAGAACTTGCCGAGACACGTCTGATCGCCGTGTGCGACAGAGATGAGGCTAAAGCCAAAGCTGTTGCTGAGCTCTTTGGCGTCGAGGCCTACAGCGACAGTCGGCACCTGCTGAAAAGATCAGACGTTGAAGCAGTAACGGTGTGCACGTGGTCAACAAACCTAGCGAAAGAGACCCTGAGAGCCTTGAAAGCTGGAAAACACGTGCTGGTTGAAAAGCCCATGGCAAACAACCTTCAAGAAGCCAAGAGGATCGTGGACGTAGCTCAGAGAAACCAACTAACGTTAATGACTGGGTTCTTGATGCGGTTCATTCCAGGCGTGCAACGAATTAAAGAGTCCATTGCGAAAGGCGAAATCGGCAAACTGGTATACTGCACTGCTCGACGAGTTTCACAGTGGCCTGAGCGTGTCGGAGATGTTGGTGTTGTCAAAGACCTGGCCATACATGACATAGACATCACTCGATACCTATCAGATAGTGATCCAGCTGAGGTCTATGCTAAAGCGGGCAGTTTCAGACACAGAAAGTTCGAGGATCATGCTCAGATTCTTCTAACGTTTGAAGGTGGAACGACGGCGTTCATTGAAGCGAATTGGCTCACGCCCTACAAGATACGAAAGCTGACAGTCACGGGAAGCGAGGCCATCATGACCTTGGACTACATCACGCAGGAAATCACGATAGAGACTGCAGGTCAAACATTAGCACCGAGGTATGAGGTCAAGGAACCCTTGAAACTTGAACTGCAGCACTTTGCGAACAGCATACTAAACAATAAGGAACCCATAGTCACAGGCTCGGACGGTCTGAAGGCTCTGCAGATCGCAGACGCCGCTCTTGAATCTGCACAAAAGGGAAAAGCGATAAAACTGAGGTAAAGAACTGCACCCTAGACTGCGTGTCTTCTTAGTCTTAGAACGACTAGTATTATGGCGCAGGCTACGCTCAGTGTTGGGACCAGAATGAGCATCACGACAGGAAGGCTGAAAGTCATTTGCACTTCAACTCGGTTCTGGCGGCCTCGGCAACATATCCCCTTAAGGTCGTAATTTGTTCTATACGCGCGCTTGCACTGGTAGGGGTGGGCGCGATGGCTGAGGCCCAAAAGATTAGCGGCATGAGCATAAAGAAAGGAACAGCACTCTTTCCAATAATGAACTGCCCATATTCGCAGCCGGAGAACAGTTGGATACAGGCATTTGTCGCTTATTTTCCCTCGATAATATCGTAGAATATGGAGTATACGGTTTAGAAGTGATTGCGCTACTTCTTGCTTTCACTTCTCAGATTGAAAGGCTTGCCTTCGGAGACTATTTTGGGTGGAAACTTGTTTTTCCATTTCTTGAGAAATGGAATCTCGTCTTTCTCAACTCGAAGCTCATCAGGCAGCATCTCAGGTATTTCATCCCTTATGGGGTACCAACGCATGCATTTCGGACAGATGATGACGCCCTCAACAATCTCGTCTTTCTCCTCAAAAACGTGAAGTTCCAGTGGGTAGTATTTGTCAATGGGGCACGCCAGAATGTCCATCAACTTGCGCTTGATTAACTGTCCCTCCCTCGACATTCTCATGTGTTGAGCGGGCAAATTATAAAAGTCTTGCCAAAGCTATTTGGTTTTTATTCGCTTCACTATTGGCGGTCTTATCTTTTTCAGGACTCGGTAGCCGCAGTAGGTGCATTTGACGCCGCCTCCACGTAGGTCCAGCTCTTCTGATGTCACTATGGAGCTGCATTTCACGCATTCGTATGCGATGCCCGGTTGTTTTTTTGGGTCAGACAACTCCTTATTTCTCCGTCTTGTCTTACGTTTGGTCACAGTCTTCTTTAAGTGTGTATCGCAGGAATTAGTTATAGTCGCACAAGACAACTATATAACTCGTTCCAAAATGGAGCGACAGCAGGAAAACCGTAGAGTGAAGACCAAAGTGAACAAGCAAGGTTGCATCCTGATTCTTGCTGGGGGCGGTGGACATACTGGTTACTCTTATGCTTTAGCTCAGGCTCTGTTCGGCAGGGCAGAGCTGTCCTTTATTGTTCCGGAAGGTGATTTTCTGAGCTACAGAAAACTGAGCCGATTTGGGAAGGTTGATACTCTCATAAAGGCTCGTGGCCCCAAAACGCCAGTGCAAGAATTCCCACCACGCTTGGCCAAGGCGTTTGCGGAATCTGTTGGGAAAGTGACGAGAAGATTTGACATGGTAGTGAGCACGGGCAGCAACTTCTGTATCCCTCCTGCTACAATTGCGTGGGTCAAGGCCATACCAATCGTAAACATAGAGAGTTCGGTTCGCTTTTCTAAAGCCTCAAGAACCACTGCTTTACTGAAGCCTCTGTCGAGGCTAACAGCGCTGCAGTGGGAAGAGCAGAGAAAACTGTTAGATGGCGTAGTTGTTGGACCCCTACTGACTAGGCCTGAAATTGAACCGTGGAACGGGAGATACATCCTTGTGACTGGCGGAACCTTTGGGCACAAGCTTCTTTTCGACACCTTAAAGGATAGCAGCTTGCGCGAAGTGGTCTTGCAGACTGGCAGAGTTGATCCAGCGCCCTACATAAAGGCACATCCCGAATGGAAAGTCATAACGCTGACGGAAAGGTTCAACGAACTCTTAGCTGGTTCTGAAATAGTCGTAACGCATTTCGGCTCAACAGTGCTGGAGGCTGTTGCCTACAGAAAACCTGTAGTTCTCGTTCCAAATCCCGAATGGACCAGAACCGCTGGAATAGAAGACGCAAAATACCTAGCAAAAAAAGTCAACGCCGTGCTGGTCTCTGAAATCACATTGAACAACCTACTCAACGCAATAAATGAAGCCAAGAAGAGAATGGTGCCCACGTTTTCAAACGGCGCCCAAAACCTTGCCAACCTAATAACGAAGATGCTTTGACTCAGCTCCAGCAAGTGGAACGTGTTCCTTGTGTTGGTCTCTCCCATTTCTTACTTATTGCGTTTCAGTAATATACTGGAAGATGTTGATTTCATAATTGGCAAGCGTTAGGGCTTAGTGGTGAAGAACTTGGGTAAGTCGCCACAGCAACCTACTGTTTCGGTTATTGTTTGTGCTCACAACGAGGAAGAGTACGTAGACCGATGTCTACCAAGTCTGCTGCGAGCTCTGAAAGATTTTTCATTTGAGATCATCTTTGTGGCTGACAGATGCTCCGACAAGACTGTTGAGCTGGCTAAGAAGTATGATGTAAAAATACTGAAGAAAACGTGCCAAAACTGGGAGAACAGTTACTCAGAGTCGCTGCAGCTTGGTTACTCCACTGCTCAAGGCAAACTCCTAAGCATCGTAGATGTCGACATAATTGTTCCACAGAATTTGCTTCGTGACCTAAGTATGAAACTTGGGGGGAAAGTGGCCAGTGCCGCGGCCGGAATCGCAACGTATCCAGACACGTTCTGGAATCGTGTCATGAACACTTGGGAGAAAACCTACCGTTTGGCGCCTCTGGGTCGAGAACCATACGGAGCTGTTAGGGTTGTGGTCAAAAAGGTATTAGACTTGATCGGAGGATTTCGAGACGTGCCCACCCCTGACACTGACTTGGACCTTCGATTTGCTGCGAGAGGCTATAACAGCGTAGCTGTGGCTTCTGTGACTGTCTATCACATTCGACACACTTCGCTTAAGTCGATGGTCGATGGTCAAATCATTAACGGTAGAGGTCGCTATGCTTTGGGTCTCAGTTTCATGCGCACAATTGGTCACTCAGCGTTTCGGTTCAGACCTTTTCTGATAGCAGGCTGGTTGTTTGAGTGGCAAAGAAATTTGAGAAGAGACAAGCGAGCTATTTAGCCTGAGCTTAGGGTCGCACTCACATTTCGATTTTCCGTGATACAACATATCCGAAGATAAAAATAGTTGGAGTAGAAAGTGGCGTAGAGGCATCCAAAATACACATAGCATAGAAGAACTTAACCTGTAGCTTAAGACATCTGTAATAGGCTGTTCGCCACTAGTCACAAATTAACTGCTCAGTGGCTCAAGTCTTCATGGAGTGGTTTCAAGCGTGAATAAGGGCAATGATTCGGGAATGAAAGCAGACTTGGTTATGTGGGCAAAGAATGGTGCAAAAACCCTCCCAAGAGTTCTCAAGCGTATAGACGAAGTTATCCCTGAAGAAAACGTCGTTAAGAAAGTCTTTGTTGACGACCACAGTGTAGACAACAGTATTCAAATCGCCAAGAGTTTCAGTTGGAAGGTTTACGAAAACAGAGAAGGCTTCATAAGTGGAGGCGCCAGTGAAGCTTTAAAACACGTGACGAGTCCATTCTTTATTTCTTTTGAACAAGACCTCCTTTTAGCAAGAAATTGGTGGCAAAAAGTGCCCGAACACATGAAACACGACCCTAAAGTGGCTGTTGCTCAGGGAATGCGCTTTTCTACCACACGAGTCCTTAGGTGCCTAGAAGAATACAGCTCAGAAAGGTTCAAAGCAACGCGCTTCAACTTAAGCTTAGACAACAACATCTTGAGAACAAGCGTCATTAAGCGGATAGGAGGATTTCCAAAACAGTACCCTATTTCTGTTGACTTAGAGCTGTTTGACATTCTGCAAAAGAATGGTTACAGATGGGTCATTGACAGAAATGTCATCTCAGACCACATCAGAGCAGGCGTCTTGCATGAAGTTTTGCGTAGTCGCAAGTTAATGGAGATGGAAAAAAGACAGCAATGGATAGACACCTCCGATGTGTCCAAACTTGTTGCAAGACTGGCGTTCAGTCCAATCAGAGCAACTCATGTAATGATTAAGAAGAGATGCCCTCAAATCTTCTTCGTTTATCCATTTCTACGACTTCTGGCGCTTAGGGGATTCTTGGACAGAAAGAAACTGCGCAGACTAGGAAAGTTAAGAGCAACACAAAGAAACATGAAGAAATCTAGCCTCAGTTTTTCTTTTATGAATCTTTCTTCCGATGAGTCAGCGTCTTCATTCCCAGAAAATCTCTCATTTTAGGCAATTCAGCCTGATTAGGTTTTGTCATCATAGCAGACGCTGTCACTTCTATCAAGGATGGTTTCTTCAAAAGGTTTACTGCTCTCACGTTCTTGAACATTGCACCTCAACGGAGACCTCATAAAAGAACTTATCATGATCAACAACGGAAAAAAACTCTTATCAGAGTCCACATCGCCTAATCCCAGATGCCAGAAAAGACAAGTCTTACAAATGGAGTTTCCGCTGCACATGGCTCCACACGTTGTTAAGAAGTCTCGTGGTCACTTACGATCTTAAAGTTAGGTATAGAAAGATGCTGTGGTTGTTCGACTTGTCAATCGAGATAGCAGTAGTCACTGGAAAATGACGATAGAAAACAAACCTTTAGGGTCAACGCAGATCAAGCACTTCATTATCTTATGTACTGTTACCCAAAAGTCCGTCCTCTTGTAACTCTAGGCGATCACTTGTTTGAGATGAGCGACAATCGATTCACCGAATTTGTCCCAATCATAGGCTTCCATAACGTAGATTCTGGCTCTCTTGCCAACCGTTTTCAGGTTCTCCTTCCTTAGACGTCTTATTTCCGATTCGAATTCTGCAAGGTCTACCACTGACCCAAAGATTTGTAGCTCTTCTGGAAAAGCCTCCTTTGCAACGAGAACCGGTATTCCGCAGGCGTAAGCCTCCAGAACTACGTTTGGAAACCCTTCTGTGGCACTAGGGAGAACAATGAGATCTGCCTTGTTATAGAATGAAGGCATCTCAGAGAAGGGAATCTCTCCAAGATATTCAATGTTGTTCTGAAAGGAAATGGGCATTTCCTTCTTTCCTGCCAATAAGAAGTGGACGTCGCCGAGCCCCTCTGCGATTTTCAATAAGTCGTGAACTCTTTTTTCTGGACTTATTCTTCCAGCATAAGCTACAGTGAACTCCTTGCTTCTCTTGACGGTCATTGGCTTGAACATTTTAGTGTCGACCCCATTCCAAACGGGTTGAGTGGTTCTGTCTTTTCTGACGCCCCATTCCACAGCTTTCCGCGCCAAGTTCCTTGAAGCGGGTATAACGAGGTTTGCCTGTTTCAGGCTGCGGCTTTCTAAGTAATTCACCAATACTTCTTTGAAGATGTTGGTTTTCATGGCTCTTCTAACAGCTTTATGATCTCCCCTCAACCTCACCACATAAGGAATGCGCATCTTGCGCGAGCAATATCTGGAAAATTCTTGCATCCAAGGTTCGCTTAGAGTAAGAATGACATCGGCTTCCACGCTCCTGATTTGATTGTAAAGCTTTCCTCTTGATAGGAAAAGCTGAGCAATCTTGCTTTCCACAATGGTATGCGGAATGTTAATCCTGTGAAAGGAGAACTGGGTCTCCCATTCTTGTTTAGGCTTTCCCTCAATATAGGCAACGCAAAACGCAGATTTTTCTTCAGAAATCAGTCTTCTGGAAATGCTGTTCATTAGGGGTAGAATGAAGGATGTGCCAATTATATCGATGGACCAGAAAGGCATTAATATTCTCAACTTTTCGCCCCCTCGAAATCTTTCTGATGTGCACCGGAGCTAATCTTCAAGTTTATTATGGGATTTTTCTAATATACTTGGTGTTAAGGCACTGTTTCCGACGAATTGTCGACATCGTGGGACGTCAAAATGGAGCAGGAAGAGATAGATTTCACGTTGGCGATGACTCTGAAAAACGCCGAGGCAACGCTTCCTAGGGCCTTAGATGGCATTCGTAACGTAGATTACGACTTTTCCAGACTGAAGTTCGTCTTTGTCGATGGAGGATCAAAGGATTCTTCTGTGAAAATGGTGAATGAATTCTTGACCGAATACAAGCACACAAAGAGCGTTCTCTTGATCGGAGATTATGATGTTCTGCAGGGCAGAAATCTGTGCATTCAAAAGGCGGAAGGCAAGTACCTATTGTTTGTGGACTCGGACGTGATAGTTCCACCAAATATTCTCAAGAGTGTTATGAGAATTTTCGAAGAAGATAGCGATGTTGCATTTGTAAACATTCCATGTTTAGTTGATAAGAGGAGTCAAGCGTGGGGCCAACAAGACACTTTGTTTCAGATACGCGGAGAGCCTCAGGGCATGAGCTGTGCAGCTATAAGGCTGTCGACCCTGAAGGAAGTCGGTGCATTCTTAAAGGGCATTCCGCAGGGTGAAAATCCAATTGAGTTGTCAAACAGGTTTAAGTCAAGCGGATATTCGACCATTGTAGCCTCGTTCTCAGCTACTCACTTGAAGTCTGAGCGGAGGTCTTTTCTTGGCTACGCGAAGGCATCTTTGCTTTACATGCCATTCTTGCACATTCAAGCCATAAGAAGCGGAGACAAGAGAGTACTTGCAAGATACTCCTACTACACAATCTTGATTCTGTCTTTGGTTCTGATCATGTGGTCGGGATATGTTCCTCCTTTAACTCTTCTTTTGGTCGGAGCAGTCTACCATTTGTATAAGTCTAGATGTGACCCGCGTGGACTTGCTTTGATGTTGGTTGGTTTGGCACTGCCTTTCGCCTTGCTGAGAGCACTCTTTATTCTTGCAAGAAAGGGAACGCCTTGATTCTCTAGCAGTCCTATACAACTACTTGAACGGAGCGCACTAAATACAGCTTCACGCTCTTATACATCAAAGTGGCAATGGTTGATTCGAAGTGAGTTCAGACAGACACGAGGCGATTTAGCTAATGCCCAAGTATAGCGTCTGTATCACTAATTACAACACAATAAAAACAATACGTCGATCTATGGAAAGCGTCCTTGACCAATTGAATAACGATTTTGAAGTCGTCGTGTGTGACAACAATAGTGGCGATGGTTCAAAAATGGTTCTTGAGGAATACGCTAGAAAGGGCAGAATCAAACTTACCATCGAAAAGTCAAGTAGGGGGAGAGGAAGACAAATAGCCTTTGAAAATTCGAGCGGAGAGTATATAATCTCTGGCGTTGATACCGACGACATTCTCAGACCTTCTTTTAAACAATTCTTGGAGATGTATCATACCCAACACGAGGGCTACATGCTCTCTGCGGGCACGGTCCACATCATACCAAGACGAATAGTTGAAACCGTAGGTGGGTGGAGAGACTTAAAATGGGGCGAAGATGTTGACTTCCGCAAACGGGTTGAAGCAATTTCAAAATGGCATGAAATCAAAGGACCCTTTTCAGTAGTAGAGAGAGGAAAACCGAAGAAAGGCGCTCTATACAAAATAAGAGAGAGGTATAATTTCTATCAAAGCAGATATCGCATTGGTATGAGTATACTTGAGGAGATCAGAGAGAACCCATGGTATGACAGGCCCATTTTGCTCCTCATAGCAACAGCGGCGCTAACAATGTGCAAGATGAGGCGCATTCGAAGATTTGAATACAAGCAAACCGTCGAGAGATAAAATTGCCATACACATATAAGTTTACCACATGTCTTACATGTTCCAGCGTGGGCTATGGAGACGCATCCCTTTGACCACAATACGACCAACTGCGCGTGTTGCTCGTGGCGCTACATATCTGTTCATTCAAGGCTTTGCAACCGCACTGATTGGTGTTGTGTACTTTGTCGTTCTTGCTCGTTTGTTGACGCAAGCAGAACTTGGAGTCTTCGCCCTTCTATCCTTCATCATGCTCCTACCGCAAGTGCTCGGAACGTTGGCTCTGCCATCGGCCGCAGTCAAATACATCTCACGGTATCTGGCCGAAAACAACAGGGAAAAAGCTCTGTCGGTTGTCACTCGAGTGCTCCAAGTTTGCTTGCTCTCATCCCTAATTGCACTTTTTGTACTCGTTGTTCCCGCAGAATGGCTCTCCTCTCGGATATTTGGCACCGCAGATTATGCTACGCTATTGCGAATCGTCGGTTTCAGTGCGGTCTTCACAATCCTGAACAATGTTACGGTCAGTTTTCTGCAGGGATTGCAGAACATGGGAGCTGTGGCTGCGATGGGTCTAACATACACCTTGATTCAAAACGGCGTCGGCATCTTTCTTCTCTTCACGGGTTGGCGTCTCTACGCGGTTGTTTTGGGTTGGTTTCTGGGGTTGCTTGCAGCCTCGGTTCTTGGCTTAGTCTTAACCCTGAGACATTTGGGCATTATGGGGAAAGCGCATCCGACTAAACCATTGCTTGTCTTCTCCCTTCCGCTCTATGTATCAGGGGGACTAGGAGTGTTTGTGAACTGGACCGACCAATTAATCCTTGTATCATACATGAGCCTGATATATGGAGCATCTGAAGCTCAGCGACTGCTGGGCATCTATTCTGTTCCCCTGCGAGCCTCCGTAGTGCCAACATTGTTTTCAACCTCTCTTATTACGGCTCTGTTTCCACAGCTCTCAGAACTGTACGCTCAGCAAGGTGTCAGTAGCATAAGGACTTCGTTCAGGGTTTCTGCACGCTACGCGACTCTGATAGGATTTCCCTTGATTGTCGGCCTTGCCGCCTTAGCTTACCCTACCATAATCCTGTTCACGGGGTGGAGCCAATCTGACGGCCTACTTGCGGCTACCATTCTGATAATAGTTAGTGCAGGAGCGCTCGCAAGCGCGTTGGGAGTAGCCACGAGCCCCATACTTATGACGCTGGAGCGCACTGCCATTGTCTCCGTGATTTCTATGGTTACGATGGCATCAAGCATTTTTCTGTCTTATTTCACCTTAGCATACCTTGCCCTAGGCATGATAGGCACCGCGTGGGCAAGAACCATAGCTACGATGGTCGGGCTTGTGCTCAGTGTATGGGCTGTTAAACGTCATGTCCCTGTTTCGCTTGACAGAGAGGCACTGTGGAAGTCTTCAGCGGCGTCGGCGTTCATAGTGGTCTCGATAGTCGTGGTTGACCTACTGCGAAGACTTGCGTCTCCTGTCTCCTACGAGTTCATGGTAATTAAACTACATCAGCTTCCAATATATGTTGTAGTCGGCGGCCTAGCCTACTTATTTGCCTTGTTCGGTTTGCACGCCATCAAGACACACGACATAACACTCATTGAAGAGTATCTGCCAAAACGCCTCAAACCGGTAGCTTCATGGTTGAAACGATTCGCCGTCCCCGTATAACTAACGTAGCTGAGGCTTCGAGCGTGAAGAAAAGTCTGAGGTTCAAGTTGAAAGAGAAATTGCGGTCTCAAGAACTTAACAGTCTTCGCAGATCCTATGACATAGTGGGCGACATTGCCGTTGTCAAGGTTACAGAAGGTTTAGGATCGCAGAGTAGAATTATTGCAGAAGCCATTATGCGAACACATAAGCAGGTGAGAACTGTTCTAAGGCAGGTCAGCGCGGTTTCAGGCGAGTATAGGCTGCGTCAGTTAGAGTGGATCATGGGCGAGGACAAAACTGAAACCGTGCAGCGAGAGTTCGGCTGCGTCTTCAAAGTTGACTTGAAAACATGCTATTTTTCGCCCAGGCTGTCTTTTGAGCGAATGCGCATTGCACGATTGGTGAAGCCTGATGAAGTCGTTGTCAACATGTTTGCCGGTGTGGGTAGCTTTTCGATTCTGATGGCCAAGCATGGTGGGGCTAGGAGAGTCTATTCTATTGACTTGAATCCTGATGCGGTTGAATACATGCGCGAGAACATAAGGTTGAATAGGGTTCAAGATCGAGTTGTTCCAGCTCTTGGCGACGCCAAGCAGATCATTGTTGTGCACTTAGTGAACGTGGCTGACCGCGTGGTCATGCCATTGCCTGAAAAAGCATACTATTACCTTGACTATGCTGTTGGTGCTTTGAAACCGGATGGGGGGTGGATACACTACTACGACTTTGAACACGCCTCAAAACGGGAAGACCCAATTGAGAATTCTAAGGCGAAGGTATCTGATAAACTACGTAGGCTGGGCGTCGGGTTCACTCTTTCCTTCGGAAGAGTTGTGCGTCCAACAGGACCTAACTGGTTTCAGGTCGTCTTAGATATCAAGGTCAATCATAAAAAGGCGTTTTCCACTGAGCGGTCTAGGCATATTATTACTCCACCTTGATATAATTCAGAGCGTCTGTCAAAAACGAGCACGGTTTTGAACTTTCTCTGGAAGAAATGCGCAACGATTCAAGAGTACTGTTTACCGATCGCAGACACCCTTAGACTTTCAGTGCTTTCATGGACTTCAAGGATGCCTCAACCATCGTCTCAATGCCCACCTCTTCTTCAATGCGCTTCACGTCGTCTAGGTCTATTCCACCTTCTCCCGCCATTTCTGCTACAGGCTTCTCGCTTATCTTTTGAGACGTGGTTACTTCAAAGCCGATTCTGCTTGCAGTCTCTGCGATTTCCTGCGAGTCCAACCCAAGGACTGGTCTATAGACCGGATAGTCTCCGGCGGCCTCATCTTCAATTCTAAAGGCATGTAACGATTGGAATGCGCCCTTTCTGATCGAGTCTCCGGTGACTATTCCTTCCGCTCCCCACCTTTGAGCTAGGTGTCTGGCTGCGCGCAGCATGAACCGCCGACGCAATAGACTACGCAGCTCTGATGGGTGTCTTTCCATGGCAAGCCGAGATTCTCTCTTCAGTTCCACAACGTAGAGTCTTCTTGGAAATCCGATAGCCCACTCCAAAAGTTTCTGTGAGGCTCCTAAGGCTCTTTTCAAGTTTGTCTCCGCATCGGCATCCTCTCGGAAGTTGACGAGTATGGGCGGGCAACCCCGTTTCATGGTCATCCAGCAGGCGACTGCCGATGATGTATCTCCCTTCAGCAAGCATACCAGTTTTGGTTGAGTGCCCACTGGCAGGCCTCCAACTGCCTTGATAATGTCTGTAAACACGTAGGCCTTGTCTTCTCTGACCTCAATGTTTAGTTTAAGGTCTGGGTGGTTCAAATCGATGAATACTTTGAGGTTTGAAAGCTTGGCTAACAGAGTCTCTCCGACCTGGCTGCACACTTTCTGACTGGTGTAGGGGTGTTCTCCGACTCTGTGGCATCTCACAGCGAGGCTTTGTTCCTTATCGAGCCTTGATTCAGCGAGCTTGAGGCTGACATTTGCGATGTTGTTTAGGTCTGACGTGGTTTCTGCTGCCTGGGAGGCTGAGGCGATGCCGAGGACTCTGCTCAATTCTACCGCTGCCTCTTCGGGTTGGCATGTCTTAATGTATAGTCGACCGAATTTTCTTACAAACTGAGCGTAGGAGATGGAGTGATGTTTCAGAGCGGCTTTGATGTTGGCGATTAGACGGCGTTCATACAACTTTCGCGTCCATGCTGCCTTGATGCCGATTTCTCCGCCGAAACGGACAATGACCGTGTCGAACCAGAGCTTTGGCGATGGCAAACCCACGTGCTCCTCAATGCTCAATCAAACAATCGCGTTAATGAATGATGTGTAGGCTCTGCATCTTATTGTTGTTGAGCAAACTTAAATATGGATGAAGTTTCTCAAGAATAGCAGCATTTCGAAGGATGCCGCCGTAGCTCAGCCCGGTTGAGCAGCTGACTTCTAACCAAACAGAAGGCTGAGGCTGTTAACCAGTTGGTCGTCGGTTCAAATCCGACCGGCGGCGCCAATACAATCGAATAGATCAGAGGTGAAGTTGCCCTTTGCTTCGCAGTTCAAGCTGTGACTACTCTGTTTTTGCTGAAACAAGCAGTATGCCTAAAACTATTAGGATGATGCCGGTTGTGAGGAATATGAGTGGATCCACAGGTAGGCTGGCTAGGTTTGTATAGGTTGCGTAGAATGTTATGGCTCCGACGGCTATCATGATTAGGCCGATGAGTTTTTCCATGATGGTTAAGCCGACTGGCGCTTTGCTGCCCAACTGTTGCAACCCCGTTTGTTTCGTGGCTTACTTACCTCTGCGGAGGATTATTTAACTTTGTTGAGACTCTTCAAGCTTGGCAGGCAGGTATTCATCTACGATGTATGTTAGGCCGTATCGGCTGAAGGCTTCTTGCTCGGCTTTTTTCTTGATTTTTAAGAAGGTTTTGGTTTCTCTCTCCCAGAGTTCGCCTTCGTAGCGTGGGTCTTTCTGCAGTTCGTAGAGTCTTTTGATGTCTATGTCGGTGAGTGGGTCGCTGGGCAGCTTGTAGTCTAGTATGTCTGTGGCCCAGACGCCGCTCCATTTTGCGTCTGGTGTAGTTAACTCCCGGAGGTGGGCGGCGTTGGCTGACCCTGAAATTATGACCATTGCTATGTGCATTCCCCATGGGTCTCCGTCCGTGAAAATGAAGACGGGCAGGTCCAGTTCCCTACTCAGTCGGCGGATGAAGTGGCGTGTGGCTCGTGGAGCCTGTCCAGCCGTCAGCACTAGTAAGGAGTTGAATTTCTTATGCACCTGTTCTTCGATGAACCGTGTGAAGAGTCCGCCTTTCTCTATGGCTATGACCTTGTCGGCGCTTGTCTTTACGAATTCTGACGACGTTAACGCCGGTCCAATCATGACTCCGTCTGGGTGCGAGGTCAGGTTGAGGCGTTTGCCCTCGTAGCCTGGAACAGTGTATTCGATAGTGAGGTCGCCGAAGATGGCTGAGCGTTCTTCCGGAAAGACGCTGAAGTCCTCTCTTGAAAAACTGGCTACGGTTTCTAGGTCTGTGATGACGTTGTCGGATTCAGCTTGATCCTTGAAGGCTATGTCGAAAGCTTGGGCTGAATAGTAAACGTCTCTGAGTGTAGACGTTTTTCTTTGCTTGGTTAATTCCTGTGCGAAGTAGCCTGCCCACACCAGCTGAGTGAAGGGTCGGATGTGTCGTATGTTTCTGGCGGTCCGCCGGACCGCCTTGTCGCCTAACACGTATTGACGGAGTTCTGTGTCGTAGTGTATGTTCTCTATGGAGCGGCTGGGCATTTTTATCCATGGGAACGCGCCGTTTTCCATCTGATCATATAGGGTTCCGCCGAATCGGCTGAGGTGGGTTATGACCTCTTTCTTTCGCTCCGAGACTGAAAGCCTAATCTGCTTCTTCTTCATGTGTTTTCACGCTCGCTAACAGTTTGGATATGTCTGGGGTTTTCTTCTTTCCTGCAAGTTCGGTTGAGAACTGTGCGATTTTGGGAAGGTATTTTGAGAATGTGCTTAAGCGTTTTCTTTCTCTTTCCACATGTTCCTGCCTAGTTAAGAAGTGTTGTAGTTCACGTGCTGCTTCCCGGATGCCGTTCAGAATTTCCCGTTTCACTTCGGGTCTGTCTGCTATGAATTCTTTGCCCACGGTTTTGTAAGGTACCTTTGTGCTGCACAGGTGAACTAATATGGCGATGGGCAATTCTGGTGAAACCTTGTATCGGCGCCAGTTCATGGCCTTTATTATTCTCCAGCTTACATCGCTGGCCTCGTCATATAACAGTGGGATGCGGTTGGCGAATCTGTACAAGATGAAGTCGCTTCTTTTGGGGATGTTTCCACCGTAGGCTATGGCTACCTCAACAATGAATGGGTGCCCTGAATAAGTGGCAGGTGGTCGCTGCCTAACTGCAATAAACTCTGGCTGTAGCTCCTTGAGTATGCCGGCTTTGAGCAGGTCTTCTCCGAGCGGGGATAGGCAGCTGGCGTCGGGTGCGAGGAATCCGTTGAAGCGCTTCATCATGTGCACTAGTCTGACGATTTCTTCAGGTTTCAGTTTGCGCGGCTGTTTTGTTTTGGGTATGCCTGCGAATTCTAGGAATCTGTGGGCTGTTTTTTGGCCTACCCGGTGGAAGTGGTAGCGCATGAAGTCGACCATGTTGCGGCAAGGCGTGATCCGCATGAGGCGCTGTATGGTTTCCACGTCTACTCCGTAGGGATGTGGCTTTGTCTCTCTCGGTGGAGGCGGCATTTTTGTGGTTACTCGGGTGAACTTGTATAGGCGTCCTTTTGGGTCGATGAAGGTTATGTTAGCGTAAGGGTTGACTA
>Ga0315310_10000934_pt1 | contig 18426 bp, 18 predicted proteins | sample TDP5_MG_FD_203630 | JGI IMG/M metagenome (GOLD analysis project Ga0315310, IMG submission 203630) | Freshwater sediment microbial communities from Lake Towuti, South Sulawesi, Indonesia - TDP5 | ecosystem: Environmental > Aquatic > Freshwater > Lake > Sediment | place: Indonesia: South Sulawesi... | reverse complement strand
GAGCGAGGTTCTAACCGAGCGACTCCGAAAACTATCCCTACCTTTTAACACCCTAAGGATGAAGGGATAGTTTCAGAAGCTTCAAATCCGCCAGGTAAAGCCCCAGCGCTGGCGGATTTTGAGCGAGGTTCTAACCGAGCGACTCCGAAAACTATCCCTTCATCCTCCCTTCCACTTCTGAACATATTGCCCAGCAGCAACCCCGGCGGTCGCTCCCTCACCACAGGCAGTCACTACCTGCCTCAATAATTTTTTCCTTACATCTCCACAAGCATATATCCCGCTGACCGAAGTCTCCATATTTTCGTTTGTAACAATGAATCCTTCCTCGTCCATCTCCACAATACCCTTCAGGAATGCGGTGTTGGGAATATTACCTATGTGGACGAATACCCCCTTCGCTTCTAATGTCAAATCTTTTCCCGTTTCCACATTTCTTACCCTAACTCCCTCCACTTCAGTTTCTCCAAGAACTTCAGTTACCACTGATTTACTGATAAATCCTAATTTTGGATTGGAAGCTGCTCTCTCCCGCATAATCTTGGTTGCCCGCAATTCGTCTCGACGATAAATTAAACTAGTCATCTCTGCAAACCTGGATAGAAACAGCGCCTCTTCCACTGCGGCATCTCCACCTCCCACAACCACAACCTTCCGATTCTTAAACAGCGGCCCGTCACAAGTGGCGCAATAAGAGACACCTCTGCCAATTAGTCTCTCTTCTCCCGGGACTCCCAATTTCTTTGGCCTGGTCCCCGTAGCCACAATTAAAGCTACGGTTTTGTATTCCTCCCCTCTTGTGTTAATTATTTTCTCCACTTTCCTTTTAGATCGCTCATCTTCTGAGGAGACGCTGACCTTCACAACTTCTCCGCTTTTAATCTCCAATCCGTATCTCTCAGCCTGCTTCCTGACCCTTCCCATCAATTCAGGTCCATCAATCCCTTCAGGGAATCCTGGATAGTTTTCTATTGCCCAGGCAAGTGCTGCCTGACCTCCTGGATCCACCTTTTCCAGGAGTAAAGTTTTCATCTTCGCCCGGGCTGTGTACAGTCCGGCAGTCAAACCTGCCGGCCCGCCGCCAATAATAATAATATCATACTCATTCATCCAGAATTTCTCCAATTTTTGCTTCTAAAGCCGCTAACGACACAGCGCCTACACTCTGGCCGATTATCTTTCCATCCTTGAAGAATACGAAAGTGGGGATGCTTTGAATTCCATATTTTCCACTTGTCAGAGGATTTTCATCTACATTGAGCCTTCCTACTTTCAAACGGCCTGCGTATTTCCGGGAAATTTCTTCGATAATCGGAGCAACCATTAAACAAGGTCTGCACCAATCAGCCCAGAAATCTACCAAAACAGCCGTCTCTGAATTCAGCACTTGTTCTTCAAAATTTTCATCATTTAGGGTTACTTCCATTTTCTCCTTCCATTAGTTATATTATGAATTGGAATTTGCCAGTTAAAATTAGAATTCCAAATAGTATTAGCAATCCTCCAGTTACTACTGATATTAGCCTTGAGTATTTTTTTATCTTCTGAAAACCCCTTAGAAAAAGATTAACAGCCAGTCCCGAAACCAGAAAAGGAATAGCCAATCCAAGAGAATAGAAACCTAAAAGGAAAATCCCTTTCCTGACAGTCTCTTGAGTGCCAGCATAGGTGAGTATTGTTCCCAAAATAGGGCCGGCGCAGGGAGTCCAGCCAATAGCAAAAACTGTTCCTATAATAAAAGAACCTAAAATATTTGCGGGTTTCATTTTTAAATGAATTTTCTTCTCATATCCGAGAAAACTTATTTTAAATAGGCCGGCAATGTACAAGCCAAAAAGGATAACCAAAATTCCACCAATAGTTCTCAAGAGTTTCAGGTGGGATAGTGCAAATTTCCCGAAGTAGGAAGCCGAAGCTCCCAGCAATATGAAAACTAAAGAGAAGCCAGAAATGAATAGAGCCATTTCCATAAAAATTCTGCGGGTCATCCTTCTTTTCTCTCCCACGCCACTCACCAAATCATCGATGGACACCCCGGTAATGAAAGAGATGTAGGCAGGTACCAAAGGCAGGATACAGGGAGAAAGAAATGTCAAAAGTCCAGCAAGAAAAGCCATAGCCAGTGAAACTTGCTGAGCCATACTACCTCCCACAGCCACAGGCTAAAAACTCCGTTTTTTCGCTCTTCCCAATCTCCCAAGCATCACCAGTGCCAAAATCGCAAAAATTATGCCTAGAAATTGGGAGGTGGAGAAGACCCAGATATGCCCTCGGGGGTCGCCCCGAAAGATTTCAATTATCGAGCGGGTCAATCCATAAAGAAGAACATAGAACCAAAATATTTGGCCATCAAATTTCTTGTAGCCCTTTAATAAGATTAGAATGGCGAAGATGATAAATAAACTTAACGAAGAGAAGAGTTGTACTGGGATTAGAGGCTTCCCAACAGAACCAGCCAGGCTCTCTGGCGGAAAGGAGACACCCAGCCAGGACTCAATAGGACGGCCGTAACAGCAGCCATTTAGGAAGCAGCCTATTCTGCCTATTGCGTAGGCTATAGCAACTCCCGGCGCGAAAACATCAGCAGTCTTCCAGATATTTAAACCCATTCTTCTTATTTGCCAGATGCCAACTCCAAACGCTAAAATAAATCCCCCGTAGAAAACGAACCCTCCTCGGCCAAAAATCGTTCTCAAAGGTTCGTTCACAAAACGTTGCCATTCCACGAAAATATAGAGTATCCTTCCTCCTACAAAGCCAGAGGCCAGGACCCAAAGGAATAGACTAATTATCTTATCGGTATCGAATCCTTCCCTCCTTGCTGCTCTCCGAACATAAAAGAAGCCGACAAGACAGCCAATTGCCACCATTAATCCGTATGTATAAATAGTGAATGGTCCAAATTTAAGGAGTATCGGATACAATTTCTTTCCCTTGGCTGAACAATGTTTAGAGTGCCATTTGGTCGGGCACTCTTCAGAGTGCCATTTTCGTCACCCTAAAGGGCGACCGACCTACCCCGCACCACCCTCCTGGGGTAGTGTGGTCCTTTATGGGCGTAACTCTTACGGGCATAAAGCCCTGCACTACAAATTCGAAAATAGGAACAGCGACCATTTTTTGATTTCAAATTTCAAATTACGGGGACAAGCCCCTACACTACCAGAATCATTGCGGGCGTAAAGCCCTGCACTACCTATCATCTTGGTTCGTACCTTCTAGGATGCTTTCCTTGACCGAGTTTCCTCAAACGTGTCGAAATATAGTATGTCTTTCGATTATGGAGTTCTGATCTTATTTCCGCACGACTTTTCAAAAAGGTCAAGTTTCTCATCACGTCTTTGGGGTCAACTTTCAAGGCATACGAAATGTCACTGATCGTACAGGGTCTTCTTTTAAGGAGATTTTTGATATCCATTTCCAGTTTCCCAACATGTTCTCCCTTTAAGGCCTTCGCGAATTTTCTAACTACTTCTACTCTCCCGGGCAGTCCCTTGCTGATGGAGCAGAGCTCCTTCTGACTCAGCGCAAAAACTCCTTCTTCTGCTGGAGGACGAATCACAGTATTCAGTTGAACCTTGTCCGGTCCAATCTTTTCTATAACCATTGCCAATTTACGTATATCTTCCGACCCATCATTAATGCCTCTAACCAATAATACTTCTAACCAGATTTTGTTTTTGAATTCTTTTCGAAACTCGATTAATCCATCGATGATTTCTTTTATCTTTAAAGAGTGATGCGGTCGATTGATGGATTCGAAGAGAGATTGGGTTACCGCATCCAGAGAAGGAAGAACGACATCTGCATTACTCAACTCTCGCCTTACTTCTTCTCTATTAAAAAGGGAGCTATTAGTCAATATAGCCACAGGAATATCTGTGAGTTTTTTTATTTCGCTGATTATTTCACCAATCTTAGAATTTAAAGTAGGCTCACCCGAACCCGATAAAGTAATATAGTCTATAATCTTTTTCTCTTTTGATAAGTAAGTTTTCAACTCTTCAATAACCGAAGCCGCAGAAACGTACTCCTTTCTCTCTATAGTAAGGTTTGTCGTCCTGCCAGTCTCACAATAGATGCAATTAAAACTGCACGTCTTAAAAGGTATAATATCTACGCCTAACGACCTTCCCAATCGCCAGGAAGGAACTGGGCCATATATGCTCTCCGTAATTTCTTTCGACCTCATCCGTCTTCTCCATCCCCAATTTTGATTCTAATTTTCCCTTTTCTGAAACCTTTAAGGGCAGAAAGAAATCCCCTTATTGTCTTTCGCAAAATGTCGGATACAAAGGGATTGAGTTCCATCGGCTCGCCAGCCAGCGACACTTCTACATCTCCACCCAAATGAGTACAGTCACTAACTCTTCTTTTACCCTTCAGGATCTCTCTTGCCAGCTCGTAGCAACTATCAAATCCGCAATCTCCACAGTCGAGGTTCGGCAATTTAAACGCTTTCTCCACTACCAGGTCGGCTATAGTTGAAATATTCTTGTCCAGGTCCAATTTCCCTTTACCTACCAGCGCAATCTCCAGGCCATCAGAAAGTTCCTTCTCCTCGCCCTTCTCTCGCAGGCACAGAATTTTGGGAAAGTTCTTTTTCTCCTTGAAACCTTCCGCAATTATGAAATCAGCATCCAGCGAATAGAGTGCTTCTTCAAAATTGGACTTGCCCTTAAAAAATTCCGTTCTCCCTTCCTCAGAAATTGCTACTAACTGGTCACAGTGTTTTCTATATAGAGCTGTATCCTTATCGGGGATGTCGAGAGAGCCTTGCACATGCTTGACAATAGCAACCGTGTAACCTCTCCTCCTCAATTCTTCCGAAAGACCGATTCCCAGACGCGTCTTCCCGCTTCCTTTGTACCCTACTATACCAATAACTTTCATCCTAACGCCTTCTTCCAAGAGGCATAGGGGTCGGATTTATCCGCCCCGTTATATACGGGCTCGACAAATCGAGCCCCTACAATCCCTTTACCACAGAGACTATAAACCAACCACCAAAACCGATAAGTATTGCACCACATAAACCAAATATAATCTGACGCAACCTATCACTCCACAAGCGTTTGGTTTTGTAAACTGTCAAAGATACCAAAGAACACCAGGTTAAATCGCACAGCCAGTGAACCAAAACGAAGAGTAAAATCCCCACCACTCCGAATGTTATGGCCTTAGTCATAAGAGCTGCGCCAATTGTTGTCCACCAGAGAAAGAAGTAGGCATTGGACACGGTGGTGAGGAAGCCGGCAGTAATCGAACCTTGAGAAAGACTGTGGACTCCTTCGCTTTCTTTATGACGCCTCCTGAACATACCGGAGCCCATATATATAAGAATCGACCCTCCAGCAATACCCGCGATAGTTTTGACCAATTCCAAATGGAAAAATCTGGCAAAGCCAAAATAGATAACAGCTATTAAAGGAAGTTCAATTATTCCATGCCCCAAAGCTACTCCCATTCCTGCAACGGGAGATTCATAACCTTTGGATAAGGTCACTGCAAACACAGGACCAGGCATCATAACTCCAGAAAGACTAATCAATATCACACTAAATAAGAATAGTGGTAAGGACATCCACATACCGCCTGCTCACTGCGAAGATTCACCCTAGTGGTAAATTTTCGTTTAAACAACCTATTATCCCAAGTCCAATTCTTCCCAATTACTAAAATCATTATCTTTTAATTCTCTGCTTGACTTATCAAAATAAATCCATCTTCCTCGATAATTTCTATCAGTATTAGTAACTATCCCTCCAAAAAGTTTTTTCCCTTTTTTATTTGCACTCTTAATGTATTTATATAGCCCATCGATTTTCGGTCCTGCTACCTGACGCGTTATACCAGCTTTAGAATCGAATAGAGCAATTCGTTTATCTTTCAACCCAACAATAAAATCAACATAAAATGGTTTTTGCTCTCCATTGTCATAAGGGACAGCAAAAAATGTCTTATCTCTATCACCATTTTTGAACCACCACTCAACTTTATCAGACTTTTCTAAGAATTCTACAAACGCCCTTTCACTTTTCCATTTTTCATCACTATAAAAAGGGTTCATAATTGATTTTTTATACTCTATCTGAGCATATTTTTCATTGTATCTCGTAAATTCGGGTATGTTCCAATCTTCAACAAAAACAAGACTCGGCTCGCGTTTCGCTACCTCTTTCTCATATTCTTTCTTCGCTCTATCAATAACACCAACAAAATATCGGATATTTTTATCGCTCAGTGTAACCTTGATCGCTTCATCTTCCTCCTCACCACGTTTTATCTCAAATTCTAACTCAAAAAATTTATAAATTGCTTCTTTCACACGACCCACCGACCTATCTTCTGGGTAAAATGGGGTTAGATTTTGCCTGGCAAAATAATCAAATATGCGCTGTAAATCAAATTCACTTACAGTAATTGCTTTGTCAGCCGAAATTATCTTTCCAGCTAATATATCTATATTTTCTGCCTTCCAGTCATTAAAAACCTTTATATCCAATCTTTTTGCGTTTCTATCAATTTTTGTCTTTAATCCGTAGCTTTCCGCCTCTTTCAAAAATATTTCAATAAATAGAGGAGATAACCTCGTTTTTTCCCGGTGGCGTTTCGCAGAGCAAGACAGTAAATCTATGGGCCTATAGTTCGCTTTCCTTCTACTAATATAAACGGTGATATAATCACGTGCCATATCCTCTCTAATCTCTATATCACTCAGGTTGGTGTATACATAACCATAATTTAAAATATCATTTTCATAATGACCCTTTTCTGGCTCAGGCATACGCATGATTCTTCCGACAGTTTGAATGGAAAATACCGGGCTATGCCATTCTCTAAACAAACTCAAAATCTGTGCCCGAGGACAATCCCAGCCTAAGGCAATCGCTTGCTTGAAAATTAAAACTTCAACCTCACTATTGTTCTTTTCTACATTTTCCTTATTGATGTGCTCACCGGAAAGCCAAATAGCTAACCTCCCATTCTCTGTTGAAATCTTATATTTGTCTCCTAAAATTCTAATTACTCTATTTTTCATCGTATCTTCCAACTGCCCAATCCTATCCGGTAGTTGAATCAATACTAAAGGATTTATGTTTACCTTTTCCTTTGCGAATGCTTGCGATAATTCTTTCCTCTTTTTCAATGAAGCATCAATAACTAACTCTTCACTTCCACTACTTAGCTCAGAATCAATCTTCCCCTTTTTTAAAAGATTGATGAATTTTTCATTTAAGACCACGGCTTTTTTAATCATTCCTTCTTGCTTCACATCATCCAACGGTACACTAACCATTTCATCGGGACTCGCAATCACCGGCGTGGCTGAAACCTCTATGGTTAATTTTGGCCCAATCATTTCAATCAAGCCTTGCGAGATTTCACTCGTGGCATGATGATGTGCCTCATCAATTACCAAGATTATCATTCTCGTTTCTTCTTTTGTTCTTTCAAGTACAGTGGATAGGTTAAAATCCTGTTCATTATCTCGAATATAGATATTATCTGCCCTATTGATACTTTCCCAGTTAAAAAATAAGATTTCATTTTCATCTATTTTTCCATCTTGCAAATCTTCAAAAAAAGAACACTTCAAAGCTCGGGTTTCTTCAAAGTATCTCTCCAGCTTTTCCCTGCTTTGTATATGCAACTGTCTTGGCGCAGTCCAAATGAAGGAAATCGGTCGTTTTATTTCTCTGTCCTCAACTAGCTGTTTCAAGAACTGGGCCATCATAATTGTCTTACCCGACGCTGTCGGTGACTTAAAAACTAATTTTTTCTCACCGGCATAAGACAAAAGCTTCTTAGCTTTTTCCAACAATTCTTCTATTGCGTTTTCTTGATAAACTTTTAGCTGCATAACTTATTGTCCCTTAATAAATCTTAATTTACGCTCGTCAAAAAACTCATAAAGGTCTATAGATTTAACACCACAATGCAAAGCAACCACGGGTATTTTATTAGCATGGTTCTTTTTCTCTTGGGTAATAATTGTAGCACCTTCTGATTTGGCCAGAGCAATCAAGAACGGATCAGCATCAGGTTCCCCTGTTTGTAACTTCTTCTTGTCGGGTAAATCAGGAAAATCTTTCGTAATGACCTGAGCGAGTTTAAATATTTCCGAATTAGTCGGAATAAAGAAGCGTTTCTTATGCGATATTGCCCATTTCTTGAGTTGGTCATTTTTGCCCATATATTTTATTATTTCATCATACACAACCATTGTGGAAAAGATATTCTTCTGTTTAATAAGAGTTTCTATTTCATCCCAGATGGCCTGGTAGGCTGGTTTATCCTGAGGGTGATATGTCATCAGGGTTATCAAAACATCGGTATCAACAGCATAGTTATTCCCAAAAGTTAGTTTCATAATCTACATCATCGCCTCTTTAATTTTGGATATCTTATCAGATGTTACACCCAGATAGTCCGCTAATCCAATTGTATCAATCTTCTTGCGTTCATAGGCATCGAAAGCCATAGAAATATATTTTTTACCTCTCTCATGGAGACAAGTCTTGATTTCGTCTGGCCCGCCTTTACCAAATGGTTCTTTATATTCACTTTCCCATTCTTCGTGTTTCTTGAGATAATATGCCTTAGTGGTTAAACCTAATATTAATAATCGCCTTAAGATAACTTCTTTGCTGACCTTGAAATCCCTTGCAATATCTCTTAGAAAATCCTCGGGCCATTCTTTTATTCTCTCATTTGCTTTAACAATAGGATGATTTAATAACTTATCTTTCGGTACCAAAAATGCCCCGGCAAAGTGGTTACAGAATTTTTCGTGTGATATATCGGATTCCTCCAAATCACAGATACCGCTCTCTCGTAAGAGTAAATGAGCTAACTCATGGAAGAGTGTAAAAATTTTTGCTGATGTCTCATCAGACCTTCTCAGGACAACCACTGGAACTTCTTCATCAATCAGAGAAAATCCTCTTATTTTCTTATTCATCGTTATGCTAATCTGAAATACCAATATCCCATTGTTTTCTAATATTTTTATCCACTCATCCAAAGCGGCTTCTTTAGTAAAATAGGTAGCAGTAGGAAATTCTTTAACACCAAATTGTATTCTTATCTTTTCTGCCAGTGTTTCCGGATTATCCGATAAATTTGCCTTTATGGATAGTTTCTTACTTTCTTCACCTAATTCTTTAATTAGCTCAATAGCAGAGTATTGAAAACGCCTGGCTTTTCGGATAGCCAAATATGTTTTAGGCTTGAGTGGTTGTTTCTCTTGAGATGGGAGTGTCCGGAAATCCTTAGGAAAAGGGGCCTCTTTGGGTGGAGCAGGTAATAAAAATGCACTTAGCGGTCTCTTGTAAATCGTGGATAATCTCTCAATCTGAGCAAAGGTTGGTTTCAATGTACCGCCTTTTTTCTCCCACTCTCTTATGGTGTCTGTCGTTATTCCTTTCATCTTCTTAACGACCTCATCTGTACTCATCCCAATGCTTTCTCTTGCCCACATGAGTACGGTCGGCTCTACTGAAACATTAAATGATTTACTGGACATGATTATCCTCCTTGTTTACGACTCTTCCACTTATCTATGCCTTTTCAGGATAAATAATCTATGGCTCACTTAAAAATTCTCCTATACACTCTTAAAATCGCTTCGGGTATAGGAGATAATTTGATCTTTTGTTTAATATCAGAGAATTCTTCGTCAAAGGTTTCATCGCTTAAAGAAAAAACATAGACACTAAACTTACCTCTGATATCCTTGATCGCTCTTTTGAATTCTGGAATTGCCAACTGGTCAAAGATTATACCTGTGTAGTGGTCTCCATTTTTGAAAATGTTGAAATACTCCCGATTCAAAACTGGCTCAAAAGTTCCCTCTTTAATACAAAGCATTTCTGCTGCCTGTTCGGTCAGTTTCTTCTTATTCTTATCGGTCGGTTCTGCATCAACAAAATCAGTTTTGAAGTATTTAAGATTACCACCTAGGCTTCCAGCCTTTTCGCCCTTTAAATTTTTGTATCCCTCAATAACTTTCTTAATTCTTGGATAACAGACACTAGTGCAAATATTATTTTCATTATTCGTACAAAGTATAAACCGACGGTCACCCCCAATTTCTTTATTAAGTCGCAAAACAGCGTGTGCTGTTGAACCAGATCCAGCGAAGAAATCAAGGATTACCGCGCTGCTATTCGCCGTAAGAATTAACAGTTCCATAATTAACTCTGTAGGTTTTGGATTTAGGAATACATCCTTAACGCCAAAAATATTCGTCAACTCGTTCGAACCGTCCCCTGTTGACGCTATATCATAAAATATGCTTCTTTGCTTAAGAATTTTATACTCCTCTTCATCTGGTTCATAAACTTTTTCATACGGAACCCATTTCCCATTTTTTTTACGCCATTCAATAGAATCTTCATCTATCAATTCTTGAATCCTCGTTCTACCGTATCGCCATCTTCCATCTCGACCATCAGGTGCCTCTGGGTAGTAATTTCTTCCATCTGGATCCGTTACAGGGAAATGCATCGTTGGCCTATCTTCTTTCAAAGCACCAGATCCCCATTTTGCCAATTTAACAAGCGTATAACGTCTTTTTCTTTTCTTATCATACTCATTAAACTTATCTTTTGTCTTCAACACCTTCTTTTCTATTATGGAAAACTTAGGTTTATTTCTTGCATAAACAAGTACATATTCGTGTTCCGTAACAAAGTATTCGTCTTGTTGTCCTCCACCCTCCTTTTTTCTCCAAATGATGTTCTCAATATAATTTTTCTCCCCAAATATCTCGTCACAAAGCAACTTTAGCTGGGCAACTTCATTATGGTCTATCGAAACAAAAATAACTCCTTCGTCCTTTAATAAACTCTTTGCAAGTGCTAATCTTCTTGTCATAAATGAGACCCACTTTGAATGACGATAACCATCTTCGCGGTCGACATATTTATCATTAAATGAAAAATCATTACTGCCGATATTGTACGGTGGATCGATGTATATTACATCAACTGCTTTCTCATGCGTATAGTTTAGGACCGAAAGTGAATGATAGTTGTCACCCTCGATTAGCAAATTCACTGGTTTATTTTTATCAGTAATGATTTCTTTGCTTTTTACCTCTTTAACTACTGGCAATTTATCTTTACAGAGTTCAACAACATCTTCAGGTTTATCTTCCCAGACCAAGCCATATTTTTTGCGCTTCCTTAATTGCTCAATTTCCTTAATCAAGTCCGTTTTGGACCAGCTTTGATAATTATTTTTTCCCATAAATAATATTCCTGATTTTCCCTAATACCTTCTCTGTAAATTCTATAAACTCCCTGCACTCTTTTTCAGTAACCTCAACCCCGCCTGCATAGAAATCAAGATTTCTCTTTGAACGCATAATATTTCCTAAGGTCAAAATAGAATCATCTTTAAGAATCCGAGCGATTTGCTCAATTATTTTAAAATGGTGACCGGGAACGCTTTTTATTTTCACTTGATAAAAACTTAATAAGGCAATACCCCCTTTAATCAGCGCAGTGTAAACATAACTAAATTTTACCTCTAAGATTTTGTCTTTCCTAGCGATACTTAAATCTTTTAGAGCATTTCTTAAATTCTTGCTAATTTGTTCTTCGGTGAATTTAAATTTGCTAAAATACCGGTCGTCAAATTTCATAAGCTTATTCTGATATATTTATTTCTTAAAATCCCTATTATAAATGGGTCCCTATTCTTAATTTTTCTCTTGAATTCTTTCTCATTCATATTGACCACATTTATTTCTCTATTAATTTCTCTCTGTAGTTTATTTAGCTTTTTCTGTAGTGAAATAATATTGTGGCTACCCACAATCAGTAAATCAATATCGCTATGAGTATCCATTTTATTCTTAGGATACGACCCATAAATATAAGCATCTTTTAGTGCCTTGATGTCTTTTAGCGCGTTCCTTAGATTCCCTTCAAATCCAATTGTTTTGATGACTATTTTTCTGTACTCATTGTATAAAGGATAATCTCTATTTATAGAATAGAGTTTGAGATTTCCTCTAACTTGACTTTTTAGAATTCCTTCTGTCTCTAATTCTTTTATTTTCTTAACTAGGTTTCTCTTATCAAGAACAAGATTTCTCGATAATTCATTTACATAGAGACTCTCTTTCGGATTAAGAAAGAAATAATTTAATAGTTTTCTTGTTATCTCAGATTTTAGAGAAATCACCGCTTCTCTCCTTATTACACCGATAAGTGTAACATATTACACCGATTTTGTCAATGAGGTACTTCTCTATGACCTATCTCAGAATTGTATATAAAGTCCACATGTCAACCACCTGTGGTGGATTACCCAGTAATGATTGGCTCACGATTATGAACTCTCAATCATATGTTCTGGACCACAGGTCTTGCCCCTCAGCCTTTTCTTCCTCTTCTGCCTTCTCTCCCACCAGCGTTCTATCCAGCTCTTCCCTTCCAACTCATCTATTGTCTTAACCAGTTCCCTGACTTTTTCCTTCTCAACTTCGTAATACCATTTCCCTTCACGACATACGGTACTACGGGCTCCCATTATATCTACCCCGGTCTCAAGCAGTTGAGGCACGTCGTCCTTACCCAGAGAGCCGAGAAAAAGCGTCCAAAGGCCATGACTATGTGCTCCCTCTACAAAACTCCGCAGTTCTTCAATTGACATATAATCGAAAAGGTGTTTACCACTCTTGTCAGCGACGTCTATAACCGCTATATCTGCTTGAGAATCGACGAGAATATCCAGAGTCTCTTTTGGAGAGATGGAGCCAATTTCTTTGTAATCGGCGAAACTGCAAACCGCAACGCCAATTCTCTTATCGAATCTTTTTATCGTCTCACTAACTGCCTTGACTATTTTCGCTGCTTCCCTATAGGATGGCACCTTGTACAGTCCCACAGTAACATGATCTCCTGCTCCCGATACAGCCGCCCCCAGAGCTGCCTGTGCTGCTGTACAGGTCATATAACCAGGAAAATTTCCTGCAGTGGCGCCCAAACGAATTCTCCTGGGAATGTTTTTCCTTATAGCCCTTATTGTATAAGGCAGATTCGCGCCCATAGAACCCTCGTGAAGATTTTTTACGCTAATCAACCTGGCGCCACCGTCAACTGCGGCCCGGGCGTCTTGAAGACTCATAACCGGAATTACCAGTTCCATTTTATTTCCTCCTTGTCAATTCAAATTGGTCTAAAAAATAGATGGCTTTTACATCTGCAATCACTTGAGCCGAAATTTTCAATCAATCTAAACTTCTTTCCCAGATTGAAAGCAATTTTACACTCGCTTTCTACATGGAATGTACAAACATATATTATACCCAAAATCTTAGAGTAATCAAGTAGAAAAATGGGGTCAGCTCTATTTTTGGCCCTATCACAACTCTAGTTTAATGAATCAAAAATAGAGCTGACCCCATTTTTACAGAAAAAAACTTTAGCAGATTCGTGGAAGCTGTTCACCGGTAAGCATATCCAAGACCCTTTCCCCTCCCACATTCGTTCTTACCACAACCCTACCCTTGTGCTTGGCGACCACTTTTCCAATTGTTTGCGCATTCCTACCATATCTATTATTTCTCATAGTATTCAGAATCTTGGGGCAATCGATTTCTGGAACGAAAGCCACCAGTTTACCTTCGTTGGCAATATAGAGGGGGTCGAAACCTAACATTTCACAAGCACCCTTAACTTCCTCCTTCACAGGAATCTTCTCCTCTTCGATTTCTATTCCCACTCCCGACTGTTCGGCTATCTCATTCAGTGCAGTTGCCAATCCACCCCTTGTAGGATCGCGCAGGGTGTGAATCTTCTTACTGGCTTTCAGGATTTCGGAGACGAGCCCGTTCAATGGTTGGGAGTCGCTCTTCACCCTTGTTCGGAAGTCAAATCTTTCCCTTGCACCCAAAATAGCGATTCCGTGGTCACCAATTGTGCCACTCAAGATTATCCTGTCGCCAATCTGCGCATTTTTCGAGGAGATGTCAATCCCTGAATCTATCAACCCTATCCCGGAAGTGTTTATGAATATCTTATCAGCTCCACCTTTTTCCACAACCTTAGTATCACCAGCTACTATTTCCACTCCAGCCGCTCTGGCTGCTCTGTCCATTGAATCAACAATTCTCTCCAGTTCAACGAGAGGAAATCCCTCTTCAATAATTGCCGAGGCAGTCAAATATAGAGGTCTTGCACCTACCATAGCCAGGTCATTAACCGTACCGTTGACCGCCAATTTGCCTATATCCCCGCCCGGAAAATATATCGGATCCACCACATATGAATCGGTAGTAAATGCTAATCTACCCTTGAACCTCAACACAGCGCTGTCGTCCAGCTTTGACAGAGGCAAATTGGCGAATTTCTTCACAAAACTCTTAATTAGTTGGTGAGCAAGCCTCCCCCCACTTCCATGCGCCAATAAAATCTTCTTTCCATCCTCACCAAATTTTGCCATTTGCACTCCCCTACATTAATCTATTCCAATTTTTTTAGGAAGCAGAGCTTCGCTCTGCCGCTACATTCCCTCTTGTAGCCGCAAAGCGCAAGCTTTGCCCATACTTTAGCCATATTTGTAGTAGGCTGCACATGTTCCTTCGGAAGAGACCATACAAGGTCCATGCGGTTTCTCGGGACTACAGATCCTCCTGAATAACTTGCACTGCGTTGGTCTCTTTACTCCCCTCAGCACCTCTCCACAAGCACAATCTGGATTCTCCTTACTCTTCTTTATTTTTGGCCGGAACTCTTTTTCGGCATCGAAGTCAGAAAATTCCTTCTTCAGTCCGCGACCACTTTTAGGAATAGTTCCCAGCCCTCGCCATCTAACATCGCAAAGCTCAAAGACTTCAGATATTAACTCCTGGGCAATTCTGTTCCCTTGGGGATGAACCGCCCGAAAATATTCAATTTCTACCTCGGCTCTATTCTCTTCAATCTGCTTTAGTAACATATATATAGATTGCAAAACGTCGAGAGGTTCAAAACCTGTAATCACGCAGGGAGCGTTATATTTTTCGGCTATGAATCTGTAGGCATTGCCCCCGATTATAACGCTCACGTGCCCGGGGCAGATGAAACCATCTATCTTTACCTCTTTTGAATCCAATAGCGCTTTCATCACTGGAGGAATTACCTTGTGACTGGAGAAAATAAAAAAGTTTTCAATTTTCTCTTTTCGAGCATCGAGGAGAGAGGCAGCAATCAGGGGCGAGGTAGTCTCAAAACCAACGGCTAAGAAGATGACGCTCTTGGCAGAATTCTGCTTTGCAATCTTCAAGGCTTCACTGGGACTATAAATAACCCTTACGTCAGCACCGTTACCTTTCTCTTCTTCGAGGCTGGAATCGGTTCCAGGAACTCTCACCATATCGCCAAAGGTGGCAATTATGACATTTCTGTTCTTCGCTAAGTCAATAGCTTTATCGATGTCCTCCTGAGAGGTTACACAGACCGGGCAGCCAGGACCCGATAGGAGGTTTACATTTTCTGGAAGCATTCCTTTCAGGCCATTTTTGAATATCACCATTGTGTGCGTGCCACAAACTTCCATTAGGTTGACTTTGGTGAAATCGAACTCCCTTATCTTCCTAATTATTTTTTGCGCTATAGATCTGTCTCTAAACTCATCAACAAGCTTCATGCTATTTCCCTAAAGAGCCGTAGAGTCTCCTGTGCATCTTTCTTTGCAATCTTCTCAATGGCAAATCCGGCATGTATTAATATGTATTCTCCAACTCGCACGTTACTAACCATGCGTATGTCCGCTTCTCTCTTCACTCCAGCCATATCCACAAGAGCCAAATTACCTTCTATTCTCAATATCCTTGCCGGAATAGCCAAACACATTTTCCCATCCTCGCTTCATTACTTCTTACAAATGCGAGGGGATTTGGTGTAGCGAGCATTAGAATTTTTAGCCAAAAATTGAAGATTAGAGTTTAGTCCCGCGAAGACGGGATAAACTCCTGAGATTTTTGGCGGTGCTCGCAGAGCAAAAAATTGTCAGCGAGCGAACCAAATCCCGAGCTACCTTTTGGCGTTGAGAAATTCCTAAGCGACGAACAAACTATCTTTCAATCCTACCTTTTAACCATTTCATTGGCTATTATGGCCTGCCCCAGGGAAATTCCCCCGTCATTACAAGGCACCTTTTTTTGATGATAACATATGAATCCTGCCTCTGTCAACTTCCTAAGGGTGAGGCTCAAAAGTAATCTGTTCTGAAAAACACCACCTGAGAGCGCAACTTTACCTATGCCTGTTTTTTCCTTCACCCTTAAGCTAACGTTCTTTACTATGTCGGCAATCGAATTGTGAAATCTATGTGCGATAGCTGGTGCAGGGATTCTCTTGTGCAAATCATCAACAATACCCCTTACAATCGAGGCAGGCTCAATAATGAATGTACCTTTCTCCTCTCTTATTTCATATCCATAATTTTCTGCCGACAAATCTCCTGTAGAAACCGATAACTCTTCAGCCACACTTTCCAATTCCATTGCCGCTTGACCTTCGTAAGTATTAACATCACATATCCCCAAAAGAGAAGAAATCCCGTCAAAAAACCTCCCCATACTTGAAGTCAAAGGCGAATTTATTCTCTTGTCCATCATTTCGAGAACAATTGGGACCTTTTTTCCGCACCTATTCATAAAATCTATACGGGGAATTCTCTTACCAAAAGCCTCTGCCAGAAGGCTTACTGCCATTCTCCAAGGCTCTTCCACCGCCCTGTCTCCTCCAGGCAAGGGAAGATATTTTAATTGGCCTATTCTCCGAAAATCTCTGCAATCGGCCACTAAAAACTCTCCCCCCCAGATATTTCCATCGGCACCATAGCCGATTCCGTCAAACGCCACGCCGATAACTTCCCCACTCAACCTGTTCTCCACTAAACAGCTAACAATGTGTGCGTGATGGTGCTGCACTGGGATTCGCATAATTTTACGCTTTCGGTATGTAATGTTCACGGCATATCTGGTAGAAAGATAGTCTGGATGGAGGTCGTGCACAATTATTTTTGGACTGATGCCAAATAACTTCTGGAAACGCTTGATCATATCTTCGTAGTAGACGAGAGTTTTATAATCTTTCAGGTCGCCTATGTACTGACTAATAAATGCGTGGTTCTTCTTGGTCAAACAGAAAGTATTTTTTAATTCAGCACCGCATGCCAGTATAGGTTCTAGTTCATAGTCTAATTCTACCGGGGTAGGAACATACCCCCTTGCTCTACGGATGACAACAGGCTCTCCTGAGAATATTTCCACAATTGAATCGTCACATCTATTGTAGATGTCCCGATTATGGGGAAGGAAGTAATCTGCAATATGGGAAAGCCTATCGACTGCTTCCTTATTACCAATTTCGATTGGCAGATCAGAGAGATTGCCGCTGGTCATTACCAGAGCGGAAAGGGAAGAGGATGCATCGCTAAACAATAAATAGTGTAACGGAGTGTAAGGAAGCATAACTCCCAGACGATTGTTATTGGGAGCCACGAAATCAGAAACCTCTGAGTCTCTTCTCTTCTCCAGAAGGACGATCGGCTTCCGCCAATCAGAAAGCGACTTCTCTTCTTCTTGGGAGACTAAACAGTTTTTCTTCGCCGTCTCTATATCTGAAACCATAATGGCAAAAGGTTTATAGGGACGCCCTTTCCTTTGGCGAAGTTTCTCCACCGCAGCACCATTTGTGGCGTCGCAAGCAAGATGGAATCCACCCAGCCCTTTAATCGCCACAATCTTCCCTTTATTTAGAAGGTGAACAGTAGCCTCAAGTGCCTTTAATCCTTTAATAGAATATTCAGGATATCTTAAAGTGCCAATAGACTCCCTTCCAGATTTCCGACATTTTATGAGTTCAATCTCTGGTCCACATCGGGGGCAGGCATTCGGTTCCGCGTGATACCGTCTGCGGGATATATCCTCATACTCTTTCTGACATAGAGGGCACATATGAAACTTTTTCATCGTTGTAAGAGGGCGGTCATAAGGCAAATCTTTAATTATAGTAAATCTCGGGCCACAATTAGTACAATTGATGAAAGGATATTTTTGCCTGCGGTCAGAACTGTCCTTCAATTCTACAAGGCAGTCATGACAAAAGGCTATGTCCGGCGAGATAAGTACTTCCTTTCTTTGACGGGAGGTGCTTTCCCTGATAGTGAAATATCGAAAGCCACGAGGAGCTTGATATATTATCTTTTTCTCTTCTATCTGAGCCGGAGGGGGTTTCCTTATACCAATGACATCATAGAATTTCTCTACCTTTCTCTTATCACCTTCCACTTCGATAACCACGCCGGTAGTGGTATTTTTCACCCAGCCTCTAAGCCCGAACTCCTCGGCTAGCCTGTGAGCAAATGGCCGAAAACCGACGCCTTGAACGATACCTTTAACTGTTATTTTCGCTCTCGTTT
>Ga0315310_10000933_pt1 | contig 18449 bp, 18 predicted proteins | sample TDP5_MG_FD_203630 | JGI IMG/M metagenome (GOLD analysis project Ga0315310, IMG submission 203630) | Freshwater sediment microbial communities from Lake Towuti, South Sulawesi, Indonesia - TDP5 | ecosystem: Environmental > Aquatic > Freshwater > Lake > Sediment | place: Indonesia: South Sulawesi... | reverse complement strand
AGAGCTCCCTATACAAGATCCTGTCGGGGGAGCGCGCCAACCCGCGGTTGTCGACCTACCGCAGCATTGTGAACGCGATTAGAGGGTTGGAGGGCGGCAGGCTGGCGGCCGAGCCTTTCGTCGCCATAATAGCTGCTCGTCCCAGCCTCGACGCGATAGAGAAGAAATATGTCGAGGTGGCCGGGCGACGTGTCGAGCTTCGAGAATACGCCGCGGCCAGCATTGAGGAGGTAATTGTGGCGGCCGTCCGCGCCGAGCGGGAGGGAGCGCAGGCCATAGTGTGCGCTCCGATCGTCAGTACAACCGTAGAGAAGATAACTAAGATCCCTGTCTCAGCGTGCCCCGTGACACTCTGCCGCCAACCGCTCCTGAGGGCAGCTGAGATCGCGGCCGCCAAAGTATTCGGGGAGCCGAGGCCATCCCGTCAAGCACCGTAGCGCAGCGATCGATTGACAACGGCCCAGCTGCTCGGTCTGCGTGCTGCATGCAAACCTCTTTCTGCGACCAGAGGTGAGGCGCGTGTCTTTTATACGCCCAGGCCGCGCTGGAAGTGGTGAAAGGCGTATGCCGGTCCACATTCTTCTCTCCAGACTCACCCATGAGGGACGGAAGACTGTCAAGGAGCGGCCGGAACGCATCCGCGAGGTCAACCGGGAGGTTGAGCAACTCGGCGCCAAGATTCTCTCACAGTACGCGGTTCTTGGTCTGTACGACTTCGTAACCATTGTAGACGCGCCCAGCAATGATGTAATTGCCCGGGTTTCGGTGGAGTTCGGAGCACGCGGCACCGTTGAGATAATGAGCCTCCCAGCCATACCCCTCGACCAGTTCATCAAAGGCCTTCAAGGCAGGTAGCTCCAGCCGTCTCTCCCTTCTTTCTTCACTGAGGCGACAGTTTTTCGCAAACACGCTTCCCTCGATCCGGGGTACAGCAACATAAAAGTAGGCTTCAGGACGATGGTGCAGTAAAGCGAGGCGGGGGGACATGAGATGCCTGAGATAGCGTCCTCTGACGTTGAGGAGATAGTTGAGGAATTCGAGCTGGCCATCAAGGCGACGACTCCAATATCTGTCGGGGGACTGGAAGAGGGCTCTCAAACGTTCAGGGCCTCCAAGAAGGATCTCCCTGGAGAGGTCTTTATAGTGGATACCGACGCCGGCCGAGAGATCGCCTGCCATCCTCACATTGTCGGAAGCAGGCTCGAGAACCTCTGCCTGACGGCTGCTGGAGATTCAGTGAAAGCGATGCGCGAGCTTTCTGGTCTACGGCGGGGAGCAGTCGACACAGCCGCCGTTGTGCACATCCTTAGAGCAGGGCCTGGATACAGACTGCTGGAAGCAATCCATGAACAAGAGCCCAAGCTCACCCTGGCTGAGATCGTTATCCGTCCTCGATATGTGAAGCCCTCGTTCCGAGACCACGAATCGGTTAGAAGACTTGAGGTCCTTCACAGCGATTTCAGGCAAATTCCACGTGACTCGGAAATCGCAATGGTGGTCCCGGACACCTTGGCCACGGGCAGGACCGTTGTTGTGTCTCTGGAAAAAACGTTGGACGAGGTCGACCGAGTGGGGTCATCTGTTCGGAGGCTGATTGTTTACGGGTTCATCTCGGCCCAAGGCATAAGGGTGGTTGCGGACTTCGCAGACTCACGAGGCATCCCAGCATCCTTCTTCTGTATCGGGAACGTCACCGGGTTGGCGTACAACGGTTACGACATGCCCCTTTACGGGCTTGACGAGAGCGAATGGAGCAAGAGGAGGCAGCTGAGGAAGCTGGGGGCCATCGTCGACGAATCCACTCTCTCGAAATACGTGCCTGAGTATGTACCGGGGCTGGATCAGCCGGGTGACTGGTCATCACGACAGACAAGGGTATTTACTGGGTTTTCGTGGGAGCCGGGAGGGACCACCGAACATCTGAAGCACAACTTTGATGTCATCCAGACGCTGAGGACCCTCTCGCGCGGGCAGCCGTGGTTCAAACCCTGGCACGAAGATATCTTCCAGAAGGAACTGGAAGCGATCGAGCGAACGCTCACTGATCTCTCGGCTCAAGGAGACCGCTGATTCAAAGGTTTCGAATCAAGCGGAGCAGCCACCGACCTCCAACAGCATCTACATCATCATCTTTCTACTGCCGTCTGAGACCGACTTGATTCGATGATGGAATTCCGGGACAGTTTGCTACGCGATCTTAGGACGTATCGCTTATCTACGTGGCGCCTAGATCTCGGTTTGAGGCATCCGCCATGTTATTACCGAAGGGAAAGCTGGTGAGCGATCTTAGAAGAAAGTTGTTCAACCGAAGCGTGCCGATCGCACCAAGGCCTCTCTCGGTGACCGTGGGGCGCCGCACGTTGGTGGTGTCGGTAGACCCCGTTGTGGGCGTTCCCCTCGACTCATACGGGTTCTTCGCCTTCCACTACCCGGTGTCCGACGTCGCCGTTCTGGGAGCCAGACCAAGATACCTTCTGCTGGACATATGTTATCCAGAGGGAACAGATTCTCGCTGGCTGACAAGAACAGCTCAGACGTTCGGATCAGAAGCCAGGAGGTTCGGGGTGGAGGTTCTAGGCGGTCACACGGGTGGCTACGACGGGTTGAACCTGCCCATCATCTCATCCACGTGCATCGGCATCGCACCCAGCAAGCAGATCCTCGACCCACGAAAGGTGAGAATTGGCTACAGAATTCTAGTGGCTGGTCAGCTCTGCCTAGAATCGGCTTGGCTTGTCTCGAAAGTTTCACCCGACTTGGTGAATAGGGAACTGGGCAGGGCAGCTACTCAACGACTGAGGAGAGCGACTCGACGGCTTACGCCCGTGAAGCCTGCCATAGTCGCACGCCGACTTGGGGCAACCTTTCTCCACGACATCTCGGAGGGAGGTCTTTCAGCGTCCTTGCACGAACTGGCTCGAGCAACGCGCAAGTCCCCGGTGGTTGATCTGAACGCCGTTCCTTTCGACGAGGACGCTTTCCACCTCGCATCCTTACTCGGCGAAGACCCGTACTCAGCCTCTTCATTCGGCACATTGCTCATCGTGGCGCCTCCCGACAAAATCAATGACATCATTGGAGGAATGCGTCGAGTGGCAGAGCCGGTCGCAGAGTGTGGTTGGCTCGAGAGAGGATCCGGCGTTTACGCGGTCTCCCAGGAGCGCAAGAGAAGAATGGCTCAGCTGCCCGACCTCTACCGCAGATTCTCCGCGAGGATAAAGCATCATTCGAGAAGCCGCTGACGAGACAGCCCCTGCTGTGCAAGAATACCGCCTACGAAAAACCTTATTTGCAGTTGTTGGACCTCAGTCAGCGGGGAGCTGGGGCTACTCGGCTGAGAGGGCAACTGAGGCGTTGCCGACCCGATGAACCTGATCCAGGTAATGCTGGCGGAGGGAAACGTCGGCATATTCTCGGCTGAAGTAGTTCCACCCACGTGAGACAAGCTTGAGATTCCCGGCGAGAATTATTGCGGAGATGTCTGGAGTCATCGCCCTATCCACAGTCCTAAGCCTGATAACTCTATTTTCGCTGCCGCAGGGAGGTTCCATAACACCAGGGAGCATGATTCCCATATTGTGGTTCGCCCTGAGAAGAGGGGCCAAGGTGGGGTGCACAGCTGGCGCCATATACGGTCTGGTCCAGCTGGTCTTGATACCCTATGTGTACAATCCGGCGCAGGTACTACTCGACTATCCGATAGCCTTCGGCGCGCTGGGCCTAGCGGGATTCTTCAAGAAACACCCACTGGTCGGGACAGCAACCGGCATCACTGGAAGATTCGTCGCCCACTTCCTGTCCGGCATCATATTCTTCTGGATGTTCGCTCCCGAAGGCATGTCTCCCATCATATACTCCGCCATTTACAACGGCAGCTACCTCGGAGTTGAACTGATAATCAGCGAAGTCATCATATACCTGTTAAGCAAGACAGGTCTCCTTGAGATCTATCTCTAGTCGACGCCGGCCCCGTCCTCTTCGAACCATCTAGGGAACGAGCACGAGATCTTGAATTTGCATCCCAACTCACACGATAACATTGCGGGCGATCGATCCAGCTACCGTTATCATTGGAGCTGAGACCCCTCTGTCTGTCTTCAACGGCCGGGGCCTAGATAGTGCTTGGTCAGACCGTTCACGATCACAAGGATGCCGCCCGCAATTATGATGAATGCTATGACTGTCCAAACCGACATTCCCGTTTGGAAAAGCTGCTTGCCATAGTAACCGACTACCAAGAGGAAAACCCCTCCCAAAGCCGATCCCACGGCGCTCAGCCAACCCAGGCCGACCGCGAGCCTGATCCCAGCGAGCACCAGCGACCAGACACCCATCAACGACAGGAAGTTGAAAAACGCGTCGTAGATCGCTGGAAAGGCTGAGTAGGGGGGAGGGCCTCTGTAGGTGGCGAAGCCCCTGAAGAAATCGCCGAGAGAACCGAGGAAGCCTGGGGTGAAAGCGAAGACGAGTCCCACGATGATCAGGAAAACACCGAACGATGCGGCGTCCAGTGTGCCCCTTAGCCTCTCTCTTCGAGCAGCCTCGCTTGACATCTGTCCACCAGCGGCGGCTTGTCGGAGAGCCGCTAATAAAGGCTTCGATAGATGAGAGAAACCTCCCGCAGGGTCTTCGGCGCCCAGAGCTCTCCCAGATCTAAGACGGTTGTCGAAGAATGAAACCTTGATAACCAGCATCGACGAAACGTGGCCGAGAACTGGTTGGCTTACGCTGTCGAGATAGTGGGATTGACCAAGACATATCCCAACGGTTTCACAGCAGTTTCTGGTCTCACTCTCAACATCCCCAAGGGCGTCTTCGTTTTGCTCGGGCCTAACGGTGCGGGGAAGACGACCACCGTAGAGATCCTCGTCGGCGCGATTAAGCCTACGTCCGGTACGGTGCGAATACTTGGACACGACATACTGAACGATGCCATCGAGGCCAGGCGCCGAATAGGATACCTGCCGCAGAATCCAGCTGCCTACGACGAGATGTCGGCAGCACGCTTCCTCATCTATATGGGGAAACTCAGCGGATTGAGCTCTTCAGAAGCATCAACTAAGGCAGAGGAGTTGTTGAGATGGGTTGGCCTCGAGGACTGGAAGCGCTCTCCGATCGGCCACTACTCCGCAGGGATGAGACAGAGGCTCGGCGTAGCTCAGTCGCTTGTCAACGACCCCGAGGTCGTGTTCCTCGACGAGCCCACTGCCCGCCTCGACTCCCTGGCCAAACAAGACATGGTGGAGAGGCTCAAGCAGCTAGGCCGGGAGGGGAAATGCGTCTTCTTCTCCAGCCAAACCCTGTCGGAGGTGGAGTCGATGGCAGACCAGGTAGCTGTGATCAGCAACGGGAAGCTGGTGCTGCAAGGCAGCGTTGAGGAGCTGACGAGGAGAGTTGAGGCCGCAGAGTACAGGATTGAAGTCTCGGAGCCCAATGTCCTTGCGAAGGAGCTTGAAGCCCTGAGATTTGCGACAGACATCAGGGTGGAGAACAGCGCCGTCTTGGTGAGATCCAAAGAACACGAGAAACTTTGGAGAGCTGTTCCGGGAATCGTCTCCCTCCACGGCATGGAGCTGAGGCTCTTCATGCCTGTCGGAACAAAGCTGGAAGAGACGTATCGAGAGGCTCTCGAGAAGGCGAGGGGAACCGTGGGATGAGCGGCCTAGCCATCCTCATGCGGAGGGAACTCAGGGAAAGGGCTCTCTCCAAGAGTTTCCTGATCTATCTATTACTGTTCCTCGCTCCCTCAGGGGCAGGGGGGTGGTTCTCATACGCCCTCCATCAGGACCCATCAGCACTGATCAAGATCACGGAGCTCCTGCCCCCCGGACCGATCACGAAAGTCACGGCATCGGTCTGTATGATGATCTTTGCCGACATCATCATGATCCCTATGATACTCACAGCGGTCCTCCAGGGAGGTGACTCAGTCGCGGGCGAGCAATCCAGAGGCACACTCCGATTGCTGATATCCAAACCCATCCACAGATGGGAGATAGTGCTTGCCAAGTATGTGTCCTTCCTCATCATATTCACACCGTTGACTGCAGCCAGCACACTGATCATGTCGCTCTCAGTGGCTGTGGTGGGCATAGGTCAGGTCGGGACAGACCTCTTCCTGGGCTACCTAACGTTTTTCATTGCGACAGAGATGGTATATGTATCGATCGCCACTCTCTTCTCATCCTGCACTAGGAGACCCCTGACAGCCGTAGCCGCAGCCCTAGTCTTCGTGGTTCTCTGGATGATGCTGGAACTCGTTATCCCCTACATGCCTCAGGAGACAGCCGAGTCCCTGAAGGTCCTCTCACCTACGAACTACGCCAATGACATCCTCAGCTACCTGTCCCAAGGCAAGGCCTTCCCCTCAATAATGGGCGGCTTCAAAGCGACAGTTTCATTCACAGAGTTCCTCAGGTCGTTGGCGGTTGTCAGCGCTCTGATCCTAGTTCCTCTGTCACTCTCCCTCGTAGCGCTCGAGACTAGGGACATACACGGACAGTAGCCCCTGAACAAACAGGAAGACACCGCCAGCTTCTTCATCGTGGTTCGATCTCCGCCGATCCCCTGAATGGAAGCTCCGTGCTAACAAAGGAATGAGCTTGGGTAGGGCGAAGAAAGGGAGAATGTCATTCACACTCAGAATAACGAGGGCTCCGGCTGCGATCTTCTCAACATAGAGCATGGCTTTCCGGGACCTCTTGCCCAGCGTTACCTTTGCGTAGGCAGCCGCCATGCCAAAGGCGACAAGGGGAAGTCCCATGCCAAGGGCGTAGAACAGCATGAGGACAGCCGCCTGCAGTAGATTTCCTTCCACAGCGGCTAGGCTGACCATGGAGACATAGATGGGGGTGACACACGGTATCCAGCTGAAGCCGAAGGTCAATCCGATTGCGAACGCGCCCGCTGGACCAGCGACCCTATTCTTCGGCACGTTGACATATCTGCCAAGCCCGAATCTGTACCAGAAGCCAGGGATGAGAAGCAGAGATCCAAAGACTATCGTGATGATGGACGAGATGATGGAAAGGCAGGCAGCTGATAGAAAGGCGCCTGCGAGCGATGTGACGCCAATACCTACCACCACCATCGTGATGGCTAGGCCGAGCACGTACAGGACGCTTGAGTACAGCGCCATTCTCCAGCTGGACCCTGCGCCAGACGAGTACGAGATGATCACGGGTATCAGAGGATAGACACAGGGGCTAGAAGCGAGGCTAATCCTCCTAGGAAAGCCGCTGCGGCCTGCAACTCCGCCAAGTGTTCACCGTCCCTTGTCAACCCCTCTGGCGTTGTGGCCATGACCAGTGCTTGCTTTAACTAATCGACCAACAGCGTAAAAAATTTGTCTATGGATCCTGCTCAAACGGTACGACTCTACCTCATTTGGGATACCGGAATAGATCGATCGTTTATATTCGATGCTCTAGAGGGAGCGTCGAGATCTATTGGGTGGATCAATTGGTCAGAAGCTGGTATCCCATTCCAGCCAACGCTCTCGATGACACGGCGTTGATAGCGGAGCACAACGAGTTGCTCATCATCGCCAAGGCCGCCGCCGGCTTGACAAGGGGTTGGCGTAGACACCCCGAGGTACTGCGTTGGCGGGGTCACAGCAAGGCATTGAAACGCCGTCACGACGAGGTGGCGAAGGAAATGGTTCGAAGAGGCTACAATCACAGGTCTCCCTGGCCAGTAGAGCTTGTTAACGCGGCTGACACTGACGATCCACCCAAGCCCTGGCAGCCCCTAGAGAAGATGGCGCGTATATTGGATGAGAGGATGAAGAGGCGCTCGGGCCTTCCGCTGAAGTGGGTCCCTCCGAAGCACGACGAACCCTAGCACATTGATGAGAATCCCCTGGGGGGGTTGGTTGAATCGATCCCTTTCCTGGGACCACACGCTGCAGTATTCGCTGGTAGAGCAAAGGCCTGTCGGTTCTGTGACGGTCGACAGGAAAAATGGTGACCTGACCGAGAAGGATGATTCATATATTTGGGGGTGTTATACTGTCAGCGGTGTGTTTCTTGCCGACTCTATCAGATATGGTTGGGGGTTTGAAGATTTCCCCCATCAGGCGGGTTGCAGCGCTTCTCGACCAAGCCAGGCAGAAGCAGAACCTCATTTCCTTCGGGGGTGGAGCCCCAAGCCTGCCTCCCCCTCCGGAGGTTGTAGAACATATGTGTCAACTCATTGAGGTAGAGGCCAAAGGAGCTTGCTCATACACAGGAACGCGGGGAATTCCCGAGCTCAGGGAACTGATAGCCGAGGACACGAGGAAATGGTTTGGGGTTTCATATGACCCTGAGAAGGAAGTGATAGTGACCGACGGTGGAACAGAGGGCATCTACTGTGCCTTCATGACGCTCCTGAACAGGAACGACGAGGTTATCCTGATGGATCCTACATACCTCGGCTACCGGGAAGCGGCTAAGATCGCGGGAGCCAGAACCAAGTCTCTCAGCGTCAGCGTAGGCAAAGGCTTCCAGCCGGACGTGGAGGATCTGAAGGACCTGATCTCCCCCAGCACCAAGCTGTTCGTTCTCCTCTCTCCAGACAACCCAACCGGGCGAGTTGTGGAAAGCGACTTCGCTAGGGCACTGGTGGACCTGGCCGAGGACCACGACTTTTGGATCGTGAGCGATGAAGCCTACAAACACATAGTGTACGACGCCGACCACACCCCCATCTCCGGCGTGAAGAACGCCCACGAACGCGTCGTGTCGGTGAACACCTTCTCAAAGGAGGCTTCGATCCCCGGTCTCCGGCTGGGATACGCCCTTGCTCCCCCCGAAGTCGTGGAAGCCATGGAGAAGATCAAACAGTACATCTCGCTCGCCCCCAACAGCCTGGCGCAGTTTGCCATGGTCAGGTTTCTCCAAGACGGAACTAAGGAGAGATATCTCAAGGAAACGGTGATACCGACCTACAAGAAGCGAAGAGACTTCATGGGGGAACAAATACACAGGCACCTTCCCGAAGCGCGAACAACGACCCCTGCCGGTGCCTTCTACTACTTCGTTGACATGAGTTCGTATCTGGAGAAGATGGACCGCACCGACGAGGGATTCGCAGACCGTCTCCTGGTACGGAAGAGCGTCGTCACGATCCCCGGTTCCTACTTCGGGGAGGGCGGGACGCAGCACATCCGGCTGACCTTCGTCTCCGAACCGGAGGAGAGGATCAGGCTAGGGTTCGAAGCCATAGATGAATACGTCACCAGCTACACCTTCTAGTCGCCTTCTTCAATCGGCCGGGAAAGTGGGGCTCGATCGATCGGGAGTTCTGCCGAGAGCGGCTCGCATGCATAGATGAAGCGAACGGCAGGCATGGCCTCCTCCTGATCGACGGATCAACCGCTGCTGGGTGATGGCCTCTCGGCTACTCTCCCCCGGCTCTGTAGAGGTAGTAGAGAGAGTAGAGGCTCATCACTAAGGCTGCCGTGTAGACCTTCGTGGCGAAGACTAGGTTCCAGGGGATCTCGGGGTTCGGGTAGGGGTTGATGAGAACATCGGGGTTTAGCCTTCCCCGAAGGTCGTTCGAGGCCATCAAGGCACTCCACAGAGAAAAGTTGAAGAAAACCTCGTAGGCTGTGATCGAGATTGCCAGGAATGCGATAAACTGGAAAACCGTGCGTCCGAAGGGGGAAATCCTCGCGAAGCGGGGCTGCAGCAGTTGGAGCAGCGAAAACCAAAACGCTGCCAATGAAACGCTCAGCCATGTGACAGGCTTGGCATAGAACAGGGGGAAAACGTCGGGAGGCGGAAACTCAACCCTAACCAGCACGTCGCCCACCGCTTCGCTTCCGGACTTGAGATAGGTTCCCAGGGCATAAAGACAGACAACAGCCATTGTGACGGCGGCCACGACGGCAATCACTTTGTACAGAAGTCGAATCCTTTCTTCATCCCCCCGAGGCCGCAACGCCCTCATGGTTACTCGGTAGCAGGTCAACCCCAAAAAACTTGCGGTTGTCCCAGCTCCTAGGGAGCGGATCGATCCAGCTTATCGATATGCCGAAACCCTTCAGCTATTCGTACTGCAGGCGGAAGTTAGCGTTTCCCTGAGTGTCGATGCTGACCAGTTTCCGGTAGTGGATCGAGTACAAGTGCCGGGGCCGGTCGGGTGAACCGTGGATCGCAACCACTTCCCCGATGTAGAGCTTGTGATCTCCAGTCTCAACCTTTTTGGCTACCCTGCACTCGAAGGCAACCGTGGAGCCGTCGATTATGGGGGGCTTCACGACCGTGGATGGCACTTGCCTGAATCCGGCCTCTGCGAACTTATCGATCTCCCTTCCTGTCGTGTTTCCGCAGAGCCACGCTCCCTTGGCCTGTTCCTCGGAGGGGAAACAGAGAACGAACTCCGCACAGTTCTCGATGCACTCGCGGGAGTATCGGGAGTGGCCTATAGAGATCGCTATCATCCAGGGATTCCAGGATGTTATGGTCCACCAGCCCAACCCAATGATGTTAGGCTTCCCGTTCTTGTCAAGGGTGACAGCAAGAACATATGGGTAGGGGGAGGCTAGCTCGACCGCTTTGTCCCAAGAGATCTCCTCCATCTGTTCGTAACCCCGCATCTCGGAGGGCTCCGGCTCGGCCGGCCGCCTTTAATCTTTTTCACCTGTCCAGGAGCCTCAGAGGCTGGGCATGTATCGATCGACCTACGGCGGAGCTGGCTAATCCAATGCGATGTGTTTCTTGTGACTTAGTGCTAGTCGTGCGCGGTTCTTCGATCTTGGATCGATCGATCATCAACATAAATTCAGAAACTATGGAGAATGTAATGGATACATTCAGCGCTCACAACGTTGAGATCCTGAGCCCCGCCTTCACAGTCTTCAGAAGCGACCCGGAGTAAAGATCCGTGAAGTAGCGCGTATCGAATGCAAGTACTTCCAGATCGATTGCAGCAAGGTTTTTCTATGGGATGGCAGAGCCTCTGCTGCGATCTTCAAGTGAGGCATAGGAACGCGTTACTCTTCTCGGTCATGGTGCTCCTGTGGGGTCTAAACTGGTCGATTATGAAGATCGGGTTACGGATCTCACCGCCCTTTGCCTTCACCTCCCACCGTCTTCTCCTCTCATCAATGTTTCTCCTTGCCCTGGGCATTGTGTTTAAACCAAGGATTCAAATCGATTCGAAAACGGTTAGTAGACTATTTGTGTACAGCTTGGTTTCAATACCTAGCTTCGCTTCAACAATTCCTGGGTTACATTTACAGAGCAGCGGGATCGGAGCTGTCCTGACATACACACAGCCGATCATGGTCTCCATTATGGCTGTAACTTTTCTGAATGAATCGTTCTCAGTCCTTAGGTTCGTGGGGACGTTGCTTGGCTTCTCGGGAGTTGCGGACCTCTTTCTAGAAGACACCGGATCCATTCTATCATGGGCTTCTCTTCTCCTTTTGATAGGAGCGTTTCTGTGGGGGGGTTGGAACAATCTACTACAAGGTCAACCTGCAAAGCATGGGGGCATCATTCGTCAACCTGTTCCAAGCATCTATAGCGTGTCTCACAATGTATGCGTTGAGTCTTTTAACCGAACCTGCATTCCGGGCTTGGGACTGGGGATACTTGGCAATACTTGTGTACAGTGGGATTGGAGCTTCAGGGATTGGAATGACAATTTGGTTGTTTCTTTTGAAAGATGAAGAGGCAACCTCACTCTCTAGCTCAAGCCTAATCGTTCCAGTGATAGCTTTGTTCTTCGGCTGGCTGGTTCTGGGTGAAGGCCTAAGTCCAAAATCGCTTGCGGGCTCGACACTAGTCCTAACTGGAATATACTTGGTTAGCCGTTGCAAACCAAGGCAGAATCTGGAAGGAAATGTAAACCACCAACATTAATGGCCCTTGCTTTGCGCTCATTCACCAGCGACCTAGGCTTGCCAGCTTCACTGCGGTCAACCGCCTCCTCTCTAGGCATGCGTTCCAGAATTGGCGCGTCTTCCTCATGGGGGTCACCGTCTGTTACTTCATGTGGAGACCCATTTTCCTTTGCGGTCACTGTCATCCTATGCCGGGTCAACGCGTAGTCTGAACCTACAGGCTTCCGCCGTTCCAATCACCCATACCTTGCCCTAGCGGCCTCGACCTCCTTTTCAGGCATCCGCTAGCTCAGACTATTCCTTCCCTCTGCCTGGACGCCAATCTCGCAGAGTCTTTTGCTCTGAACAGCCGTGTATGTCGCTTATGCATCCATGAGGAGATCGACGATCCTCCTCCTTCCCCTGTCCTGAGAGTTCGGGATGCGCACCCTCACAGGAGCAAGTCTAGACGGATCACCACGCCGCATCGATCGATCCAAGAAGATAGCTCTACGTGCGCAACTCCAAGAGCGGCCCCGACCTGACGATCATCGAGCGAGGAACTCGGCCGACTAGGAACCGGTCAGAACAAAAGGGTTAAGTTTAAGTACATGAACGCCAACCATTCCCAAGACAAGGACAACTCACAAAAAAGGGGAGATGAAGGCAAAATGCCCAATCCACACTACGCCACATTCGAGGTGCCGGAAGAATTATCTAAAGCAACACTCGAAGCCATCCGCATCGCACGAACATCAGGAAAAGTGAAAAAAGGCGTCAACGAAAGCATCAAATCCATCGAACGAGGACAAGCCAAACTAGTGGCAATAGCCAAAGACGTCGACCCGCCCGAAATCGTAGTCGTCCTACCAGCAATATCTGACGAAAGAAAAATCCCATACGTCTTCGTCCCGTCCAAAAGAGACCTAGGAGAAGCGGCAGGAATCAACGTACCCAGCGCCGCGGTCACCATAGAGGAGCCGGGCGAGGCGAAAAGCTATGTCGAAGAAATAACCAAGAAAATCAACGAAATAAGATCCACAACGCTTACCACGCTACCGGCCGGCAAATCGGAGGAGAGGTCCAGGTGACCGAACAGACCAAAACCGCGGAAAAAACATTCGAAGGGACACCAGCAAGGGTGGAACAGATAGTGGGCCGGACAGGGGTTACGGGCGAGGTCACCCAAGTCAGAGCAAAAATCCTACAGGGAAAGGACGAAGGACGAGTCGTGACGAGGAACTGCAAGGGCGGTGTCCGTGTCGGCGACATACTCATCTTGCTGGACCCGGAGAGGGAAGCCGAGAAGATCAAATGATTGATTAGCGGTCTCAATCTGTCGATGAATCTGATCTAGGGCAACGGATTGCCTGTTAGTCGGTGTGTGTCTGATCTACAGTTCGTGGCTGGGAAAACTAGCTGTATGTCAAAGGCGAGTCCTGTTGATGCCCGGCGATCTCTTCCTCAGGTTCCAGCTGTGATTTCGACCATCGCGCCATCTCTTCCTTGACCCCTATGTTGAGAAGAAGCGCTTCATGCAGTCGCTCCTGCCACCTCTCGTAGCTGGCATGTATTATCCTCGCTAAGAATCTGTCCCTGAGCAACCCTAGCGATCGATCGATCTATAGTACGGTCAAGGGGGGCCGAATCTCTTGGTCCCCAACCCGCTCATTTTGATCGATCGAACAATGCTCAAAACACATAGGAGGTGAATGTCAAAATCGGTAGCTTGAAGAATTGATCGATTCAGGGGTGATTGCAGTGTTGACAACTGTTCATGAGATGATCTACGGTCGGAACTGATTACTATCCTGGGCGTTCTTCATGTGACTGGAAGCCAGCCCAAGCCAAGTTCATCCAATTTTGCCCTGCTTGGCACACCTGTTTGCGGGCTCCATCCCATAATCGTGTAGTACAGACTGATAGCATTCTCGAACTCTTCCTTGGGGATCTTGGCGCCGGCTCTTGGGCCTGAAACGAGGGGTTCAAAGAATCTTTCGGGCAGACGATCATCGGCTCTCTTGAAGCCTTCCCTTACGTTGAAGTACCTCGCCATGTTGAGCGCCCTCTCTGAAGCTTTCATGAGTTCCCAGATGCTGGTGTTCCATCCAGTCGCCGCATTGACTATTTCGGTAACGTGGTGTACTTCGAAGTTCCCCACGGGGTGCGGAATGAACGGGAACATGCATAGATCCAGCATGTTGAAAAGACCCCACCACAGCTGCAGGTAGACGAAGGCTTTGACCTTCTCCGCCCCCAGGCTGAGTTCGCCTACAGGCTTCATTAGACCTAGGGGCTTCAGGCTCTCAGAAGGCTTCGAGAACGTGGGGTCGTGTACTGCCTGCAAGTGGTCCGCTCCGGTCGGCGATAGGGCATAGGCAAGCCCAACCCCTGTTTTCGCACGCGGCTCATGCATAGGCACCTCCTTTCCTTTGACCGTCAATGCACAGTTCTGAGCGTCCCCACCTATCTGTTGGGCAGCTCTGGCTACGCCCTCGGCAAGAACATCGCCTACCCCCTCACGTCTAGCTATCATTTCTGTTAGATGTACTGTGGCGTCTTCACTTCCAAACTTCAGTTCTATCCCTCCCGTGTCCTTCTTCGAGATTAGCCCATTCTCATAGCACTCCATGGCGAACGCGATCGCGGCGCCCGTGCTTATTGTGTCCAGCGAATGCATGTTGCACAGCTCGTTGGATTTGGCGATAGAATTGATGTCATCCACTTTGCATAGGGAGCCAAACGCGGCTACCGTTTCATACTCCGGTCCTCCATACCTGGGGTCTGTTATGAAACGACCTTTTCCTCTGACTACTCTCTTACATCGCATGGGGCAGGCGTAGCATCCCTCTCTATCCATGAGTATTGTTTCCTCCATCTTCTCTCCGGAGATGGTCTCAGTGCCCTCGAATGTTCCTGCCTTGAAGTTCTCTGTGGGAAGAGTTCCGTCTTCATTGAGGGAAAGCATCACTCCTGCTGTTCCGAACCTATGGCGGTTCGTCGAAGCAGGGTTTTCTCTCCACTTCTTGCCGAACCATGCCGCAAGCTTTTGTAACGTATCTCTATCTTTGACCTTGGTTCTATTTTTTCCTCGAACTGCGAGGGCTTTGAGTTTCTTTGAGCCCATGACCGCGCCCAGGCCGCATCGCCCGTTTGCATACTTCAGCTCGTTCAGTATGCAGGCGTAGCGAACTAGGTTCTCACCTCCCAAGCCGATTGAGGCAACCCGAATCAGGTGGTCACCGAGTTCTTCCCGTATAGCGCTCTGTGTTTCTCCTGTAGTCTTGCCCCATATCTGAGATGCATCCCTTATCTCCAGATCTCCGTCGTGAATCCAAAGGTAAACAGGGTTCTCAGATTTTCCTTCGATTATAACGGTGTCGAACCCAGCGAATTTGAGCTCGGGGCCCCAATACCCTCCAGACTCCGCCTCTCCATACGTGCCGGTTAGTGGTGATTTGGCAGCAACCGTGTACCTGCTAAGGCCAGGCAGTGCAATACCGGTCACAACGCTTGCGGAGAATACTAACTTGTTGTCTGGCCCCAAGGGATCGACGCCGGGCCGCATCTCTTTCAAGAGATGGTAGAGAGCTATTCCTCTTCCCCCGAGGTACGTTCTGTAGAAATCCTCGTCCTTTTCTTCAACTGATATGTTGTCATTTCTGAGGTCAACTCTCGCTATTTTTCCATTGTAGCTGTATCTCACAGGCCTCCCCGTCGCAGAAATCGAGTTCTAGCCACTGTTTATGGTTTTTGGCGATCGCCAAGAACTGAAAGTCGCATTCGCTCATTCGTAGGGTTCGGTGCGGCCTTCCCTCATTGGCCTAGTCGATCGACGATCGATGATTCTAGCCCGTCACCTTCAGTTCTTCCAACATCTTTGCTATGCTAGTTATCGGGTTTCCTTTCGCGTCGCAGATGACTTGTTTTGCAGGTGGATTTTCAACGTAGGTAGGTATCCGCTGAGATATTCTTTCTTGGTAAGTGGAGACCAACTCGTTTTGGTAGAAGACACCTATCGGAATCTTCTCTCCCCACTCCTGAGCCTTCGCCAAGGCGGCTATGGCTTTTGAAGACGCCTCTTCTGGTTTGCGCACTATTCCGTCGTAGCCTGTTTCTTCTAGCTTGTACAATCTTGGTGATGGTTTTCCTGTGGCCGGGTCGATGCGGTCTTCGCCTCCGTACCATTCTTTTGTGTTGATGTTGTTGTAGGTGGGGCAAGGCTGCTGTATAATTACCAAGGACATTCCGCGGTGTCGGATGGCCCTCTTTATAGTCTCTTTCAAGTGGCGAACGTCGTAGGCATAGCTTCTAGCAATGAACGTGTAGCCAACTGCCAATGCCAAAGCTATCGGGTTGACACCCTCGTTTATGTTGGGCCTCGGAAGGGATTTTGTTCTTAGGCCTAGCCTAAGTGTGGGCGAAGCCTGTCCCTTTGTCAAGCCGTAGACGCCGTTGTCGTGGATGAGATACGTCATATCTATGTTTCTTCTTCCTGTGTTAACGAAGTGGCCTACACCTATTCCAAGTCCATCGCCGTCGCCTCCGACGGCTATCACCTCTAACTCTGGGTTAGCCAGTTTGGCTCCTATGGCAAAGGGAAGCGCTCGGCCGTGCAGCGTATGAATTCCGTAGGCGTTGACGAAGTGCGGAAGCTTGGCGGAGCAGCCAATCCCCGAAAATATCGCTACCTTGGACGGCGATAGCTGCAGATCAACTAGAGCCAGTTGTACCGCAGAGAGTATGCCAAAGTCCCCACAGCCCGGGCACCAATCAACGAAAACGGGGGTCCTATAACCTGTGAGTCTAAGAGCCATGGATCAACACCTGCCTCTTCGGCGCTTTCTCCTGCATGATCAGTCCAAGAGCCTCGTATAGCTCGTCGGACGATATGGGTCTGCCGTTCCATTTGAGCACGAAATAGTCCATGGCAATCCCGGTTTCTTCTCTGATTATGCCGGCCAACTGTGCGGAATAGTTTCCTTCCACAGCGATTTTCTTGTTTGCCTTCCCCAATATCTCAGCGATGTATTCCTTGGGCAGTGGATGTGGCATGCGCACCTGCAAGAAGCTCATCTTGTAGCCGTCTCGGCGCAGCCTTTCCATTGCTTCCAAAACCGCGCCCTTTGGAGAGCCCCAACTTACAATCGTCGCGGATGAGTCCGCGTCTCCGAAGAAGTTGGCCCGTTCTTCGACGGGAATCTCCTTGTTCGCGGTTTCCTGTTTTCTCATTCGCTTGTCGACCATGAGTGTTCGAGTCATGGGTTCCTCAGTGATATGTCCCAATTCGTCATGTTCGTCGCCGGTGTTCCAGAAGGTCACCCCGAGCGTTCCAATGGGTAATCGTGGGGAAATACCAGAGTCGGTGAACTGAAAACGTTTGTATTCCTTGTCTTTGACGTCTGCCTCTGTTAGCAGTTCTCCGCGTTCTATCTTTACCAGGTGGGGATCAAACGTCGTGCAACTTTTGGTGCTGTTAGCTAGAGCCTTATCAATCAAGTGGATAACGGGCGTTTGATAGCGTTCAGCGTAGTTGAAGGCCCGAACGGCATCGTAGAAGCACTCTTCAACATCGCCTGAACACAAGATTATTCTAGGAAACTCGCCGTGAGAGGCGTGAAGGGAAAACCTCAAGTCGTCTTGCCCATGTCGGGTTGGCAGCCCCGTTGAGGGCGCGCCCCTCTGGTAGTAACTGACTACGACCGGAACCTCGTTGTTTCCAGCCCAGCCCAAGCCTTCGACCATCAATGAAAATCCCGGTCCTGATGTGCTGGTTGCAGCCCTGGTACCTGTGAGGGCAGCGCCGGAAGCCATGTTGATGGCGGCAATCTCGTCCTCTGTTTGGATAACAACTATGTGGCCGCCAGCTTGCTTGACTGCGGACTGCTCAATCTCAAGTGTTTCGTTTTCTTCCAAGTATTCGCTTTCGTCGGCGGCAGGAGTTATGGGATAATAGGTTTGCACTCGGCAGCCTCCCACGAGTTTGCCTAGGGCTACAGCCTGCGTCCCTTGAAGGAATATCCTCTTTTCATCTGTTGGAACGGTTCGCAGTTTAAAACCAAAGTCGCTGAACTTCCGCTGAACGTAGTCGTAGGCCTTGCTCAATGCGAGAACGTTCATTGAGATGATTTTCGGCTTTTCACCAAATATCATTCTGATGGCTTTCTCAATGTACGTCTTATCGTAGTCGACGAGGCCAAAAGAGGCTCCCAAAGCCAGAACATTAATCATTCGGGTCAACTTGCTGAGTTTTTCCTCGCCGATTTCTTCGGCGACTTCTCTTAGCAAGGTCATGTAGGGAACAGCATAGATTCGTACATTGTTCCTCTTCGCTTCGTCTAGGAGGTCGCCGACAGTTTCTGGGTTGATAGCTTTTTCATCGAGAGTCTTCTTAAACTCTTCAACAAATGGTCCGGGCCAGGTGGGAATGTCAAATATTTTCGCTCCTAACACTTCAGTGTCGCAGATGATTCCTCCCCCCGGGGCCACTTCCCAAATATGTCTTACAACGCTTTCGGCGTCGAAGGTGCAGAGCAAATCAACTCGGTCAACGTCAGCTCTCACTTCCCTCGGGGAAACTCTGACGTGAAAGTAACTGTGTAATCCCTTAATGTTGGAGTGATACTCTCTCTTTCCG